>Ga0315293_10001899_pt1 | contig 20205 bp, 21 predicted proteins | sample YL17G13_20_MG_FD_203071 | JGI IMG/M metagenome (GOLD analysis project Ga0315293, IMG submission 203071) | Sediment microbial communities from Yellowstone Lake, YNP, Wyoming, USA - YL17G13_20 | ecosystem: Environmental > Aquatic > Freshwater > Lake > Sediment | place: USA: Wyoming | collected... | reverse complement strand
CCTGTTCCTGACACCAATTACAAATGTCCGGATCTTAACAACGATGGTTCGATTGATATCCTTGATGTTGCAATGATAAGCGTTAATTTCAATGCCTGCACTGGAAATGTAAAATATAGTGCCGCAGCTGATGTTAACGGTGATGGCTGCTTAAACAATACCGATCTGAACTACATACAGAAATACTTCGGAAGAAAACTGGCAGAAATTGGACAATGCGGCGGCGTTCCAATTACCATGAGTATCGATACAATAAGCGCCCAGATTGTCGCTATTCAACGGGAAATTGCTGCTCTTCAAAACCAGGTAGCAACTCTGCCTTACAAATGTCCGGATCTTAACAACGATGGTTCGATTGATATCCTTGATGTTGCAATGATAAGCGTTAATTTCAATGCCTGCACTGGAAATGTAAAATATAATAGTTCAGCTGATGTTAACGGTGATGGCTGCTTAAACAATACCGATCTGAACTACATACAGAAATACTTCGGAAAGAAACTGGCAGAAGTTACTCAATGCCCAATTTCGCCGATTACCCCACCAATAGTTCCTGTTCCTGACACCAATTACAAATGTCCGGATCTTAACAACGATGGTTCGATTGATATCCTTGATGTTGCAATGATAAGCGTTAATTTCAATGCCTGCACTGGAAATGTAAAATATAATAGCTCAGCTGATGTTAATGGCGATGGCTGCCTGAACAATACCGATCTGAATTACATACAGAAATACTTCGGAAAAAAACTGACAGAAGTTACTCAATGCAAAATTACACCGATTATCCCACCAATAGTTCCTGTTCCTGACACCAATTACAAATGTCCGGATCTTAACAATGATGGTTCGATTGACATCCTTGATGTTGCAATGATAAGCACAAACTTCAATGCCTGCACTGGAAATGTAAAATATAATAGCTCAGCTGATGTTAATGGCGATGGCTGCCTGAACAATACCGATCTGAATTACATACAGAAATACTTCGGAAAGAAATCAACAGAAGTTACTCAATGCCCAATTTCGCCGATTATCCCACCAATAGTTCCTGTTCCTGACACCAATTACAAATGTCCGGATCTTAATGGTGATGGTTCGATTGACATAAATGACATAGCTATAATCAGCACCGGATATAATACTTGTTCCGGAAACGCGAAATATAACACAAAGGGTGATGTCAATGGAGACAACTGCTTAAATAGTACTGACTTGAATTACGTCCAGGAGAATTTCGGAAAAACTAAATCCCAAATTCCGCAGTGTATCACCACTTCTGGCTCTCTTGATACTCTACAACAAATGGCAGCCTCTATTGCTGATGCAATATCTAAATTACTTGAAGGGATTAAATCATTGATGAAATAAGATTGGGCTGATTCGTATTTAAAAACCGGGGCTTTAGCCCCGGTTTTTAAATTTACCTAATTTTTATAAAATCTCTTTTGCCATTTTTAATATCTTCTGATGAATAGCTTCCGGAGAGAGCAATTTTTTGTTTTCGAAACAATTAATAACTTTAAAATCTTTTGGAAATTCTTTGGCAACAAATAAATAAGCTTTTTCAGCATTTTTAAGGTGATTTAAATCTTTTTCATGAATATCTTTTTTATGGCCTAAATAACCTTTCTTTTTAACGATTTTTTCTTTATCAAAAATTTTTTTAGATAAATTTTGAGCGATTTTAGGTTTTATCTTTAGAATAAAATTAATGTCCGGTTTTGGAATTTTAAAAATTCCGTATTCTAAATTATATAACCATCTTAAATATTTTCTTCTCTCTTTTAGATTCTCAATTTTTCCTCCCTGATGGCCGACGTTAGAACCAATATATCTATCAGCTATAACAATAAATCCTTTTTTTAACCAATTTCTTATCTTAAAACTGGCATCGTAACGATCACAAGCATAAAAAATTGAAGCCTGATAAGGACTGATTTCCTTAGCTTTTTTACCGTATTTTCCAGTTAAGTATTCATCAACAAGACCAGCTGATTTCTGGCCATGTTGTGGAAAATCAATAAAAGAAACTTTATAACCTTCTTTTTCTAAGACTTTAGCCAATAATTTTGCTTGAGTTGATTTTCCAGAACCATCAATTCCTTCAATAACAATAAACCCCGCACCTTTTTTCTGATGTGAAACAGGTTGTTTACTCAATGACAAGCGTTTTTCTTTTTGGCATTGATTTTCTTTCCTCTTGAAAAGGTGCGGGACTAGTCCAGTACCGAACTTCGTTCTGGTGCTGGGTTTTCCTATATGTTTATTCTTAACCATATTTTTATCCTTTAAAACAATATTTCACTTTTTGGAAGCTCTTTCTAAAACTTACTGCTTCTTTCTTTATTTTTTCAGGGCTCTCTTTATCTAAAATCAATCTTTTCATAAAGCGCGCTGTTTCTTTCATCTCTTTTTCTTCCATTCCAAATCTGGTCATTTCCTGAACACCGATTCTGATGCCGTTGGGATTCTTAATGTCAATTTTTTGAGCAAAGAGAACATTTTTGTTTAATATAATATTTGCCCTCTCGCATAATTTCGCAATATAATCCCCTCCTCCTAAAACACTTACTTCCACTAAGACCTGGTGGCTTTTGGTAAATCCCAATTTTTCGCCAAAAACATTAAAACCTACATTAAAAAGTTCTTCAGCTAAAGTTTTCGCGTTTTTTATTATTTGACCAGCATAGTCTTTTCCGAATTTTTTCATCTCCATCAGAGTGACATAAAGTGCCGGAATCCGGTGAAGATGATGATTAGATAAAACTCCTGGGAAAACTTTCCTTTGGATTTTTTTTCTGGTTTCTTCATCAATGTTCCCCAGAATTAAACCCCCTTGGGGACCTGGAAAAGTTTTATGAGTTGAGGAAGTAATAATATCTGCTCCTTCTTTTAATGGTTTTTGGAAAAATCCAGCGCTGATTAAACCAAAAACGTGGGCTGCGTCGTAAATAATTGATGTTCCGGTTTTTTTGCAAATCTCTTTTATTTCTTTTATTGGCTGGGGAAACAAAATAACCGAACCTCCCAATATGATAAGCTTTGGTTTAATCTTTTGAATTTGTTTTCTTGCTTTTTCCAAATCTATATTCAACTTTTCTTTATCAATATCAAAGTGATAAACTTTTAAACCCAAAAGGCCAGCTGCTCCTGGCGGTTCGTGGGAAACATGAGACCCGCCTTCTATCCCTAAGGTGATAATTTTATCGCCTTTTTGAGTTAAAGCTGCGAAAGTAGCCATATTAGCCAAAGTGCCGGAAATAGGCCTTAAATCGCTAAAATTGGCCTTAAAATGGGCTTTATATGCCTGGGTGACCAATTCTTCGATCTCGTCAAAATAGCTTAATCCCTGATAATAACGCTTAAAAGGCAAACCCTCGGCATAACGGTGCATTAAATCAGAAAAATAGGCCTTTTCAGCTAAAGGCGACATCACGTTTTCCGAGGCGATAAGGTTAATGCAATTCTTCCGCCAGTTATTATGTTTTTCTAATAGAGATATTAATTTTTGCATACCCGGTAGTAGAAATTCGACTAAAATTTATTTTAACGTGCTGCCCGGCAGCAGTCGTTTAATTGTCAATAATTACAAGGAGTGAAACGACTAGTTTGTATTTTCACTACCGGGCATAATATTACTCTTCCCAGTTTGCCCATTTTTGAAAAAACGCTTCCTGCATCTTAATTGCTTTTTCTTTATCAAATTTCTTTAGATTATTCATTCCTGCTCTAATTTCTCCGGCAGTTGGAACAAAGACATCAGTTTCTTTATTTTTAAATGGACAAGGTGGATAATATTTGTGTTGCTCTCCCATTCTTACTCCGGTAACTCCGGATTCAGGACAAGTGGCTTTCATAAATCCCCGGCATCCAACTAACCCTCGTATCATCGGAAGTTTCTCAACTAATAAAAAATATAGCTGGCTTGCCAAACATCTGAATTCAGGAGAAGTCCTGACGCAAAGACGTAAAGAAAGCAAATTTAAAAATGACCTAAGATTTATTGTAAAATGATAAATTCCCACTGCCTGACAAAAAGGCAAAATATATCTCGCTCCTTCTTTGGGTACTCCTTTTGCCAATAAATCTTCATAAAATTGAAGATCGTTTTTTATCAATTCCAGGAATTTTTCTTTTTCTTTCTCATCTTTAAGATACGGCGGCATGATTATCTCATATTGCGGCTTTTCCTTATCCATTCCTTCTTGGACTTTAATATACCTGGTTGAAAAACCTGTATGGCTCGTTATTCTGTGCTCAAGCAGTTCAGGAGCATTTCCCTTTGTCATTTTCAGGTCAAACTTTATAATAACGTGCTCAAGAGTTGAACCATAATCGTTCTTAACTATCATTTTAAATATATCCTCATCTTTAATTTCTGGCGGAACGCCGGAAACCTTGGCTGAATATGCCACTTCTCTCCAAGAATCAGCGCCTTTTACTATTTCGAAATTCCAAATTTGTGGTTTTATTATTTTTACTTCCACCATGTGAAAATGATTTGGTTAATTTTCTTGAAAAACAAAGCTTTTAATTTTGGCTAAGATAGGTATTTTGCCAAAGACTTTTATGATTACTAACTCAGCGAAGTAGCAAAGTTCAATACCAACAGCTATCATTAGTCTTTCAACAATAGTCATCGGTATAGCTTTAATCCAAAACTCTCCTGGTATTTTAAGCAAATAAAGAAAAATGACTGAACCTATGGCATGGTCTACGAAAGCTGAGCCTAAAGAATAGCCAAAAATTTTAAATATTGGAAATCTAAGTATTTTATCCAATTTTTCTTTAAATAAAGAGATAACAACAGGAATTAACCAAAAACAGGAATAAAACCAGACAGTCCTGCCAATCGGATTTATAACAAAAAGCAAAATACAAATTAAAGGAATAAATATTAGCCTTTTATCTTTTTTAAAAATCCTTGAGAAATAAATACCGGCAAAGATTATCGGTAAAAAAGTAAGATAATCTTTAAACGCTTTTATTTTGAAAATATATTTTCCTCCAGGCCAAAATATGCCGGCTAATAAACCAAGGAGGTGAGTCAAGATTATAGTTGAAGTTCCATAAGCTAATCCAAAAATTTTAGCCAAAGTCGGTCCGAAAAAAACCGATAAAGAAAATTTCATATTGGTTCCCAAAATCGGTCCGAACTTAACTTTGGTAAAATATAAAAATAAAATTGCCGAAATTATGGTAAATATAATTTTAATAATTCTTTTTGTGTTCATATTTTAAAACTCGTTTATTTTATGCCTTTAGATTTAATTCCCATGTTGGCAGCAATAATTTCTCCATAACCTCTTCTTTCTAATTGTTTTTCCGAGATGCCTAATTTTGAATACAATTCTCTAATTTTATTTTGAGCTTTTTCTCCGTCGGTATCAATTAACCCAATCTCAATATAATTACCCAGCTCTTCCACTCTATCTAAATTTAATTCAAAATCTTCTAATTGAGCAGTAATTCTTATTTTGTTAATGGAAAAAACTCTGACTAAATCTAATCTTCCAAGAATTTTTTGCATCGCTTTTGCGTTATCAATACGAAGTTCATATTCTTCCCAAGCTCCTTTAATAGGGGTTAAAGCTTTAAATGTTAAAAACTTATCGTTACCAGATTCTCTAATCCTTAAAATATAGGAACCTGGCCTTAGAGTAGACCGAACTTCTTTTTTGGGTTTGTAAAAAATATCTAACTGTTCTTTCTTTTTTTCTAATTTCGCACCCAATTTGATAAGTTTGTTTTTTATATTTGTAAAATTTTCAACCTTGGCTTTAATTTCAACTTCCATAATTTAAACTTGTTTTTCTTTTTGCTTGGTTGTAACTCGACCGCCTCGCCATTGGCCACGATATAAATTCGTCTTGCCCTTGACTTCATAAAACATTGCGTGGGCCACTCTCGCACCAAGGTCTATTTTTATGTTTGAATTTCCTAAATTTGTTATCCCAAAAGTTAATTCTCCTCTATATCCTGGAGAAGCAACTCCTGTGAAAATAGCCATACCTGAACGAAAAAGTGTGGAGCGCGGTCTGAATAAAATTGAAATATCTTCTGGGGTGTTAACTTTTTCAATGGTTTTCATTAAATAATACACCCCTGGTCTAAAAATAAAACTGGTTATCTTTTTAGGATTATACTTTGCTACTAATCTTATTTTTGGCGTTTCTCTCTCTTCAATGCCTAAAAATCCTTTACCATAAATTTCGTAGATTTCTCCCATTCTTAAGTCAAAACCTGCACCTTCTGGGTTTTTTAATTCTCTTTCACAGAGGTTTTCAACTAACTTTCTCTCTCTAACTAATTTTAAAATTTTATTTACACCTAAAATCATAAATAATTAATAAAATTATAGGAAGCGTTTTAATTTATCAACGCCTAAGATCATTTTTTAATTATAACAGAAATTAAAAAAGGTTAAACCTCAGTCAACCTTTTTAATTTTTTAATAATTTTTAATAATTGATAAAATTTCCCTTGTTTTTTTCTTTAACTCATCCAAGGTCCCTATATTTAGTATCGTAAAATCTGCCATCACAATAGGGCCGCCCTTTTCTATATTTTCAATTTCTGCGTAGTCGCGCGCTCTTGCATCGTTTTCTGTACTCGGCCTAAAACGCTTATTTTTATCTCCTTTAGCAGCAACTCTACTTTCTAACCTTGAATATCTTAATTTCGGTGGCGCATACACTGCTATTATGAACATAGAATCTTTGTGTCTCTCTTTCAATATTTTATACTCTGACCAGCTATAAAGCCCGTCAATTACCACATCAGATTTTTTCAGCAATTCATCGACCTTGGGAATATTAAGCATTGCAAATACTCCCATTCCCTGCTTTTTTCTTAGATCCTCTCTTATTTTTTTTTCATTGGTCTCATTCATCTCTAACCCCAGTTCTTTGATTTTATCAAGCGTAATTTGACCAAATCTTAAGTATGAAAAACCTTGTTTTACTATTTCATCAGAAACTTCACTTTTACCAGAACCTGTCATCCCAACAATACAAACAATTTTATTAGGCATATTATATTTCTCTATTTAATCCGTCATTTTTGTTTAAGTCTTTTCCGTATTGATATTCATCATCCAAAACATCTCGCTCTGTCCAATCCTTCACCCAATCATCAACAAGAAATACTTTTGCTTCTTTTTCTTTAGTAGAGCAAACAACTCTTTTCAAACCGGAGTTTATCATCATTTTTTTACAAATAAAACAAGGAAAAGAATCCATCTCTTTTCCATTACGATCTCGGTGATAAATAAACATATCCCCTCCTAAAAGAGAAACTCCAGCTCTGGCTGCATTGATAATACAATTTTGTTCTGCGTGAACTGATCTGCAGATTTCATACTGCCTGCCGTGAGGAATCTTCAATTTATCTCTCAAGCAATCACCTCTTTCAAAACAAGCCTTTGTTTTTCTGGGAGCGCCGATATAACCAGTGGCAATAATTTGGTCGTCCCTGACAATAATGGCGCCGCCTTTGTTTCTAAAGCAAGTGGCTCTTTCTGCAACCTGTCTTGCTATACCTAAATAGTATTCATCTTTTGATGGCCTTTTATTCATTATGTTTCTATTATATGAAAAACTAGTGAAATTAAAAATATGGGTATTTCTATTCTATAGTAATACCCATATTTTTAGCAGTGCCTTCGATAATTTTCATAGCTTTTTCAATATCTTCAGTATTCAAATCAGCCATTTTCTGCTCGGCGATTTTTTTAAGCTGTTCTCTATTAATCTTAGCTACTTTGGTTTTATTTGGTTCGCCTGATCCCTTTTCGATACCAGCCGCTTTTTTTAATAATTCAGAAGTCGGCGGCTGTTTTGTTATAAATTTATAAGTTCTATCTTCAAAAACCGTAATTTCAACCGGAATGGTAAAACCAATCTGTTTCTTTGTTGCTTCATTATACCTTTGTGTAAATTCGGAAATATTTATTCCGTGTGGGGCTAATGCCGGCCCAACAGGTGGAGCTGGAGTAGCTTTTCCGGCTGGAATTTGAAGTTTTATAATTGCCTTTATCTTTTTCATAAATATATGCAATTTCAAGGTTCTTTCGCGAAGCGAAAGGTTCTTATAACTGCTTTAATTTTTTTCATATTCACGAATATTCACGAATTTGACCACAAATTTCACAAAACAAATATTTATATTTATTTTGTATCTGAAATTAGTGATATTCGTGCTCATATTAGTGCAAATTAGCGATTTATACTTTCTTAATCTGCAAAGAGTCCAGTTCTACTGGCGTGTCTCTTCCAAACATATTAATTAAGATTTTTACTTTTCCTCTCTCGGTATCAACCTCTGAAACTTTTCCGTCAAAATCCTTGAAAGGGCCGTCAACTATCTTCACTAAATCTCCGGATTTGACCTCAATCTTATATTGAGGTTCTTCCATGCCCATCCTTTTTTTCAAATTATCTATTTCCTCTTTTGAAACCGGAATAGGAGTAGTTCCAGCTCCCACAAAACCTGTAACATTCAAAGTATTCCTGACAACATACCAAGAGTCATCAGTAACAATCATTTCAACCAAAACATAGCCTGGATAAACCTTTTCTTCAATTACTGTTCTCTTGCTGTTTTTTATTTTTATCTTTTTTTCTTTTGGGACTAAAACATTAAAAATCTTGTCTTCCATCCCAAGAGATTCAATCCTTTGTTTCAAATTTTTTGCTACTGCGTCTTCATAACCCGAATACGTATGCAAAACGTACCAATTTCTTTCTTGAGGCAATACTTGTTTTGGCATAGTAAGTTAAAAATAAAATAATGAATAAAAAACTAAAGTATCTTTTCTATAATTTTACGGATAAGATAATCAAAACCCCCTAAAAATACTGCTGCCATCAATGATATAAAAATAACAGTGGCTGTATTTTTTAGGGTTTCTTTTTTAGTCGGCCAATTTACTTTTTTCATTTCCAGGCCGACTTCTTTAAAAAATGTTGTGATTTTGTTTAGAGGATTCATTTTTTCTATCTTAAAAATGGCCCTTTTAGCCATTGGCTAATAATAGACCAAATAAAATTGATTGTCAAATCAATACTAAATATCAAGATTCTTTACTTTCTTAGCATAAGTCTGAATGAATTTCTTTCTTGGGAATACTTCTTCTCCCATTAAAACGTCAAAAATCTTATCCGCCTCATTGGTATTATCAACGGTAACTTGAAGTAAAACTCGGTTTTCCGGATTCATGGTAGTTTCCCAAAGCTGATCAGGATTCATCTCTCCAAGGCCCTTATATCTTTGTATAGAAACGCCGGTTATTTTTTCCTCTCCCTCTGTTTCTTTTTCCTTTGCTTTATCCTTTTTCTTGCTCTTCTTTTCAGATTTTAAGCTTTCAATTATTTCAGTTTTATCAGCATCATTATAGGCATATTGGATTGTTTTTCCGGCCTGAATGCGATAAAGAGGTGGCTGAGCTATATAAAGATATCCTTTTTCAATTATCGGCCTGAAATAACGATAAAAAAAAGTTAAAAGAAGAGTGGTAATGTGCCTTCCATCAACATCGGCATCAGTGGCAATAATAATGCGATGGTATCTTATTTTATCGATATTAAAATCTTCGGCAATTGCTGTCCCTAAAGCAATGATTAATGATTTTATTTCTTTTGAAGCTAAAATCTTATCTAGCCGGGCTCTTTCAATATTTAAGATTTTTCCTCTTAAGGGCAAAATTGCTTGGAATCTTCTGTCTCTGGCAGACTTACACGAGCCTCCGGCCGAATCGCCCTCAACAATGAAAATCTCAGATTCCTCAGGTTTTCGGGAAATACAATCAGCTAATTTTCCCGGCAAAGCCAACCCTTCTAAAATTCCCTTTCTTAAAACAGTTTCTTTTGCCATCTTAGCTGCCATTCTGGCTTTAGCTGCCAGAACGCAATTTTCAATGATGGCTCTGGCATCCTGGGGATTTCTTTCCAAAAAATCTCCCAAGGTTTCGGCCAAAACTGTTTCAACCGCCATTTTAGCTTCAGGATTACCGAGCTTTCTTTTTGTTTGACCTTCAAATTGAGGGTCTTTTATTTTTATATTCACAACTGCAGTCAAGCCTTCTTTCATATCTTCACCGCTCAAATTTTCATCAGCTTCTTTTAAAAAACCATTCTTTCTGGCGTAGTCGTTAAAAGTACGGGTTAGAGCTCCTCTAAAACCCGTTAAGTGAGTTCCGCCTTCTGACGTATAAATATTATTGACAAAAGTTTCTTCAACAGTTTCATATTCTTGGGTATATCTTAAGGCAATTTCCACGACTATTTCATTTTTCTCTCCGGAGGCATAAAAAATATTTGGATTTCTAGGAGTAACATCGCGAGTTAAATATTTTATATAGGATATTATCCCTCCTTCAAAATAAAACCCGTATCCATTTTTATCTCCAGTTCTGGCGTCAAGCAAGGCAATTTTTAATCCTTTATTAAGGTAAGCCTGTTGCCTAAGGTAGTCAATAATTTTTTTGAAATCAAATTTAATTTCCGGGAATATTTGAGGATCTGGCTGAAAAACTATCGTTGTCCCAGTCTGCCTGCATTTCCCGACTTTTTTAACTTTTCCCTGGGGCTTTCCCCTTTCATACTCTTGTGAATACCTAAATCCATCCCGGCAAATTTCAGCCTTTGCGTATTCTGAAAGAGCGTTAACCACTGCAACCCCTACACCGTGCAAACCTCCAGTAGAGTTATATACTTTTCCTCCAAACTTGGCACCTTTATGCAAATAAGTCATTACTGTTTCCAAAGCTGATTTCTTTGTCTGGGGATGAGTATCTACTGGAATGCCTCGGCCGTTATCTTCCACCATCACCCGATTTTTAGGCATAAGGGTGACCTTTATCTCATTACAATAACCCATTATTGCCTCATCAATAGAGTTGCCTATAACTTCCCAAACTAAATGATGCAAGCCCTCAGGTCCTGTGTTGCCAATATACATAGCAGGCCTTTTCCTGACTGGCTCTAACCCCTCTAACACAAAAATATCATGCGCTGTATATTCTGATTTGGTTTTTTTTGCTTTTTTCATGTTTTAGATTTTTGATTTTAGATATTGGATTTTAGATAATCGTCATTTTACATCTAATATCTATCATCTAATAACTAATATCTAACGACGAACTTGCCACTCCGGATTCTCCTCCAGAGAGCTGATTATTTTTTTATGAATCTTATTAATTTCGTCTGAAGACAAAGTCCTGTCTTCAGCCTGATAAATAATATGGAATGCTAAATTTTTCTTTCCCTCAGGTAATTCTTCTCCTTCATAAATATCAAATAAATCAACATCCCTGACTAGATTTCCCCCCGCTATTTGAATTTTATTTAATATTTCATCAACTAAAACATCACCGGGAACTAAAACTGCTATATCTTGGATCGCGGACGGATAAGAAGAAATTGGCCTAAATTCATGTTCTTCAGAAGATAATCGAGACAATTTTTCAAAATCTAAATCAAAAGCAACAATTTTTCCAACGATTTTCAATCTCTCTAAAATCTTAGGAGAAATTTCTCCTAAAAATCCTAATTCTTCCTGATTGACCTTTATCTCGGCACATCTTTTTTGAGCCCAAAGAGAAATCTTTGACTCTTCTGGTGTTGGTTGAAATTCGTCATACCAAACTTTTGCAATGCCTAATTTATTAAAAAGTAAATCTATTATTCCCTTAGCTTCGAAAAACCTGTCACCGTTCATTAAAACAGTAAGCATTCTTTTTTCTCCGCTCTTGCCCTGAGGGCTTCGACTGAGCGGTTCGACCGTCCTGAGCTCACCGCCGAAGGGTCCCAGATCCTGAGCCGCGGCGAAGGGCTCAGCCGAATGTCCTTGTCGAAGGGTGAAAATTTTCCCTAATTCAAATATTTTTATCTCTCCTACTATCTTTTGGTTTTTTGAAACGTTCTTTAAAAGATTGGGAATTAAACTCGGTCTTAAATATTGGTAATCCGAGCTTAATGGATTTTCTAATTCTATTAAATTTTTGAAATTAAAAATATCGTTTTCTTTTTTGCTGATGAAAGAATAATTATAAACTTCGCTAAAACCCATATCTTTCAAAATGTTCTTTGTCATATCCTCCCAAAAAATATCAAGGTTTTTTATGGGAGGGATCAAGGTGGCGATAGGAGAAATCGGAACGACATTTTTGTAGCCATGAATCCTGGCGATTTCTTCAATCAAATCTTCTGGCAATGAAATATCTAACCTTAAAGTAGAAACAGTTACTTCAATTAATTGCGTTTTGATTTTTTTAGTTTTGAATCCGAGTCTTTCCAAAATATTTCTAATTTCTTTTTCTGGGATTTTTGCGCCTATTAAACTATCTGCATAATTTAAATCCAATTTAATTTTTTTGGCAGAAACTTTTTTAGGATAAAAATCAATTAAACCTTTGGCAATTTTTCCTTTTGCCATTTCCGCAATTAAACTCGCCACTCTATTTACGGCTGATTCTGTCAAATTAGGATCAATTCCATGCTCAAAACGCAAAGAAGCATCAGTTCTCAAATTAAGCTTCTTTGAACTTTTAGCTATAACTATAGGATCAAAATTAGCTGATTCTAAAACTATGGTTTTAGTATTTTTATCAATTTCTGCTTTTTTTCCTCCTTTAATGCCGGCTATTGCTAAAGGTTCTTTCTGGTCGGCAATCAAAAGTATATTGTTATCTAATCCATATTTCTTTCCATCCAAAGCTGAAATTTTTTCTCCCTGTGTGTGAACAGTGGGCTTTCGAGCAAATCTTACAGTAATCTTTCCTCCTGCAATCTTTTCAGCATCAAAAGCATGTAGAGGCTGGCCTGTTTCCAGCATCGTATAATTAGCAAGGTCAACTATATTGTTTATTGACTGCAAACCGCAAACTTCTAATCTTTCTTTTAACCATTTTGGCGAAGGGCCAACTTTTACTCCACTAATAACCCTGGCGCTATAACGAGGGCAAGCCTTTTTATCTTTGACTTCAATTTGTATAAAATTCTTTGCTTTTAAATTCTTGTCTTCTTTCAACTTATAATCTTTAATCTGAAATCTATAATCTAAAAGCGCCGCGCACTCCCTGGCTATTCCAAGATGAGAGAAACAATCTGGCGCTCTATTTGGCAAAATATCTATATCAAGTATAGAGTCGCTTCCTCTCTTTTCCATCTTACTAACTTCAAAAGAAGCCATAGTTAAAATCTCAGCCAGCTTTTCTGGCCTTGGAAGTTTCTTTCTAAAAAATGATTGTAACCAATTGTAAGAAAATCTCATTAAATCGCGAATAATCACTAATTTGAGCACGAATATCACTAATAATATATTCGTAAAAATTCGTGGCTATATTTGTGCAAATTAGCGAGTTTAAAACTGCTGTAAAAATCTTAAATCTCCGGAATAAAAAAACCTGATATCATTTATCTTATATTTCATCATCGCAAACCTGTCCATGCCCATGCCAAAAGCAAATCCCTGCCAGTCTTTTGGATTTAATCCGACATTTTTAAAAACATTGGGATGAACCATTCCAGCCCCCATCATTTCTATCCAGCCTGACCCTAAACATGTTGAGCATCCCCTGCCGCCGCAGACAACGCATTCAATATCAACTTCAAAAGACGGCTCAGTAAAAGGAAAATAAGTCGGCCTCAGTCTCGTTTTAATTGTCTTCTGGAAAAATTTATTTAGGAATTCCTGCAGAACTGATTTAAAATTAGCTATCGATATCGATTTATCCACCATCAAACCTTCGATATGATAAAAATTAAATTCATGTTTGGCGTCAGTGGCTTCGTTCCTGAAAATTCTCCCTGGAACTATAATTCTTAGGGGCGGGTAGTGTTTCTCCATATATCTTACCTGAACCGGAGAAGTATGGCTGCGAAGTAAATTTCCCCCTTTTAAATAAAACGTCCGGCAAAGAGACAAACAAAAAGTGCTTCTGGCAGGATGATGGGCCGGCATATTCAAAGCTTCAAAATTATAAAACTCGTTTTCTATTTCCGGCCCCTCAATGACCGAAAAACCCATTGACTGAAAAATTTCTTCAAATTTTCTTCTGACTTGAGTTAAGGGATGCAAATGTCCGATAGCTGGTTTTCTGCCGGGAATTGTGATATCAATCCATCCCGCCTCTTTTGCGGTTGCGCCGGCGAGACGCATCTTTTCTTTTTTTTCTTTTATTTCTTTTTCAATAAAATTTTTTAATATATTAGCTTCCTTGCCTACCTTAGCTCTTTTTTCTTTTTGGATATCTTTTAAGCTTTTTAAAATGAGGGTGATTTCTCCTTTTTTTCCTAAATATTTATTAAAAATCTGATCTAATTTTTTTAGATCTTTTGCTGATTTTATTTCATTTTCAACCTCTTTTTTGGATAATTTAAATGTTTTAATCATTGTATTTATACTGTACCTCCCACATCGGAAAATGGTCTGGGAAAGCCTTCGGTGTCCCCGAATAGGAAAAGATTAAAAACCGAGGGTTGTTAAAAAGCGGTGTTAGCCCGATTGCCGAAGGCAATATTAATATTCTGGCGTGCCGCGTCCTAACTCTATATTACCACTACTATTTTAACTCAATTTTGAGATAAATTCAAATAAAAAAGGTCTAAAAATATCTGCTCTTTTTAGACCTTTTTGACTAATACTCTTTTGTCTTGAGTACATACTAGTATTTTATCTCCAACTTTTTGTTTGTTCTCAGTTATCCTATCGACTGATTTTAATGTGCTAGAGCTATAGATTTTCTTATCGCTTTCTCCATACCAATAAATTCTTAAAAATGGACATCCCTCGCAGGAATTTTCCATCACAATTTTTTTGCATTTTTCTTTCCTATGTTCTGTCGACGCTTCGCATCCAACCCACACTCTTTTTCTAGTTTGAACAGGTAATTCTTCATTTTTTTCTCCCATTAACATCACGTCTTGAATTTTTAAAGGATAAGTATTTTATAAGATATTTTAGAAAAAAAAGCAACGTTTGAATTAAAAAAGCCCACAAAAAGAAAAAATCCTCAGTAATGAAACCTCTGGCTGAAGAAAACAAAATCTCCAAAAAAAACATAAACTAAACAAAAACAAACCTGCTTAACAGACTGGTTCTAATAGCAGGTTTTTTTATTGTACCCAAAAAAGTGGGTATTTGTTTAATTTTGGAATGAGCTGTTAGACTTCAATAGCTTCATCGCAGTTACCAGCACATATCATTGCACAAAAAGTGCATTCAGAAGCTTGATCCCATTCTTCGACTTCAGTTTCGCCATCGAAAGTCCTTTTGGGGTTTTCTAAAACCCCTTCTTTCTCTTCAAATTGTTCCAGTATCATTCTCGTATTTTTCTCAACTACCCTGCCACGCTGGATCAAGACTTTTTTGCCATCTTTTAGCAATAATACGCCGTTGCCCCATCCTCTTGGTAATCCGCTTACTATCGTATGATTGATCTCAAACGTTGATTTTTGACTTTCCATTTCGCCTTCTCCTCACAGAAACAATTATATAATTTAGCATATCAAAAGAAGATGGTCAATAATTTTTGATTTCAATAAGACTTCCCGTCGCTCCGCTCCTCAGAACCTTGATTCCTTCGGAATTAAAAAAGAGGCGAAAATATATTTCGTCTCTTCAAGAAACGGGAAATTATAGAAAGGTTCCATCAACACAACTTCGGTAACCTTCTGGAGTTGCGCAGCTACCGCACAAACCAATTCCGCATCTGGTTAGATACTCAATTGAAGAATAGATTCTCTCTTGGTTTACGAATCTGATTTCTTTTGGAAGGGCAGTTTCAATCATCGGGGCTGGACCGCAATTTAAGCAATAATCTGGTCTCGCATTCCTTAAGATTTCTTCCAATCTATCTGTCACTAATCCTTTGTTGCCTGCTTCGCCATTTTCTGTAACTAGATGAAGTTCTTCGCAAGCTGATTGGAATTCTTTAATGAAAACTAAATGTTTTTTATCATTTGCTCCTATTACGGCAATCACTCTTTTGTTTCTTTTAGCAAAAAGATACAGCCCTGCAGTTCCTGTTCCGCCAGCAGTCAATAGAATTTTCCCGGTCACTTTCGGAGAATTTCCATAAGGCCCTCTGATATACAGAGTATCACCCTTTTTTAATTTCGAGAGTTCAATTGTGAAACAACCCCTTGTTCTTACAAGTAGAGTCAAGGGCTTATCATCAAGCACAGAAAATGGTTTTTCTCCTTTCCCAGGAATCCAAGTAAAAACGAATTGTCCAGGGCTAATCTCTATATCACTGTCTAATATCAGAAGGAATAAGTCTTCAGCCAACTGTTTATTTCTAACTACTCTATATTTTCTATATTCCATGTTCAGCTTTGTCTTCAGAAATTTCTCTGCATTATTTGTTCCTTTTTCTAAGTCCAGCGATAAAGCATGGAAATATTCTTTTATTTCTTCTGTCTGCATTCCAGCTAAAGCTGAACCGATACCAAAGAAATCCGCACCTGCCTCATCTCTATATCTCTTGACATGTTCTGCTGTTGAGATGCCGCCACCAGCAATAATCGGCAACTTTGTAATACTTCTTACTTCTTTAACACATTGCAAGCCCAGTTCTAAAATTGCCCTTCCGGAAACTCCACCTACCTTGTTTGAAAGCACAGGAAAACCATCGAACAAATATGATTCTGGCCCTTTTGTGTTTATTGCTGTTATTCCAGAAGCCCCACTTCTTACAATGCATTTTGTGGTTTCTTGAACATCCAAATTTGGCGAGATTTTGACAAATACAGGTTTTCCGAGCGAAACAACGCTTCTTATTATCTTTTCTACAAGCTTTCTATCCTGACCAATAGATTGACCATATATTTTATCGTGCGGACAAGATATGTTTGGTTCAAAACCATCGACGTAAGGAAATAGTATGCTAGCTACCTGATAGAACTCTGCGACATTTCTCCCAAATATTGAAGCTAGTACAAACTTATTGTCCGGGATTTTGATTCTTGATAATCTTCTTGCGAATTCTTCTGCTCCTGGATTGGTAAGCCCAACAGCATTAATGAAAGACAGATATCCGTATTGAGCAACAATAGGCTCTCTATTTCCTAATCTTGGCTCTGGTCCAATGCTTTTTGTCGTTGATATGCCGAGCTCCGGAATTTCGTTGGCACACCATTCTAAAACTGACGCCTCAGTAGTGACGATGCCCGATAATATTGTGAATGGTCCGCTGATTTCTTTTCCAAATAACTTGCTTACAGCTTTATTTTCCATTTCTTTTTTCCTCCATATTTTCAACGAGCTAACTTCTCAATCTTGAAATTATCAAATTTAAAGAATAAGTCAAATAAGAACCCCGCCTTCGGCGAGAACCTTGATTCGCTAAGGTATTCACCCAGTTAAATAATTTTACCTTTGGCAAAATTGCTGCAAGGCAGCATTTAACGGGGTAAATATATAGTCTTGAATTAAAAAAGCCCACGAAAAGAAAAAAGTGGGTTATTTAAAAAATGGGGTTGTGATGGAAATGCCTTAACTTTGGTTCCAGTAAAGGTGAACTAGATTTTCATTTCTTCAAGTATTCTCTCGAGTGCATTGACTTTATCAGTAGCTTTCATAATTGGACTGCCACAGACTAGAATATGTGCGTTTTTCTCTACGGCTGTTCTCGGTTCAACCTCTTCTTCGTGTCTTGTGTCTTCATACCAAGTAGGTCGAACTCCGGGTACTACCTTGATAGTATTGAGATCTGATACACTATCTAACGCAGTGCCAGGAAGTATGATCCCGTGACAACCAGCTTCAATAGCAACTTCGGAAAAATGTCGCACTGTTTCCTCCAGCGAACGTCGGAAGTGTTTTTGGCAATAAGCCTCGTTGAAATGCGTCAATACTGTTAAGCCGAGAACTTTGGTTCTAGTACCGTCAGTGATTTTGATGGCTTTTGGAAGAAGGTTGTCAGCCAATGCGTAGACATTTAAAAAGTCTACTTCTAGAGCTACTAGATTCTCTATCACTGAAGCCATAGTTCTTGTACCGTTCCACATTTTGAGATCAGTAAAAACTGGCCGGCCGAACTGTTGAATAGGTCGGAGCAAGTCCTTTAAGCCCTTCTTGAAATTCAATAGATAGTCCAAGTTGACTTTGAATCCAAAGTCGCCTTTCACGCCTGCAAGCTGTTCTGCGGTTTGTAGAGTTTCCTCTTCTTTGTTGGCTAAATCGTCTAATGCCACAAAAAGGAATGGTTTTGGCATTAGAGGGTGCCTCCTTTTTCTATCGGCGTAAGACCCCTATCTGCCTGCCAACCTAAAGGATTTGGTAGAAACCGTTCGTACTCTTCAATGAGTCGCATTGGAACGATTTGATTTTTCTTTCCAATCCTTAGAAGCTCAGACAAAGTAAAGAGATGATGAAAGGTAACCCTTAGTTCTCTCAATCGTTTGATAGCTTCTGGATTTTCATAGGAAAGAATAGTTGCCGCGTTGTCGACTGCGTATCCTTTTTCCCGTAGCCAGAGAATGGCATTACCTGTAGACTCAGCGAAATTCACTAATTCTTCAACTGTTATTCCTCTGCTTCCTTCAGGAATTTCCTCTAAAGGCATTTCGAAATCTTCAGGTCTAATGTTGTAGCCGCCGCCTGACGTCAATCGGAATCCAGTCTCGCTTAGAGCTTCTTTTCTGAAATCCTCGTTCCCTCCGACAACAATACCCGAAGCTCCTTGATGAAGTTTGGGATTGTTTACTGCTCCGGTGATAAGTTCACCTAAACCTCCTTTCTTTCTTTGTTCTCGAATGTAGACATATGGAATATCTTGCTCCAGTTGTTCTCTTAATATCTGAGCTACTCGGAACCCAGGTACCATGCCACTGGGAGCCACACCGGCAACGAAATCAAAGAGCAATGTTGCCTCTGGATCTGCTGTATCCTCGCCCCCTAGAACATCCAAAGCAATATCTCCGGCTACTTTATCTAGTTTTTTGTGGTCAATTACTCGGGCAGAGATAGTATCTTTACGACGAGTTCCTTCAAGATAGGCACATTTCACTGGTTGGACAAATGGTACCGAAAGCAATTGACTCAATTTATAGCCAGGAATAACGCCTCCTGTCATTAGAGCAGCGACAAAATCAATCTTGACGCCGGCTGTCTTTATCTTTTTAGCAAGCATAGCAATCATTATTTCGAAAAGCTGAGTCTGGCTGACGCATCCTTTAATGGTTACATATCCCGGTCCCCAGTTTCCCGACGCGTAAAGAAAGGGCTGTTTCTCTCGAGGAAGTTTTTCGACTTCTTCATTTGTCACTTTTTCTGGAACATCTCTGATTTCTACCGCTTTTGCTTCGAATATCATTGCAGCAATCTTTTCTATATCTACTGGTTTTGCATCTGTTTCCATTTTTCTTTTTCTCCTATATTTTTTTTTGGAAAGAACTTCTTGGGAAAGAATTTCTTTCCCAAGAAGTTCTTTCCCTCGGTTTTAAGATAACAGAATAAAAAATTTCCGTCAACATCACTCAGCAGCGAACTCGCAAAGCGAGTTCGCTGCAATAAAAAAAGCGCCAAAAAATGGCGCCTAGACTATTGCTTTTACTGCCTCTGATTGTGTCATTGTACTATTACAGTAATGACAACGAAAATAAAATTCTCCACCTTGGTTTTCAGTATGGAATCTTGTAGTAACCGGTTCTTTGGGTTCAGTAGCATTAGTGATGCAACCAAAATTAGCGCATTTTAGTATCCCAACAATCTCTTCTGGTAGTTTAACTTTTGTTTTTTCAACTACTTCGAAATCCTTGATTACATTAATGGTCGCTTCTGGCGCAATAATGGCAATAGCATGTATCTCCTTTGTTTCTAATTCCGTCCCTTCGATCTTCACAATATCCTTCCGCTTCATCGTTTTGCTAAGTACATTAATCGCGACAGTCACTACTTTAGTTGTTCCTGCTTCAATCTTCAGAATCCTGCAGACGTTCGGCGATTGTCCGCCTTGAATATGATCAAGTACCGTACCATCTTTGATGCGATCGACTTTTAACTTTTCTCTTTCTTCTCCTTTCTTTTCCATATTTATTCGCCCTATGAAATGTACTACTTCTTTATGTTTTTACTACGAAAATATAGGATTGTCAACCCCGTGCGCTGGTTCATATGATATCCTCCACCTAAGGGGTTGAAAAGCTATGAAAGGAAGATATGGTGGCAGGTATATGACAATATACGGCCACACCTTGC
>Ga0315293_10001898_pt1 | contig 20218 bp, 14 predicted proteins | sample YL17G13_20_MG_FD_203071 | JGI IMG/M metagenome (GOLD analysis project Ga0315293, IMG submission 203071) | Sediment microbial communities from Yellowstone Lake, YNP, Wyoming, USA - YL17G13_20 | ecosystem: Environmental > Aquatic > Freshwater > Lake > Sediment | place: USA: Wyoming | collected... | reverse complement strand
ATATACAATGAATGTGAATGTATTGAAATAAGTCCTGAAACAAGTATCAAATTAATGATTGCGCTAACAGCAGGTTGTATGTTTTATTCTTTTGTAAAAAGTGATGCTTTTCCTGAAAAAATGATTCGAATTACTTATAAGGCTATGTCCATGTATACAAAAATGAACACTGCATATAATAAATTAACATCCTATTTTTTGAATAAATATAATAAGAATAATAATAATGAATCCATCGTCGATACCACATTTGTAGATTCCGCTGAATCCTACACAAACTATGAGATTAGAGTAATTAAAAATGGAGTAAAATATGAACAATTTGAAACAATGAAATTATTCAAAAAATCAAATTATTTAGGAAATCCAAATGACTATTGCGACTCTCAAGATGATGAATCTCAGCAGTCAAATTCATTCAATGGCTGTGACAACGACAACAGCAGCGACTCTCAAGATGATGATGAGAACCAACAACAACAAGAAGTAAAAGAACAAGAGCAAGAAAAAGTAAAATTAGAAGAAGATATGAAAGATGAAAAATGTAAAAAGGATGAATTATTTATCATGAAACACAACAAACAAAATAATACAATCCAATTTAAACCGTATGATTTTATAATGCAAACACTTTTTTTTGAGAAAAATAACAACACTAATAATAAACAAAATAAAAATTATACCAAATTGTATAGAAAATTTACAGAAAATGACTATTCAATAACAACAAAAGACCTTGTGATTTCAAAAGCAGGAATGATTATATGTTCACTTGAATTAAAAGGTGTATCATATGATATTGACATTTCATTTCCATATAATTTCAACGTGGTTGGAAATATTATATTAGATTATACATTTTTATCATGGTACATGATGAAGGAATATAATGTTGTCCCTTTTACTTCAGAATGCGAATACACTTTAACGTGTATATCCAATGAAATTACAACATATAAACTTGGTAATTCATCGGGACTGTTGGTGAATTTAAATGAATATGAAATTATAAATGTGTAAAAATGTCAACAACAACACAATATTAACAATGGTTTATTAAATATTTTTGAAAATCAATATAAACATAATGACTGATTATATTTATTATATTTATATATGACATCGTTCGAAGAACACCCACTGGCGTCGTCGACAGAAGAAGAAGGCGGAATAAATTCAACAACTGTAATCAACTCCGACAATTCCAATTCATCACACCATTCATCACCTCATAGTTTGTCAGACACGTGGATTCTTTGGGCGCATCTTCCACACGATACAGATTGGAGCATTAAGAGTTATACTAAAATATTTGAGTTTAATACACTAGAACAAGCAGTAACAATAACCGAAATGTTGCCACCAAAATTGATTATAAATTGTATGTTATTTTTGATGCGTAAAGGCATTAATCCGATATGGGAAGACGAGAGAAATCGAAATGGTGGCTGTTTTTCATATAAAATTATCAATAAAGATGTTCCGGGCACCTGGAAACAAATGTCGTATTTACTAGTTGGAGAAACAATGTCAGACAATGTCAACATATTGTCACACATTAATGGAATAACAATATCGCCAAAAAAGAATTTTTGCATTATGAAGGTTTGGGTTGCAAACTGTTTATTTCAGGATGCAACTGTCATCCGCGATGTTGAAGGGGTTAGTTCACACGGCTGTTTATTCAAAAGACACGTTCCTGAATACTAATTTAAAAAAATGTAAAATAAAAATCGGGGCCGGGGGGGGTATACATGCATTTATTTTATATATGCATGTATACAACTGAATGTAGAAAAATCAAATAAAATTACTTATTTATTTACTTATTTTTTTACTTATTTTTTATTTCTTGGTTCCTCGAGAACGAAGCGAATAACTGCTCTTAACAGGGGTAGCAACACGACGAACACGTTTTGCGGTCTTGTTGTGACACGCTTGGTCTGCGCATTTTTTATACCCCTTGGCGCATTTTTTAATTTTTTGATAAGATTTTTTACCAACACAACCTGAAATACATTTGCGTGAACCGCGTTTACATCTTGATTTTGCCATTTTTATTTTATATTTTATATACTTATACTAGAAAAAAAATATTTATTTATATTTTTTTTATATTTATTCATGGTTTTTATAAATATTTTTCTTGTAAACTTCCTAAAGATGTTTAAATCTGTGTATAAGCATTCAAATACAATAAAAATAAATATGATAAATATGCCATTATTATTACTATTAACCAAATAGGTATGACTGTCTTATTTCTATAACCTATTCCAAATTGTCGCATTGTTCCATCTTTATTAAAAACGCAAGTCGGCTTTATATACACCATTAATCCAAATAATGTAATGAATAATAATATCGAAAATGAGGTTATATTTTTTCTAATAAAAATCTTATTCATTCTAAATTTTGTTTACTGATTGGTTGATTGATGAATTAATTATTATTTTATGTTGGATATATTGCTAATATATCTAAATAAAAAAATGCATAAAATAAACCCCATTCTAAAAAAGATTATTTGAACAACAAAAATATATCATGAAAAATATAAATTGATTTTTAAATACTTATATTTATATTTTTCAGCGTTTCGAAATTCAGACGAGGAAGAAGAAATATCATGAATCTGTTTATTCTGTCATTCTTTCCTGAAGAAGTTGCGAGGTTCATGATGGATAAACACATTGTCAAAATCATACTTGAAGCCGTTCAAATGTTGTGTTCTGCACGCCGCGTTCTTCTTCCAACGGACGACGAAACAATCAATGCGCCGCTCTACAAGCTGGCTCACAAAAATCATCCCGTTACCATTTGGTGCAGAATGTCCCGCGAAAACTTTATCTGGACACTCGACCTTGTGGACGAAATGCACAAGGAATGGCGATTCCGCTACAACCACCCCGAAACAAAATTTCACAAGTCCTACTTGGTTGCGCAGTATTTACGAGAGCACATTCCCGGCGCTGACGTCTTTCCAGAACAACGACTCACGCCGTTTGCGCAGGCAATGCCCGACCAGTACAAACATGAAGATGCAGTCGTTGCATATAGGAACTACTACATGTCGGAAGAAAAACAAAAGATTGCGACATGGAATAAGAAGAGAGAAGCACCCGCATGGTACATAAAAAAAATACAATAAACATGAAATGCAAAAAAATGAAAAAAAGGAAAAAGGTACCTTTTTTTCTTTACAATTTATTTAATTCTTATTTTTAATATTTTCTTGAATATTTTGATATCGATTTTCTTGAATATTTCGATTTTCTTGAATATTTCGATTTTCTTGAAGATTTCGATTTCAATTTTCTTGAATATTTCGTTTTTTTACCACCACTTGACATCGGCATCGTCCATGAGTTCCGCTGTAGATTATACAGACCCTTCTTACTATCATGAGAGTCTCTCATCGTGGAATACACTTCGGTTACATGACGGTCATATTCACTCGACTTTTTTTGAAATAACTCACTTTCACTCCAATCTTTTGGATGTTCAGTTCTATATGCTATAGAAGCAGCCAAACAGGCGTTATGCACTTCCCACATGTTTTTATTTGGACGACCCTCATTAAATTCCCAGGGTAAAAGACCATCTGGAGTCATATGTTTGGCTTTATACTCATTCATTTTTTTCCAATATTCAGTCAATAGTTTTCTTGCTACTTGTGCTTGTGGTATTTCTGCTGCTATTTCTGCTGCGTATGCTGCTTCTGCTTTTGCTATTTCTGCCGCTCTTGCTGCTGCTGCCACTCTTGCTGCCTCTCTTGCTGCATACTTTGCCTCCATTCTATCTTTTGCTACCGCCGCTTCTGCTGCGTCTGCTCTTGCATGACCTTCAACATTCTTATCAATAACTATGGGAAATTCTTCAAGTCCAGCAGCTTCTGCAGCTTCTTTCGCTCTATTCCGCTCTCTTCTTTCATTTTCTAGACGTTCTTTTTCTTCTTTTTTACTTTTAAAAAGTGTTTCAAAAAATGACATTATATTTATATATAATTAAATATATATAAATATAATTATAATTATAATGATAAATATTGATTAATAAATATTCTAAATTATTCTTCTTCTTCTCGCACTTCTTCTTCAGCACCCTCATCTTGATAACTGTCTGGATACATGGCTGCAGAACTCGCATATTCTTCTTGACCATCATCTTCTTGTGTTTCATTCATGACATCATCCCCATCAACGTCGGGCGCATCTCCCTCATCTTCCACCGCATATTCGCGAGCCAGTGCTTCAGGGTCATCTGACGACACGGCAGACAGCCCTCTTTCTTTTTTCCGACCATTAATTTTCTGAATACGCACCAATTCTTCGGTTTCAAAATCAGGATTGTATATTCGCAAACCCGTGTTTTTCCCAATGGATTGCGTTCCCATCTTGTATTTTTTATGAATCAAATAAATCTGTTTTTGGTCTTCAGACATTTTTTCAACATTCTGAACAATGTCATCTCTCTCTTCATCAATTGAACGCAAGTAATTTTCACGAATGTTTTCAATATCTTTGTTGATGAGTTTCTTATCTTCGATTACTAAATAAAAATAAGTTTCCAATATTCTAGAAATCTCTTTTTGAACGTCAACTACCATTTTGCCGGTTTTTCCCTGTGACAATTGTTTTTGTTTTGCAATCTCTGAAAAATGTAAATATGAATTAACCGCAACTAAAAAATAATACTCGTATAATAAAACAGTAATGTGCTTTGCATCACTAAAAACAGGCGTATTTTCAACAATTTCATTCAAAAATAATGTAGATGTCTGCACATTTTTTAAAATTGCATTTATTGGTTTTTTATTTCCAATCTTATAAAAGTTATCCAATTTATTTGTGATTCTCTCGTTTGAAAATTTGATTATAGATTCTGAATCACCTTTAGAAAGTTGGCCAGAAATATACGGTGGCAAAGATTCCATCTCGGAAACTTGAGAGAGTATAATATTCGGATAAACCTGTGTAATATTTTTTACTGCATTTATCACAAATTCAATCGATACTTCCAACGAATTTTCACCATTTAATAATGTATTTTCCATTTTATTGAAAAGCATTATACCCCCATTTTTGAAAATACCTTTTTCTATATCTTCGGCTGTTCGAAATATTGCATTACGAAATGTGGCGCTCTTTTTACTTGTATTGAAATTAAAATACTTTTCCGCTTTATCGGTAAATGTTTTTGTATTTTTTTCAATTATTATTTGCAACTCTCTCGAAGATGTTTGTGTGCGATTCTCATTAAAATTCTTCAATGCGACTATAAATTCATCTGGAAAAACCATTGATGGTGACATCGCAGATATCTTGGACTCTTTTGCCTTTGGTTTCATTTTCAAATCCTCAATCGCCTTCAATAAAATGCGATTCAAATTCTCATTATATGTTCCCACACCCACTTGATATTCATTCATTGGTTTCATCGTTTGACCATTTACCAGCTGTAATAAATGCTGCAAATCCTTTGTTGTGTAATCCAGGTTGAATTCATTTTTAATTTTATCAATCAACTTTATTTTATCAGTGTGACTCATATCCGATTTTTGCGAATTTTTAAAAATATTAAAAATATCTCGATTCTCTCCAAGTGTGTTTTTGAATTTGCAAATTTTATGAATGTCGCTTGATAACGAAGTGGTGCTGCTAGCGCCTCCTTTTGCATTTCCATAGTTGCAATATGTCATGAATGCATTGTATATTGTGAATTCATCGAAATTCGTCGAAAGGTCGGGAATATTATTTCGCGTGTCTCTCGGGTCCAGCATAATTGAAGCTTCGCTAAGACTATAAATGTCAAGCAGAATTGCACTTGTGCAGTCCACCATGTCACAATAATTTTTTATATTGGGAACATGACTTATCATATAATCCAATGTTGTCACACCGCCTTCACGTTCGTTGCAACACGCATTCTGAATATAATTCTTGGATAAAAGTTTTGTTTTATCTTTTGTTTGAGACGAAATTACCTCTTGAATAAGTTTTTGAATAATCAATGAAAAATGTATTACTTTTGATTGCAACACTAATATCTTTTCTGTTTGCAAACTACTTCCATTCTTCAAGTTTCGTTTCAAGTCATCGCAATATGTTTTTGTTACAGGCAATGGCGTCGATGTAATAAATGCAGAAGGGTCAACTAACAGCGGACGAAAATGCGACGATGCAACATTGGCTTTAATGCCAGATTTTGAATGCGAAGATTTTTGCGCCCGTTGTTCTTTTAATGCGTCAAATTCACGCTTCTTATCAAAACGCGACTGAATTTGTGGTTGGTTAACTATTTTCGTTTTTATAAGATTAAATAATGTGTCTCTCATTTTTTCCTGGTTAATCTTTTTGATAGAATTCCAAGGAGCATAGTCACTCTTTACTTTTTGAGATATGCATGCCATATAAACAACAAATGATAAGTCGCCTTCATCTAAAGAAAAAGGATATCCGCTAAACGATTTTACACAGTTTGGAAATGTTATTTTACTTTTTATTTGCGGAATAGATGACTGTATCACGATTATAATCAACGCCATGGAATAAAAAATTAAATATTGATTATATGTTTTTTCATACGCTTCGTATTCGACTGTCGTTTTTTTATCCAATTCATAGTGTTCTTTTGTTTTTTTTTTAGGAAGAAGTAACTGAATTGTTTCCACCATAAACCGTTTATCTTTATTTTTAAAAATTACAGATAATGAATTCTCGTAATGACTAATAATAGTATTCAAACTCAGCACTGTTTCATTTTCACCTTGACCTCCTTCTTCATCCTCTTCGCTTTCACCTTCGCCTTCACCTTCGCCTTCTTCCTCATATTCGTCTTCCTCATCTTCTTCGCCTTCGCCTTCGCCTTTGCCTTTTTCTTGAACATGTTCGGATTGTATATTTACATCGATAACTTCACCCGAGTTGACTAGTGTAAGGTCGGATGCATTCTCTTCTTCATTTCGAATTAATTGTGAGCCCGCCTCCTCGCCCTCTTCTTCAAACATCCACCCTTCTGAAACTAGCGCAATTTTTGAAATTGAGTACCCGCTGTACTTGTCAACAATTTGGTCACCTTCGCGTTTACCATTTGTTCTTTCAATTCGGGAAAGTGTTGTAATGTATTTCGAAGATTTAGGGTCTTGCGGATTATAATTCTGGGCAAGCTCATAAAAAAACGTGGGCAATAAACGAACGCCTGGAACGCCGCACGATTTGCAATAATACCATCGAACATCTTCATCTGGAAGCGCATCTCTAACAAATAGTTCGCTGTTTACCAAATCTAAAATGCATTGATATTTTTTACCAATATCATCCATGCCCAAAATGCAATCGACAATTTCCTGGTATGGAGACCTAACAATCGTTGTAACCTTTTTCTTATGTTCCTGACCCAGTAGATATTTCTTCTGATTGTATTTTAATATTTCGAAAACTTTTAATTTCAAAAGAAGTTTTATATTTTTAAAATCTCGTAAAAATGCCTCATCTATATTCTTTTTTTTCACGTCGCTTCTTGAATCAAACTCATTTATAATTTTACTTGTTAAATCATCCAGCAATGACGATTCTGACATTGATTTATCTAGACACTTTTGATTTATCGAAAAACAGAGCGGTTTGGGTTTTGTTTCCGACGGAATATTGCAAATATATGATGGGTCATCAACATGTACATTTTGAAGCTCGGGGTCTTTGTCAATGGCCCACTCATTGTTTCTTCTAACATAATAATCGTACCGAATAGAACCATCATCCTGGTCAACAATTTTCAACGCCGCATAATCACCATCTTTTACAACGCGCTTGCCTGTCGAATCATATTTTGAATCAAACAAAATGTCTGCCGGTTTCCCACTATCTAATTCTAATTCACCCACCGATGTATACACTCTGCTCAAATTAATCTCACGCTTTTTACAAGACTTTGAATCTACCCCAGATGACTCTTTCATCATTTTTTCCTTCAAATCCTTCTGCTCCCTTTTCAATATTGAATCCATCTCCGAAGATGTCAAATCGGAATTCTCAATCGCCATGACATCCATAAACAGCCGCGCAAAATCAACATCAAGAATTATTTTCAAAATTTCTGAAGACGATAAAAAACCACTACTACTACCATTACCACCACTACCACCATGTTTATCATCAGTTAATTTATAAAGTTTAAAAATATCATCGAGTGACGTAGTTTCATCATTCGCCAAAACTATTTTCTTATGTAATTCTTTCGAAATTGGAACCCGCTTACCTTCATCTTCATTAAATGGTTGATAAAATAATTCCAACGATTCTAATTTTGTAATTGCATTTTTATTAACAAGCTTTTTAAATTTTGATGATGATGCCGACAACCTCTTCATGTATTCAGAAATATTTTTATTGATAAATGCGCGCATTGAATTATACTGGTATTCAGTTAAATTTTTGTTGTATATTAAAAACGGTTGGAGTGCATATACAACTTCGTACATGGATAAACACCGACCGAGTCGAGATTCTAATGCTGAAAATGCATCTCGATTGGTCGGAACAAATGAATTAATGAACTGACCTATTTTATGTGTGGATTTTGATATCGACTCATTCGGAGCGAATGCAACCACATTTGAAAATACAATGCCACCCTTGTATTCTTCCGAGTGCTTTTCTTTCTCTTCTTCCTCTTTACCCCCTTCCTTTTCAACCTTGTCTACATTTATAACTTCGGTTACAATATCGTCTCTGAATTCAATCTCAGAAATTATACTTGACCAAGTTTTCAAATACAACGAATCCATTAAAACCCTGTCTGACAACAGCGTGTCCGGCAGTCCCATCTGAGTCAAAGCAACTGCTTGCTTATTAAGTGTAATAAACGATGTTATAAATGCGGGGTCATTCGGAGTTGAATTAACCCGTTTTACATTATTTGATTTCACATCCTCGAATTCTAATTTCGTTAACCCCAAGTTGTACGCGCGGTCAATATATGTCTGAACCGTCGAACCCGACGATGACCCCTTCAATGACACAATTGTGTCATTATTTATTGAAAGCGTGAGAATGGTTGTTGAGACCGGTTTATTTTGCATAACATACTTGTTATCTGGATTTTGTTTCGGATTCTCAAACGGCGTTAAATATGAATTCATATCTTCCATTATCATGTGGTTATAAGGCTCATTTTTATCCGGATACAGTTTCTTCTGTTCTAAAATTTGTTCTTCAAAATCATATATTCCATTTACCGTATTGACCCCAACCGCATCATCGCCAGTTACGTATAACTTTTTAATATTTTCTACAACGGGCAAAACCCACTGCAGTTTCGTATCTAAATTTTGAATGTGAATTACAGAAGGTTTGTCATGTTCATTCAAGGCTCTTGGCATTTTTGGAACACCATTTTTATCAAAGAGCGAATACTCTTTTCTCAACTGAAAAAAACGCTCAATTCCTCGATGAATCCCATTCAACTCTGCATCAGTCCGCCTGCTTTTTGGAACCGAAGAAATAATATTTTCTAATAAATCGTCGTATTGTTTTGTCTCAGACACAATTCTCTGAGACGACGGTACCTCATACATTATGCTTGCAAATATTTTATTTCCCTCATCCAGCGCGTCGGCTAAATCAAGGTCAATGCCCGAGTCTTGTTCTTGTTCTTGTTCTGCTCCTTGTTCGCCCATATAATCCTCACCTTGACTAGTCGTTGCCGCAACCGGTTTAGGTTTAAATTCAATTACTTTAATTTTTTTTATCCACGGAGGTAAACCGCTGCAACCAAAATTTATGAAAATGCTCTCTTGAAAATCCTGTGGAATGTCTTTTACTTCCGTGCCCAAATCATCAAGCAAAAGCTTTACTTCAATTATATCCTGATTTTTATCCACATCTATAATTTTACACAAAATAAAAAGAGGTTGTGACTGTTCCTCTTCCGACGAAGACGAAGGCGGCGGCATTAATTCAATTGAAAGCGTCATATCAATCTTAAAATCAGACTGTTCTACATACTTGTGACTGGCCTTCCTTTTTATAATTTTAATTTCTGATACTTCTTCTTCTTCAATTTTTTGCATTTTATCATTATGAATCTTAACATTTATTACTTGTTGAGTTTGTTTATTATTCAATTTCAAGAGGGTGGAATCCACATACACAATTTCATATACATTGTTTTGCAACTTGGAATCGGGAACATGCGCATTTATTTTTATTTCATCTCCAAGAAACAATTTATTATTGCCTGCATCTTTTTTTTCTTTTTCTATTTCCATGTTTAAATAAAATATACTAATATCTAATCTAATAATATCTAATATATAATAATATATAATTTATATTTATATATAGTATAATAGTTAGAGAAAATTCTATAATCTTTACACTATTAATAATTTACGGATTTACATGAAAAATACATGAATCATGGGACATGCTGTCCCCTCTGACCCCTTGCCCTAAATGGAATTGGAGGGGGGGGGGGTCAGAGGGGGGCGTACGCCCCCCTTGTTGTTAAATGTTTTATATTTTGTTTAATGAATATAAAGAATACACAAGTATTAACTCATAGATTAACCATACGAATTCATCCGGATACATGAAACAATCACATCAGAAGCAACCATCAACATCGCACTATCGTTTTGAATTGAATTCTTTGCCCGATATTGTCAATAATGGCGACGAATGCATAAAATGTAAAAAAGTGTCTGTTGTTAATAATAATAATAATAATAATAAAAAAACATCTCAAACATCTCAATCTAAAACATCTCAAACACAATATTATTTAATCAACTATGATAAAAAAATGATGCGTAACAGTCTCAAGACAGAAAAAAATAAAAGTGAATCCGACAAACGTTGCGTCAAACATTTTCGGTCAGTTGTTTTGAATGAAGACTGCAAAGTTATCGGATTTTCTCCGCCAATGTGTGAGACGAAAGATGTCGTGCTTGACGTTGATAACATTCAATTTGCCGAAGAGTTTGTCGAAGGAACAATGGTAAATGTATTTTATAACTCGGCAAATGATGTTCAAAGGTGGGAATTTTCCACGAAGAATACAATTTCGCCTGTCGAAAAACCGGCAGGAAAATGTTTTAGAAGCATGTTTTTGGAGACATGTGCAAATGCAAATTTGAATTTTGACGATTTGCCAAAAGAGTATTGTTATAGTTTTGTCATGCAACACCCAGATAATGTAATTGTGGCGCCTGTAAAAAACACAGCCCTTTACATTATTGCCATTTACTTGGTTAAAAACAGTGATGATTTGAGTGCCGCAACCGCATATGAAATGGAACGGTCAGTTCTAAGGTGGAGCAGTTTTTCAAAAGTGTCACACCCTGCCCGACTCGGAATGAAGAAGGGTCAAGGCGACTTTGATAAAATTGTAAAAACATACGCATCGACGGATTCATTGTACTATTATCCCGGAGTAATGTTTCGAACAACTACAGGCGAACGTTTTAAATTGCGCAACCCAAATTATGAAATGGTGAAGAATACAAAGGGCGGCGTCCGCGCAAGAAGTGAGTTTGTGTATTTACATCTTAAACAGCTGGGTCATGTAAGAAAACATTTCGAAAGATGCCCTGAAGATGAGCTAATATTTTTTGAATTTCAATCCAACTTGTATAATTACACTTCCAGTTTGCATAAAAATTATTTGGACTGTTATATTTACAAAAAGATGAGTCTAAAAGATTTCCCCATCAAGTATCGAAACAACATCTACAAACTACATAATGATTACTTGCACGTGTTGAAACCTGAAGGAAAATGCGTTACGATGTCGCATGTTGTTCAATTTGTAAATAACTTGTCAGTGCCATCTCAAATCTATTTTTTGAACCTGAAAGAGTCAACTGAAACTATTGAAACTTCCGAAACTATCGAAACTCCCATTGTACCTAAAAAAATATTTTCATCTCCCCCCTTGACCCCTTTGACACTACAACTTACACCAGAATATTCTCCCCTAGAAATTAAATGTCCCAATGCGCCATAAGGGGAACCAATCGTGCCAAGCATTGCGCCCCCCTGACCCCTCCCTAATTCATTAATAATAATAATATTATTATATTATATAATTTTATATCATATAATATCAAGACGTTTCTATTTTTCATTTATTGTCAATGTTGAATAATTTAATAATCTATTCGTTTATACTATTTTTATTTGTAGTTATAATTATGCATTTTTATACAGGCGAAAATATTTTAGAAGGACTTGATTCACCTTCGCCTTCAAATTCAGACATTGGCGTAACCGTGGGAACATATAGTGCAAAATTAGATGCACTGGGAAAAACAGTTGACTCAATGCAGTCTAGTGTTTTAGGACTTTTACCAATTGTCACAAAAATAGATGCAGATAATGCAAAAAATCAACAAGCAATACAAGCAATCATTGCGAATAAAGATAAAACATAAAAAATATAAGCCATTAATTATTACTTTTTTATTTATTATTTTATATTAAATAAATAATTTAATATAAACAGAAAATAGAGAAAATAGAAATGAAATTTGCTTTCAATTTTTCAAACATTATCATATTTATATATATTATATTTTTCACTTCCATTATTTTAAATTACATTACAACAAGCACTACATATGTCGATGTCGAGCCAATGTCTTTGAGCGAAACAGTCGATACAGATAAGTTAAGAACAAGTTTACTATCTGGAAAAGTTGCAGCACTTCAGCCCAGTGTCGACGGACTGTCAAAAAATGTAAATGATAATGCTTCCAATATAAAAACGACAATGGACACAATAACAGCAGTTTTAAAACAAAAAGTAAACGATGTGAATAAAAAAGTTGGAAAGGATATTACCGATAAAAATAATGCGCCTCCTCCGATTACCGGAACATCGTAAACTATAAATTACAAAAATAGAAAATGAATAATAAAAACTATTATATTTTTAAATATAATTTATATATATATATATATATATATATATATATATATATATATATATATATAAAATAAAATGAAAATTGGAATTATTGGTTTAGGATAACAAGCGCTTCATCCGACCCGTCATCCCAATTTTTATTAAGAGACTACTATGTAAAAACTGCTTACAACATTTTACGATTTAGAAAGTAAAGTATTATAAATTAATTATAAAAAGTACAATTAATATAATTAATTTAATTTATTATCATCTTATAATGATATTTTCAATATAATTATTTATTTTTAATATATTTATTTTAAATGAATCGTATATGTTTTTTTTGTTCATTTAATATATTTTTTAATCTATTTGTATAGTATGTTAAAAATTTTTCTGTTGCATAAATATTTCCACAACACAATAAAACACCCAATAAATTAAATCCACCACGATGCACTAATAAATTTTTTGCTAATTTCATTATACACAATTGTTCATCTGGAGTAATATCATTTATATAATATATATTATCTGATAAACTACATAATTTATTTATATATCGTATTAAATAATTTTTATTTGTTACTATATAATCTGAATTTTCATCAGTATGTATATGTCTACCTATTCCAGATAATATAATTACATTTTTATACTTACGTGATAAAAATAATATTGTATCATAATATTTTTTATCCATACCACCAAAATCGTTATCCGAACCAACTCTTAGTAAACATATTATAGAATCGTCATTTAAAATATATTCATTAACTATAGCATTATTTAATAATTCTGAATTTTGTAAAAAAATATTTGTTGAATCTAAAATTCTATCAACATTTGGTATATTTTCTGTTTCGGGTCTAGATGTATAATATATATTTAAAATTGTTTCTGGATTATTTTTTGCAGTTTTTATAGCATTTTCATATATATTTTTATCTGCATGATAATAATTTTGTCCCCAACATTCAAATACATATGGCATATTTAATAAATCTCCTATATTATATCCTGAATCGCCAAAATTACTTGATAAATCATATATTTTGATATCTTCTTTATTTATTTGTTTTAATAATTTCATTTATTATATATATTATATAATAATATTATTATTTAAGTATTTATTCAAAAATATTATTATAATTGTTAAATGTCTAAACAAAAACAAATTGTAATTGTTGGTGCTGGTTGGTATGGGTGTCACACTTATAAAATTTTAACAGAGTTGTATTCAACAAAAATAAAAATATTAATTGTGGATAAGAATCAAAGTATTTTTGATAATTCTTCAAATTTTAATCAAAACCGTCTTCATTTAGGGTATCATTATCCAAGGTGTAGTAAAACAAGAAATATATGTAAAATCGGTTATCACAAATTCATAAAAGAATATAGAGATTTGCTCGATTTTATTGATAATAATTACTATTGCATCTCAAAAGATTCTTTTATTGATTACAATACATACTTGCAGATTTATTTAAATGATACAGATTATAACCACACAATAATTGAAAATACTTATTTGAATAACATAGAAGGTGACATGATTAATACGAAAGAAAAGATTATTAATTCTGATAAAGTAAAAAAATATTTTTTAAAATTAATTGATAATAATCATATTAAAGTGAACTATAAAGTCAATAAAATTGAAAATAGAAATAATAAAGTTATAATCAATGATGACATTGAATGCGATTTATTAATTGATTGTACATATAATCAACAACAACTATCAAAAAAAAATTATGTTTATGAAAATACGATTAGTCTTTTATATAAAAGAGTCAACTTTACAAATAATTTTGACTCGTTAACAATAATGGATGGTCCATTTTTTTCTTTATTTCCCAGGGATATAACAAAACAATTGTATACACTAACACATGTTAAATACACACCTTATTTAAGTTCAACCAATGTTGATGATATACTATCAAATAACAACATTAACATATTAGACGTTGAAAAAATAAAAAATAAAATGGAAATAGATGTTAAAAAATATTATAAAGATTTTAAAAAACATTTTATATATTATAATTACTTTACATCTTATAAATGTAAAAATTTATGTCAAAATGATTCAAGAAATTGTAATATAGAAAAAAACGATAATATTATCACAGTTAATTGTGGAAAGATTATTGGAATTTTTGAATTTGAAGAATACATTAAAAAATTTATGAAAAAATTTATGAAGTAGAGTAAATATTTATAAAATTAATTAATGAGTTATTTAAAGTTTCAATCTCATTCTCGTCACTTTTAATTAACATTTCTAAATTAATATTTTTATTGTATCCATTATATTTTAAAATATTTTTGAATATAAAGTTAGCTTCATGTGGAATAGAAAATGGTTTCATATGAGGTTCTGCTACATCAATATTATGAATAATATCCATTTTATTTTTTAAATCATTATATTCATCATGTTCCATTATTGCGTTTCCTAAATCAACCATCATTTTAATATTTGAGCTGTCAATTTGTCTAACTAGTTTTTCGCATTCATGAATCGTATTAATATAATTGCAATTATACTCTTTGCTGTTATTTTCAATACAAATAACAACATTTTTTTCACGACAATAAATTCCAAGTTCTTTAAAAAAATTAATAAAAATAATATCGTTTGAGTCACCATCGTCTTTATTGGTTATTTTTCTATTTTTAGGACATCCAAAAACTAATATTTCGATTTTATGTGCGTATGCCATATCAATAACGATTTTTATATGTTCCATTAACTTGTCTTTATTTTCAGAAAAAATATTCAAGTCATCTAAACCATATGTGATGGATTGAAATGAACAAGGTTTGATTCCATTTTCTATAAAAATTGATGTGTCAAAATTATCTAAATTTTCCCAGTTTCCGATTAATTTTGTGGGTGCTATTTGAACTTTAGTAATTCCATGTAATTTTAATAAACATGAAAATTGCAGTTGAGATACACGATTAACACAAATATTTGAAACACACAAATTTGATTTATTTAATATCATATATTTAAGAAATGTTTCCAAATCTTTCAACACAGCTTGTCCATCGCATATATATCCAACTTTTTTTGAATTGAATTTTTCATAGTATTGTGTTTGTGTATTATATTCAATTCTATCATTTAAACGGTTTCCATCATTTGTTTTTATAAAAAAATTATAATCCTTTTTATATATTTTGTTAAATAAATATACTATTTCTTCTGTTTGAATGGGTTCCGTAAATAAATTACAAATTTTTATATTGTTATTTATAACTATATCAATGTCATTTTTCAACCTGTCAATGTTATACCATTGGAAAGATGAATTGAATGGTATATTTTCAATTTGATTATTATTAATTAAATCAAAAATTATATTCTTTTTAAGCCCCTTTCCAAACAATGCCGGCAATCTAATAATAAAATAATTTTCAAATTTTTCTTCAATGTATTTTTCAAACAAATATCTATTTTTACCATATGTGTGATTTATTAAAAAATTAATTGGTGACTTTTCATTTGAAAAACATTTAGTATTGTTATATACATCAATTGTGCTGATTAAAATAAATTTATTACACGTTATTGTGTTTAATATATTTTTAATATTTTCTATAATATTTTCATCTTCATTTGGATTTTTGTTAGCAAACCATTTTACAGCAGGTATGCCACAAAAAATAATTTCTTCAAAATGTTTACCTTTTGCCTCTTCAAAATTTTTACTATTATAAAACTTATCAAATACATAAAATTGAAGCAGATTTGACCCAACAAATCCTGTATATCCAACTACGGCTTTCATTAATAATACAAAATGTAATCAATTATTTTTGTATTATTTAATTATATGTTTTTATATATTTTATTTGTTTAATAAACTATGATAATTAAATATATTGTCTTTTGTAATACATAGTTTTTTATCTAATATATATTTAAAAGAAACAGGGAAGAACATATATTAAATGATAATCGAGCTAAAATAAAAAAAGAAATTAACAATTTAACTCATTCTGAAATTATTGAAGAAAAACAATTTATCAGTTATAAAATATAACCTATTTAATCAAATTTCAAACGACAAACTAACAAGGGAGAATTGCATTTTGCCCTATTTTCTGCTAGTCGCTCACTTCTGCGAGGAGGAATATACGGACTCAACTCAATGTCATCATGATGATGGCGTTTGCTGCAATCGCCCTCATCATTATCATCACTGGATTCATTCTCACTGTGTTCACTATAATCACTCTCACTGTCATCGTCGTCGTCGTCGCTGTCATCGTCACTGTCGTCATCAAACGACTCATCCATAACAATGCGGTCTATCTGTCTTGAATAATACTCAACAAACTTATTGATTGTCATTATCAACAAGTTTGCCAACGCTAAAATGCTCAACACAACGAATCCAACTCCAAGTATAACATCGTAAATTTGTTCAACTCTGTTTGCTGCCGTTGTCATTGAAATATAGTTGTTGTCGTTCTTGTAACCCTGTAACCCTGCACATTGTATGTTTATGTTTTAATAATTCAATTTATAATTTAAATAAACTTCCTTTTAAAAACTATAAAATAAATATTTATGTTTTTTAAAAAAATATCATCATTTCTTCAATGTACTTTTTATCATAAACCGCAATATTCGTCGTTCTGTCCCAAGTACTGTATGTTGCAATTATGCGCGACTCTTCAACAATGAGCCCAAGGCAATACTCAATGCAATGCTCGTCAAATTTGAAAATTGGCGTATACTTGATGAGTTTCATATCTTCATTATTTTCAAAAACAAGCATCATGTGGTAATAATGACGAGGTTGTTCATATGAAACAATGTGAACAGTAAACCATATCTGGTCATTATAATTGAAACCACAAGTAGAACCTCGAATATGTTTGAATGCGCCAGGGTATTGTGATGGTTGCTTTAAAGAAACCGTTCTCAACACGTTTGGATTTTCTTCGTCGATTTTACAAATTCGAAAAGGACTCCAGTCATATATAACGTATTTTTGCCCTCCTATATTTGCAAATACCCAATTTTTTTCACAAGACGAATCTAAATTGAATTCGGGTTTTATTTCAAAAGGTTTTAATGCATTACCGTTTCCGTTCCCGTTGTCGCCATCATATTTTCCATGAACAACTCCAAATTTACTATCTGCATGATATCCAACGCCAATAAATAACAATTCTGATGATATATCAGAGTCATAAAACAATCTTACGTCATCTACTCCCATATACAGTCTGTCAACATATTCAATGCCAATTAATTTATCTTTTTCTTTGATAACGTGAAAATCATCAGTTAGTTCTATATATTTATTCAGAGATATTATGTGTTGCCCTGTTTCATACTTCCCTTCACTATTTATCGTATAATTTACCAAACGCACATTCATGATGTATCCGCCGTCGATGTCACCATCGCCATTGAAATTGCGTTTTGGAAGAATACTGCTTGTAGATGAATAAAAATGAACTAGGTTTCCATTTATTTCATGGTCTAGAGTAAAACTCATGTCATATTTTACCAATGGAACTAATTTTAAATCATAAAATTTAATATTTTTTAATAAATTTACAATTAAAATATTGTCACAATTATTCATTACGTTAATAATAGAGTGTCTTATATTTATTGTATTATCTCTGACTCCAAGATAATACGCAAGGATGGTGTATTCATAATCACACTTATATGTATAAACATCATTTTCTAAAAATAAATAATCATTTTTCCCTGCACTACATGCAATTGTAATTTCTTTTGCAATTTTATAAAATAAATACGACAACTGGTGCTTTCCCATTTCTCTATAATATTTTATAATTTCATATATATTCTCTGCTCGATTTGGTAAAAAATTATATCCAGTTAGCCACGCATCAACTGCTTCAGGCATTTTTCCGAGGTCTTTATAACATGTTCCCATTTTGTAATGAGAGTACCAAATTTCTTGATTCCACCCTCCCAATGCAATTCGCTTTTTGTACATTTCTACGGCTTCTTCTATTTTACCCATATCTTTTAAAGTATTCGCCAAATAAAAATGATACCTATCATTTTTTGGATTTTCCTCTATCCCCCTTGTAAGCAACTCCGCATCGCGAATAAATTTATTTCCTTTTGACCCGCCATCGCCAACATCATTAATAAAGACAATATTCTTTTCAAAAGTATTTACTGTGGTGTTGGGTGGAAAATTTATATATTCATGAGTTACACCCACATATGAAAATTTTCCATTATTTTTTACAATTCTTACATTTTTATAATAAAAATCATTTGACCCTTGCAAAATATAGTAAGCATCAAGCATCAACATTTTTTTCAAAAATGAATCTTCATTAGGATAAAAAATCATATCTGCATCCAATAGTAACACATAATCAGACATTCCTATACACGCTTGCAATGAAAAATTGCGATTATGCGAAAAATCCTTGAACGGTTCAAAGACTATTTTTCCTGGAATGTTTTTACTTTTAAAATATTTTTTTATTCTATCAACCGTGTCGTCTGTTGAACCCGTGTCACATATGCAGTAACAGTCAATCCATTTTATTACAGAATCAAATAATCTGCATATAATCTTACTTTCATTTTTTACAATCATATTTAAACATACTGTCGGGTCCTTGTTCATCGGTTATACAAATGCAATATTACGCAATATTACTTTATGTTAATTAACATCATGAATAAATGTTTAAATGCATTTTATTTATAATTAAATGGTTAAAAACTGTAATTAATTATCTTCACAGTTTTTAATAAATGTGTTGTAACTACTGTAACTATTACATGTCATATTTCTTTAGATATAATAAATTAATCGAAGACGGCGAAAAAGGAAAAGAAGCAGATAAAAATATCATCGTTAGCATTGGTTCTTCAGAAGTTTCGAATGTAAAATCACCACCACTCGATACTGATGCGCAACCACAACACGCCACAACAGATTCGCAAACACTGACAGTTTCAACACTGACAACAAATTTAGATGAATTTAAAATACTTTTTTTAACACAAGAAAAAATGTGTTATGAATTGCAAGCAGAAAATTCAATATTAACAAATCAATTAAAAATGAACATTTCAACAAATAAAAAACAACTACAAGAAATAAAAAGACTAAAACTGAAAATGTGCAAGCTAGAATCAGCAAATACAACATTTGAAAAGGTTTTAGGTTATTCTAATTATTCCAACGGTGGAAACAATTTTGCACCTCCACCACCCCCCTTTCCTCCTCCCCCTCCTCCTCCTCTTCCTTTAAATACTTCC
>Ga0315293_10001896_pt1 | contig 20224 bp, 13 predicted proteins | sample YL17G13_20_MG_FD_203071 | JGI IMG/M metagenome (GOLD analysis project Ga0315293, IMG submission 203071) | Sediment microbial communities from Yellowstone Lake, YNP, Wyoming, USA - YL17G13_20 | ecosystem: Environmental > Aquatic > Freshwater > Lake > Sediment | place: USA: Wyoming | collected... | reverse complement strand
TGATCAGCGATGACGTCGCGTACTGCGGCGGCCAACCACCGCAATCCGCAGTCGCACTCAGGACGACGGGCATGTCGCGCCCCCGCGTGTTCCGGACCGTGTAGTCGGCTTCGGCCGGCTGCGAAGGTGAGAAGTAACCGCCGACGCCAGCATCGCTCCACCAGGTCGCGTAGCCATGCTCCCAGGTGTCGCTGGCCGATATGCTCAGCCGGCAGGTGCCGCCAGACGGGATCACCAGCGCATCGGCGGCCAGCGAGAGGCCAAAGGCGTCAGGGTCGCCGTGCACCGTGATGGGTACAGTTCCCGTTGCTGTCACCGTCGGGTCGACTGAGCACTCGAGCTGGCATTGGAGCACGATATGCCAGATCTGACCGGACGGCACCACCGGAGCGACATACTGCGGGTCCTTCACGTACGGCGAAGGGAGGAAGACGCCGCCGGCTCCACCGTCTGTCCAACCATACCCGGGGACAGCCTGCACCGCGGGATCATCTCCCAAGCTATCGGCCCAGCCTGCATCGAGCTGGATCGTGCCGCCTGAGAGTGCCTCGGGTGGCGAGGCTGCGGGCGTGACCGTGGCAGTATGAGCCACCTGAGCATGAAGGGGTGGAGCGGAGAGTACGGAGGCAAGCGCGACGACACACAGTGAGGCGAACACACGGCGCGAGATCCCGCTGGAGAGGGACGCTCGCTTGCTCAACCACTCCGGGAGCAAGCGCAGGCGGAGCCCACGCCACACACGGCACGTGGGGAAACTCACCATGCTCAGTAACCTTCTCTTGTGACTGCTGCGCGGCGAGGCCCGCGAAAGAGATCTCAGCCGCGCTGGCGACGCGCAACCCGCGTGCATGCGAGTATCAGGAGCACGCGGATCGGAGCCGCACGTTTCTATTGACTTTACCCGCATTCTAGTGGTTCCTCTCATCGCGCGCGGATTTTCTGTCAACCGGCCCTGGCGGCGTTCTGCTGTGCTCCTGCGGTTGTGGGGGACCGATTGTGTCGGGGGCACACTGGTCGGTCGTGTACCTGTCGCCGCGGTCGTACGTGCGGCCCAACCAGGACACGCGCTGTCAAGTGGAGAATCGAGGGTTGTTGCTCATCTACGCAAAGAGGCCGTTCCATGAGCCTTGCACTGAGGGTCTGCGCCGCAGCCGCAGCCGCCGCGCTCATCGTGTCCGTTTTCTCTGCTGGCTGCGGTGCGGAAATGCAACAGGGAGAGGTACAGATGAGGGAGATCGCCCTCAGCGCGACCGATGCTCCCCTGATCAACCCGGGCATGGGACTGTATGCATCGGGTACGCTCGACCCATCGGACATGCCGCCCGATGCCTGGTTCAGGCAGCTCATCTCGGTGGGCTACTTCCGCGATGACTGGGCTGTGCTCGAGCCGGACGCGGAGGGGCGGCACAAGTTCGATGAGTATTTCGACCCCATCTTCGATCTCTGGGTAAAGCAATGGGGGAAGCGGGTCGCGTTTCGTTTCATGTCCTCCAACATGCATTCGCGGCTGAAGTACGTCAGTCCCAAGTGGGTGTTCGACAGCGGTGTGCCCTTCGTCGTCCATAGGGGGCTCTACACAGACGAGCAGTTCGATCCGGTCTTCTGGGATGGCAAATACCTCGAGATCCAGGAGCGGTTCATCGCCGATCTCGGCAGGTACCTGGATGGACGTCCGGGCCTGGAGTTCATAGACATCGGCAGCATCGGCGAATGGGGGGAGATGCACCTCTCGCGCTGGACCGCCGACGAGCTTCGCCAGACCGGTTTCACCGAGGATAGGTACATCGCCGCGTACCGGCGTGTCATCGATGCGTTCGCACACGCCTTTCCGCATACTCGCGTCTTCCTCAACGTTGGCGATTATGACTGCATCAACGATTACGCTGCCATCCGCGGACTGCACTTCCGCCAGGACGGCCTGACGCCCTGGGGGCCGTCGGCTGACGTGGGCACGCGCTTCTACCGGCCCTATTCGCGCCGCGGCGTGATCTGCAACTACGAGTTCCACAGCTCGTATGACGACATGAAGCGGAAAGGCTGGGGGATCCGGGAGACGTTCGAGAAGGGCCTGTCCGATCCCATCAGCTACCTCCACCTCAACCTCGTCGGCTACCACGAGCTTCAGAATCCACCGTCGGAGGTGAAGGAGGCCGTCCTCGACGCGGCGCGCAGGATTGGCTTCCGATTCGTGCTCGAGCAGCTTCGCGCGAACGATCGCATCCGGCTCGACGGGTCGAGACCGGGCAGGCTCGCGCTGGAGCAGACGTGGCGGAACGCCGGCGTCGCTCCCTGCTACGACAGCTACGCTCTGCGCTGGTCGCTTGTGGATGGCGCGGGGAAGACGGTGGCGCAGACGGTGACGTTCCCGCGCAAGCCCACGACTCTCTGGTGGCCTGGCGAGCGCGTCGCGGCGGCCGACATACTCCTGGTACCCGCCTCCACGCCGCCGGGTACTTACCGGCTCAAGCTGGAGATGGTGAAGCCGGAGGATCCCGGGGCGAGCATCGCGATCGCGCTCGCCGGTCGTGACCCAGAGGGTCGCTACGATCTGGGCGAGGTGCGAGCTGAACGCGTGCAGCGGCGAACCGAGCCGGCATATCGAGAGCGCTTCGCCTCCGGGGTCGGCGCGTGGGAAGCGGCCGGCGGAGTGACGCTCGCGGCAGGCACGGATGACGGCGAGCCATGCCTGATCGCAACCGGCCGGGAGGCCGGCCGCGCCTGGAGCTACGCCTCAACCCGCGTGCCCGTTCTCCCCTACAGCCGCTACCGGCTCTCGTGCTGGATGAAGGTCGAGAAGATCGAGCCAGGCCTGGCGCCGTACGTGAAGCTGGGGGTGAACGCTGGCGACGGGACGTGGATCACTAACACCAACAGCAATCCCTACGACCTCCGCCGCATCGGGACCTGGCAACTGCTGGTGGCTGATGGCGAAACCCCACCCACCGCGGCCACGGCCGACATCGCGATCGAGAAGAGCGTGCTGGAGACCCCGATCGCGGCCGCGATCCGCATTCGCGACGTGAAGCTGGAAGTGCTCGAGACGCCGTAACCCTCCCCCCGCAGCCAGCAGGCCTTCCGCTACGGGGCGATCAGTCTCGCGCTGCGCGCGCGATCAGGTCGTACCGCTCGGCAGCAGTGACCTCGGCCCGCACGAACTGGCCGGGACGGAGGTGGCGCCGCCCCGTCCGGAGGATCACGGACCCATCAATCTCCGGCGCGTCGCGGAAGCTTCGACCCACCCACTCGTTTCGGGAGCGCCCGCGAGATTCGACCAGCACCTCGATCTCTCTGCCCACCCATTGCCGGTTGCGAGCCAGCGAGATCGCCTGCTGCTTCACCATCACCTGATGGTAGCGCTCCTGTGCCACTTCGGCCGGGATCTGGTCCGGCATATCGGCGGCCGGGGTGCCCGACTCCGGGGAATAGGCGAACGCCCCTGCCCGGTCCACCTCGGCGGCATCGAGGAACTCGAGAAGGCGGTTGAACGCGGCATCAGTCTCTCCGGGGAAGCCGACCAGGAAGGTGGTGCGGATGGCGACGTCCGGAATGGCGCGCCGCAGCCGCCGAACTAGGTTCAGGTAGGTCTCCCCATCGCCCGAGCGGCCCATCCGGTGGAGAACCTGGCGGTCGGCGTGCTGGAAAGGCACGTCTATGTAGTGGCAGATCCTGTCATGGGCCGCCATCACCTCGATCAACCGCGGCGTGATGCGCCCGGGGAACGCATAGAGGAGCCGGATCCACCGCAGATCGGCGACCGAGGCGAGAGCGGAGATCAGGTCGGCGATATCCGGCCCGCCCAGGTCTCTGCCGTACGCGGTTGTGTCCTGGGCGATGAGGTTGATCTCACGGACTCCTTCGCGCGCGAGGGACCGGGCTTCCTCGACTATGGATCCGATCCTCCGGCTGCGGTACCGGCCGCGGATGTGAGGGATGATGCAGAAGCGGCAGTGGTGATCGCACCCTTCGGCGATCTTGACGTACGCTGTCCACGGCGGGGTCGTCCGCAGCCGCGGGACGGTCTCGTCGTAGAGGTACGAGGGCGGCAGGAGCGGTCGCTGGGCGGCGCCGCCCGCGAGCGCCTGGTTCACGATCTCGACCACGGCGCCGACGTCACCGGGCCCCATGAGCGCGTCGATCTCCGGGAACTGCCGCCGCAGGGCGTCAGCGTCGCGCTCCGGCCAGCACCCGGTGCACACGAGGGCCCGAGCGCTCCCGGAGCGGCGCAGCTCGGCGGCCTCGGCCAGCGCCTCGGCCGACTCCTGCCTGGCCGGTCCGATGAAGCAGCACGTGTTGACGATGAGCAGGTCGGCCTGATGGGGATTGGTCACGACGGCGAAGCCGGCCTCGCGCAGCAGGCCGAGCATCACCTCCGCGTCCACCAGGTTCTTCGGGCAGCCGAGCGAGATGACGCCGACTGTAGTGGCAGAGCGGTGGGAATGAGAGAGCATGACCAGATGCCGCTAGGTGAGGCCCAGAAGGCCGTCGAGCATCGTCAGGTTGAGGTGCCCCGCAAACTCATCCAAGGCGTGGTCAATCTTCTTCGGCTCGCGCAGCCTCAGCTTGCCCAGGAGCTGCTCTATGACCGCCACCGTGGAGAGCGTGTCCTTGGGGACGAGTACGAGAGGAGTGCCAAGCTCCCGGGCGCGTGCGGTCACGGTCGGGCTTGGCTGGAGGCCGCCCGTGAGGATGAGGCATCGGGTGGGCGTCTCGAGCGCGGCGAGCTGAATTTCGGTTCTGTCGCCTCCGGTGATGACGCACTTGCGCGGCGTCTGGCGGAAGTACCGAAGCGCCGCCTTCACCTCCATCGCGCCGACCACGAAGCTCTCGACCAACTCATCCGCGGACCCTTCTCCCGCCAGGAACTCGCCACCGACCACCTCCACGAGTTCCCTCACTCCCACCGAACGAAGCACGGCGTCATCGGGCAGCAGGCCGAGCACCGTGATGCCGAACTTCTCCAGGCACGGCACGACCTCGCTTTCCACCATGTCCCACAACCCCGCCGGTACGCGGTTCACGATGACCCCGAGCAGGCGGTACCCCAACGCGCGCTGGCACGCGACGATGCCATCGAGATCGAGGTACGACTCAACGCGGGCGACGAGCAACACCTTCGCTCCGAGCATCTCAGCGACCGAGGGACCGCCCAGGCCGAGCGTGACGCCGCGGCTCAGAAGTGAACCCGAGCCGGCGATGAGCATGACGTCTTTCCCCGCGGATACCGCGGCGTAGGCATCGGCAACCTGGGCGCGCGCGGCGCCCGCCTCGATGGGGCACGCGCGCTGCCCGAGGACGATAGGGCAGCACTGGGACATCGGCGCATCGAGGTTGAGCTCGCGTGCGACAAACCTGGCGTCCTCGTCTGCGAGCTGGCGCTCGGAGATGTCGGGCATGATCCCCAGCGGCTTGAAATACCCCACCGCCCTGCCCTGCCGCTGCCAGCGCTTGCCCAGCACCACGGACGTGAGCGTCTTGCCGGAGTATGGCTCGGGTGAGGCGATATAGACGGAGATCATGGCGCGCTGCCTCGCCGCTGCTGCTCGGCAATAGTGATTCGCGCGTCCACCGCCACGGCTCCTGTCCCGGGTTCGCCCACTTTCAGCGGGTTGATGTCCATTTCCACAATCTCGGGGAAGTCGGTAACCAGTTGCGACAGGATCAGCAGGCAGGTGGCGATCGCCTCCAGGTCGCAGGGCTGCTCACCCCGTGCCCCCCGCAGGAGGGGCGCCGAACGGATCTCATCCACCATACGCCGGGCGTGCCGGCGGCCGAACGGAGCAATGCGGAAGCTGACGTCCTTGAGGACCTCCACGTAGATTCCGCCCAGCCCGAACATCACCATGGGGCCGAACTGCGGGTCACACGTGCTCCCGAGGATGACCTCGCGCCCCGACCGGATCATCTCCTGCACTGACACCCCCCTGAGGTCGGCGTTCGGGGCATAGCGACGGATGCGCAGCATCATCAGCTCGTACGTGTCCATCGCATCCTGCCGGTCGCGGATCCCGATGCGCACCCCGCCGATGTCCGACTTGTGCAGGATGTCCGGCGACACGATCTTCATCACCACGGGGTAGCCGATCTCATCCCCGATCCGCGCCGCGTCTTCTGCGCTGTGGGCCACCTCGCTCTTCGGGCAGCGGATGTTGTAGGCTCCCAGGATCTGGCGCGCCTCGACTTCTCCCAGGTTCACCCGACGCTGCTCCCGCGTCTGAGCGAAGATGCGTCGCACGACCTCGGTGTCGGCCGGAAACCGTTCGATCTCATCGGGTGGCTCCTCCCGCCATTCCCGGTAATTCACCATGCTCGCGAGGGCGGCCACCGCGCGCTCCGGATAGGGGTAGTTCGGTACGCGCTGGCCGCCGAGCGCCTCTATCGCGGTCGTCATGGCGCCGCCGCCCATGAAGCAGGCAAGCACGGGCTTGCCGTGCCGGGCGGCAGACGCGGCCACCCCCTGGGCAGTCTCCAGCGGCTGCGTGGACGTCTGCGGGGTCAGCAGAGCGAGAGCCGAGTCAACGTTCGGGTCGGCCAGCACGGCCTCGGCGGCGAAGTTGTAGCGCGACGCGTCGGCGTCTCCCAGGCAGTCCACGGGGTTGTGGAGATTCGAAGCCGGGGGTAGCTTCGTCTGGAGCCTCTCGACGGTCTCAGGGCTGACGGCGGCCAGCTGGAGCCCGGCCATCTCAACTGCATCGGTAGCCATGATGCCGGGGCCCCCGGCGTTGGTGAGGATCGCGACCCTGCGGCTCCTGGGTAGGTCCTGGTAGGCGAAGGCGACGGCGAGGTCGAACAGCTCCTCGACCGAGTGCGCTCGGATCACGCCGCACTGCTTGAATGCGGCCGTGTACGCTTCGCCTGATCCCGCCAGGCTTCCGGTGTGCGAGGAGACGGCGCGCGCGCCCGACTGGGTGTTGCCCGATTTGACGACGATCACCGGCTTCTTCATCGAGACCTGGCGGGCGACCCGTATGAACTCGGGGCCGTTCGGGAGGCCCTCGACGTAAGCGACGATGACCCGGGTCTCGGGATCGTCCTCCCATGCCCGGAGCAGGTCAACAACCCCGACGTCCACCCCGTTGCCGAAGCTGACGAACTTCGAGTACCCGATGCCGTTCTGGACCGACCAGTCGAGGATCGCGGTCGCCAACGCGCCGGACTGGGACATGAGTGCGAGCGATCCGACCTTCGGGTAGACCGGCGCGAAGGACGCGTTCAGCCCCGCGCTGGTGGCGATGATCCCGAGGCAGTTCGGGCCCACGACGCGAATCCCGGATCGCGTGGCGATCTCCCCAAGCTCCTTCTCCAGCTCGATCCCCTCGGACCCCGATTCTTTGAACCCAGCGCTGATGACGATGACAGAGTCAATGCCCTTCTTGGCACACTCCTCCATAACGCCAAGCACCGCCCTGGCGGGGATGACGATCACTGCGAGGTCGATCGCGCCCTCGACCGCCAGGACGCTCGGGTAGCACTTCAGCTCCAGGATCTCGGGCGACTTCGGGTTGATGGGGTAGATGTCGCCCGCGAAACCGGACAGCTTCAGGTTGTTCAAGATGTCGTGGCCGATCTTTCCGGGCTGATGCGATGCGCCGATGACGGCCACTGAGGCCGGCGTGAAGAAGTGTTGCAGTGAGGAGTTGCGGGCGCTCAACCTGTACCTACCTATCCGTCGAGTCGTCCTGCGCGGAAGGCCTGAATGTACTCCAGGCACATGTCGTCGCGGCCCAGCAGGGCCTCGCCCGCGCACGCCACGGCCATCAGCGGCTGGTCGAGCGGGTCGAGGATCGCGGCGTCGAGGCCGCGAGCCATGGCCATTGCCAGGAACGTGCGGTTGAGGAGCTTGCGGGCCGGCATCTGGAACGAGACATTGCTGAGACCGCAGATGATGTGGGCGCTGGGCAAGGCCGCCCGGATGCCGGTGACCGCGTCGAGAAACGCGGCGCCTTGATCGTTCTCCAGCCCTACCGCGCGGGCGAGAGGATCAATGAAGAGGTCCGATTGCGCGAGGCCGACTGAGGCCGCGGTATCGCCTAGCTTCCGGGCGATGCCAACCCGCTGCTGCGCCGTCTTCGGCAGGCCGGAGTCATCGAGGGTGAGGGCTATCAGGCGGGCCCCGAACTCCTTGGCGAGCGCGAACACCGTGCTCAGTCGTCCTTCTTCAGCGCTGGCGGAGTTCACCAGTGCCTGGCCGCGGTGGGCCTGGAGACCGGCGCGGAGCGCCTCCGGGTTCGGCGAATCAATGCAGAGCGGCGTGTCTGTCACGCCCTGGACGGTCTGGACCAACCAGGTCATGTCCCCGGGCTCGCGGTCGGGGTGGCTGCCGGCGTTGACGTCAATGTAGTGCGCTCCGGCCTCGGCCTGACGCGTCGCCTCCTGGGCGATCGGCTCCGCGCTCCTGGCGGCAACGGCTTCCCGAATCCGCTGGCCGGTCCCATTGATGCGCTCACCAACGATGATCATATACGTGCCCTTCCTGTCACCTAGAATCCTCGCGCGTACGTCGGCCGTCGGACCTCGTCTGGCGGCATCGGGGCTGTCAGCGCCTCGCGCGGCACAGCGGGGTTACTGCGTCTTTCAGGACCAGCTAGCGGGCGACCCTTGCGGCGTATGTTTCCTCGAGCCCGCGGATGAGATCCGCGAGCGACGTGTTGACGGGCGTGGGCACACCCACCGCGGCCCCGGCTCGCACCACAGCGCCGTTGATCGAATCAACTTCGGTGCGCCGCTGCCGGTGGTAGTCCTGCAGCATGGAGTTCAGGTTGTTCGCGGTCCGCTGGCAGATCTCCTCAGCGTGCACGACCATGTCCGGCTGCGGCAGGCGTATCTGTTTCGCCTTTGCCACTTGCTCCACCTCGGTCACGACCGTGCGCAGCACGCGCCGCAGGCTCGCGGACTCCATGATTCCGCCGTTGCGGGTCTGGGCGAGGGTCGCAACCGGGTTGATGCCCGCGTTCACGGCCAACTTCCCCCACAACACGGACAGCAGCTGCGTGGTCAACTCGACCTGGACGCCGGCCTCGGTGAACGCGCTCTCCATGGCCGACAGCCGCTCGCTCAGCTCACCGGTGGGCTCGCCGATAATGGTCATCCCGACGCCGGCGTGGTGCACCTGGCCCGGGGCAATGAGCGTGGCAGCCTGTGAGGTCACTCCCGCGAGCACGCGGTCCGCTCCCAGCGCTTGCTGGAGCACCTCGAGGTTGCCAAGCCCATTCTGCAGAGTCAGCACTACGGTGTCGGGCCTCATCAGCGGCTGCGCGGTGGCGGCAGCGCCGGCGGTATCGTACGATTTCACCGCGACCATCACCAGGTCAACCGGCCCGACGTCGCGAGGCTGGGCCGTCGCGCGGACGGGAGAGCGGAACTCGCCGGTGACGCCGGATATCCACACGCCCCGCCGGTCGAGGAGGCGCGCGCGCTCGGCATGGCGGTCCACCAGCCAGACATCGTGCCCGCCCTGGCTCAACAGCCCGGCGAAGAGACAGCCAATGCCTCCCGGCCCAACAATCGCAATCCTCATCCTGATCGCTGTCCTCGCTCTGAGAGCGGCGAGCGCGCGGTGCGCCCGCCACCTCTGTCAGCGCGGCTTCTCCCACTTCTGGAGTTCGGCCAACTCCCCGTAGGTGCCGCCTCGTACGATCTCTTCGCGGATGCGGTTCTCCCGCTCGTACCACTCCATCCCGCGGTTCGCCCATTCCACCGCGTGGTCGCGCGGGATTCGCACGACGCCGTCATCATCGCCCACGATCCAGTCCCCGGGTTCGACCACTTCGCCGGCGATGGTGATCGAGACGCCGACCTCGCCCAGCCCCTTCGGCTCGCCGGCATTCGGGCATACGTGGCGGGCGAAAGCGGGGAAGCTGAGCGCGCGAATGTCGCCACTGTCGCGGATCGCGCCATGGATCACCACGCCTGCGATCTCCTTGTTCATGGCGCTGCGCGAGGCCATCTCTCCCCAGATGGCCGGCGGCACGCCGCCCGCGTCCACCACGATCACATCGCCGGGACGCGCATGGTCTATCGCCTCCACCGGCTTGGCGTAGTCCCCCGGAGCGGTCCGCACGGTGAACGCAGGACCGACGACCTTCATCCCGGGAGCGATCGGCCGCAGGCCCGGCAAGACCCCTCGCCGGTGCATCGCGTCCGAGAGGTTCGCGGCCGAGATAGTGCTCAGGGTCTCGCGCAGCTGCGCGCCGGTGGCACGCTTGTAGAATGTGGTGGGAATGCTGACCCGTTCGGTGATCGCCCGCTTCAGTTCCGCGGTCGCGAGTCGGGCATCAGGCGCCTTCGAGATTGCGCCTCCTACGATCACAACGGAGGCCCCCGCTTCGACCGCGTGATGGGCGTTCTCCGAATGAATACCCCCGGCGACGCAGAGCGGCGTGTCGACCACCTGGGCCACGTCGCGCAGGAGACGGAACGGATCCGCTCCCCGCATCTGCATGTCAATCGCGACGTGTATGTCGAGGTAATCAACGCCGAGCTTCGCGACCTCCTTCGCCCTCTGGACCGGGTCGCCCGCGCCCAGCAGGTCGGCGACGATCTTCGCGCCGTACTCCCGCCCGGCCTCGACGCACTCCGCGATAGTCGGGTCGGGCGCCGCCGCGAGAATGTGGACCAGGTGCGCGCCGGCCTTCGCCGCCGCCTCCACCTCGATGCGGCCCGCGTCCATGGTCTTCATGTCTGCGGCAATGAGCAGCTTTGGGAACTCCGCCCGCAGCCTGCGGACCGCGTCCAGTCCCACGCTCTTGATCAGCGGCGTGCCGGCCTCGAGGATGTCCGCGCCTCCTGCCGCGGCTTCGGCCGCGAGCTGCATGGCGCGGTTCACCTCCAGAAAGTCGAGCGCGACTTGCAGTTGAGGGTGGAGCGTGTGCTCAGTCGTCTCCTTGCTCCTCTGACGTGACGTCATCCTGTGTGGGCCCAATAGCCGGGATCACGCGCGAACAACCGCGCTGCGCCGGCCCTCTCTGGTATCAATGGGAACAGCCCTTCGCCGATGGAAGTCGGCGCTCTGCTCGTACGCGTAGGCGGCCCTCAGCATCGTCTCCTCGCCCAGCGGCTTGCCCACGATGTGCAGCCCGATGGGGAGCCCATCGCCTGAGAACCCGCAGGGGATGGACATAGCGGGCAACCCCCCGAGGTTGACCGGGACGGTGCAGACGTCGGAGAGGTACATCGCCACCGGGTCTTCGGTCTTCTCCCCCAGCCGGAACGCCACGGTCGGGCTCACCGGGCCGACGAGCAAGTCGTGGTCTTCAAACGCCCTGTCGAAGTCTCGACGGATGAGCGTTCGAACCTGGCTCGCCTTCAGGTAGTACGCATCGTAGTACCCAGCGCTCAAAGCGTAGGTGCCGAGCATGATCCTCCGCTTGACCTCTGCGCCAAACCCCTCGTCCCGCGTCTTCCGGTACATCTCGATGATGTCCGCGATCGGCTGCCGGGTGCGGTGGCCGTACTGGACACCATCATAGCGGGCCAGGTTCGAGCTCGCCTCTGCCGGCGCGAGGATGTAGTAGACCGGGATCGAGTAGTTCAGGTGGGGCAGCGAAACCTCGTCACAGGTGGCGCCGAGCTCTTCGAGGCGATCGACAGCGCCGCGCACCGCGGCGGCCACCTCCGGGTCTACCCCTACCCCCTGATACTCCATGAACTCCCTGACCAACCCGATGCGGAGCCCCTTCACGTCTGGGATCAGAGCCTGCGTGTAGTCGGGCGTTGGCACGTCGAGAGAGGTCGAGTCGCGTGAGTCGTGGCCCGCCAGAACGTTCAGCATCAACGCGCAGTCCCGGACATCCTTCGTGATCGGCCCCACCTGGTCGAGCGAGCTGGCGAAAGCGATCACCCCGTAGCGGGAGACCCGGCCATAGGTCGGCTTCAACCCCACCACTCCGCAGAAGCTCGCGGGCTGCCGGATCGAGCCGCCGGTGTCGGTGCCCATGGCGACGATCGCCTCGGAAGCCGTCACGGCCGCGACCGAGCCGCCGCTCGATCCACCCGGCACCCGCTCCAGGTCCCAGGGGTTGCGAGTCGCGCCCCGAGACGAGTTCTCGGTGGAGGAGCCCATCGCGAACTCGTCCATGTTCGTCTTGCCCAGGAAGAGCAGGCCGTGCGCGCGGCAGCGCTCGATGACGTCAGCATCGTAGGGCGGAACGAACCCGGAGAGGATCTTCGAGCCGCAGGTCGTCTCAATGCCCTTCGTGCAGTAGATATCTTTGAGCGCGAGCGGCGCCCCCGCCATCGCCGGCAGCCGCTCGCCTCTCGCCCGCCGCTCATCCACGTCGAGCGCCTGCTTCTCCGCGACTTGCCGCGTGAGCAATATGAACGAATGGAGCGACTCGTCGACGGAGGTGATACGGCCCCATACCGAGTCGAGCACCTCGCGCGCCGAGACCTGCTTCGTGGACAGCAGGTCGGAAAGCTCGTGTGCGGTCAGATCGTACAGCTCTCGCGTCTCACTCATTCGATCACCCGGGGCACGCCAAAGTAATCATCCGACCGATCAGGCGCGTTCTGAAGAGCATCGTCGGGCGACAGGGAGGGCGTGGGCTCATCCTCCCGCAGCACATTCGACATGGCGATGGCGTGTGACATCGGAGGCACACCCGTGGTGTCAACCTGGCGCAGCTGCTCGAAGTGCTCCAGTATCGAGTTGAGCTGGCTGGTGAACCGCTCCCGCTCCTCGTCGGTCATTTCCAGCCGAGCCAGCAACGCCACGTGTTCGACTTCCTCCGGTGTCAGCAACATACTGCGCTCCTGATATGCTCTGTTACATTTCGCCGGGCGACGCGACGCGGCCGTGCGTAGGGACCGGCCCAGGATCGCCGGGACGGCACCCGGGTCCCGCGTCTACGCGCGAGGCCTGGCAGCAGTCGGCTATCCGGAGGGGGCCGGCGCGATGGTGAGCCGCCCTGTTCGTATCGGCGCGTGCATCACCAGGAGACCGGTCTCCGAGTTCGGCATCATATCCTCTTCGGTGGTGCGGCCCCGTGGGCCCTCCTGGAGAGTCACGTGGTGCGTCGAGCCGCGCGCCAGTCGGTACAGTCCGTCGTGGATCTCTACCTCGACGTTGGTCGCGCCGCCGCCCGTCACGTGGATGCCGTCTCTGCTGGCATTCGCAGCGGCACCGACGCCGTTGAGCAGCAGCTCGATGCCCTCGGAGTCGTACTTCACCACCGTGACCGTCACAACCGCCCCTGCGTCAAAGGTGCGGACATAGATGGGCAACGGGAGCGCGACCGCCAACGGCTCGCCCGGGAAGAGCAATTCGGCCCGGTTGTCCTCTTCTGGGTTCGGCAGTCGGATTGCACCTGACGGCACCCAGTAGAGGCGGTTCTTTGCGCCGTACACATCCACGATGGCCGCGCTGCCGCCAGGCGAGGCGACGCCGACGGCGCCTCCGGCGTAGAGACCGGCGCTGACGCTCGGCCACAGCGCGTCCGGTTGTACCAACTGAAGGTCGTATTGCCAGGAGAGCATCCGCTCGTGGAAGTCGTTGAAGTACGGATCGCCCGGGTCCCACGAGGCATAGAGGAAGGTCGGCGCGTACACCGTGAAGCCGCGGCCGAGGCCCCGAACCCGGAAGCCGGGCCCGTTCTCGCCGATGAAACCCTCACCAAGGTACTTCCGAACATCAGGGCGGCCCAGGAACTGGCCCAGGATGTCGGCGAACTTGGCGATGTCGGGGTCAACGGAGAGTCCCACCTCCCCCGGCCCGACGGGGAACGCGACTCCAGGCTGGCCCACCTGGCCCGGCTGTCCGAGTGACCCATACTCGCCCGGCTCAGCGCCTTCAGCTATCTCGCTGTAGCGCATCCCCAGCAGCTCCGTCAGCACCGGCGGAACGGAGCCGACCGTGCCGTCCCCCTGGTACATCCCGATGCCAGCGTCCACCATCAGCGCCCCGCCGCGCAGGACGAAGCCGTGTAGCGCGATCTGCTCGTCCTCGGTCAGGTAGAAGGCCATCGGGGCGAAGATGACCCCGTACTGCGACAGGTCCGCCGTGTCGAGCGAGTCGCGCGACAGCACATCTATCTGACCGTACCGGGTGCCTGCCCTCGTGACTGCGAAGAGATTGGTCGGCTCATCCGGCGTCAAGCCGTCTATGTACCCGTACAGCCCCTGACCGTTCCGGACTGCCCCTCCCGCAAACGGTTCATAGAGGATGGCGGCCCTGGCCGCGGTCCGTGCAGGGAAGACCCCCGTGCTGCGGATCGCGTCGGCGGTCTGTTTCACGATCGCCTGAAGTGCTTCTGACTCCTTGACCGCCGACCAGCTCGACAGAGCCAGTCCGGTCGCTCCGTGCAGGAGCGCCTGGTTCATCCAGTTCGCGAGGCGGTTCGCATCTGCACTGCTGTCTACCCAGAGCGTTGGGATGGCTGCGAACTGGTTGGCGCGGCGAGCGATGTCGACCGCGTGGACGTTGTGCGTCGCGAAATCCTGCTCGGCGATGCTCGGGTACGTGTTCAGGATCAGCCCATCGAAGTCAGTGCGAACGCTGATGATCGAGCGGTAGTCGGTCAGCGCCGAGGCGAAGACCAGGCGGCCCGGATCTGCGGCCCGCAGGGCCTGCGCCCACAGGTCGAGGGCGTCTGCGTACGACGCCTGCCGGTAGAGCGCCAGGTCCGCCCGTGCCCGGCCCACTCCTCCCGGCCGGTCGGAGTCGACGTCGGCCGCGCCGGACATCGTGACATTGTCCCACGAATCGTAGGCCGTGCCCCATGAAGCGTTCAGCCCGGCGATCGAGTCCTGGTACGCCCCGCCGAGGTAAGCACGGAACAAGTCGTCACTCCACGTGAAGCTGTTCGGCACTACGGCCTCGATCGACCAGCCTAGCAGGTTCGCGTGGCGCCCGAATGGCTCTGCGAGCTTCTTCGCCACATCCGAGACGGCCGCCGCGTACGCGCTCGATGTAGGGTCAGGAGCCATCTCCTCCCCGTCGGCATCGCGGACCGCGGTTGGCAGGATGGCCGCGACCAGGTAGAGGCCGCGTGACTCAGCGGCCGACATCAGCGCCGAAGCGGCGGCCGCCTGGTCATCTGCGACACCGCCGATCATGACATAGACCGTGTTGAATCCCGATGCCACGTACGTGTCGAGCTCCGCGGCATCAGTGAACCCACGCGCCCACATGACCACGGTCGGCGCGTTCTTGATCCGCAGGATGCTCCCATCCTTACTGGCCGAGAGCGCGCCCGTCGACTGCTGCGCGTGCGCAGCCCCCGCCGACAGCAGCAAGGCGGCGGCGATCACCAGCCATCGTGCATGCTTCATCATGGTCTACCTCTGCAACCAGCCTGCTTTGCGCGGAGCCCCCAATGGAGGCCCTGTCGCCAACCGTGCCCGAACCAGCGGCAGGGGTGTGCAGTCCTTGGCGCCGGGCGCCGGGCGCCCTTTCCCGCTGCTTCCCGCCCGAAACTTCGGCGAGGGACTCGCCGTCCCTCGCCCGCTTGAGGCGGCCAGCATACAATTCCACGCGATGGATAGGCCGCGCGCTCCCAGCGACTGGCCGTGCTGGGGCAAGCATTGCCCCTGCCCCAGCCTGGCCCTAACGGCTCCCTCTCGTGACAGGAACGGATCAGAGGAGCGCCAGTTCGCTCTCCGGGTCGAACAGGTGCGCCTTCGCCATGTCGAAAACGACCTCCAGGCCCTGGCCGTCGCGGGCGCTGGTCTCGGCCTTGAGATCCGCAACCAGGGAATGCGCCCCAGCGGTCAGGTAAGCATGAATGGTCGAACCCGTCGGTTCGGTGACGTCAACCATCAGGCTGGCGGTGCTCTCGCCCCCCGCCGCAGAGGCCGGGGCCAGCGCCCGATCATGGATGTTGTCCGGCCGGATCCCGAAGATCACCGGCCTGCCGGCCCGATCTCGGACCCGCTCAGCGTGCGCGTCGGCGAGCCGCAGCGCGAGTGGCTCAGACCTGAAGTAGACGGCGCCATTCCGTGCCTCCAGCGAGCCATGGATGAAGTTCATAGACGGGCTGCCAATGAACCCCGCGACGAACAGGTTCGCTGGATGGTTGTACAGCTCCAGCGGCATGTCCACCTGCTGCAGCTTGCCGTTGTTCAGAACGGAGATCCGGTCGCCCATCGTCATCGCCTCGACCTGATCGTGCGTGACATAGACGGTGGTGATGCCGAGGCGACGATGTAACCGAATCAGCTCGGCGCGCGTCTGCACCCGCAGCTTCGCATCGAGGTTGGAGAGGGGTTCGTCCATGAGGAAGACCTTCGGCTCCCTCACGATCGCTCGACCCAGGGCCACTCGCTGTCGCTGGCCGCCCGAGAGCTGCCGGGGCTTGCGGTCGAGCAAGTCCTGCATTCCGAGCATCTCAGCCGCTTGCTTGACCCGGCGCTGGATCTCCGGCCGAGGGTACCTGCGGAGCTTCAGGCCGAAGGCCATATTGTCGTACACGTTCATGTGAGGGTAGAGGGCGTAGTTCTGGAAGACCATGGCGATGTCGCGGTCTTTCGGGGACACGTCGTTGACCAAGCGCTCGCCGATGTAGATCTCGCCCGAGGTCACTTCCTCGAGGCCCGCAAGGCAGCGCAGCGCGGTGGTCTTGCCGCAGCCCGAAGGCCCGACGAGTACGAGGAACTCCTTGTCCTTCACCTCAAGCGTGATGTCATCGACCGCGGTGACATTCTTGAAGCGTTTTGTCAGATTGCGCAGCAAGACTCGCGCCATGCCAGCGGTACCTGTCTTTCGCGTCTGCGACCCGCGCTGAAAGGCCTCGGGAAGGCATGTATGCTGCCCTGCCGAGGCGAACTGAGGCGCAGTTGAGGCCAACGCTGGATTATAGCAGGCTGCCTCGCGGCTGGCAAGCCAAAGGGGTCGTTGTGACCGCCAACCCTGCGCGGGATGGGGTGATTGCCGACGGCGCCGGTGTATCACCTTGGGTCCCAGACTGGTACGCTACCACAATGGGTAGTGTGGCCTCAGTCACTCCCGCGGGCCGTTGGCGTTCACGGGTCGTTGGCGCGCGTCGCACACGCCTGAAGGCGAGCCCTTGGTCGAGGATCGCGCCGCACCGGGCTGCGACAGCCTTGACAGACGCTCGGATTTCGGGAAAGTAGAGGGGGGTCAGGTGCCCATGGAGGTCAAGCCGATGTCAGAAGCGCGCGCCGAACCGCACCTGTTCGTGGTGATGGGCGGATCAGGGGATCTTATGCGCCGGAAGCTCCTTCCCACCCTGTACCGCCTGCAGGCGCGCGGCCCGCTGCAAGGCAAGACCTTCCTGATGGGGGTCGGTCGCCGGGAGATGACCGATGACGCGTACCGGTCGTGGGCTGCCGATGCGTTGGCGTCGGCCGACGTGCCGCCGGGCGCTGGCGCGCCCGCCGACTGGTGCAACGAGCGCCTGTACTATCGCTCTGTCCACGGCGGGACTGTGGACGACTACCGCCAGCTTGCCAACGAGCTCGCCGGGCTCGAGCGCAAGCGCAACCTGCCCGGGAATCGCGTGCTCTACCTCGCCCTTCCGCCGGTCGCGCTGCGGGATGCCATCCGAAGCCTGGGGGAGGCGGGGCTGACCAAGAGCCCCGGCTGGACGCGCCTGGTTGTCGAGAAGCCGTTCGGCTGCGACCTGCAGTCGGCCGAGGAGATCAATGCCCTCATCCTGCGATACGCCACCGAGTCGCAGGTCTATCGAACAGACCACTATCTGGCGAAGGAGGCCGTGCAGAACCTGATGGTCTTCCGGTTCGCCAATGCCATCTTCGAATCGCTATGGAACCGGGATCGCATTGACAACGTGCAGATCACGGTTGCGGAGAGCGTCGGTGTCTCGACTCGCGCAGAGTACTACGATGAGGCCGGCGCGCTTCGCGATATGGTCCAGAACCATCTCACCCAGTTGCTGACCCTGACTGCCATGGAGATCCCGGCCGCGCTCGAGTCGGGCATGATCCATGACGAGAAGGTGAAAGTGCTCAGGTCGGTGGCGCCCATCGGGCCGGGGGATGCCGTCTTCGGCCAGTACACCGGATCTGTGGTGCACGGCGGGGAGCTGCGGGGGTACTGCGAGGAGAGTGGCGTCGCTCCCGACTCTCAGACGGAGACCTTCGTCGCGCTCCGAATGTATGTGAACAACTGGCGGTGGCAGGGAGTCCCGTTCTTCCTCAGGACCGGGAAACGCCTCCCGATCAGAACCACCCAGATCGTGGTGAACTTCAAGTGCCCGGTCCTGGCCTGCTTCGCGCCGTTCTCGTGCGACATTCACTGCAACCGCCTGGTGATGATGCTCGATCCGAACGAGGGCTTCGATCTCTGCTTCGAGGTCAAGGCGCCGGGGCAGCCGTTCCTGCTGAAGACGGAGCGGCTGAGCTTCCGGTATGCCGACGCGTTCGACTACCTGCCGGAAGCGTACGAAACCGTGCTGCTTGACCTCGTGCGGGGCGATCAGACGCTCTTCGTCCGCGCCGACGCGGTTGAGGCCGCATGGGCGCTGTACGAGCCGATCCTGAAGCGCCGTCCACCAATGCACCTCTACCCCGCTGGGTCATGGGGCCCGGAGGAGGTGGCGAATCTGCTCCAAGGGAGGGACTGGGATGTCTCTCCCTGCTGAAGATGCGTGCGGCCGGCGGTGATCGCGCGCAAGATCAGCGGGGGCACCCGCTCGCCCAAAGGCTCCGCCACCCGGATGGGGCTGATGAGTCTCCCGGGCACCTGGCGTGCGCAAGGCAAAGGGCAGCTGCAGGGCTGCCGAGAACTGCTCCTGCCCACCCCCGCCCCCTGACCTCCGCCACCTCCCCACAAAATCGTTCTCACCAAGAGTGAACTCTTACGACGCAGTTCGAAGTGTCGGAATGCACCCCAGGCTGCTATACTGTGGTTTCTGATGGCAAGTGGACCGCCACAGGCTATGCCAGGATTGGACTCCCTTCCATCCCTTCAGATCTTTGCCCAACCTTTCGTCGTTGCCGCTCGTCCTCTTATACACAGGAGAAGGGATGCAGGAAGCCACTGATGCCAATCTGGTGCGGCGCAGCGCGCAGGCCGACCGTGACGCCTTCGTGGAGTTGATACGACGCCATCAAGGCTCTCTGGTCTCGCTGATCCGGCGTCTGGTTTCTGATCTCGACGAGGCAGAGGACCTGCTCCAAGAGACTCTCGTGCACAGCTGGCGGAATATCGGCAACGTCCGCAATCCCGAGCGGGTTCAGGCGTGGCTGCTGCAAGTGGCACGCAACCTCTGCCGCGACTACCACAAGTCCGCGGCGCGACGAGCGCATCCCACCGAGCAGCGAGAGCTGGAAGACCATGTCAACCGCTACGGCCGGGCAGCGCCGCGAGAGCGAATCGCCGCGGACGCCAGAGAGGCATTGCACAGCCTGTCCCCCGCGGAGCGCGAGGCCGCTGAGCTCTTCTACGAGCAGGGTCTGACGATCAAGGAGATTTGCGCCCGTACGCAGTCGCCTGCGGGCACAGTGAAGAGCCGTTTGTTCACTGCCCGGCATCATCTGCGCTCGTTCTTCGGCATCACTGAAGGAGAGGAGAGAAAGAGATGAGTTGCCCGAACGCGAGAATTGAAACGCCGCCGTTTCCACGGCAACGACCCGAGATCACGATAACGGCCAGCGACGAGCCGCCCTTTGAGGTAGACTGGCGGGAGCTCGCGTGGTGGTTCGGGATCCCGGAAGTAGGGGACCACACGCTCTGGGCCGTCTACGATCCGCCCGAGTGGCGGCTAGCCGAGTACTTGGACATGAGGGCGCTGCGCCCGGCAGTGGTGCACGGCATAGATGGCGTGGAGATCGCCGCCCTGCAGTACGAGATAGGGGACAAAGAGCAGGTCAGCCCACGGACCTTCTTTGCACGCCTGACCGAGAGCCGCGTGCAGTACCTGGCAACCATGTTTCTGCAGGACAACAGGCGCAAGCTCTACACTCTGCTTGATGAAGGTTTCGATGAGGATTGGGGTGAGAGTCAGCGGCGCGTCCGGCAGACCGGCCGTTTCGTGCAGCAGCCGGACGGATCACATCATCAGCACACCGAGCACCTGCACCCAGGAGAAGTGGTTGAGGGGATGGGAGTCTATCAGGTGACGATTGGCGACCGCTGTTTCACCTGCCTGCGGGTGCTGGATGTCGGCGCGGTCTTCACCGAGGAAAGCACCCTCATGGAGGCGTACCTGACCCGCGAGGGACGCACTGTCCTGTGCCGGCGTCATAATGGGCGACAGTGGCATAGAAGACCGGGCAGCGCCCATGCCGACAAGCCCCCCTGGGACGAACG
>Ga0315293_10001895_pt1 | contig 20225 bp, 18 predicted proteins | sample YL17G13_20_MG_FD_203071 | JGI IMG/M metagenome (GOLD analysis project Ga0315293, IMG submission 203071) | Sediment microbial communities from Yellowstone Lake, YNP, Wyoming, USA - YL17G13_20 | ecosystem: Environmental > Aquatic > Freshwater > Lake > Sediment | place: USA: Wyoming | collected... | reverse complement strand
TTTTGAATCAACGCCTCTAAAATCTCCTTTGCTCCTTTTTTAAAAACTATGCCACTTTTTGAATAATTATGCTGAAAAATCTGCCGAAGAATATCATCTCTTTCATTTATATCCATTAAAACTCCTCCTTTATCTAAAAGAAATTTAGCTATAACTGTCGCTAATATATAATCATCTGCATTTGGAGGAGCAACAATTTTCCCTTTATATTCCCAACCATATTTATCAGGATTTTGTAAAATTTCTCTTTCTGCCTTTCTCCATTCTTCATCTATATCTTTCTTGTTTAATAGATTTGCGATGTCTTTTTTAAAATTAATTAAAAATGGTTTTGCTTCTTGATCTGCCAACGTTAAAGTACCATCAAAATCCAAAACTACAATTTTATTCTTCATGATAAATTAATTTCTAACGGGGGTCAATTTTTAAACCATCACCAAATCTTCGAGGAATAATATGAATATGAGCACGGTGAGCAATACCTGATTGGGCAGCCTTGCCTTGATTGATTAAAAGATTATAACCATCGGCCTTTATTTCTTTTATATGTTTTTCTGCTAAATCACGAGCTATATTGCACATCTTTTGCCATTCTTGTTCAGGCATTTCTTCAGTATTAGAATAATGATTTTTAGAAAATACTACTAAATGCCCCTCACTAATGGGATTAATATCATAAATAGCTAAAAAATTATCATCTTCATAATATTTTTTGGCAGGAATTTCTCCTTGAGTAATTTTACAAAAAACACAATTTGGGTCTAACATGGTTTTAAATTTTAATTTATTAAGGTTGTTTCTTTTGTCATTGCGAGCGAGCCTTTAGGCGAGCGCGGCAATCTAATAGATTGCTTCGTCGCTACACTCCTCGCAATGACACTATGGAACAAGGTTTATTGGTTTACCTTTCAAATAACCGTCTATGTTTTCTATCGTTGTTGCCACAATGCTTTGCAATGCTTCTTCAGTGTTAAAAGCATTATGAGGAGTGATAATAACATTATCTAAATCAATAAAAATGTGATTGAGAAGAATGGTTTTTAATTTTTCTGATTCAGTTATTTTTCCTTTAATTAACAACTCTTGTTCTTCTTTAATATTCTCTTCTTCTTCCAGCACATCTAAAGCTGCTCCGGCAATTTTACCTGATTTTAATGCTTGATAGAGAGCTTCTGTTTCAATGACTCCGCCTCGGCTCGTATTGATAACATAAGCGCCTGATTTAATCAAATTCATATTATTTTTATTGAGAAGATGATGAGTTTCTGAATTATAAGGAACATGAAGAGTAATAATATCTGATTCAGCCAAAAGCTTTTCTAAAGACACATATTCAAAACTTAATTGTTGGGATAATTGATCATTGGGATATTTATCATAAGCCAAAACTTTCATTTCAAAACCATTAGCTATTTTTATTACATTCGTTCCAATCCTACCAGTGCCTATCACGCCGATAGTTTTATTAAAAAGTTCTCTTCCTTTTAATCCCTCTAAATTAAAACTGCCGGTTTCTCGCACTCTATCATAAGCATCATAAATTTTTCTTATTAAACAAATCATCAGACCAATAGTGAATTCAGCCACAGTATGGGAACCGTAACTGGGCACATTAGCCATTAAAATCCCTTTTTCTTTGCAATCATTGATATCAAGATGATCAAAACCAGTAGAGCGCGTAGCAATAAATTTTAAGTTTGGCAGTTTTTCTAAAATCTCTTTTGAAAACTGAGAATTAATAAAGCAAGATAAAACTTCATAATCTTTAAATTTTGAAACATTATCCAAATTCAAATCTTCTGGATATAAATCAACCATTGGTAAAAATTCAGGAAACTTTTTAAAAGTTTCTCTTTCCCAATCAGTTGTTTCCAAAAACGCAATTTTGTTCATAATAAATTAATTTTTAATTTACAATTTACAATTTTCATTGAATTTACAATTTTATAATTTTCAAACATTGAAAATTGAATCATTGAAAATTTATTGTAAATTGATAATTGAAAATTGATAATTTGTTATTATGTTTTATTCTGCGTGAGTCATAATTTGAATTACCCTTCTGTATTTTACCATTCTTTCTTCTGGTTGAGGAGCTCCAGCTTTTAATCCCCAAGCGCCACTGGCAACAGTCAAATCAGCAATAAAATCATCTAAGGTTTCGGCGCTGCGATGGCTCACAATAATTTTTATTTGTTTTTGATGAGCTAAAGCAACGGTTTTTAAAGTCTCGGTAATGGTTCCAATTTGCGTGGGTTTAATGATAATCCCAGAAATGGCTTTTTGTTCTGCGGCTTTGGCGAGTAATTGGGAATTTGTCACTGTTAAATCATCGCCAATGATGAAACAATTTTTAATTTTTCCTGCCTGCGCAGGCGGGAATTTCCAATTTTTAGCTAGCATTTTCCAAGCTTCCCAATCATTTTCTTCAAAAGGGTCTTCTAAAGATATTAATTGATACTTTTGAATAAGCTTTTTATAAATATCTAATAATTCTTCTGAAGAGAGTGATTGATTAAATACAAGACTATATTTCTTTGTATATTGATCATAAAAGGTAGAAGCAGCAGCATCAAGAGAAAAACCAATATCTTTTTCTAATTTTAATTCTTTTCTGATTTGAGAAAAAATCTCCAAAGGTTTCTCGTAATTATTTTCTGGCCTGCCTGCGCAGGCAGGTATTAACAATCCTCCTTCATCGCCAAACTTATTTCGAGCGGAGCGAGAAACAAGGTTCTGCCGAGTAAAGCGATGCAGGTTCTTATTCTCTCCATACTCCTTCAAAAAATACTCTTTTAAACCGGCAAAAAATATCTCAGCCAATTCTAAAGAAACTCTGGGGTTATCAATTTTTGGAACTAATAAATATTCTTGAATTTTTGGGCCATAGGGAGCATGCTGTCCGCCATTAATAAGATTAAATAAGAAATATGGCGGAATAACTTTATTTAATTTCTCTTTTAAATCTGGCGATAATTTCAATAAAACCTCCCTTAAATATTGCCAAAGTTCTAATCCTTTGATCCTACTAGCTAAACGAGCAAAAGTTTGGGAAAGAGTTAAAGTAAGATTACCGCCAAGATTTTTTTTGTTATCTGTACCATCTAATTTTAAAAGAAAATTATCAAAATCAATTAAAGATTCAAATTCTTGTTTTAAAATTATTGGTTTTATTTTTTCGAAATTCAAGAGAGCCTCTTGAGGATTAATTAAATAAGCTTCTCTTTCGCCTCGACTTTTACCATGAGGCACACTAGAGGATACTTCAATTAAACCACTCCTCATTGTTGCCTCTAAAGTATCTTCTTCTCGTGAATCTTTGATAATCTTTAACGTGGTCTCGCCTATTTTAATCATTGTTTTATTTTTGCGAGATGTAAAATAGTTTTTATGACTGTATCTGGATTTAAAGAAATAGCTGTTATCCCCTCTTTTACTAAAAATTCAGCGAATTCTGAATAATCAGATGGTGCTTGGCCGCAAATGCCCACATATTTATTTCTTTTACGGCAGATGCGAATAATATCAGCGATCATCTTTTTTACAGCTTCATTATTTTCATTGGCAATATGAGCTATAGTAGCATTATCGCGATCAATTCCCATTACTAATTGTGTTAAATCATTGGAACCAATGCTCATGCCATCAAAAATATCCAAAAATTCATTAATTAATAAGACATTGGAAGGAATTTCTGCCATTACATAAATTTTTGTTTCTTTGAGGTATTTTTTAATAATCTTTACCACTTTTTTTCCTTCTTCTGGAGTGCGGCAAAAAGGCACCATCACGCTAATATTCTTTAAACCAAATTTCTCGATAACCATTTTCATCGCTTGGCATTCCATTTCAAAAGCTGGTTGATATCGAGGATCATAATAACGTGAAGCGCCTCGCCAACCTAACATGGGATTTTCTTCTAATGATTCAAATAATTCACCGCCAATTAATTGTCGGTATTCATTGGTCTTAAAATCCGAGAACCTAACAATCACTTCTTTGGGATAAAAAGCGGCAGCAATTTGAGCAATCCCTTCTGCTAATTCTTTGATGAAGTATTCTTTCTTGTCTTTGTGTTCCACTGTCATTTGATCAATTTCTTTAAGAATATTATTTAATTTTGACTTTTGGATTGTAATTTTGAATTTTGATTTTTGACTTTTGAATCTTTTATAATGGTACAAAGCCAATGGATGAATGCGAACCTTTTCCGCAATAATAAATTCTTCTCTGGCTAATCCTACGCCATCATTAGGTATTAGAGCTGTTTGGAAAGCAATTTCTGGAGCGCCGATATTGACTGAAATTTTTGTTTTTAAATGAGGAATTTTCTTTAATTCGTAGGTTTTCTTTTTGAAAGAAATCTTACCTAAAAAGATTTTTCCTTCAGCTCCAGAAGTGCAATCAACGGTTATTTCTTGATTATTTTTTAAAACTTTGGTGGCTTTGCCAGTACCCACAATACAAGGAATACCCAATTCCCGAGAGATAATAGCGGCATGGCAGGTTTTTCCTCCTTCATTAGTAATAATAGCTGAAGCCAGAGGCATAGCACTTGTCCAATCAGGATCAGTCATTCTGGTGACTAAAACTTCTCCTTTTTTCAGCTCTGATAGCTTATTAACATTTTCTATCAAGTGCACCTTCCCTAATCCTATTTTGTTACCAATAGCAATCCCGGTTAAAATTGGTTTTTTCTTAGTTTGAATTTCATATTCTTGGTAAAATTTAGAAGTATCAAGTGAGTGCACTGTTTCTGGCCTTGATTGAACAATAAATAGTTCGCCAGTTTTTCCATCTTTAGCCCATTCAATATCTTGCGGTGTCCATTTTTTGTTTTTCTTGGAATAATGATCCTCAATAATTAATCCCCATTTTGCTAAAGTTAAAATATCTTTATCATTCAAACAAAAACGTATTTGCTCTTTTAAAGAGACCGGCGCTTCTTTAACCCCGCCATTTTTACTGTAAATATATTTTTTAGTTTTTCTCCCCAAATCTTTTCTAATAATTGGCTTGTAAAGCTTGCCCTGAGCTTGTCGAAGGGTAGGCTTAAAAACCAAAAATTCATCCGGGGTAATTTTACCTTTGACAATCATTTCTCCCAAGCCAAAAATACCATTGATGACAATGATATTGGGAAAGCCTGTTTCTGTATCTAAAGTGAACATTATCCCGGCAGAACTAATATCAGACCTCACCATTTTCTGAATGCCTACTGATAAACCGACTTTCATATGCTCAAATCCTTTTTCTTCCCGATAGCTGATAGCTCTGTCTAAAAATAGAGAAGAAAAACAATTTTTCACTGCTTTGAGTAATTCTTCTTCGCCACTAATGTTCAAATAAGTTTCATGTTGGCCTGCAAAACTAGCGCTGGGTAAATCTTCAGCTGTAGCAGAAGAGCGTACTGCCACTGTTACATTTTCTTCTTTGAATAATTTAGACAGCTTTCTATAATTTTTAATAATTTCTTTCTCCAAATCTTGAAAAAGAGAAGTTTTTAAAATGAGAGTTCTAATTTTTTTTCCTGCTGCCTGTAAACTTTTGATATTTTGGAGATTAGACTGCGATAAAATTTGTTCTATTTCTTTTTGTATTTTCACTTTTTTTAAAAAATCAAAATAAGCTTTAGCAGTAATGGCAAAACCATTGGGAATATTAATGCCTTTGGGAACAAGATAACGATACATTTCTCCTAAAGAAGCATTTTTCCCTCCTACCAAAGGCACATCTTCAATGGTTATATCTTTGAACCAGCGAATATATTGAGACATAGTAATTAGTAATTTATAGTAATTGAAAATTATTATGTTTAATGTTTTCTAAAGAACTCTAAAAGTTTCTCTATGGGCCAACTATTTATAATATCATTTTTTGTTGCCCAACCGCGACGAGCTTGAGCAATACCAAATCTCATAAGTTGCAAATGATCTTGATGATGAGAATCAGTATTAATAACTAATTTTACTCCTTTTTGAATAGTTTTTCTAATATTAGTATCTTTTAAATCTAATCTTTCCGGAAAAGAATTAATCTCTAAAGCGGTTCCTGTTTCTCTCGCTATTTCTATAATTTTATCAATATCTAATTGATACTCATCTCTTCTATTAATCAAACGGCCAGTAGGATGAGAAATAATCTTTACATAAGGATTTCTCATCGCTTTAATCATTCTCTGGGTCATTTCTTCCCGAGTCATTTTCATACTTGAATGGATGCCGGCAATCACATAATCCAATTGAGCTAAAACCTCGTCATCAATATCTAAAGAGCCGTCATTTAAAATATTGGCTTCGCAGCCGTGTAAAATCTGTATTCTGTATCCTGTATTCTGTATTCTGGAATTTATTTTTTGAATTTCTTTATGTTGAGCTAAAAGTTGATTTTCATCTAAACCATTTTCTATCCTCAAAAACTTTGTATGATCAGAAATGCCTAAATATTCATAACCCAAAAGTCTTGTTGCTTCTGCCATTTCTTCAATGGAGTTTTCACCTCCATCCCAATCAGAATGGCAGTGCAAATCGCCTTTTATCTCATTATAACCAATTATTTTTGGCAGTTGATTAGGTTTACCCTGAGGACTTCGACTGAGCCCCTCGGCAGTGAGCTCGGGGTCGAACTGCTCAGCCGAATGTCCTTGTCGAAGGGCAGCTTCGATTTCACCAGTATTTTCTCTTAATTCTGGTTCAATATAAGGCAAACCAATAGTTTGATAAATTTCTTCTTCGGTTTTGCCGGCAATTAATCTTTTACCCTGCCTGCCGGCAGGCAGGGCCTTAAAAACACCATATTCATTTAATTTCAAATTATTCTCAATGGCGAGTTTTCTAGTTTTAATATTATGCTCTTTGGAACCAGTAAAATATTGTAAGGCTGAACCAAATTCATAATCATCAACCACTCTTAAATCAACATCAATCTTTTTATCAAATCTAACTGATGATTTGGTCAAACCATAATCCCAAACTTTTATTATTCCGTCTAAATTCACAAAAGCATCCATTACTTTTTTGGCACCGTTTTTTGTTCCTTTTTTAATGGTAGCTAATAAATCAATATCACCAATTGTTTCTTTCATCCGGCGCACAGAACCAGCAACAGAAATTTTGTCAATCTCTTTAATCTTTTTTAATTGACTGATAATATCTTCTGCTAAAAATAAAGCTTCGCTTAATAAAAATCTTCCTCGAGAACGTTTTAAAAAGGCAATGCTTTCTAAGATATTTTTTTCAGTTTTTTCTCCAAAATTCGGCAGCTTTCTTATTTTTCCTTGCTGAGCGGCTTTTTCTAAATCTTCCAAATTAGTAATTTTCAGATTTTTATACAAAGCACTGATCATTTTTGGCCCAATACCTTCTACTTGAATCAGTTCTTCAATATTAACCGGCATTTTGCGATAATATTTTTCATACTCTTTGATTTTTCCAGTTTTAAAATACTCAATAATTTTTTTGGCAATATTTTCCCCCACTCCAGGAATTTTTTTTAATTCTTCTTCCCCGCCTTTTGCATAAATATCTTCAATATTTTCACTTAAGCCTTCCAAAGATAAACCCGCTTTCTCATAAGCTTGAGGTTTAAAAGGAATATTATCCATTTCTAAATAAACGGCTATTTGGTAGAAAATATTGGCAATCTCTTTATTTTTCATAACTCTTTATATCCCCAGGTTATCCACATTTTAAACTTGACATCTTCTCACAGCTTGCTATAATGAAAGTGCTATCATCTGAAGGAGTTGATCGACGCAAGTCTTTCAGTTCTAACAGGTGGTAGCATTGCTACCATTTAGACGGATTAGAGGATTTCGGTCCTTTAGTTCAGACAGATGGTAGCATTTTTTTATCCTCGCACCAAACAGGCTCGGATATGTTGCCACAAAAACACGCTATCGTCCCGCCCAGCGAGCGGGACGCGCTCGAGCTCGGCCTCGCTCCCGAGCACTCAACGCTTTGAGTGCTCGGACCCTGCCTGCTCGGCCTGCGCTACGGTTTTTATAACAACATATCCTCGCCTTTTTAAAGAGCGAACCCTTTTCTCTTGAGCGACATTATGGAGCCAAAGAAACAATTAACTGAAGTGAGCAAGAGGAAAGCCGGAACTGGAGCGAAGCGGAATTCCGGAAGGTTTCCCGAAGCGAACGAGTAATATTTCGAGCGAAGCGAGAAACAAGGTTCTGCCGAGCAAGGCGAGGCAGGTTCTTATTTGTCTTTGGCGGAATAGCAGGAGCGAAAGAGAAAGAATAAGCGATAGTTACCCTTCCAGTAATATTTCTGCTTCTTTTTTCAAACTAAGTATTCTTTTTTCTGGAATCCTTGCTTTCTTGGCGCATTTATTAATATCAATTGATAATAAATCCTGAGCCAACATTATTTGCTCCTGACCGCAGACATTTAATAAATCACCTTTTAAAGATGGAAGAATGGTTATGGGATAAAATTTATTTGATTCAATAACATATTCTAATCCCCTATCCATTGGATAACGCCAACCCAGCAAATCTATTTTCATACATTCAGCATAACGAATGGCTTCACTGGTAAATTTAGTATTGGTAATTAGCATGGGTCTGGTTTTCAATTTTTTCAAAGATGCTTTTCTAAAAAAATTACCGGCATTTATATCAAAATAACGGGCATAATCAGCTAAAGCTACTTTTAAATCAACTCTCGATCCCGGCAAAGAATGAAATTTACATTCGCCAATTAGCAATTGCCTGTCTATTTTTGCCAATAAATCAATTTCATGAAAAACGCATTTTCCAGGAAGATGTTGGTTTATTTGGACGGCAAAGCCCAGTCTCTTAAAAATTTCACCAATATATTTTTCAAAGGGAAAACCGCTCGGTCCTAATTTTCTCATCGCTTCTTTTAAACTAAAACGCATGGCTCCTTTGGGAAAATCCTGAAAGAGATATTCTTGAACTTTTTTATAGATTTCTCGAGTGCGAATATTATTATAAGCTTCTTTCTCTATCTGAGAAGCAATATGTTTAGCTAAAGCTTTTTGCGCGCCAACACGCAAAGCGCTTTGATACACTTTTCGCCAGGAAAAAGGTTCTCTTTCTCCTAAGTTATTAATGATAAATATTTTGGACATAGTTACATTAATTTTTAATTTCTAATTTTTAATTTCTATGATATTTTCGTATTTCTTCTTCTGTCATGCCAAAATGATGGCCGATTTCATGCCATAAAATCTCTTTTATTGATTGTTTGATATTAAAGAGATCGTGATCAGCTATCTTTTCAATATTGTTTTGAAAAAAAGTGATTTTATCAGGCGCCACTTTATTGTAATGATATCGTTGAATTTGGGGTACTCCTTCGTACAAACCCAGAATGCAATTGCCAGAAGAATAACCTAATTGTTGTTTCTGAAATTCATCCGGTTCATCTTGCACTATAATCGCCACATTTTTCATTTTCTCCAAAAAATACGCAGGAAAATCAACTAAAGCATCACTGATTATTTTTTCAAATTCTTCCTTGGTCATGCCAAAATTATTAAAATTTGCGAACAGAGTGAAGTAAATTTTATTTTATTTTGAGCACCGAGCACTCAGGCTTCGCCTATCGGCTTGCCTTCATGAAGAAAAATCATTATCTCCTCAAAAATATCCGGTGGAATAGGAATAGGATCACCAGGATTAGTCTTCCCCGGATACTTCCAAGCGCTGATAATTCTAATGGACTTTTGACCTTTGGTTTTTTCTATCACATACATTGTCCAAATCTCATAAGGATGCTTTTTAGAACCAGCAGTCTGCATAGAAGCCCAGGTTTCTGGAGCAATACCAGCTTCAATTCTTTCTGGATGCCTGATTAATCTTTTAATACGGCTGGCTGATAAACCATATTGCCTGAGCTTTTCCTGAGAATGCCTAGTCCAATAGAAAAAACCATCTTGGTTTTTACCTTGATTTTTATCAACCCTCATGTTTAATTTCAAAACTGCTCAATTTTTCTTCTTTTTCTTCTGATTCTTTAACTTTATCTATATTCTCGTGAAAAAAATTCTTTAAATAATCAATCATAAATTTGATACTGTCATCTAAGCCTTCAATAACTAAAGTTACTGAACCATCTTTATTATTCTTGACCCAGCCATAAAGGCCATATTTTTCCGCTACGATATTAGTCACATAGCGAAAACCTACGCCTTGCACTTGGCCGTAAAAAATACATTTTTTTCGCATAATTATTGCATTAAATACTAAACTCTAAACACTAAATTCTAAACAAACACAAAATACAAAATACAAAATTTTAAACTATTTTGATTTTTCTACTATAGAACCAAAAATTTTCATAAGTTCTGTGACTTCTTGAATTAATTTCTCTTTTTCTTGTTGTTTTTCTTGTTTGGATTCGCTAAGCGCGAGCCAATATCTGCTCTCCTTAGCTTCTTTACGTGATATTTTTATTCTCATTACAAAATCTTTTTTACTTAATGATTCTTCTGCCTCTATATAATTAGCGCCTATCGAGCCAGCAGCTCTAATAAGTTGCTTTCCAATTTCAATATTAGATATAGTTTTTGGCAAATTATTGACATAGGTGATTACTCGTTTCGTTAATTGAAATGTTCTTTCTCCTAAGTTATATTGTTTAGGATTTTGTGTTTCTAACATTTGAGTTTATTTAGGGTTTAGAGTTTAGGATTTAGAGTTTATCGTATCATCCGTGTTTTATTATTATAACATCCCCATCTTGGACTTCATAATCTTTGCCTTCTAATTTAACCCAGCCTTTATGTCGGGCATTAGCCCAATTTTCAGCTTCTAATAATTTTTGCCAATTAATTACTTCAGCTTTTATAAATTTCTTTTCAAAATCACTATGAATCATTCCTGCAGCTTCTAGAGCTTTTATTCCCTTTCTTGCCGGCCAAGCCCGGGCTTCTTGCTCTCCAACAATGGTAAAGAAACTGATTAAATCCAAAATTTCATAGGCTTTTTTAATGAGAATTGATAAATCAGGATTGTTTTCTAAATCAGCGATTACATAATCCTCTTTCACTGCCTGGACTTTTGTAATCAGTGTCTGGGGTAAATCTTTTTCATCTCCATTAAATAAATAAATTTGTTTTTTCGCAGTTAAAAGATTAAGGTTTTTTATTATATGATCTTCTAAAAATTCTTTTTCAAAAATAGTTATTAGAAGATTTCCTTTTTCTAATTCAGCTTTAATTCGATTTAAAATTTCTAATTCTTTAATGGCTTCCTTTTGACCGGATTTTGCCTCACCGCTAATTTTTTCAATTCTTTTAGTAATAGTTTCCAAATCTTTGAGCATCAACTCAGTATTGACTGTCTCCATATCTCTCAAAGGATTGATATTACCTTCAATATGAACTATTTCTTGATTAGGAAAGCATCTGACTACTTGAATAATGGCGTTTGTTTCGCGAATTTGAGCCAAGAATTGATTGCCTAAACCTTCTCCTTTATTGGCTCCTTTGACTAAACCAGCAATATCAAAAAACTCCACCACTGCTGGCACTGTTTTTTCTGGCTTGCTTATCTGAGCAACTTTTTTCAATCTTTCATCTGACACGGCTAAAACAGCCACATTGGGATCAATGGTAGTAAAAGGATAATTGGCAATATTTACTTCTTGCTTGGTTAAAAGCTTAAAAAGAGTGGATTTTCCAACATTTGGCAAACCAACAATGCCAAGAGAAAGATTCATATATTTATATTATAAATTAAAACAGGGTTGATAACAATATCAACCCTGAATAAGTTTCATAGATCTGAATTAACCAAATTCTCTTTTTTTTAATACGAAGATATGATTCACACGTACTTTTCGCAATGAAAAATGCACTTTTAAACAATTCTTGCAGATTTTTAAACCGTCGAGGTCTGCACATTCAGGCATGAATTTTATTTTCATACCACAATTTGCAGAAACAATACTTCGATCAATTGGTTTTTCGTTTGTATCAAGAAGATGAAGTCCCATAATTATCTCCTTTCCTGAAAATCTTTTTTATTTTATTCTATTCTTCTCGCTTTAATTATTAAAACTTTTTATCATCCTTAGGAAATTTTGTCTTTAGCTCTTTCTTCAATTTCCGCACATGATCTCGTTCAGTACAAAACTTAAAACAATCAATAAAAGAATAATCCGTTCCTAATGGGGATACAGCACAGACCAAAAATTTTGCTTCTTCCCGTCCTATATTATTTGAGAGTGCTTTCCTTCCTAAACTAGTTAAAGTCTTTTCCATTTTTATCACCTCCATATATAAAATTTTCAAAGATCAGCACAAAATCATAGCAGATTATAATTATAACAGATTATTGATTCGGAGTCAACCCCGTTAGAAATTTAAGTTGTAAATTAAAACAGGGCTGATACAATATCAGCCCTGTCCCCACCGTTTTCTTTTTCTATTTTCCTAATAAGGCATTTAATTTAGTTCTGGTAGCAGGACCAACAAAGCCAGTTCCGCTAGTTAAACCAAGCGGAGTTAAAATTTCAGGTTTGTATTTATCTTGGAATTTGATTACCGCTGCTTTGGTTAAAACACCAAAATAATTAGTTTCATTTCCTGGAGAACCAGGGCCAGTACTAGCAACCATAGTTGCTGAATCAGAATTCAAAACAATCTGAAGATATTTTACGTCAATTAATATCTGACTAAATTGAAGATTTTTTGTGAATTTAAAACTCTCAGGAATAGAAGAAATTGCGCTTGATCCAGCCATCAGTTCTCTTAATTGAGCTTGCAATTGAACAAGTAAAGTTGTAATCCTTGAAACTTCTGCTTGAAGTTCTTGAACAGTCATTTGCGATAGAGGTTTGATAGTAGTGGTGGTGGTAATAGTAGTGGTGGTAGTAGGAGTGGTTGGCGAACTGGAACCTCCCGGAGTATATGCAAACTCGTTATCCGTGATATCAGCTATAATATCTAACCATGGCAAACCGTTATAATCAACATCAGGGGTAACAACACTGGCAGTGATTGTTCCCGTGTGATAGCTTTCAAGCAGATGATCGTCAACTGCTCGAACAGTTACTGTTTGAAAAGCAAACCAGTTTTGAGGAGTAAAGATCAAAGAATTAGGAGTAACAGTAACTTGCGAATCAACAGTTAAATTAAGTAACACATCTGTTTCTGGTTGTCCAACTAAACGTAACTGAAAAGTATCAGTGGGACCACCTTCCATGACTGCAATTGATTGGTCTCCGATATTTACAACTATCCCAGGATAAGTATAGACGGCAAAACTATGACGTTCAAGATTCCTATTATTATCAATATAAGTAAAATTACCGCCAACAAAAAGATTAAAAATTTGGGGATCTGAAGAAAGAGAATATACTGGCCCATCTGGATCAGCATTATCCCATGGCCACACTTCATTGGTAGCTGTGTCCACTATTGCTAAATTATTTGTGCTTGTAGTCGCGCCAATCTGACTGAAAGAGCCTCCGACAAAAATACCATCTCCACCGGGATATAAGAATAAAGAATTAACATTGCCATTGACATCAGGATCCCAGTTACTAATATTTCCAGTGTCAGGATCAAAAGAAGCTAAATGATTTCGAGGTTGCCCCCCAATATTAGTAAAGTCACCGCCAAAATACAGATTTCTATCTTCTGCAAAAGCAAAAGAATTAATAACACCATCTGGATCTAAAACTAAATCAGGATCAGCAAAAGTGCTGGTAGAGGTATCTAAAAGAGCAAAGCGAGTTCGAGTGGCATTAAAAATATTAGTAAATGAACCACTAACAAGGAGAGCATTTGCACTCTCATTAGGAGGCATGGCCACAGTATTAACTGTATCGTTCGGACTAGGATCCCAATCAGTTGAAGTTGCAGTAATTAAACCAACAGCAGCTAAATTATTTCTAGCTTGTCCGCCAATATTGTCAAATTTACCGCCAACATAAACAACTGATTGTGGCTCATCTAAAGCAATAGAGAAAACTGAAGTTGTACCAACGACTATAGTTGGATCAGGATCCCAAGTTGTAGGTGCGTCAGTATTAGTATTAATAGCCGCTAAATGACTACGAGCTTGACCCCCAATCGTAGTAAAATCACCACCGACATAAAGAGTATTGCCGTTATTACTCAAATCTAAAGTCCGCACTATATCATTTGCATTAGGATCAAAATTAAGAATATCATTATTATAAATATCAATCGCCGCTAAATTATTTCTTGCTTGAAGACAAATAGCATTAAAAGTACCAGCAACATAAATAAATTCTTCATTTGTATCCAAAGTTATAGTATTAACTCTCCCACTGGTATCAGCTCGCCAAGCATTAGCTAACCCAGTAGCAGCAGAAAGAACTGCTATATTACTGCGTAACTGGCCTCCAATCGTAGTAAAATCTCCTCCAACATAAACTAAATCTTCAGCATTGTTTAAGACTATCTTTCGAACAATATCATCAGCGTCTGGGTCCCAAGCAGTTAGTGTACTGGTAGATGGATCTATGGCTGCAATATGATTACGAGTAGTAGTGGCAATAGAAGTAAAATCACCGCCAATATAAGCCAATGTTCCTGAAGCATTTAAAACTATTTCCCGAACGCTATTATCAGCATTAGGATCCCAAGTAGTAGCTGTACTGGTTGAAGTATCTAAGGCAGCGATATAATTTCTACTGGTAGTGGCAATGTTAGTAAACTTACCGCCAACATATAAAACAGAATCATCATTATTTAACATTAAACTGTAAATTTCATCATTAGCGCCTGGATCCCAATCAGTCAAAGTACTGGTGGCAGTATTTAAAGCTGCAATGTAATTACGAGTAGTAGTGGCAATAGAAGTAAAATCACCGCCAATATAAGCCAATGTTCCTGAAGCATTTAAAACTATTTCCCTAACGCTATCATTAGCATTAGGATCCCAATCAGTAACTTGTCCGGTTGCTGTATTGATAGCTGCTAAATAATTTCGAGGTTGTCCTCCAATTTGAGTAAAATCACCGGCGACATATAGAGTTGTCCCATTAGAGCTAATTGCTAAATCGTGAACTTCACCATTTGGCGTTGGCAAAAATGTTTCATCAATTGAACCATCTTGATTGATATGTATTAAGTTTAAATTAGTATCCTTAACATTATCAATTTGAAAAAATTTGCCGCCAATGTAAGCACCGTTGTTAATTGGGGATTCAAGTGCCACATCAACACCTGTTCCAGTGGCTGCATAAATTTTTGGAAAAATTGGAATTAAAAGATTAGAAGTAGTGGCAGATACAACTGCTCCTCTACCCACTGAATAACCAATAGCAGAAAAATCTCCACCCAAATAAAGGGTATTCTGATCAGCAACTGAAGTTAAAATACTTTCCCCATCCATGGTTTCAATGCCGCTAGTTCCTTCATTAAGCGGCATATAAGCCGTACCATTGGCTAAAACTAATGCTGAAGTTAATAAAGGAGAAAAAATAAAAATTAGACCTGTAATAAAAACACAGATCCCTAAAAACAGATTACGTTTATACATAAATATATATTAAGTTTTAATTTTTTAAATTTTTTAAAAAACCGACTTTTTATTTTCTATTTATATATTGTACTACATAAGTTTAAAAAAATGAAGTCAACCCCCACAACTAAAACAGGGCTGATATAATATCAGCCCTGTCCCCCACCTTTGTCAAATATATAATCTTAAATCTCTATTGCAGGTATTTTTTGATTATCTTTTTATAATTCTTACAAAATTCCGTGATATAGTTTTATTCGAAAAAGAAATTCTGCAAATCATACGCCAGTTTTCTTCACCCTTAAATCCTTCTTTTTCGTTTTCTGCCCGCAATATATCTTTCCACTGCTTCTTTGGTGGTTAGCCAAATTCTTCCTTCTTTATGCGCCTCTAGTTTTCCCTGCCTAGCTAACAAATTAAGATATTTTGCGCTATATGGTGCCTGTCGAATCGCTTTTGATAAAGATATATATTCTTCTCTTTTTTTAAAAGCTGGGGTAAGTATTTTTAAATAAATATTTAATGAACGACTGACTGCTTGGGCAATAAAACGAACAAAAGGAACTAAATCCCCCTTATCTCCTTTACTTAATACCCGATAATATTTTTTTCGGTCATTTTTTAAAATAATTACTAAGGGATAACCCGCCTGCATTAAAAATAAATTCATTGCTAATCTTGCCGTTCTACCATTGCCATCGAAAAAAGGATGAATATAAACTAACTTATGATGAAACAAAGCAGCTAATTCAATGATATGCAATTTTCTTCTATTTTGTTTTAACCATTTCATTAATTTTTCCATTTCAATTGGCACATCAATAACATCCGGCGGAGTGTGATCCGCGCCTCCAATAATAATATTGCTATTCCTATATTTTCCCGCCCAGTTCTTATCAGTTTCTTGCATTATCAACTGATGGAGATTACGAATAAATTGCTCAGAAATTGTATGCTTTTTGCCTTTCTCAACTAAATCAGATAAATATTCTAATGCCTCATAATGATTTTTTGCCTCAAGGTGGTCTTTCAATGGTTTTCCCTTGACAGTAATTCCCTCATTGATAACTAAAAATGTTTCTTTTAATGTTAAACTATTCCCCTCTATCCCATTAGAATTATAAGTCATTTCTATCTGGAACTGCTTTTGTAATTTCTTAACAGCAGAAGTTGGCAAAGGCCTGAGCTTATTTAATTCTTTAAGTCCTTTTTCTATTCTATTTTGTAAATTTTTATCCAAATATTTCATTTATCCTAAATATACTAATATGGCTTAATCGATTCTTTGCATTATACCATATTAAGAAGATTATTAAAATCTTCCAAATATCAAGAAACAAATCGTCTAAAATCCGGATGCATTGACATCGCAAGTCGATAATTCCAATCGATAACTAAAACAGGGCTGATAACATTATCAGCCCTGCCCCACCGTTGTCTATATTTTACTTGTTCTTCTTAGAATATACAAGATATACTGCTCCGCCAATGATCATAATACCAATTAAATACCAGATCCAATTCTGCGATGGATTGACGCCATTTTCTGGAGCGACATTCGCCCCAGTTGTTTCTGTTGTTTCAAGAGGTGTAGTTTCAGTAGTAGTCGTTGGTGTCGTAGTAGATTCTCCTAACACTGTACCTTCTTCACCTAAACCAATAATAATTCCTCCTTCGCATTTTTCATCAGAAACATCAGGTTTTGAAATGGGACAAAACATATTATTAATCGCCCATTCAGTAGTTCGATAAACATAACCAGTAGGAGTAATATCCGATGGTAAACAACCCACTAATACCCAAGGAGCCAAAACATCATCTTTCATAAAAAGCTGGAATTGTTTAACAGCATTATAATCTACTTCTTCATAAATACCATTTACTGGTAAATCTACTCCTAAATATTCATTTAAGAATGATTCCAGTTTCTTAACTTCTTCTGGGTCATTATCAGCTCCTAATTTAATATATTTCAGAAGATAGGGATTGCAAGCAGTAGAAGCTCCAGCAACCTGGCCTCCTCCACCTTGTTGAGTAGCTGCACCCAAAACTACTGCTTCATATTGTCCGCCAAAGCTAGCAGCAGCTCCAGCGCTAGTAGTAGTGGTAGTAGTAACTGGTGCTACACAATCATTATCACAATTATCTGTAAGATATTGTCCTTCAGGATTTACCACACATTGCCCAGAATCATTACAACCATAGTGAGTTTGACATCCTGCCTGACAAGTAGTTAGATCTGTGCCTTCAATAGAAACCCCACAGGTCCAGTTAGATTGATTGCAGGTGTAGTAAGTTGGAGAAGATGGAGCCCGACAAGCTGTAGCACAACTTTCTGCATCAGAATATGTACCTGCACCTTGAGTAGATGCTACACAAGTATAATCAACACAATTAAAACCAGTAGCTGGTACCACACAAGCTGTAGCACAACTTTCTGCATCAGAATATGTACCTGCACCTTGAGTAGATGCTACACAAGTATAATCAACACAATTAAAACCAGTAGGTGGTGTACCACATTCATTATTGCAATCACTAGTAGTGTATGTACCTTGAGTGTCTACTACACAGGCATAATTAACACAAGCATAATGAATAACTACATTAATATTTACTGTCGCGATTGCATCACTGGATTCTCCTCCTGCTGGTTTGCTATGATGAAGCAAAACAGTAATTGTATATATTCCCCCGCTTAGATAAGAATGGTCAGGATTAGAAGACCAAGTTCCAGAAAAATCTGAACATTTATCACCTGTTGGAGGATCACATTTCTCCCCCCCACTTCCTGTAAAACTCACATTTGAATCTGGATCTATTGTACCATCGCCCCAATCCACTTGAACTTGATACTGTGAAAGTTGTCCTGGGAATTTAGTTGATGATGCATTACCAGATAGAGAAATAGGATTATTAAGAGTGGCAGGCAAAGAAGATGGTGAATATCCATTTATAGTCTCTATAGAAATATTAAAAGTTGGTTCTTTAGCTTCAATTGTCTGAATCCTCAATATTCCGCTACCAGACAGTCCAAAGGAAAATGCTAAAACAATTGACAGTATTTTTACAAGAATTTTTTTGTTCATATTTTTTGTTTATTAATTTTGTTTTTGTTTAGATCCTTCGTCCGCCAGAGGCGGACTCAGGATGACAGATGTGCTGTCATTTTTATTTATTTTTTTAATTTATGATTGAAATTTGTAATTATTTGTTCGACCAATATAATTGAAAATTTCAACAATAAAAAATTGGCACTAAAAAGATGCCAATTTAAACAGGGACTTATTATTTAATGTAGCCTGTGGATCGACCCGAAATTTGAAAAATAAGAATCCCACCGTTTTTATGTCCATTAATGGACGTTTGGAGTATAGCAGACTGCTTTTCTTTTGTCAACCCTCCACACCAAACAAACTTCAAGACGCCACTGAATTTCGAATTCTTCTAAGTAACTGAGCTAAAGCTTTAGCGCGAAGTTTGAGATTATATTCACGCTTCTTGGCGTCTTGCTGATTATGATAATCCTCATAATACACAAGCTTGAAAGGTACTCGAGGTTTGGTAGATTCAGTTAATTTTGAATTATGTTCTTTGATTTTTCTTAATAAATTATTAGTATATCCTATGTACGATTTCTTATCCTTAATACTCTTGAGAATATATACATAGTACATAATTCTAAAGCTTGTTATGGTGTGGGGGTCAAGTCAAATTATCCACAACTCTATTTTACGTTTACTGACTCAAAGTGTGGTGGTAGTTGTAGGTGGTTCTGTTGTGGTAGTTGTGGTTGTGGTTGTAGTAGTAGAAGTGGTAGTGGTAGTAGGAGGAACTGTAGTTGTAGTAGTAGTGGTAGTAGCTGGAATTGTTGTAGTAGTTGTAGTAGGTGGAATCGTTGTGGTAGTAGTTGTAGTTGAAGTAGTACAAAGTTTTTTCTGAATTCCCGGAGCAATTAAGAGTCCTGGCGGAACTTTTCCAGAAGAACCAGCGCCTTCTGTGAGTAATTCATTTATTTTAGCCAGTGTCTTTGGTCCTACTAATCCAACTTGTTCAAGACAAACTTTCTTTTGGAACATTTTTACCGCCTTCTCGGTTAATCTGCCAAAGTAGCCGGTAATAAGTCCTTCAGGATAAACTTCGGGATCAGTGGCTAATATCTCCTGCAATCGCTTAACTTCTTCACTAGTCATGCCTATTCTTAATTGATTTATCAGTTGAAGCGTTCCTTTTATTTCGCTCTGTGTCTGTCTTAATGCCTCTAATGTATTATTTAACTCTGTAATCTGGGTTATTAATTTATTAATTTGTTCCTGAAAAGAAGCAATAAGCTCATCTATTGTTGAGGTACTGGAAACCGCTTGAGTCAGGATTGGAGCGGCTAAAACGCTCAAAACAACCGCTGAACCAAGGATAATACCTAATATTTTTTTCATATTTTTTTAATTTATTAATTTACTTTAATAATAAATGTTTTTAACACCAATAATATCGCCTTGAGTCAAAGTGTTTTTCTTCACTTCTCCTTTGGAACCATAACCATACATTGTATGATTGGCATATTTATCAGTATACATATCATCTAAACCCATGGTATGACCGAGTTCATGAGTAAGAATATCTTGAGCATCATATACACCTTGATAAGCGCAATTTTGATCTTGAGACCAATACCAAGTAAATTTTGTATTCATGATAGTATCTACTTCTGTGGCCACTTTGGTTATGCTATTATACCAAATATATG
>Ga0315293_10001894_pt1 | contig 20227 bp, 17 predicted proteins | sample YL17G13_20_MG_FD_203071 | JGI IMG/M metagenome (GOLD analysis project Ga0315293, IMG submission 203071) | Sediment microbial communities from Yellowstone Lake, YNP, Wyoming, USA - YL17G13_20 | ecosystem: Environmental > Aquatic > Freshwater > Lake > Sediment | place: USA: Wyoming | collected... | reverse complement strand
GTTCGTCGCCGCTTCGTTCTCGCTCAGGTGCTCTTCCAGCAGCTCCTGCGCCCGCTTGTTGAGGTCGAGGTCGAGCGTTGTCTGGACGACGAGGCCGCCGTGCATGAGGGCGTCCTCGCCGAGCGTTTTTCGAAGGTAATCGGCGACGTAGAGGACGAAATGCGGCGCCTCGAGCGGCATCGACGACGGCTGCAACTGAACGTCGGCGAACTTCGTCAAGTCGGCCTCCGCCTGCGTCAGGAAACCGTGCTTCGCCATGAGGTCCAGCACCTGGATTTGTCTGATTTTCGCCGCCTGGAAGTTCGTGATCGGGTCGTAGCGCGCCGGCGATTGTGGCAGGCCGGCCAGGAATGCCGCCTGCGCCAGGTTCAAGTCCTTCGCCGGAATGCTGAAGTAGCGCTCCGATGCCTCTTCGATGCCGGTGAACACGCTGCCGTAGGTGACTTCATTCAGATACCACTCGAAGATCTGCTCCTTGCTGTAACGACGGGTCAGCTCCAGCGCAATCGTCATCTCGCGCGCCTTGCGGCTGATTGTGCGCTCGCCGCGCTCCTCCTGGGAGAAGTAAAGCTGCTTCGCCAGTTGCTGGGTGACGGAGCTTCCGCCGGTACCCTGCATCAGGTCGCGGCCGGGCATGAGGTTCTCGTGGACGGCGCGGGCAATGCCTCGGAAGTTGATGCCGGGGTTGGAGTAAAAGTCCGGGTCCTCGACGGCCATCGTCGCTTTCTGTAGCCAAGGCGAGACATCCTCCAGCTTCACCCATTGCTGATAGCCGTGCTTGTCGTCGAGGAACTGGTAGAGCAGATTGCCGTTGCGGTCGAGGATGCGCGCGCCGCCGCCGTTCGTCGCAATCACCCGTTCCGGCGAGGCGATGCCGGCGGTCACGCCGTCGTAGTAATGAAGGAATAGGAGGCCGAGAACGAGGACGACCGGCAGGAACAGGAGCGGCGCCGCGGCGAAGATGAGCATCGCGCGGGGCGGCGAGAACGCCTTCAACGGCACATGGCTTCGAAAGCGGCGGTAGTATCGGGTGCGATGCATCAGGCCTTCCTTGCCTGGCCGTCGCGCGACGATGGCGCTTAGAAACGGAGTTCAATGCCCAATAACGAAAGGTTAAGCTCCGGCGGTGCAGAGGGCATGAAGAGCGGCGCGGCGTGCGTGAGAGAAATGTGAAGACGCGCCGAGACGAGGGGGCGGGGGCAGGCCGGGGGCGCGAGAGCGCTGCCTCGCTCCTCCTTCCTTCACAAAACCTTCACAAAGTATGCCCGTGTGTTCACAAGACCGCCATGCGGGAAACCTAAAATGGTTGCTGAACTATTCCCGCTTTTTCGCGCGAAACGGATACTGCATGGCATCGGAACGGAATGGTGCGGCTCGACGAACCGTACTCATAGTTGAGGATGACCCGGCCGTCGCGAGAATCCTGAGGCTTTGCCTCCGGAGGGCAGGCTTTGAGACCACCGAAGTCGAAACCGGCGGCGAAGCGCTCAGGAAGATGGACGAGGGAAGGCCGGACGCTGTCCTTCTCGACCTGGGGCTTCCCGACGGCCTCGGCGGCGCGATGCTTCACAGACTACACGAGGCGCGGGACGGCTATCCCGCCTGGCTCATCGTGTCCGCTCTCGACGAGGATGAAGCCATCCGGCGTTACGGCCCTCTGAAGGGAATATTCATTCCCAAGCCCTTCGACCCCTGGGAGCTGGTGCGGAAGCTCAACGACCTCCTGGACCGCCGCCTTGCGCGGGACCAGGAGTCCAATCACAACCCTCCCTCGCAGCCGCAAGCTCGTTAGTAGTTGACAGGCATGATAAATTGTGAGCACCACTCGCCTCGGAATCATTAGCAAGGAGGCCGGTGACCCAGCCTTCACGTTCTTGTGAATCTGGACCGCGGTGGCCATGCCCCGCCGGTGCAGGACGGCGGACATGCAGCCGCACGTCGACGGAAGGATGTCGTTTCCGAGGGAACCCATGGCGCAAGATCGAAGAAGAGGGAGCCGGGAACGGCGAATTCCGGCCCAGACCGCGAACGAGGTCGGGAAGGGAAGGCGCATGTCTAGCACATCCGCCGCCGGTGCAAAGGCCATTTTGGACGGGGCGGCAATCTCCTCGGAAAGGAAGCTCGAGAACGGAGAGAGCGACCCGGCGGCGCGACGCAGGCAGGAAGAGGTGGAGGCTCTCCTCGAATCGGCTCGAGCTGTCCTGAAGCACCGGGAGTTTGCCGACGCCGCGCGCGTAATCTTCGACCGCTGCAAGGCCCTGATCGGCGCCAGCGCCGGCTACGTGGCCTTGCTGAGCTCCGAGGGGACGGAGAACGAGGTCCTGTTCCTCGACTCGGGCGGTCTTCCCTGCAGTGTCGACCCGACGCTGCCGATGCCCATTCGCGGGCTGCGCGCCCAGGTGTACCAGACGGGCCAAGCGGCTTACGAGAACGACTTCGCGAGCAGTCGCTGGGCGCAGTTCATGCCGGAGGGACATGCCACTCTGGACAACGTCCTTTTCGCGCCGCTCACGATCGACAGTGCAGTCGTCGGGCTGCTGGGTATCGCCAACAAGCTCGGGGGTTTCACGGAGGACGACGCCCGCCTTGCGACGGCCTTCGGTGAGCTTGCCGCCGTGGCGCTCAGCAACAGCCGCACGCTGGAAGCCCTGCAAAGCAGTGAGCACCGCTTCCACTCCCTGGTTGAGACGGCCAGCGACGCCATCATCTGCGCGAACAGCAGCGGCGAGATCGTCCTCTGGAACCGCGGTGCCGAAGCCATGTTCGGCTACCCGGCCGCCGAGGCGATAGGGCAGCCCGTCACGCTAATCATGCCGGAGCGGTTTCACGAGAGGCACCGGCAGGGCTTGAAGCGTTTCCTCGCAACCGGAAAGCCTCGCATCATGGGCCGGACCATCGACATGTCCGGCCTGAGGAGCGATGGTAGTGAATTCCCCGTAGAACTCTCCCTCACGTCATGGAAGGCGAAGCAGGAGACTTTCTTCGCCGGCGTCATCCGCGATGTCGGTGAACGCAAGCGCGCTGAGGATGCGCTGCGGGAAAGCGAGGCGTGGTTCCGGAGCATCTACATGGAGTCACCCATCGGCATCGAGCTCTACGATGCGGACGGACATCTTATTGACGCAAACCCTGCCTGTCTGCAGATATTCGGCATCTCCAGCGTCGAAGACGTGCGCGGCTTCGCCCTCTTCGATGACCCCAACCTGTCGAAGGAGGCGATTGCAGCGCTCCGGCGCGGCGAGAGAGTCTCGTACGAAGTGCCCTTCGACTTCGAGAAGATCAAGGTGGCGAATCTCTACCCGACGTCGAGATCAGGAATCATCTACCTCTCCGTCGTCCTGACGCCCCTGGGTCTCAACGACAACGATGGAATCACGGGCTACCTCGTGCAGGTCCTGGAAGTCACTCGCGAGAGGGTCATCCAGGAGGAGCTAAGGGAGAGCGAAGAGCGCTTCCGCCTTCTGACAGAGAACGCGACCGACGGCATATATCGCTTCCGCCTCGACCCGCCGGGCTACGAGTACGTGAGCCCCGCCATGACAACGCTGTTCGGATACGAGCGCGAGGAGTGGCTCTTCGATCCTGATCTCGACCACAAGATCGTGCATCCGGATGACCAGCCGCTCATCGACAAGATGCGAACGCCCTCCGGCATGCTGACAGGACTCGTGATCCTCCGCTGCCACCACAAGGACGGCGCGCCTATCTGGATCGAGCACCACAACGCGCCCGTTCAGGACGAAAGCGGCAAGGTCGTCGCCATTCAAGGGATCGTGCGCGACGTGACGGAACGAATGCAGTCGATGGAAGATATGGAGCGGCTGCGCAGCGATTTCCTGGGCATGGTCACGCACGAGCTAAAGACGCCGCTGGCGGCCATCAAGGGCTCCGCGGCGACGGCGCTCGGCAGCCCGCGGCCGCTCGATTACGAGGAGATAAGGGAGCTGTTCCAGATCATCGATGAGCAGTCCGACAGGCTGCGCGACCTCACGGACAACCTGCTGGACATAAGTCGCATCGAGGCGGGATCTCTATCAGTGAAGCCGGAACCTCTCGACCTCCGTCCAGTCATCGAGGAGGCGCAGTCGATAATGGTCCGCAGTGGTCGTTCGCAGCGGATTGAGGTGGAGATGCCGGCGGAGATGCCGGCGGTGAACGCGGACAAGCGCCGGCTGGTCCAGGTGCTGACGAATCTGCTGACGAACGCCGCCAAGTTCTCGTCTGCCGCGACGCCGATAAAGATTGGTGTCGAGCACGATGCGTTGCTGGCGACCGTGCGTGTGCAAGACGAGGGCCAGGGCATCGCGTCCGACAAGCTCCCCTTGCTCTTCCAGAAGTTCTCGCAGGTGCACGACTCCGGCAAGACCCGCGCCACGGGCACAGGGCTGGGGCTCGCGATCTGCAAGGGTATCGTGGAGGCGCACGGCGGCCGTATCTGGGCAGAGAGCGACGGCGAGGGCAAAGGCGCAACCTTCAGCTTCACGCTGCCGCTCGCCGCGGAGGCCGCCGCGACGCCCGCCAAAGCCGCGACGCCGACGATGACCGCGGGGGTCCGTCGCAGCGAGAGGCCGCGCGTCCTTGCCGTCGATGACGAGCTGCCGGTGCTGCGCTATCTCCAGCATTCGCTCAATGAGGCCGGCTATCAGTGTGTCGTGACGAGCGACCCGTCGCAGGTGACCAAGTTCGTGGAGCTGGAGCAACCGGACCTGATACTGCTCGACCTCCGGCTTCCCGGCGTGAGCGGCTTCGACTTGCTGGCGCGGATCCGCGAGTTCTCCGCAGCGCCGGTCATATTCCTTACCGCCAGCGACAGCAGCGAAGATACTGTGCGGGCGCTGAAGCTGGGCGCCGACGACTACGTTACGAAGCCATTCGCGCCGTCGGAGCTCCTGGCGCGCATCGAGGCGGCGCTGCGGCGGCGGTCGCTGCCCGGCGTGGGTGAATCGAGGCCGCCGTTCAAGGTGAAGGACCTGGAGATCAACTTCGCGGAGCGTCGCGTGATACTGGAAGGCAAGGAGATCTCCCTTTCGGCTACGGAGTACAAGCTGCTCTACGAGCTGGCAACGCACAGCGGCCTTGTCATGACATTCGACCAGATCCTGCAGCGCGTCTGGGGCGCCGAGTACGCCGGTGAGACGGAGCTTGTCCGCTCCTTCATCCGCAACCTCAGGCGCAAGCTCAACGACGACGCCAAGCAGCCGCGCTACATCTTCACCGAACGGCAGATAGGATATCGAATGGTCAAGGAATAGCCGGCCTCTATCCCTCGTCCATGGCCAGGGCGCCGGATCGCAGAACGCGACTGGCGCTTCGCCTTGCCCGACGCGCTCACTTAGCATTCCTTGCGCTTTTCTCCGCGCTCAACCGCACGTGCCTCCGTTCGTTCACGGTTCTTGCACGGAATTGCGCGCCGTGTTCATACAGAACGCACGCCCCAACTTTAAGATGCACAGTGATTCACCCCTGCTCCGGATGGCCGATGGGTCGCCGGAAGCGGGAGGTTCGAAGGAGAAGTCCCGGAGAGGTCGTCCGGAAGGTGCAGTGAAAGGAGTCGAAAGATGATGTGGCTGAAGTCCTGCCCGCGCTGCCGCGGCGATCTGGTCCTCGACTCTGATTACTACGGGACCTACGTGTCCTGCATCCAGTGCGGTGCCGCGCTGGACAACTCCCGGCAAACCATTCTTCAGCAGCGCCTGTTCGTCGACAGGCCCGCGGCCGAACTGCCGGAGACGAAGCCGGTCTTCCGGACGGCCCGAGCGAAGGTCGCATAGGTGCGCTGATGTACGACAGACACATGATACCCGCTGCCTTGCTCGACAGCTCCGCCCGGCGAAACACCGCCGGAGGCCGCGGACCGTTGACAAGGGAAGACCTTCTGCTGGTCGCCGTATCGCTCGTGAAAAGCGACTCCCCACGCGCGGAGCCTGCCGAATTCGTGAGCGACGTGGCGTTGACGTTTGAGGCTCTCTCCGCAGAGATGCGGCAGATTGCCGCTTCCCGCAATCGAGGCCTGCCAGGGGCCGCCCCCTGGAAAGCTCCTCGCCCCAAGCAAGATGATTCGGTTGGGCCCCGTCACTGCTGGTCGAAAGCAAGCTAGGCTGAGGCTCGCTGTGATTCTTAGCGCTGATAGACGCTCTGGTATCACTCACCCTGGGTAGGCGAGGTGGACGGAAGGAAGATACGGTGCTCACATATACAAGGCCCGCCCTGCTCTCCAGTCCGGCGATCACGGAGGAGCAACCGTTACTCATTGTTAGCAACCGGGGACCGATCGAGTACTATCACGACGAGACGGGACGGCTGAGACGGCGTCGTGCCAGCGGCGGCGTCGCCAGCGCATTGACGTCGATTGCCAATTCGGCGCCTATTAGTTGGATCGCAAGCGCCGCCACGGCCGCCGACCGTGAGGTGGCGATGAACGGCGGCATCCTCGACGTCGGCGAGGGCACGCGTCTGCGACTCGTGGCCGCGCCCAAAGAGGCCTACGACCTCTTCTACGGCACGTTCTGCAACCCCATTCTCTGGTTCCTTCAGCACTCGCTCTGGGAACGGCTCGACCGCCGCGATACGCGCAGCGAGGCGATTCATGCCTGGGAGCACGGCTACCTGCCCGTGAACCAGGCCGTCGCCGAGACGGTGGCGAGCGAGTTCCGCAGCACCCGCAACTGCGGCGCAGTGATGCTGCACGACTACCACCTCTATGCGGCGCCCATGTTCATCCGGAACCTCTGCCCGTGCGCGTCGCTACAGCACTTCATCCACATCCCCTGGCCGAGCCTGGAAGCCTGGCAGGAGCTGCCACGCCAGATCGTCGACTCCATCTGCGAGGGGCTCCTTTCGAACGATAGCGTTGTGTTCCAGACGGAGAGATGGGCGCAGGACTTTCTGCTGATGTGCTGGGCCTTCTTCCCCAGCGCGCGCGTCGATTTCAGCGAGGGTATAGTCACCTACAGGGGCCGCCGGACCAGGGTGTCGGCGAACCCAATATCGGTCGACGTTTTCGACCTGCGAAGCCAGCTCTCGTCTCCGGAGGCTCGGCCGTATTACTCTAGGCTGGCATCGGAGACGGCGGAGAAGACGATCGTCAGGGTCGATCGCCTCGACCCGAGCAAGAATGTCGATGCCGGCTTCAGGGCCTTCGGCCTCATGCTCGAGCAGCATCCCGAGTGGTCCGGGAGGGTGAGGATGCTCTCCTTCCTGGTCCCTTCGCGGACCTCTATCCCGGAATATCGCTCCTACGCCGAGGATGTGTTCGCTCTCGCGGACGAGATCAACGACCGATACGGCGGGGGCGATTGGACGCCGATCAAGGTGTTCTACGAGCACGACCGGCTGCAGGCGCTGGTGGCGCTCAGCCTGTATGACGTGCTGATGGTGAACCCCCTCGTCGACGGAATGAACCTCGTGTCCAAAGAAGGGCCTGTGCTGAACCGGCGCGACGGGGCGCTCGTTCTCTCCGAAGCCGCGGGCTCTTTTGAAGAGCTGCGCGAGGGCGCGCTCTCCGTCCGCCCCGAGGACATCGAGGGCACAGCCGAGGCGCTTTTCACCGCGCTCACGCTCGGCGAAGAAGAGCGCCGTGAGCGCTCGGCGCTGATGCGACGGGCGGTCCTGCGGCACGACATCGGCCGCTGGTTGCAGGTGCAGCTCCATGACCTGGCGGCAATTGTGGACACTAAACCAGCACCGGCTGCGGCTTGAGCGGACAAGGAAGTTCGCTGAGCCGCCTGGCGCTGCTGTAAGGAGGCAACAGAGATGATGAAGCCGAAGTGGGACTCAGGACTGGCAAGGTGCCCACGTTGTCGCGGCAATCTGGGGCTCGAGTACGATCCCCCGGGGAGCTGGGACGTGGTCTGTCTTCAGTGCGGCTTCCGGCGCGTCGCGGCCACCCAGCGGCGGTCCGTGGACCAGGGGCTGCCCTTCGACTCCGAGTCCATGGGGGACGCCAAGGCTGCCTGAGCCTGCCGCGTCCCGTCGAACAGAGACAGGGCAGCCTGCGCTGTCCGTAGTCGACTGACGCAAGCCGGTGAGTTACTCTCGACTCGGGAATCGTGGTCTTCGCAAGGAGCGTGCCGCATTGTCCTCAAAACAGGACGAACTGCAATGGCATGAAGAGGCCTACCGGGACTTCCGGTCGCTGGTCGACGCCATCGACAGGGAGCGATTCGAGGAGCGCTGGCTGGACGGCCGCTGGGGCGTGCGCGAGATCGTCGCCCATCTGGCGGGCTGGCACCGGGAGCTGGGGGCGGGCCTCGAACGCATGGCACGGGGCGAGCGTCCCGCGCCGGAAGGCGTCGACTGGGCCGACGTGCAACATTGGAACGACATCTTCGCCGCCGAAGCGCAGGGCAAAGGCAAGGCGCAGATACTTGAGGAACTGGAAGACCAGGTGGTCCTCTTCCAGCGGCTGGGAGAGCAGTTGCCGGAGGAGCGCTTCGGCCCGGGCAAGACAGCGAGCCGGATGTTCGACCTGGCAGGTGCCGGCCACTTTCGCACCCATGCCGCCATGATCAGGGACTGGTTGAAGCAGCGGGCCGCCTGAGACAGCATATGGGGTATCGCTCACCGGCAAGACGCCGGCGAGCCGCAGAAAAGGAGGGCTCCTCTATATGTACGAGGCGAAGGACTACACCCACCTCATTGGCATGGACGGTTTCAGCGAGACGTTGCTGAAGAACCACTTCACTCTCTACCAGGGGTACGTCACGAACACGAACAAGCTCCGCGATACGCTTGCCCAGATGGCTAAAGACGGCAAGCTGGGCACCCCTGAGTACGCGGAGCTAAAGCGCCGGATGGGGTTCGAGTGGGACGGCATGCGCCTCCACGAGTACTACTTCGAGAACCTGGGCGGCAAGGGCGACCTGGCGCAGTCCGGAAAGCTCGCGGAGCGGGTCGCGGCGGACTTCGGCGGCTTCGACGCCTGGCTGGCCGACTTCAAGGCTACGGGCGCGATGCGCGGCGTCGGCTGGGCGATCCTCTACCGCGACGGCGCGTCGGGAGCGCTGATCAACGAGTGGATCAACGAGCACCAGAACAACCATCTCGCGGGATGCACGCCGGTTCTCGTCATGGACGTGTTCGAGCACGCCTTCATGACCGATTATGGCCTGAAGCGGGCCGATTACATAGAGGCGTTCCTGCGCAACGTGAACCGCGAGGCTGTGGAGAGCCGCCTGTAGCAATCCGGCTTGCCACCGCCGACAGAGGATCGAGGGGCATCGACGGCGGGCGCGGCTATGATTTGCCGCCAACATGGCATCAGCGCCGCATAGCGACGCTGATTGCAGAACGCCGGCTGGCGATCTGAGGATTCGACGGACCGGGGTCAGATACGGTGAGTTGTTTAGCCCCTCGCCGCCCTGGCTATTCGCTTGCGCGCCCGTCGCGTTGCTTTTGCCTTGGCGAGACGCCGCACCTCCGACTTGGATATGAAGTGGCGCCTCCTCTTGATCTCCCTGAGCACCCCGTTTCGCTGCATGGTCTGACGGAAGCGCGAAAGGAGGTGCTCTTGAGTTTCTCCCTCTCTAAGCTCTACGAACAAATACTATCCCCTCTACATTCCACGTTGAACTAACGTGCCGGGCCTCGGCCGGCAGCGTCGATACTATCCCCGTGACCGGCCTAGAATCGGGTGGGGCCCGGGGAACGGCGCGAGAAGCAATCGAAGCAGTAGACCGGGCGGTCTCCCCTGGGCTCGAAGGGGACCTCCGTGGCCTGGCCGCACTCGGCGCACACTGCCGGGAACATTTGGCGCCGCGCGCCGCCGCCGCCACCACCGCCGCGAGAGTCACCCCTCTCGGTCTTGCGCGCCGACCTGCAGGCGGAGCAGCGCTTGGGCTCGTTGGTGAATCCTCGACTGGCGTGGTACTCCTGGTCCTCTGCTGAGAACGTGAATTCGGCGCCGCAATCGACGCAAGTTAGGTTTCTGTCGGTGTATGGCACTCGACGACCTCCTTAGCTGAACTTCCTTGTCATCGAGTGCGGAGCGAATCGGGGGGATTCTTCGCGGCCACTGAAGACGCGGAAAGCTTTGACAATCGCGGGTATTTTATCATGCGGCAAACGAATTGACAACCACCAGCGGCTTCGGTCAACTCGGGGAGGTCAAGGGCCTACGCGCGACACAGATCGCGACGGTCGCAGTAGTCGCAAGAGGAGCCTTCCGCCGGTGTGAGGACGTCGTCGCCGAGGGCAACGGCGAAGGCGATGCTCTTGAACGGGTGCAGGACGCCGGATTCCCGCGCCTCGACGCCGATCTCCCCGGCACCGACGAGCTCCGCAATCAAGCGCTGTCCCGACATCGGCCAGTGGCTGGTGCCGGGGTTGAGCGGGATGCTTGCTTTTGTAGCCTTCGCTTTCGCCATATTCTCGATGATCCGGTAGCCCACCTCGCCTGCCTTGCCCAGCATGACCGACCCGGCGATGTCGAGGGCGAAGGCTACGGGGTAGTCGCCGGAGTTCCCCAACGCGGCCACGCGCTCCTCCAGCAGCGGGCCGATGGTGAAGACCATCAGCACTACTTCCGGCGCGCGCGCGAACAGCGAGGCGACGACCGGGCTTTCGAGCGGATGGCCATCGCCGACGATGAGACGCGAGGGCTCCGCCGCCGTCACGGGGAAGGTGTCGTAGGCGATGGCCGGCCGGACCAGCCGCAGCGCTTCGTCCGCCGCCCGGTCCACGGCCTCGATCCAGGCGTCCTGGCGCGGCGCGCCCTGCCTGCCGGTAGGCATGGCCTGTCGCTGCCGGACTAGCTGCAGCGCCTCTTTCCTCTCCAGGTCGAGAGCGAAGCCCTTTACCACGGGCAAAGCCGTTCCTCCATCGACGGTCTCCATCACAATTTAGGCGCGATTCCTCAGGGCGTCAATCGGGCGGCAGAGGGCGGCCCATTTCCTGTTGCTCGCAAGGAGTCTACAATATGCTCGCCAGACGTTGACGATCTGGGGGGCAAATATGACATCATTTGAGAATCGACCGCTCCAGGTCCAGCGAAAGCCCAACTTCGACAACCTGCGGCGGACCCTCCTGCGTCAGGGGCCGCCCGGTCCGGTGCCCTTCGTGGAGCTGTTCGCCGACCCGGGGACGATGGAGTCGGTGCTCGGTGAGAGGTTCCCTCTCGACCTCCGCGGCCTGGTCCTGGATTCCCCAGACCAGCCGGAGCCGGAACTGGAGACAGACAGGCTCCTCAAGGCCAAACAGGTCGTCGACATGATACTGCGCTTCTGCCTGGAAGCCGGCTACGACTACGTCTACATGTACCCGGGAATCGATTTCCCCCGCAGCAACTTCCAGGCCGCGGACGACACCGCGAGCCAGAAGAACTGGAGCGGCGGACAGCGATTCTGGCAGGACGAGGAGACCGGCCCCATCCAAACGTGGGCCGACTTCGAGGCGTATCCCTGGCCGACGCCGGAGGCCATCAGCTACGCCGGCATCCAGTACCTCAACGCTGTCATACCCGAGGGCATGAAGATATGCGTCGACCTGCCCGGAATCCTGGAGAACGCCTCCTGGCTCATGGGACTGCAGTCCTTTTCTTATGCCCTCTTCGACCAGCCGGACCTCATCAAGGCAATCTGTCGGAAGGTCGCGGAGGTCGTCATTGCCGCCGCGGCGCATGCGGCGACCTTCGAGAACGTCGGCATGTTCTTCCTGGGCGACGACATGGGCTTCTACTCCGGCACCCTCGTCTCCCCGACCGTCCTGCGAGAGCACATCTTCCCCTACCACCGGAAGCTCGTTGAGACCGTCCACGCCCACGACAAGCCGATCCTCCTCCACTCCTGCGGCAACCTGGAGAAGATCATGGACGACATCATCGACGCCGGCTTCGACGCCAAGCAGTCGTTCGAGGACAAGATCATGCCGGTGGAGGAAGTGTACCGTCGCTGGGGCGACCGCATCGCCATCATCGGCGGCATCGACATGGACATAATGGCGCGAGGTAGCGAAGAGGACGTGCGCCGTCGAACGCGCCAGGTGCTCGAGGTGTGCGGCACGGCGGGCACTGGCTACTGCCTGGGAACGGGCAATACCGTCGCCAATTACATCCCTAAGGAAAACTACCTCGCCATGCTCGACGAGGGGCGACGCTGGAACAGGGAGCTTTTTGGCGTTGAGCAGTAGGAATGGTGCTGGATGAGTCAGACAGTCAAGTCGGTGACGCAGGAGCCGAAGTACGCGTCCATCATAGAGAACTGGAAGGCGTTTTGGGCGCTTCAGGACATCGGGCGCCCCCTGTGGCTCATACCCTCGGAGCCGATACTGACAGCCGCCACGCTGCGGATGGAGCCTCTTCCCAGGCTCTTCCAGGAGAAAGAGGTCCAGCTACAGGCTTCGCTGAACGTGCTCAAGTGGCGGGAGACCGTGAATGTCGGCGACGACTTCGTCCCCCACCTGGAGCCGTACGGCGGCGTCACCGTCTTCGCCTCCGCCTTCGGCTGCGAGATCCAGTTCTTCGAGCACACGCTCCCCTGGGCGCACCCCGTCATCAAGGCAAACGACCCGCCGGAGAAGGTCTACGATCTCCCGACGCCCAGGCCGACGGACGCCCAGCTCGGGCAGATGCTGGAGTTCACGGAGTACTTCGTTCAGCAGACGAAGGGCCGCTATCCGATAGCCATGACGGACCTGCAGGGCCCGCTGGACACCGCTTACCTCGTCTGGGACCCCAGCGCCTTCATGCTGGCGATGTACACCAACCCCAAGGAAGTGCACCACCTCATGCGGCTGGTCACGGACCTCATCGTCAAGTACGTTAGGGAGCAGCGGGCCCGCTCGCCGGAGTTCATACCCTGCCACTACCCGCCGCTCTACCTTCCCGACGGCCGGGGCCTGCAGATCAGCGACGACGGGCTGGCGGTGATCAGCGCCAAGCTCTATGAAAAGTTCTGCCTGCCCCATGTCAATGAGCTGTCGGAGGAGTTCGGTGGGATATCGATTCACTCCTGCGGCAACTTCGTCCACCAGTTCGACAACCTGGCGAAGGTCCACAACCTGCGCGGGCTGAACTTCGGCGCGACGGAGACGCCGTTCGAGGCGGTGTGGGAGCGCTTCAACGGCCAGACGGCGATAATCCCCCACATGGGACTGAACAACTCCAGCGGCGAAATCCACTTCGCGAACACGCAGGAGTACATGGAGCACGTGCTGCGGACGAAGACGCACAACCGCGGCTTCGGGATCATCGTCCTTCCCCTGCCCGAGGACCACCTGGACGAGATCGGCGGCATCGAGGGGTTCGCCGCGCGTTGCAGGGAGACCATCGCCCTGTACTCCTGACGGCACACGGGGGAAAAACAGTAGCCGGGACTTTCCAGTCTCGGCGTGCCCGTTCCAGGCTGGGCCTTAGGCTAGCGGCAGCCGCCCTCCATGAAGCCTTCGTAGATGGCGCGGTGCTTCTCCACCGACATCTCGATGTCCTCCGGCTGCGGGTACTGCCGGGCGACGAAACCCCCATCGAAGCGACTCATCGCGAGGGCCATCTGCGTCGCTTCTTCGCGCACCTCGTCCGGCGTGACCTCCGGCTGCGACGACCACTGTATGTCGACGCAGTTCCAGAAGCAGACCTTGCCGCCGAACTCGTTCGCCAGGCGTTCGACGCCCATGAGGCGCGGCTGGTCGATCTGGAGGACGTCCGCGCCGATCTCGATCAGGTCGGGGATGACGTCCCAGATGACGCCGCAGCTATGCAGCATGTAGTGCATGCCGTGCTCGTGGCAGGCGTCGATGATGCGCGCGTAGCGCGGCTTGAACACCTCGCGCCACTGCGAGGGCCTGATCTGGAGCCCTGTCTGAAGGCCCCAATCGTCCCAGGACATGAAGCCGTGAACGTTGCCGATCTCGGCGTAATGCTCCACCAGCTCGACGGTCATGTCGGTCAGCCGGTCCAGTAGTGCGCCGAACCGCTGGCTGTCCGTGTAGGCGGCGATCATGAGGCTCTCGAAGCCCATCAGCGAACGGAGCCGCTCGTACAGGTTGATGGGGTCGGCGCCGACCACGTACTTGCCGGCCTTGGCCGCCGCTTCCGTCACCAGCTTCAGCAGCGCCCACTGCTCCGACGATATCGGCTCCGGGAAGCGGTAGCCGTCCAGCGCTGCAAGGTCGGCCAGCGGCGAGACTTCCGCGTGACCCCACAGCCTGCCGGAGCCGCGCCAGCCGACGCCCCACTCGTCGAAGACCATCTCCCCCTTGGGCGCCTTCCGAACGCCGGTCGCTCCCGTTGCGGAGGCAAGCGCCGCCAGCTCGAAGAAGTCGGACTCAGGCGGCTGGACGAAGCTGTAGGGAATGCGCGGTGGGGCGTCGAACTCGATCGCGCGGCGGACGATCTCGCGGCTGGTGTAGCCGTCGGGCGCGGGCACCGGCCGGAGGAGGGCCGCCAGCAGGTTCTGCGTGTTGTCGGTCGTCATCGTTTCTACGCCGCCGAGGCTGCCGCGCTACCTGCCGGCGCGCCCCCAGCTTTGCGCGAAGGGGTCGATGATGTCGCGGACGGCCTCGCCGACGAGGTTCGCGCCCAGGATGGTAAGGCTGATGGCCAGACCGGGGAAGATCGCCAGCCAGGGCGCCTGCTGGAAGTAGTCGCGGGCGTTGCCGCTCATGTCGGCGCCCCAGGACGGGTTAGGCACCGGCACACCGAGCCCGAGAAAGCTCAGGGCGGCCTCTGCCAGGATCATGAATCCCAGGCTAAGGCTGGCGAGAATCCCGACGAGCGGCAACGTCGACGGCAGGACGTGCATGAAGAGGATGCGCCTGTTGCTGGCGCCCAGGGAGCGAGCGGCCTCGATGTACGGCTGCTGTTTCTCGGAGAGCACGATGGACCGCACCAGGCGTGACATGATCGGTATGGCGGCAATTCCGAGGATGAGGATGACGTTCCTTATCGACGGCCCCAGCGCCGCGGACAGTATTATCAGCAGGATCAGGGCCGGGAAGGACATGACGACCTCTACCAGGCGCTGGATAAGGTAGTCAACCCAGCCGCCGAAGTAGGCTGAGACGACTCCCAGCAATGTGCCGCCGATCGACGCCATGAGCGTCGCGGCGATGCCGATGCCCAGAGATATGCGGGCGCCATATATGACACGCGTGAAGACGTCGCGGCCCAGCTTGTCGGTGCCGAAGGGGTGCTCCAGGCCGGGTTTTTGGAACGCGCTGAATTCAATCGACTGTGGATCGTAAGGGACGACAAACGGCCCGACGACCGCGGTCAGTATGAGGAAGCCCAGGATAGCAGCGCCCGTCACGCCCATCAGACGCCGCCGGACGTGCGTTATCAGGCCGATGTGGTGAGGCCGGATCTCGCCCGCCATCTCCAGCGTCATCTCCGCGCTACGCATTCGTGCCTCCGGTCAGCCGGACGCGCGGGTCCAGACACGCGTACGCGATGTCGATCAGCAGGAAGAGAAGCATGACGGCGACGCCGACGACCAGGGCCATCGCCTGTATGGCCGGGTAGTCTCTGGACAGCGCGGACTCGATCAGAAGCCGCCCCAGGCCGTTGAGGTTGAACACCTGCTCGACGATCACCGTGCCGCCCAGGAGGCCGACGGCCTCCATTCCAAGGATGGTGATGATGGGCAACATGACATTGCCCAGGGCATGGCGCCGGATGACGACCGATTCGCGCAGCCCCTTCGCACGCGCCGTGCGCATGAAGTCCTGCCCCACGACGCCGAGGATCGAGCCCCGAACGATGCGCGCCAGGCCGCAGCCGGAGGCGAACCCCAGCACCAGCGACGGCGGGCCGTACTGCCGAAGGTTATCCCACGGATTCTGGAAGAAGCCGACGTGGGAGAACGGCGGCGCGTAGGAGAAGTAGATCGAGGGCAGCAGGATGACGAGAGTCGCCACCCAGAACGTGGGCACGGACATGCCGAGAATGCTGACGCCGCGCAACAGGGAATCGAGCGGCCGGCCGAAGTTCATCGCGGACACGATGCCGATGGTCAGGCCAAGGATTGCCGAGACGCCCATCGTCATGATCAGGAGCTGGCCGGTCACCGGCAGGCGGGAGACGATCTCGTCCGTGACGGGCCGGTTGCGCAGCAGCGACTTCCCGAGGTCGAGGTGGGCAGCGTCGCCCAGCCAGTTGAAGTACTGCTCCACCAGCGGCTTGTCCAGGCCGTACTGGTGCTCCAGCTCCGCGACCTGCTCCGGAGTAGCGTTCTGTCCCGCTTTCACCTGGGCGAAGTTGCCGGGCATGACGCGCGCGGCGGCGAACACCAGAATTGAGATGCCGAACAGGATCGGTATCAGGGCGATGAGTCTGCGGACGATGTAGCCCAGCATCTTTGTTCTCTACGTCAATCGACGCGATAGAACGCGGCCGCGGCCGTCGCTGCGCGGACGTTCTCCGGCGGCGTGCCGAAGGGCACCGCGTCGCCGCTGCCCAGGATGAACCCGCGCCGGTCCGGCTCCATTCGACTCAGCAGGCTGTCGACGTAAGCGTCCACTTCCGCCGCCGTGCCGCGGGCGAAGAGGGTCGGGTCTATCCCGCCCATGACGATGAACTTCTTCGCCCACGTCTTCCGGGCTTCGACGATATCCATGTCGCCGGTGGGCAGCGGTGTCACGTCGGAAATGCCGGCGTGGTGCGCCTCCGCGAAGTCGTCGGCGAAGGCGTTGAGCCTGCCGCACCAGTGGGTGAGGAGCTTCTTGTCCCCGGCTTCGCGAAGTGCGGTGGCGTAATCGTTGACGAAGCGACGATCGTAGCGGCGGTACATGGACCGCGACGTCGTCGTCGAAGACAGGTTGTCGTGGAGGAAATATACCTCCGATGGGACTTCGGCCATCGCCTTCCACATTCGAAGGTGGAGGTCGTGGCAGGCCTCCAGCATCTCGTTCATCTCGTCAGGGTAGTCGGCGAGAAGGTATACCACCCCCTCCAGGCCGGCGTCGAAGTTGATCATCTGCTGCAGCGGCGAGGTCGGGCCGATGACGGTGACGAGGCCGCGGTCGCCGACTTTGGCGGTCATCTCGTCGAAGTAGTCCGTCGAGATCCTGAAGGTGGTCTTCTCGACGACGTACTGGAACGTCTTGATGTCTTCGCGGGTATGGATGCGGTTCTCCAGGACCCACGGGATGTAGGGGCTCTCCGGCCTGTACTCCAGGCGCCACTTGAGGTCGCCCACCGGTGTCTCAGTTATGTGGACAATGGCGCCGTTTTCGCGGTAGAGCTTCTGCTCGATGCCGGCCGGCGGGTCTTCCGGCCAGAAGGCGCCGATCCAGACGGGCGTATTGACCTTCACGACAGGCCCGCGAATGAGGACCTGCCCCGTCAACTCGTATTCAAGGTCCTCCAGGCTCAGTTGCGCCAGGTCGCCGGAGAGCGAAGCCTGGAAGTAGCCCTCGAGCAGCGGCGTGAAAGGAACGCGGTCGCAAGGCTGCCGGCGGAAGGCCGCCAGCAGTCGCTCGCGAGGGCTCATTGTCGCGTGATTGCTCATGCTGCTCCCATCGACGATCCTAGCATAGCGAAGTCCATCGCGGAACTGAGGCCTCTCACTCCTTGATTTCTCATGGCCATCAACGCGCATCAACTGATTTGACGTGCGACGCCTCCTCCCGGTCGGCAGGGTCCGCGACCAGGCTTCGGAGATGACATGTCGGCTGGCAGGTGATAGCATATGGTGCGGAAATGCGATGGCATTGCCTCATCAAGTGTCGAGATGCTTGACCAAATCACCGACGATCAGTTAGGCTGATTTCCCTACTGATGCCGGGCCAGCGGATGCCCCGCTTCGCATGAGTAGCACTGGCAGGAGGAAAGACGAATGAACCTCGACGACCTGAAGCAGCGGCTCATCGAAGGGGACGCCCCGGGCACCGCGGCGATGACCAAGGAAGCGCTGGAGTCGGGGCTGCCTGCTCAGAAGATCCTCAACGAAGTCCTTATCCCCAGCATGGGAGTTGTCGGTGACCTGTTCGAGAAGAACGAGTACTTTGTGCCGGAGCTGCTGCTCGCCGCGCGGGCCATGTACGGCGCCCTCGACCTGCTGCGCCCGAAGCTGACGGAGGGCGACTACCAGCCTACGGGGAAGGCCGTCGTCGGCACGGTCCAGGGCGACCTGCACGACATCGGCAAGAAGCTGGTCATGATCATGCTGGAAGGCAACGGCTTCGAGGTCGTGGACCTGGGTACGGACGTCGCGCCGGAGAAGTTCCTGGAGGCCGTGAAGGAGAGCGGTTCCAGGCTCGTTGGTCTCTCAGCGCTCCTCACCACTACGCTCCCGGCGATGGAGAGGACGGTACGGGCCTTGAAAGAGGTCGACTCGTCGATCAAGGTCATGATCGGTGGCGCGCCGGTCACCCAGGCCTTCGCCGACAGCATCGGCGCCGACGGCTACGGCCGCGATGCCAGCGCCGCCGTCGCTCTCGCGCGTCAACTGCTCGGGAATGCCTAACGACGGAAAGCGCAAACCTCTTCACGTCGCGCTCGAGGGACTGGGCCTCGAGGTCCAAGTTGTCCCCGGAATCTCCCTGCTCGACGCCGTGCGTTCGGCGGGCCTTGCCCTCGACTCCGAGTGTGGCGGGCGCGGTACCTGCGGCGAGTGCCGTGTCCGATTCCTCCAAGGCACGCCGCGGCCGACCGTCGAAGACGCCGCGCTGCTGTCGCAGGACGAGCTCGACGGGGGTTGGCGGCTGGCCTGCCAGACGTTCCTCACCGCCGATTGCCGCATCGCGATCCCTCAGCGGGTGGCGCATGCGCGCCGTCGCAAGATACGGATTCTGACCGACGCCGCGGGCCTGCCCACCACAGGACGCCCCACGCTCAGCGGCTACGGCATAGCGGTCGACGTCGGCACCACCACCGTCGTCTGCTACCTCATGGACCTGGCGCGGGCGCTCCAGCTTGGTGTGGCGTCGTTCGCCAACCCTCAGTCCGCGTTTGGGCCGGACGTCATCTCACGCATAACCTACGCCCACCGCGGCCCGGCTGAGCTCCGCGAGCTGCAGCGCCGGCTCGTCTCGCACCTTGACAGGAACTTCGCTTCGCTCTGCAAGGGCGCCGGCATCGCCCCCGAGTCCGTCTCCAGGGTCACGGCCGTCGGCAACATGACGATGATGCACCTCCTGCGCGGCGTGGACCCCTGGCCGCTGGGCGTCGCGCCCTACGAGCCTGTCTTCCTGGAGCTGCCGCCGTTTCCGGCGCGAGAGATCGGCTTCAAGCGTTTCGGCGGCTGCGAGATGCACATTCTGCCCGGCGTGGGCGGGCACGTCGGCTCCGACGTCGTTGCCGGCGTAATGGGCCTCGACCTGACGCGACGGCCGGGCATCTCCCTGTACATGGACCTGGGCACGAACGGCGAAGTCGTCCTCTGCTCGAAGAAGGCGATGGCGGGTGCCTCCTGCGCGGCGGGCCCGGCGTTCGAAGGCGTGCACATCCACTCCGGCATGTCGGCGTTTCCCGGCGCCATCGAGCGCGTGGACGAGGAAGACGGCCGGCTGCAGCTAGACACAATCGGCGACGCCGACGCGCTCGGGCTGTGCGGCTCCGGCCTCGTCGACGCCGTAGCGTTGCTGCTGCGACGCGGCCTCCTCCTGCCGTCGGGGAGGCTTGTCGCGCCGCAACGAGTGCCTGCCGACGTGCCGCAGGACCTCCGCGAGCGCGTTCAGGACGACGGCGACGGACGCCGCTTCCTGCTATCAAGGGACGGGAGCAGGGAGGACGTCGTCGTCACGCAGCGCGACATCCGCGAGGTGCAACTGGCGAAGGCGCCGGTGCGCGCGACCATCGACTTGCTGCTGGCGGGGGCGCATCTCAAGCCGGAGGCAATCGACGACGTATTCGTCGCGGGCGGCTTCGGTAGCGCCGTGCGCAGCGAGAGCCTCCTTGCGCTCGGCGTCGTCCCCGAAGAGGTGCGAGGCCGCGTTCACTCTGTCGGCAACACGGCAGGCTTTGGGGCGAAGCTGGCGCTGGTCTACCCGGAGCGCCTGGAGGCGACGCACCGCCTGGCGCGGCAGATCCGTCACGTCGAGCTCGTATTGCGCGAGGACTTCCGGCAGGCCTTCGCGGCGCACATTCCCTTCCCGCGGGATGGGCAACGCTAGCTACAACTCGTAGTAGCCACGCGCGACGTCCAGCCGGGCGAGCTGCGCGCCACCCAACCACAACTGGATCTCCTTGCCGTCGCGCCAGTACTTCTCCACGTCGAACTCGCGCATGTAGCCGTACGAGCCCATCAGCTCCATCGCCCGGTTTGCCACCATCACCGCGACGTCGCAGGCGTAGACC
>Ga0315293_10001893_pt1 | contig 20232 bp, 9 predicted proteins | sample YL17G13_20_MG_FD_203071 | JGI IMG/M metagenome (GOLD analysis project Ga0315293, IMG submission 203071) | Sediment microbial communities from Yellowstone Lake, YNP, Wyoming, USA - YL17G13_20 | ecosystem: Environmental > Aquatic > Freshwater > Lake > Sediment | place: USA: Wyoming | collected... | reverse complement strand
TTCACTCAGCATGCTGTGTGCGCGCTTGTCATCGGGCGTGACGCGCACCCAGGCACGCGCCTGCTGCAACGCCTGCTCGGGCATCCCACGGCGCAGCATGGCGCCCGCCAGCAGCGCGCGCAGTTGCCGCGACTCCTGTTCAGTCCGCAGTTCGTGGAAGTAGAAAGGGATCTCTTGCTGCCAATCCGCATTGCGCACAACGGTGCGCGCTGCGTACAGAAGGGCGAGCGCGGCCGCGAGCGCCACCAGCATGGCGCGCCTGCGGCGCAAAAGATGATCGAGCGCGGCGGCCAGCAGCCAGCAGAAGCCGACTGACGGCAGGTAGAGATAGCGTTCGCCGATCCAGAAGCCCTGCACGCGAAGCGGCGCCAGAAACGATGGCAGCAACGACACCAGCAGGAGAGCCACACCGAGCCACTCCCGGCGGCGACGGTGGCGCAACCAGACAGCCAGGCCGATCCAGCCAGCGGCCGCGGCCAGGCCCGCCAAGACCGGGGGATCAAGAAAACCTGTCGGCAATGGCAGCACGTGAAAGGCGCTGAGCCGCACCGGCAAAACCAGCAGCCGAGTGTACCAGTAAAGCAGCCCCACCCAGCCGGCCATCAGGCGGGCTCCTACGCCCACGGGCAGGGCAGAGGCCACATTGGCACCGCCGAGCGCGTGGCGACGCATCAGGAGATACGCAATTACGGCCAGCGCCAGGGCGACGTAAAAGAACAGCTTCTCGCTGCGCCGTGACGGGGCCGCGGCAGTCTGCCCCTCTCTGGAATTGTCGGTTTCTCGCCGCCGCCTCTCCAGGCCATAAAGAAACAACATCGCGGGCAACGCAACGCCGATTTCCTTTGCCAACAAGGCCAGCAGGACACATACCCCCACACCCGTCAAGAGGGCGTAGCGCCGCCATCCTTCGGCTCTCTCGGCCCCCAGGTAAAGCCAGAAACCGAGGAGGAAGAAGAGGGCGCACTGGAGGTCGGGAAGCGCGGAGATCCACGCGACTGCTTCTGTATGGACGGGGTGAACCGCGAACAGCAACGCCGCCAGCCACGCTGTGGTTGGGTTCGCTTGCATGCGGAGGAGCCACAAGGCCACCACCAGCGCGACGCCGGCGTGCAGCAAGACGTTCAGGACATGATACCCGACCGGGCTGGCCTCACAGACACGCCAGATTGGAACCCAGCAGGCATACATCAGGGGCCGATAATAAACGCCTGGCCCTTTCTCCCCCGCGAACGCCCAGACGTCGGAGGTGAAAATCTGCCGCAGGCCTTCGAGTTTGTGAACGTACGGGTTGTCAACGATCTGCAAGCGGTCGTCGATCACGAAGTCGTTGAAGAGGGTGTTTAGATAAACGGCAAGCCCAACCACCAGCAGCAGGAGCGCGGCACGCCGGGGCGCGAGCCAGGCGCCTGGGCCGCTGGCCGCTGACGGCTGAGGGCTGGCGCCTCGCGGTTGTCGGCCAGCGGCTGGCGCCGTTAAGCGCACTGTGTGTTTCTGGCGTTCCCTGCGGTCCCTTTTAGACATGGCTCCGAGCAAGTATACCGCTACAGGAACCGTTAGCCGTCGCTCGTCAGCCGATTTAGACTTACTTGAGCCGGAGGGTAAGGAAGGTCCACTGGGGGCCCGGTTCAGCGACCACCTGAACGCGGAATTCGCGCGGCTCCATGGTGGCGTCGATTTCGGTCTTGATGCGCAGTTCGCCGGATTCGCCGGGAGCGTACTTCTCCTTGTCCAGCGAGACGTCCATGCACTGGCAGGGGTCGGCGCCGGCCCTCACAGCCAGGGTCTGCTGCCCGGTGTTCTCGAAACGAAGAACGTATTCGTGGGCGCCTCGCTCGATCTCGATTTCCTGCTTGTCGAAGCGCAAGGCGGATGGAGGTCCGGCCGCGCCGCCCTGCGCAAAAGCCGCCAGCGGGTGCGCCACCGGCTTCTCGATCTTCACCAGCCAGGCGCCATTCTCATAAACCCAGCGGCTTTTCTGCGGCATGACCATGGGTTGGGCAAGCCCCCCGCTGACGAACTTGATCTCCACCACAACGTGGCCGGTCTTGCCGTCCGGGTCCACCTCGACGCGCTTCACCTCGAACTCGTTGATCGGATTCTTTGACTGGCCGTAGAAAATGTCCTTCGAATCCTCGGTCATGAGGGCTTCCATCTTTCGCCACTGGCCGGCCTTGGCAAGGTCGTACAGCTCGGTGACACGGGAAGCGAGAGCCTCTTTTCGCTTGTTCAGTTCAGCGGAAGAAAGCTGCGGCTTGGCCGGCGGTTGCTTGCCGGAGGAAGAGGTCTGGGGCGCCGCACCAGCAAGGCAACAGGCCAGGACCAGATAAACAAGCGCAACGAAATTAGGGAGCATATGCGCAAAACGAAAGGCTGCAGGCTACAGGCCGCACGCCGTCAGCGGTCAGCCGGTAGCCTACAGCCCACAGCCTACAGCCTAACTTCAGCGAATAGAGATCTTGGCGGTGTTGGTGCCGCGTCCGCCGATGCCGACAATGACCGGAACCGAATCACCGGTGGGGGCGTCGGCCGGCACCTCCACGTTCACTTGGTAGACGCCGACCAAGCCCGCAGCCAATCCCGAGTACAGCACCCTGCCGGGCCGGTCGCCGAAGAGCACCACCGGTGTCTGCACAGTCAGGTTCTGGGAACCCTGGCCGGGCTGCCCGGAACCCACCGATGGGCTGACCGGGCCGAAGCCGGTCCCGAACAGCATGACAACAGTAAGCCTCTGGGCCGGGGACGCGGCACTGACCGCGCTGTAATCGGCCTTCAGAGCAGCCACCGGCCCGGCCGGGACCCCATCGAAGGTAAACAGGCCCGGATCGTAGGGAAGCACTTTCATGGTCACCGCATCGGTTTCCAGCCCGCCCACCGACACCTTTACCGGCGTAGTCTGATCGGTGAGCTCCACCGGCGCCTGGGCGTTGATCTGGGTGGGCGACACGTACAGCAGCCTGGCCTTGAACGTTCCGACCTTCACCGACGTCCCGCCCAGTTCGTCGGGCAGGTAGGGAATCGGAGGCGCCGGCCTGGCCGCGCTGGCCAGGTTGGAGCCGAAGATCGAGATCAGGCCGCCGGGAGACACACCCGCGCTGTTCAGGTGGGCGGCGTTCACAATGCCGTTCGGGTCGATCTTCGGCGTGCCGGTAGTGAATTCCACCTGTATGGTGACGTCGGCGGCGCCAATGGCTTTCAGCAAGATGCTGCCGGTTAACTTGCCAACGCCGAGCCGGCTGTTATCGATGGAGACGGTGAGGGTGCTGGGCGCGGCGCCGCTGAGCGGCGAGACGATCAGCCAATTGCCGCTGCTGGCCGTGGTTACGGTTGCTGTCCAGTTCAGCACGCCGGCGCCCGCATTCACCAGGGACACGGTCTGGGCCGGCGGCGCCGCGCCTCCCGGCGTCGAAGAGAAGGTCAGCGAAGCCGGGGTCACCGCGATGGTCGGCGTGGTGCTGCGGACCAGCAGGCTGACCGGGATGGTCAGCGTGGGATTGGTGATGCCCGGGCTCGAGGAGGTAATCGTAATCGTTCCGCTGTAAGCGCCGGCCGCCAGTGCCGCGGAGTTCACCGTCACCTGAACGCTGGTCCCGGCGGCGCCGCTGGTGGGCGTGATCGAAAGCCAGTTGCCGCCGCTGCTGGTGGAAACGCTTGCCGTCCATGAGAGGCCGCCCGTCCCGGCGTTGTTGACCGTGAAACTCTGGGCAAGCGGAGTGCCGCCCACGTCCGCCGTGAAGCTCAGCGAGGATACCGTGACCGCGACGGCCGGGGTCACGGCCGTAACCGTCAACGTCACCGAGACGGTCTGCGGCGAATTGGTAACGTCCGCGCTGGAGGAAGTGATCGCGATCGTGCCGGTGTAAATGCCGGCCGGTAGGCCGGCCGAATTCACCGTCACATTCACGGTGGATGGGGCGTTGCCGCTGGCCGGAGAAACCGAGAGCCAGTTACCGCCGCCGTAGGCGGTGGCCTGGGCCTGCCAGGCCAGGTCGCCCGTGTCGGAATTGGTAATGTTCACGGTTTTCGCCGCCGGGCTCGTTCCCTGGTCACTCTGGAAAGTAAGAGATTGCGGGCTGAGGGCGATGGTCGGAGTTGGGTTCTTAACGATCAGGGTTACGCTGACTGTCTGAGGTGAGTTGAAGGCGTTGTTCGACGTAATTGTAATCTGGCCCTTGTAAGTCCCCATGGCCAAGCTGGTGCTGAACACCGTCACCAGGAACACCGCTGGGTCCTGCTCCGGGTCGCCGGGGGTCACGACGAACAGCCAGGCCCCGCCGCTGACACTCATCGCCCCGGCGTCGGGCGCCAGGACGCCGGTGCCGCCGTTCTTCACGATCAGGTTTTGTGGCAGTGGATTCTTTCCGGGGGAAGCCACGAAGGTCATGCTGGTCGTGCTCAGATCGATGCGGCCCGGTTTCCCGATCTTCAGCGCCACGGTCACAAACAGCGGAGAGTTGTCGGCATAGGCGCTGTCGATGCGAACTATTCCCGTGTAGTCTCCTTCGGCCAAGCCGGTGATGTTAATGGAGACGGTCACGGTTGTCACGCCGGCGCTCTCAGCACCAGCCACCGGGATCAGCCAGGCGGTGGCGACGCTGCCGGCGGGGTAGACCGCCGAAACGGCAGGGTAGAGGTTCTGGCCCGGCCGCCCTGAGTTCGTTATGGTGAAAGACTGGGACGGGATGGACGAGCGTGGCGGCCCGCCGAACGTCAGCGAGCTGACCGACGGCAGGAGGTGGCCGGTCACAACACAGTTCGCGGCACTCACCGAGGCAATCGTGGCCGTGGCGGGCGCGAACCCGATCGTCAGATCGGAGGCACTGACTGATGCCCAGACAGTGGTGTCATAGCTCGGGGCGTTGCCTACCATGCTGCCAAATGTCAGGTAATCGCCCACAAAGACAGGGGTAGACCCGGCGCCTGTCCCGGTAAACGTGAATCGCACGTTTCCGCCGTCGACGAGGGTGACGTAGCCCTTTGCGGCGAGAGGGCCGCGCGCGATCGGCGTGCTGGTCACGACCGCGGGGCTGATGCTGACCGTCAAATACGTCCCATCATTGATCACGCCGGCCGTGTTCACGGAAACCGTGACGTCGCCCAGAGCAACACCACCGGCGCCTGGGCAAGGGGTCGTGGTGCTCCCGCTCACGTACAAGACCACCCCGGCCTCTGCCATACCGGCCGAGAGCAATAAGAAAGACGCAATCAATACGCACAAGCCGCGAGGAGATCCCCGCATGTCAAGCTCCTGAGGGAAGTTTCCCGTCTGTTGGCGCTTAACGATTATACATCCGGGGTGCCCTCGAGGGGCAAGTTTATTGAGGCTGGCCGGTGTGGGCTGTGGGCTGTGGGCTGTAGGCTGTGGGTTGTAGGCTGTGGGCTGTAGGCTGTGGGCTGTGGGCTGTGGGCTGTGGGCTGTGCGCCGTGGTGATTCGGATGGTACCTGCTCTTCGAAGAACACATGGGCGCTGATGGGCGTGCCGCAGGAGGCTGTGGGCTGTAGGCCGTGGTGATTCAGATGGTACCCGTTCCTCGAGCAACAGATGGGTGATGATGGGCGTGCCGCAGGAGGCTGAGAGATGGCAGTCGCCAGCCGCAAAAAAGAGAAACGGGGTGGCGTTCGCCGTGGCGAACGCCACCCCGCCGGGAAGAATCCCGAGTGTGATGGTTAACGGCTGCTGCGGCTACTTCGGGAATCGTCGATCAGCGCCAAGTACAGGGTGCCTGGAGGCGCGGAACCGACCGCCGCCGTGCCGAACCCGAAGGTTACGTATGCCGCTCCGTGAGCGGCCTGGAACGGGCAGGTGATCTGCACGTAGCCGTTGCCGAATCCGGGCTTGCCGAGCGTCTGATCCGAGGCAGTGAACGAGAAGCTCTGGCCCGGACCGAGAATCGGCAGGGTGGACGACTTCACGGCAGTAGTGCCGGTGGTCGATCCGTCGTAGAACCGAGCCGTGCAAGCGCCGCTCTGGCCGTTGTTGCCGCCTCTGGCCTGGCCGCCGTTCAGGATGTAGATGCCAGTGTCAAAGCCGGCCGTGTTGGTCACGAAGGGGTAGAACACCTCGGTCGAGCAGGAGCCGATCGCGACCGTCGCCGTCCCTGCCGTCAACTGGTCGCTGAAGCGGATGATCCCGGAGCCCAGCCGCGGACCCAGGCTGACTGCGATGTTGATCGTCCCCAGATCAACCGGCGTGGAGGTCCGGAACAGGAAGAACGGGATGATGATCGAGGACGCGACGCCGGGAGACGCCGTAAGGGCAGGAGCCCAGGTGGCAGGTGCCACAGGGTAAGCGCCGAAGGCGCTGTTGGCGGCCACCTCGTACTCGAACGTCACGGCGCCGCCGCTGGCAGCGCGTACGTCGGCGATCGCCGAGTGCGGTTTTTCAGTGCAGCCGGCGCCGACCGTGCAGTTCTGGTAGTTTGTAACCAAGTCCATTACCAAGCCGCTGGTCGCATTAGACATGCCCGTCAGGGCGGTGGGGCTGTACGTTGTGCTGATACGCTCCGGCGCCGCGATCACGAGCTGCGAGGACAAGCCGGAGAAGTCGATGCGGATTCGGGTGCCATTGTCCACCTCAGCCGCGTTCGACTTGGTCCCTTCATCCCCCTTCGACGTGAACGCGCCGGGATAGCCTTCTACGATCTTGAGGCCGAGGGTGTTCCTGGTGCCGTCTTTGCCGAAGTTGACATCGCCGTCCCGATCGACCGTGGCGTCGGTGCCCGAGATGAGGATCGAGCTGCCGGCCGAAGCGCCTTGCGGAATGGCGTTCACGGCGCAGTTGTCCCAGCCGCTCTTGGGCAGGATAGCCACCGAAACGTTAGCGACCGCGGGCGCGGTGCAGGCCGACGCTGTAAAGCCCGTACAAGCTGCGACTGGCACCGTATAGAACTTGTCGCTGGTGGCCGTCGAACCGCTGAGTTTGGTCACGCTGCCCACAGGGTTGGCCAGCGTGCCAACCGTAAGGCTGGTGGAGCCGGCAGCCAACTGGATGTTGGCGCTGGGGTTGGTGTTAAGGAATGCGCTCACCGTGGGCAGCGTGGGCGGAATGCCCAGGCCAGCCGCGTTTATGCGCACGCCGTGAATGTTGATGGACGTGGCTAAGCCGCCGCCCACGAGGCCACCGCTGCTGTTGAAGTAGATCGCCAGGGAGCTAAGCGTAGGCGCGAACTGGATGGTCAGCGTGTTGCCGGCCGCAATCCAGGCCACGTTCAACTTGCTCGCGGCAGAAACGGCATCGTTAATGGTGACGTTGCTCACAGTCACCAGGATGCCCGCGACGCTGCCGGCCGCGGGACCTATGACGAACGCGGGGCACGCAACCGGCGTGTTAATAGCAGTCATTGAGCAGAGTAGGGTGTCAAGGCCCCTCAGGGTCTTGTTGGTGATGGTGGAGCTGTAGGTAAGTGTAATCGTTGCGCTCCCGCTGCCGGCAGGGAACGAAATGCCGGCGACGGTGCCGTTGGTCGAGGTTAGCGCAGCATCGCCAACCGTCTCGGTCATGCCGCCGACCCGCACTTGCGGGTTGCCGGCCGACGCCGAAAAGATCGCCTGAGCAAACGATGTGGTCGCGCCCGCCAGCAGCAACACGACTGCCAGTACCAGAGCGCTTCTAAGAGTGAATCGATTCATTCTCCTTCTCCTTGTTGATCACGTCAGATTTTGGTTCGTCCGTTTTCCTCAACCTGCTACTGAAAACAAGGGCCCCGCCGGCGAAACGACAGCCGGCTCAAGAAACGCTCAAAGCGCGCCACATCACCTCCTTCGCATTCTGATTTAAATCTTGGGCGATCCGGTACACGTCACTCACCGCTCGCAAATCTCGTTTCAGTTTTACCTGGGACACCGCCCGGGGAAGATGACCATGCTGTTTTTACCAGCATCAGCAGCGTCTTGTCAACGCTTTTCTTGCTTCTCCCCCTGACGGCCGGAGGCGGGATGGCGCGCTCTCGCTCCGGTTTTTAAAAGCCAAACCGGGTTCAGACGTTTCCTGAGCTGCAACCTATAGAAACCGAACGAAAAATATCAGGTGTGCGGAGGGTTGTCAAGCTTTTTTTGATGAATGGTGCCGAATCGGCTAACGGCTAACGGCTGTCGGCTTTCGGCTTTCGGCTTTCGGCTTTCGCACAGCCCACAGCCCACGGCCTACCGCCGGCCGAGCAGCGCGCGGGCGCGGCGTTCCCCATCCTCAACCTGCGCCAGCCAGCGGGCCGCCAACCATGCCGTCTGGCCGCGGAAGCGGTTGGTTTCCCGCGCCTTCTGGAATGCTTGAAGGGCCCGGGCTGGTTGGTTGATGCGCAGGCGTGCCTCACCCAGCAGGCGGTAACACTCCTGAGGAAGTGAAGAGCGCTCCGCCGCGCGGGCAAAGGCTTCGGCAGCCTCCTGGTGCCGGCCTTCCTGCGCGTCCAGCCAACCCAGCGCCTGCCAAACCCCGGCTGACTCGCCCAGGCTCAGGGAACTCTCGTATTCCCGGCGCGCGTCAGCGGGACGCCCCAGGCTGAGCCAGACCCTGGCCAGGGAGTAATGCAGGTCCGGGTCGTCGGAAAAAATCTGCTCGGCCTGCTGATAGGCTTCCAGCGCGTCGTCATTGTGGCCGAAGGCATGGTAGACCTCGCTGGCGTTGGTCAGGGAAATGTAACGCTCTGCCGGCGATGACCCGGCCACCGGGAAAGGCGGCGGCGGGCAGGAAATGGCCAGGCGGCCGACCCAGGGTTGATTTTGCGGCGTAGCGCGCATCCAGATTCCGGAGATTTCGTCCAGGTAGACCAGCCGGAAATCGGCAGTGGCGCAGAATTCGGCGGGCGTCAGACGGGATCCCTGGTGGCGCGCCAGCGAGAGCAGCACCGTGTTGATTCCCCGCCGGTCGAGGAAGGCGCGCCATTCCGGCGATCCCGGCCGCCAGCCGGCCAGCGCGTTGTCCTCGATCAATATCTCGGGAGTATAGGGTTGTGCGCGGCCGTCGATGTACACCTGATACCGCGGCCAGAGCCGCCACATCACCCAGCCGCCGAGGTTGTAGTCGTGGTAGATGCGCCCCGGCAAACGCTCCCGCGCGATGAAATTCAAGGCCCGCTCCGGAAACCACCAGGATAAGCCGGCGCCAAAGCTGGCGATTTCTCCGTGCCGGAAGTAGTAGCGGTTGCTGATCAACCCGGCCGAGCGCGCCACCAGCATCAAGGTGAGCAAGGCCGCGGCCGCGTACCCCGCGAATGCAGCGGTCTGGGGCCGGGCCGCGGCTGCGCCCAGCCGCGCCGCCAGGCCTGAAATCCCCGTCCTTGACTCGCCCGGCATGCGTCTTTTCAGCGCCGGCGTGCTCTTCCGCATGACGGCCTGAAGGTCGCCGCTGCAGCGCTCAACGAGCGCCGGAAGAAGGAGGGCGGCGGCCAGCGGCACAAAAACCTGCGCGCGCAGATACCGCAACGCGAGCCAGCAACTCCCCGCCAGCACCAGGGCCGCGAAAGCTTCGCCGCGCACCGCGGCGATGACCACGCCCAGCAAGGCCAGCAGCAGCAACGTCCAGAACCCCGCATTCGGATCATCGAAGCGGACCACATCCTTCAGGCGCCACCAACCCCAGGGCGCCCCGGTGGCTTCGGTGATCAAGCCCCGCTGGAAGGCCTGATCCTGCTGCACTCGCCACAGCGAGGTGTAAAGGCGCCAGCCCCAGGGATTCAACAACACGGCGGCCGCGCTCAAGGCCGAGACAACGAGCAGTGGACGAACATGGCTGATGGCTGTCTGCTGTCGGCTGTCGGCCGTCGGCTGTCGGTTAAGCACGAAGATGCGGCGGCCGGCTTCGACGCCGACGGCGGCCGCAAGAATGGCCAGGCCGAAGACAAACCCCTGGTGCACGTTGGCCCAAATCGCAAACAGCAGCGGAAGCAGATAAAGCTGCTTGCCGAGGCCGCGCTGGAAACGGTAGACGATCAGCAGGACTACCGGCAGCAGCAGCGTCGTGAACATCTCGGCGCGGACGCCGGTCCGGTCCGCGAGATAGGGAACAGCGAGGGCCACCAGAAACAGGTTCCAGGTTCCAGGTTTCAGGTTCCAGGTTGACCCGCGTTCGGACGCGGCGCCTTGCCGTGCGAATGATAAATCGGCAAACAACAGCAGGGCCACGGTGGACGCGCAAACCGCCATGCTCAGCACCGTCAGCGCCGCGTACCCGCCCAGGCGGTAGAGCAGGTAGAAGAGAATCTGCCCGCCCGCCGGGTAGATCCATTCCTTGCCCGCTGCCGTGTACGAGAAGACGTCGTGGCGGGGGATCTGGCCGGTGTCAACGATGTAGCGCCCGGCCGCGAGCTGCCAGCCCAGATCGAAGTTCTTCAGCGTGTGACAGGAAGCCAGAAGCGCGTAGACCATCACCCCGACCGCGAGCAGAGTAGGCCGCAGGCTGTCGGCTGTGGGCTGTGGGCTGTAGGCTGTAGGCTGTGGGCTGTAGGCTATCGGTCGCCGGGATGAGTCCGGAAGCTTGGCATGATCGCGCATACTGCCCTCCGGGAAGCAGGTGCCCATGTGAATCAATCGCAGCCGTAGATCGAGAACCCGTTCACAGCCTACAGCCGACAGCCTACAGCCCACAGCCTATTTGGGAAACAGAGCGCGGCCGCGGGCCAGCACGCGGTCGGCTTCCCGCGGGTAGCCGGCGCGGCGCAATGTATCGGCGGCCATTTCCCACAGCGAGAAGCCCTTCAGGGGATGAAAGCGCAGCAGGAAGCGGAACTCGCGGGCCGCGTCCTCGAGTTGCCCGGTAGTCAAACAAAGCGTGGCCAGCCCGTAGTGCGCGTCGTAGCCGTAGGGCTCGAGCGCCAGGGATTTCCGGAAGGCGGCCTGGGCGGCGGCCGAATCTCCCTTGCGCAAGTACAGTTGTCCCAGTTCGGCCCAGCGCGCATAAGCGCTGGTTTCCTCGGACTGGATGGCGCGCTGCTGCCAGGTAATCGCTTCGTCGAAGCGTCCGGTCTGCGCGAGCACCGCGGCCAGCCCCGCCTGCAGTTGGGACACATCCACGTCGGCTTTTGAAGAAGCTTCGGAAAGGGCCTGGCGCAGCAACGGTTCGGCCGCCGCGGGGTCGCCTTTTTGCCGGGCAAGCAGCGCCAGACCCGCCAGCGCGCGTGCCCGAATCGGGCGCGCGGGTTCGCCTTTCTCCATCGCGTCGCGATAGGCCAACTCGGCGTTTTCCGGAGTGCCGTACTGGCGCTGCAGGTCTCCTTGGAAGAGGGCCAGCCGCACCGACCCCTGCAGTTCCCGATCGGTGGACTTCCCCAGTTTGGCCGCTTCCTGAGCTTTGTCCGCGCGCAGCAGAGTTTCGGCAATGGTCAGCCGGTCTTCGGCCGACAGATTCGGCACCGCCAGCTCGTTTCGCGCCGCCGAGATGGCCTGCCACACCCGGTTATCGGGGGGGCTTGCGAGCCGCCACGGAGCGCGGTACTCGAGCACGGGGTGGTTGTCCGTGTTCAGTTCCCCGGAACCGGCCAACCGCGCGAAATCCTTGTGACCAAGGGCCACATAAGCACAGGTGCCTTCGGGCCGATCCACTCCGAGGTAGCGGCGCATGACGCGAGACACTTCCGAGGGATGCTGGAACAGCGCGCGGTACTGCGGCGTGAACGGCAAGACAGCCTCGTCGGAAGCGACCAGCAGCAAATCATCGCTCACTCCGTACCAAAGCGAGATCCTTCTGAAGGCGCTTTGGAGGGTGCGGGCAACTAATGAGAAGTCCTCCGGAAGGAGGTGATAGGCCTGGACCCACTGGAGGAATATTCCGCCGCTGTTGAGCCGGGCCTTCGCTTCCCTGTAGAACTCGGAGGTAAAGAGATTGCCGATGCCCGCAATCCACGGGTTCGAGGGGTGGGAAATGATGACATCGTATCGCTCGCGCGCCGTAAGCAGGAAATGGCGCGCGTCATCCACGATCAATCTGGAGCGCGGGTGGCGATAGACTTCGCCGTTGATTTCTTTAAAATACGGCGCGGCTTGCAGCACGGCGGGCTCGATCTCGACCGTATCGACCCGTTCGACGCCCGGCCAGATGGCGGCCACATGCGTGGTGACGCCCGCGCCGAAACCGATCACCAGGACACGCCGGGGAGCGGGATGCATGGCCAGGGGCAAAGCGGCCAGCGCCACCTGAGTCCGCATCACCGTCACGTTGGAACCGGCATCCACCTTCCCGTTTACCTCGAGCACGCAATCCTGCTCGGCCCGTGTTACGGCGACGGTGCAGTTCAGACCGTCTTCCAGGAAAACCCGGTCCCTGAGCGCGGCAATCTCGGACAGGGAAAGCGGCGTGCCAAGCCGCACCCATCGATACATCAAGAAAAGTCCCTGCTGATCCACCGAGGAGTGGTGCAGCAGGCCGAGCGCGCTCGCCGAAGCCAGCAGGAGCGCGATGCCGGCGCAGGCCACCGGGCGCTTCCATCCGCGGAGCAACAGCGCCCCCGCTGTCCCGCTGGCGGCCAGCGCCACGGCCAGCGCTCCGTAGCTTCCGATGCGCGGCAGCAGCAGGAAGCCGGCCAGCAGCGCGCCGGCGATGGCGCCGGCGGCGTTGATGGCGTACAGACGCCCGATGCGCCCGCCCACTCCTTCCTCGCCCGGCGCATAGAGGGCGGCCAGCCACGGGAAGCCGAGGCCATACAGCAAAGCCGGCGGCAGCAGGATGAGAAAGGCGGCAAGAAATTGCGCCAGCACTAGCCACGCCAAGGAATCCCCGGAAATGCGCAGCATTGCAAAAACCAGATAGGGCAGCAAGCGCCAGGCAGCCAGCACGACCACGCCCACGACCATGATGGCCAACTGAAACAGGCCCAGCCCCTGGCGGCTCAGAGGCAGCCGGCGCGCCAGACGGGCAAACAGCCGCGCGCCGGCGGCGATGCCGATCAGGAAGGCGGCCAGCATGATGGTGAAAGCGTAAGTCGAGCCGCCCAGCGGAGTGGCCAACAGCCGTGTCCAGGCAATTTCCAGCATCATGGCCGTCGCGCCGGAAACGCAAGACACAGCCGCGGCCCATGTGCCGGCCTGAACCGGCGAAACCGGCCGTTCCTCAACCTGGCCCGCATCCGGCTGTTGCGCAGCGGCGCCGCGAGCAGCGGGAACCGGCCAAATGGCGGCGCCCCGGGCTGCCCGTTTTGCGCTCGCCCATGCCAACAGCGCAGCCAGCAAGTTGCAGCCGGCCGCCACCAGCGCCGTCCGGATGATTCCGAGTTTTGGCATCAGCAGGAACCCGGCGGCGAGCGTGCCGGCCACCGCCCCGGCGGTGTTCAAGGCATAGAGGCGGCTGACCGGTGCTCCCGTTTCTGGTTCGTGTCGCCGAAAAATGCGCACCAGCAGCGGAAAGGTGCCGCCCATCAAGAACGTGGGAAGAAGCAACAGCAGCGCCGAGCCGCTAAAGCGCAGCAGTGTGCCCCCACCCGCTGCCGTGTAAATGTGGCGCAGCAGCGGAAGCGCAGCAAACGTCAGCGGGGCAGTGACGGCGATCCCGGCTTCCAGCCAGACGTAGGCCATGATTGGACGCGCCTGGCGGTCGAAGCGGCGCCCAAGCACCCAACTGCCGGCGCCCAGGCCCCCCATGAACACGGCCAGCACCGTGGTCACCGCGTAGACCGTGCTGCCGAAAACCAGGCTGAGGGCCTTGACCCAGGTGATTTCGTAGATCAGGCCGGCGGCGCCGGAAGCGAAAAACGCGGTCAACAGCAGCCCCCCGAAGAACTGCTCGCCGGTCGGGCTTGTTCGCCGGCCCGGCTTCGCTGCCCCCGGCTGGCCACGTGACTTGAACTGCTGTTTTGGAACGGATTGAGTTTTTAGAATGCGCATGGTGTCAGGAGCAGGCTGTAGGCTGTAGGCCGTGGGCTGTGGGCTATAAACCGCAGGCCACCGCGTGCAACTCCTGCAGCCTGCACTTGCCGCCGCCAGCCTACAGCCCACAGCCTACAGCCCACAGCCGTCAGCCTTCTTATTCGGTCTTGTCGCGCAGCATCTTGCGCAGTTCCTTCAGCTTGGATTTGAATTCCTGCGTAGCCTGCTGGATCTGGTCCAGGTCCTGCATCACGCGCGGGGTGAGCAGGATAATCAGCTCGGTCCGCGACACCGAGTACGAGGTGGACCCGAACAGCAACCCAATTCCAGGAATGGCGCCCAGCAAAGGAACGCGGCTCCTGGAGTAGATGCGATTCTCGGAAATAATCCCGCCCAGGGCAATCGTGTCGCCATCCTTGACCGTCACCTGGGTGCTCACCGAGCGTTTCAAGATGGAGGGCGAAGCGGGGCCGCCCGCCGCCGGTGGCTGCGGCGAACTGACTTCCTGTTGAATCTGCATGCTCACCATCCCGCTGGGATTGATGCGCGGCGTCACGGACAAAATGACGCCGGTATCGCGCTGCTGGATGGTGTTGGTGAACAAGGAACTGCCGCCGGCCTGAGCGCCCGGCACCACGCCCTGCGAGGTCAGGATCGGCACTTCGGCTCCCACCTGGATGTGGGCCGCAGTGTTGTCGCTGGCCAGGACGGTGGGCGCCGATAGCACCCGGGTGCGGCCCCGGTTCTCCTGCGCGTTCAGGAACAGGAGCAACTCGCGGGCCCGCCCCACCAGCGTGCCGATCGAGAAGCTTAGGCCCGGGTTGGGGAAGCCGCCGCCTCCCGCCGTGCTGAACTGGCCGAGCAGGATGCGGTTGGCCTGGCTGCGCTGCTGGAGGAAGGCCTCCACGCCGAAGGCCAGCGCCCCGGTCAGGTCTACCTCAAACACCTTGGCTTCAATCAGCACCTGCCGGGGAATGATATCCAACTGCTTCAACGTCTCGCGGATGGTTTCGTAGTCCTGGGCGGTGGCCTGAATCAGCAGGGCATTGTTGATGAGGTCGGGGACGATGCGGACCGGGGCCTGGAAGGCCCCGCCGGAAGCGGCCACGCCAATGTCGGCGCCGCCTGCTGCGCCGGCCGGCACGGCGGCGGCAGCCTGAGCCACGCCGCCCATGACGCCCAGGCCGCCCGTTGCGCCAGCCGCGCCCGCCCCCCCACGCGCCGTTGGCCGGCCGATTCCGTAGAGGCTCGATAACACCGTCGCCAGGTTCTCGGCCGTCCCGTTTTCCACCTTGTAAACGAAATTCTGAATTCCGGTCTTCGGCTGGGGCTTGTCCAGCTTCTCCAGCCATTCCTGCACTTGCGGATACACGCGCGGGTTGCCGGAAACCACCATAATCGAGTTCAACCGCTCGATGGGCAGAAAGCGCACGGCTGTGCCTCTGTCGGAAAGCGCGTAGGCGGAGAAGATCTGCTGCAGGTCCTTGACCAGCTCGGCGGCGCGCGCATTCTCGATGGGGAACACGCGGATCCGCTGTTGGACCAGCGCGTCGGTGTCGAACACGCCGATCAGCTCCATCAGCCGCTTCATGCTGCGGCTGGTATCGGTGATCATCAGGATGTTGCCCGGCTCGTGCGAGACGATCTGCCCCATCTCAGACAGGTAGTTGGACAGGATCTTGGACATGTCGGCAGCGGTCACGAACCGCAGCGAGACAATATTCATCATCACGCGGTCGTCGGGCGGCAAAGAGGCGCCGCTGGCGTCCTGGTCGATCGGGATAGGGATGCGCAAGGCTTCCTTGGACTGCACGATGCGCCAGAAACTGCCGCTCTGCACAGCGGTGGCCCCGTTGGTGCGCAGGATGGTCTGCAGCAGCGGCAGCAGGTCTTCCTGGCGAAGCTCGCCGAGAGTATTGATGTTAACCAGGCCCTTCACGCCCGGATCCACGATGTAGTTCATCTTCAGCTCGGCGGCGATGATTCCGATGACCTGCAGCATGTTGGCGTTTTCCAGGTGAAGGCTGACGCGCGCGCCGCCGCCCGAGGCCGGTTCCTGGGCCGGGGCCGGCTGGACGGGCTGCGCCGGCGCGGGCGGCTGCGACTGCGGCGCGGCCGCCGCAGGTCCGGCGCCGGGCGCGGTGGCAGTTGGCGCCAGTTGCTGCGGCGTGGCCGGTTTCTGCTCGGCGGGTGAGCCCGCACCCGACGCGACGCCGCCCGAGGCCGACGCCGGCGCTCCCTTTTGCTTCGGCACCCGGAATCGCATCGTGCCGAACGCGCTGGGCCGCTCAACGATCTCGTATTCTTCTTCCTCGGACTTGGCTTCCGGCTTCTGCGGCGAGGCGGCCGGTGGCGGGGGCTGCGGCTGGGCCGCCGGCTTCTGCGGCTGCTCCGTTTTTTGCTGACCCGGTTGCCGCGGCTGTTGCTGTGCGGCGGCGGGCACGCCGCCGAATGCGGCCGCCAAACAAGCGGCCATCCAGTAGTAGAAGAGAAGACGTTTCATTTTCGTACCTGCCTCACTTTGCCTTCGATTCCGGCGTGATTGGTTCCCGGAAGGTCATCATTCCAAACGCCGTCATCTTTCGGGTGACCCGGTAATTGCCTTCGATGGTGACGCCCTCGGGCATGGTGGGCGCGGCGATTAGGGAGCCGCCCGACTGGATGACTCCGCCGCCTTCGCCCGGCGCACCCGCGGCGGCGCCCGCGGCTGTCGCACCGGTGGCCGCCACCGCCGTCTGCACCTGCGAGCCTGGCGCCGGCGCCGAATAGCCGGCCCCGCCGGCGCCCACGTTGGCCGTCGATTCATACACATCCAAGGTCGTCTGTTCGCCGTCGGATTCGACCACGACTTTGTGCGCGGCGATCTGGATCACCTTGTACCCTCCAACCTCGTCGCCGGTCTTGACGCGCTTGAACGAGCCGCTGGCCGCCTGCTTTGGATCGACCATCAGCGCGACCATGCCGCTGCCCAGATTCATGGTGCCGATGACGACCGGCAGGGGCGGACCCTGCCGCTTTTCTTTCTTTACGACCGGCTGCACGTTGTTGCGGTCGGGGCTGAACAGGTTGCGGTTGACCAGTTCGCCGTAATCGAGCAACGCGAGCGGCGGCTGTGTGCCCGCGCCGAGGCCGGCCATGGTCACGGCCCGCGAGGAGGCGGCCGGCACAGCATAGCGCGCGTGGTTGCGTTGCCAGGCGGCGCGGATGCCGGCGGTCAGGCCAACGATCACCAACAGCAGGATGAGGTCGAGCAGGACAATGGGTCGTCGCATTTCGCTCCCTCACGATTTCGGTGGCGCGGCTGCTTCCTGCGCCATCAGACCGCGGACAACCACCCGAACCATCACCATCTTGCGCGGCCGGTCGGGGCGCGGCGGGTTGGCCATGATCGACAGTTGCTCGATGGAGAGCGTCTTGGGGCCGGCCGCGACCGCCGCCAGGAAATTGACCAACTGGTCGAGTGTGCACTCGAACGAAAGGCCGACGGGCGCCAGCGCGTAACCGGCGTCGGCCGGTTTCAGCGGCCGGACCGGCGGGAAGTCGGTGCTGCGCAGTTCAATGCCGTGCTGCTCGGCCATTTGCTGCAGCCGCTGCTGCAGCTCGGCCGATGCCAGCGCCCCGGTCTTGCTATCCAGCATTCCGCGCTCGGCTTCGGCCAGCCGCTCCTGGATGTTCCGCCAGTCGGTTTCCCGCGGGCCGAGCAGCGCCGCCAAGTTCTGGTACTTGTGCAGCGTTTTCTCCTTCAGCGGCAGCGAAGCGCGGAGCTTGTCTGTCGCTTCCATCCACGGAAAGGCGAAGAATTGCGCCAACAGAAACAGGACGCCGGCGCCCGCCAGCGCGCCCAGCGCCCGCTTCTCGCGCGTCTGCAGATTGCGCAGCAGCTCGATCATCGCTGTTTTCCCCCTTGCGGCGCCGGCGCAGTCGGCGGCGGTGAAGGCGCTGCCTTGGCCGCGCCCTCCCCATTGGCCGCCTTCCCGGCGCCCGCCCCGCCGGCTTGTGGACCGCCGGGCATGAGGCCGGGTTCTGCGCTGGGCGCGGGCGGCGCGGCCCAGGCCCGCAGCGGAACATCGCGCAGGCGCATGCGAATCTGGAACACTTCCTTGCCCTCGTTGTTCTTGGTCACCGTCGAGTAGAACTGCGGCTGGTCGAAGCACGCCGATTGGCTCAGGGTCTGCAACAGGCCGGCGGCCGCGTCTGCCTGGCCCACCAGGTAGACCTGCGTATCGCTGATCTGCACCGAATTCAGCCACACGGAATTCGGCAACAAGCGCGTCAATTCCTGCAGCGCCTGCGCTTTCCGGCCGATGTCTTCCTGCTCGCGCCTCAGCGCCTCCAGCTTGACGAGCAATCCCTTCTGGCGGGCATCCAGCTTGTCCACGTACTGCACGTGCGGCTTGAGCGCGGCGATCTGCCGATCCAGGTGAGCGGCGTAGTTGCGGTCCTGCACCCAGCCGGTCAGCGGCCAGGCGGCGGCCAGCAACACGACCAGCGCCCCCAGCGCGTAGGCGGCCGTGTATGCCCAATGCGACCGGTAAATCCGCTTTTCGGCAGGCAACAGATTCCACCGCAGGCCGGGCCTGGGCGGGGTCAGCGGCAAGCGCCGCTCCAGCCCCAGCAGGGCCGTCGCGTATGCGGTGAACGATTCTGGCAGGCGGAATTCGGCCGCGCCGCCTGGGGAGCCGGCGGCCACGGCGGGAAGCGGCGCCAGCCGGCCCGGCTCCAGCCGCAAGCCCGGCGGCACGCTGGCCGCATCCTCGGGCTGCTCTCCGACGCAAAGCACGGGGTGCTCGTCCTGCGCGCTCCAGCGCAACTCCGCCGCGCAGAATTCGATTTCCCGTTCCAGCGCCTGGCCGGCGCGGCACTGCCTGGAACAGAAACCGCCGTCGGCGGCCAGGCCGAGAATCTCGGTCGAGCCGCCCTGCCGGTCGAGCACGATCAGGCCGGCGCCCTTCTGCAGCGCCTGATAGAGCGCCGCGGTCGAAAAAGTGAAACCGGCCACATCGATGCCCGCACGGCAGCACCAGTCGTAGAGTTCATCCACGGACCGCTTTTCGGCCAGGCCCACGGCCACGCGCACAGGGCTGCGGGAAATGCCGGTTTCGGCAGTCGGCGGAGTTGGCCCGCCCGGGGCCGGCAGGACGGCGTAATCGGAATAAACGCCTCCCTCCTCAAACGGGTGCAGCGTGTCCACCTGGTAGCCGATCGCCGCCGCCAGGTTCTGTCCGATTTCGGCCGGCAATTCCAGTACCCGCAACAATCCGCTCTCGCGGGGCAGCGCCACGATCGCGCTGGCCGTCATAGCGTGGTTGGCCTTTCGGAACCGGCGGTACTGCTCGGCCACCTCCTCGACAGGGCGGCTGCGGTAGTTCTCGATGCGCAGGAAGCCGGCGACGGCCACCCTGTTCCACCTGCCGCGCACGCACACGGCCTCCAGGTGTTCGCCCCGCACGGCAATTCCCATGCTTGTCCCGAAGTACATCATCCCGTTAACCTCGGCTGTAGGTAGTAGGCTGTGGGCTGTAGGCTGTGGGCTGGGAGGCCGGCGCCTCCCCACTGCCTACTGCTTACTGCCTACTCCTCGGCTATCGCCTCCTGCTCCCACTCGACCAGCCGCCTCGGCTGGGCCCCAGTCTGCGGGCTGAACACCGCCGACAGAGACGCGCGTGTCGCCGTACCGGCCGGCTGTCCGGTAGCGGTCAGCCGCATATGTCCGATATCCGGCAGCGACAGAACGACGTAACTGCTGGCTTCCAAGGGGAGCGTGACCGGAACGTCGTCCATCGTCTTGTACGGTTTCTCGCGGCGCCCCGCTACGATGGCCTGCGCCCGCTCGGCGTCCATACCCGGCAAACTGAGCAACAACTCGTAAGGCGACTCGTTGAGACTGACTGGGCCCCTGTACCCGTACACCGTCAGCGCGCGCCGCAGCCCGCCGCGCCGCACCAGCCGGCCCTCGCGGTCGCGCTCCAGCCAGCCGTAGAACAGCTCGGGGGTGATGCCCTTCACCAGCAGCAACTCCTCGAGGCGCTCGAAGCGGCGATGGGCGGCGCGGTAGGGTTGCGGCAAGGCCGAGTAAAACATGTCGAAAACGGTGCCGACGTCCGAAGTGCGCGGACTGCGCCAATCCACAATCGCATCGGCGATCTCCGTGGCCTGCTGGTCAGCTACGCCCACGGCGCGCAGCAGCGCCTGCAGCCGTTCCGATTGCTCGGTGTTGACGTTCATTCTGGCCGCCTCGGGAGTGATGACCACGCTGGCCTGCCCGGTTTCAAACGCCAGATCGAGGCGGCGTTGCCCGGGCATATACAATAGCTGGCCTTCGGCGTCCACGATCCCGGGATGCTTCATCAAGTAGAGGGTCTGCTCGATGGCCCCCTGTGCCAGCAGGCGCGCTTGTTCGGCTTCCAGCCGGTAAGCGGTGGCCGCCACCTCGGTGCGCACCATCA
>Ga0315293_10001892_pt1 | contig 20238 bp, 22 predicted proteins | sample YL17G13_20_MG_FD_203071 | JGI IMG/M metagenome (GOLD analysis project Ga0315293, IMG submission 203071) | Sediment microbial communities from Yellowstone Lake, YNP, Wyoming, USA - YL17G13_20 | ecosystem: Environmental > Aquatic > Freshwater > Lake > Sediment | place: USA: Wyoming | collected... | reverse complement strand
AGCCCCGCCCCCCGGTGCCTCCCCACCGCGTCGATCTCATCCATGAAAATTATGGAAGGGGTCTGTTTCTTGGCCTGCTGGAAAACCGCCCGCACCCGCGCCGCCCCCACCCCCACGAACATCTCCACAAAATCGGAGCCGGAGATGGAAAAAAACGGTACGCCGGCTTCACCGGCAATCGCCCGGGCCAGCAAGGTTTTCCCGGTGCCGGGCGCCCCCATCAAGAGCAATCCTTTGGGAATTTTAGCTCCCAGCTTATGGAATTTCCCCGGGGTTTTGAGGAACTCCACGATCTCGCGCAGCTCCTCCTTAGCTTCATCCACCCCCGCCACATCCGCGAAGGTCACGTCCACCTTGCCGGAGAGCGGCCGGGCGGGCGAGCGGCCGAACGACATGGCCGCGGAGTTGGCCGACTGCGCCTGGCGCAAAAGCAAAAACCACAGCAGGCCGAAAAATACCAGGGGAAAAACGATCTGCGCCAAAAGATTTACCACCCAGTTGCTTTCCATGGGCGGCTCTACCTTGATGCTTATACCTTTTTCCCTGAGGTTGGCCACCAGATTGGGATAATTGATCGCCCGGGTGCGGAAGGCGCTGCCGTCCGTTAATTTGCCGGTAACCACGTCCCCCGCGATGACCACTTCTTTGATCTTGGCTTTATCCATTAAATTCAGGAAATCGGAAAAAGAAATTTCCGCGGTCCGGTTGACCGTAAACAGCGGGGCCAAAAGCATGACCGCCACCACAGCCAGCAATCCCCAAAAAATGATCGCTCTCCAGTTCAGGTTATTCACTTTTCTTCGCTTCCTCCCAGATCTTATCCATTTTTTTAATCCCCAGCCGGCTCAATTTTACTCCCTTTTCTCTGGCAAATCCCTCAATTTTTTTAAAGCGCCGCATGAATTTGGAGGTGGCGTTCTGCAGGGCTTCCTCCGCGTCCAGGTCCAGCTTCCGCGCCACGTTCACCACCGCAAACAGCAGATCTCCGATCTCTTCTTTTACCTTATTTTTGACTTTTATCCGCCGCGGCGGATTACTTTTGACTTTTATCAGATCGTGGATCTCATCCATCTCTTCATGGACCTTATCCCAGGCCCCGGCCACATAATCCCAGTCAAATCCCACCCGCGCCGCCCTTCTCTGCACCTTGTCCGCCCGGTACAAGGCCGGCAGGGACTGCGGCACGCTTTCTAAAATTCCCCGGTGCCCCTCCCCCGCTTCGGCTTTTTTTATCTCTTCCCAGCGCTCCCAGATCACCGACAGCTTCCTGGTCTTCCTGCCTCCAAAAACATGGGGATGACGCCTCACCATTTTACTGGTGATGGCCATAACCACGTCCTTGATCGTAAATTTCTTTTCCTGACGGGCCATCTCCGCGTGCATTACGATGTGCAGCAGCAGATCGCCCAACTCCTCGCAGAGCTTGCGGTAATCCCGGTTATCAACGGCCTCCAGCGCTTCGTAAACTTCTTCCACCATATAGGGCTTTAAAGTTTCGTGAGTTTGGGCCCGATCCCAGGGGCAGGCTTTGCGCAGACGGGAAACTACGGAAACCAGCCGATCAAATTCTTTCATCTACGCCCGTATTATACCATAATTCAATGCAAGTTTTTCCCTGTAAGAACCGATTTATCATACGGAGGAAGCATAAATCACTATGGTTACCGGCGTGGATGTTGGCCCCTCAACTACGGTTAATATAAAACCGCTGTCCTATGCTCATATTCAAGAGAAGCAGGGATCGCCCATAACCGTTTCGGCGCAGCTGGCTTTAATCGTAGCCGCCGCTTATATAAAAACCTCCAGCCCTCAGCAGGGTATCGCGGGTTTACCTCTTAAAATTGAAGGGGCCGCCGTCCAGGCGGAAGACCTGCCGAAATTCTTACAAGACCAGAATCTTAATTTATCGCCCCTGCAGTTGGCCCGGGTCATCCTGGGGATAGACCGGGAAATCCATGGCCGCGGCAACACCTCCTTCACTTTTACCCGCGGACAGATCTTATCCTGGGCGGGAGACAAATCCCTGGATCAGCATTTAACCAATCTCTGCCTCACCCTCCAGAAAAATAAAAACAATCCCGCCTCGCTCTTTGCTGTTAATTCCCCAAAGAGCCAGGGATTGCTTCCTTCCGTCCATGTCCCCGGCGGCGATAATCCGGTGGCCCCGCTTTCTGATTCAGAAGAAGCGGCTTCCGGCGGAGTGGAAGTGGCGCAGCAGTGGTCTTTAATTGCCCTGGCCGCTTCTGAATTTATAAGTCCGGAGGATTTGGCCGGCGCGCAAAGAGAACTGGAGCTTATCGCATGATTGAAGAAAAATCCTGTTTGGAAAAAGTCGAAGAAGGTCTTAAAAAGTTCTGGCGGGAACACGGCCGGGCCTCGACCGTCAAGGGCCTGCACACCGAAATTTCAATCGAGCCCAGATTTTTCATAAACGGAATGGTAAATTCGGAAATCGCCGAACTTTTGGTGGAAGTGTCCCTCTCTAAGGCCACTCAGGAGGATATTGAAAAAGGAAGGGTCAGTATCGGAGAGGGCGGTTTAATTTTAAACGATGAGGCGGGCCGGCTCATAGCCAAAGTCAAAAACCCGCGGATCATTTCCCAATTCGCGGAGCGATTCGGTCTTTAATCTCGCCGATCTTTAATCCCGAAAAGGTTTGGCTGCTGCCGTTAAAATACTCGATGCGGATTTGATCATCTTTCTGCTTAATGGACTTCACCCCCCGCTCTTTGGCCGTTAATTTAAGATCCATGATCTCCAACAGCTTTAACAGCGGCGCGGGGATCTGGCCGAAACGGTCTTCCGTCTCCGCCTTAAGATCGATAAGGTCGGCGGGATGCTCCAGAAGATTCATCCGGCGGTAAACCGCGATGCGCTGTCTTTCATCCTCAATGTAATCGGCCGGGATAAAAGCCTCGGTTTTCAAGTCGATCTCCACCTGCCGCGGCGTGGGCTCGGGGATGCCTTTAACTTCGCGCACCGCCTCCTCCAAAAGTTCGCAGTACAGATCAAACCCCACCGCCAGAAGATGTCCCGATTGCTCCGCGCCCAAGAGGTTCCCCGCCCCGCGGATCTCCAAATCCCGCATGGCCAGCTTGTAGCCCGAACCCAGCGCGGTGAACTCCTGAACGGCTTTTAACCTCTCCAGGGCGGTTTCGGTCAACACCTTTTCGGGATGGTAAAAAAGATAAGCATAGGCCCTGACCGGCCCCCTCCCCACCCTTCCCCTCAGCTGATACAGCTGGGAAAGGCCCAGGCGGTCGGCTTCATCAATAATAATGGTATTAACATTTATGATATCTATCCCCGATTCGATAATGGTGGAACAGAGCAGGACGTCATATTCGTGATTTAAAAACTTGACCATGATCTCCTCAAGATTTTTCTCCCGCATCTGCCCGTGGCCGATGCCGATCCTGGCCTCCGGCACCATTTTTTTAAGCTTAGCGGCCATTCCCTCTATCTTTTCCACCCGGTTATAGACAAAATAAACCTGGCCGCCGCGGTCCAGCTCCCTTAAGATAGCTTCCCGGATGACCGCTTCATTCCAGGCCAAAACATAGGTGCGTACCGGTGAGCGGTCCAGCGGCGGGGTATTGATCAGGCTCAGGTCTCGCGCCCCGGAGAGGGAAAAATACAGGGTGCGAGGGATGGGGGTAGCGGTTAAAGTCATGACGTCCACATTTTTTTTGATCTGTTTCAGTTTTTCCTTGCTGGCCACCCCGAATCTTTGCTCCTCATCAATGATCAAAAGCCCCAGATTTGAAAATTTAATGTCTTTGGACAACAAGCGGTGCGTGCCGATAATTATGTCGATCCCGCCGGTAGCCAAAGCTTTAATGATATTTTTTTGCTCCGGCTTACTTTTAAAACGGCTCAGCATTTCCACGGTAAAGGGAAAAGATTTGAATCTTTCCTTGAAATTGTGATAGTGCTGTTCCGCCAGAATGGTGGTGGGCACCAGGATCGCCGCCTGCCGGCCGCTGGCGGCGGCCTTGGCGGCCGCGCGGATGGCCACTTCGGTCTTGCCGTACCCCACATCCCCGCAGACCAGCCGGTCCATGGGCTGGCCGGATTCCATGTCCCGTTTCACTTCGCGGATAGCCCGCAACTGATCCGGGGTTTCCTCGTAAGGGAAAGTGTTTTCCAGCTCCACCTGCCAGACATCATCTTTGGGGAAAGAAAGTCCGGTTGTGCGGCGGCGGGCGGCATATAGCTCCAGCAGCTCTTTAGTCATATCCTTGACCGATTTCTTGACACGGTTTTTAATTTTTATCCATTCCGCGCTTCCCAAACGCGAAAGCTTGGGCTGATAATCCCCTCCCCCGGAATATTTTTCCACCATCCCCAGCATGGTCAGCGGGACATAGAGCTTATCGCCGCCGGCGTATTCGATGAGCAGGGGCTCCCCCTCCACCTCCGGCAGTTTGGAAAGGCCGCGGAAGATCCCCACGCCGTAATTTTCGTGCACCACATAATCTCCCTCGTTAAGGTCGGCCAGCAGGCTCTCATCCACTCCCTCCGGAGCCGGCTTTTTGGCCCTTGAAGGTTTAAACTCGGCGCCGAAGATCTCATAATCAGTGAGCACCATGATCTTCCCGGCCTCATAAATAAATCCGGCCGATAATTCTCCGGAAATTACGGGAAGATCGATTACTTCCTTGAGGCGGGCGGCGTGCCGGCTTACCAGGTAGATTTTGTAATCTGCTTTTTCCCTAAGCTCCCCCTGCATCTCTTCCAGGCGGCCAAAAAACTTTGGGGCGGCCGAAAAGATCGGGGACTGGCCGGGCATAAGAAAGCTTGAAGCTTCTGAAGTTTTACGGCGGAGGATTTCTTCATAAGTTAAGCAGTTTTCTTCCCCGCGCCAGGAAACCACTTCGGCATAAAATCTGTCCGCCCATTGAGAAACCTGGAGCGGCTCATCGATCACTATTTCGGCTCCAGAGGGAAGCCGATCAAAAACCGGGACCTCATACTTTTCCTGCCGGGGCAGGATAATAATATCTATTTCTTCTTTCAGGGAGCGCTGGCTCTGCGGATCAAAACTGCGCAGGGATTCCACCTTCTCATCCAAAAGTTCCAGTCGAACCGGCCATTCAGAATTTACGGGAAAAATATCGATCAATCCGCCCCGCACCGAAAATTCCCCGCGCTCCCCCACGATCGGCAGCCGTTTATAGCCGAAACCGATCAGCTTTTCTATTAACGATTCCCTCCCGATATTCTGATGTGCCGATATTCTGAGGTTCTCGAGCTTTTTTATGGTTTTCACCATAACCGCCCTAACCGGCGCTACGGTGATTATTTCCTCCTGCCAGAGAAGTTCGATCTTCAGCCTTTCCCCCGCCACCTCCAGGCTGGGGGCCCTTTCCTCTCCCGGGATCACATCCAGCGCGGGAAAAAGATGAACTTCCCGGCCGGATATCAATTCTATCTCAGATTTGATCTTTTGGGCCTGCTCGGTTGAGGAAGTGATGATCAGCCGGCCGTGCCTGCCGGCAGGCAGGGGAGCCAGTTTGGCCAGAACGCAGCTTTTGGAAGAGCCGACCAGCCCCGAGGTATATTCCGCGGGGATTTTATCTAAAAATTCAAGCATTAAATTGGTTCATGGCGGCGTCCACCCCGGAGGAAATAATCATAAGCGCTCCCTCCGCCGCTTTTTGGACTGCGGCCTCCAAAGCTTCTCTCTGGGAGGGGGGGGTTTTTTGCAGGACATATTCGGTGACATCTCCGGTCAAGCTTTCCCGGCCGATGCCGATCCTCACGCGTTTAAATTCGGGAGTGCCGATCTCGGCGATCACCGATTCCACCCCGTGGTGCCCGCCGGCATTGCCCCTCGGCCGCAGACGCACAGCCCCCACTTCCAGGTCCACATCGTCATGGATTATTATCAAATGATCGGGGGGGATTTTATGCCAATTGAGCAGGGCGGAAACCGCCTGCCCGGAAAGATTCATAAAAGTTGCCGGCTGGGCCAGAATAATTTTATGCCCTTCATAATTGCTTTCTCCCACAAAGGCCTTAAAAGAATTTTTCAGGCGGAGATCGGGAAGGTTGAGGCGGCGCGCCAGCTCTTCTACGGTTTTAAAACCCAGATTATGGCGTGTGTCTTTATACTCGCTCCCGGGATTGCCCAATCCTACTATCAGATACATTCTGCTCAGCGGCCTATGGTTAAATCAATGCCGAAGCGCATATCCGCGCTCGGCCGGGAGTCTTTTTCTTTCAGCCAGGTGATCCCCAGCACTTCGATGAACATCTTGAACTTGCGCATAAAATCCGAGACGTTTTTATCTTCCCGGAAGGGCTCCACCCGGGCGCCGACCCCGTAAGCCGCCATATTGAACCAGGCCTCCGGCCGGCCGGAATACATAATGTAAGAACAGAGATAGGGCCGCAGGCCGCCTCCCAAATGAATGCCTAATTTGGGTTGGAGGTAAAGCAGATAAGTGGAAAATTTTTGCTGATAGAAATTAGTGTCGCGGAAGGAAAGATTGCCCCAGACTTCTCCCCAGGGAACTTTGGGGTCGATCTCCGCTAAATTCCACTCGTACCAGAGGTCGGCCCCCACCCGGACATCGGAATTTTTAACTCCCACCGTTTTGGCGGTATCGGCGTCCTGCAGGTAGCTGGACCCCAGCATTTCGACGAAAAGCTTGATATCCTTGACCCACTCGTTATACCAGGCCGACCCGGTATAGCCTTTCAGCGGCCAACCCCTAAGCCCCGCCCCAAAAGCTATTAGGTTGTTCCAGTAGTCTTTATCCTGGCTGTAGGAAAGATAATAGGCCGCATAGGGCTCGATCGGCATTCCTTCGCTCATGCGTATCCCGAACTTGCTTTCGGAGCGCAGGAGGAAAGAATTGAAATTATTGCGTTCGGTGTTGGTATTGTAATAGGCCAGGTTGTTCCAGGAATCCACCCAGGGCACCGCCTCCGCAAAAACGGAAGAGCATAAAATCAGCAAAAGTCCGGCAATAAGAAATGCTCTCACCGCCTGGCCCCCGCCTCCACCAGCTTGATATTATCCAGTTCCATCTCTACCTTGCCCGTCTTGCTGGTGGCCATGACGATAAATTGCATCTGCAGCAGTCCTCCTGATCCCCCCAGCTGCTGGGGATTCCATACGTTATCCCCGGCTTCCGGATTATTATCCACAAATTCTTCAATGGGGATGCTGACATGTTTAAACCCCTTCCAGTCCACCTTGAGCTCATAGACAAAACGGTCGTCATAGATGGGGGCATAACCCTTGGCCATATCCTGCTCTATCTGCCAGTTGCCGTTATCGTCGTCATAGAGCTCAATTTTTAAAATGCCCGAATTCAAACCGTAACCGTAAACATCCAAATCCAGAGAAGTATATTTGGAGAGATCCTGGTTTTCCTTGGCCAGGTAAATCCCAAACCCTCCCACATACCAGTTGTTGGTGGCTCCCTGGATCAAGAGTCTTTTTTCCGGAGTTACCTGCAATTTTACCTTGTCAAAAGCCCACCATTCGGGTTTTTTCTGGTATTCGCCGTCTTCAAAGTCGTCAATGATTAATTCGGTCTTATTGATCTCGGTTGTTCTACGGGGAGATTTTACGCCCCAGCCGCAAAGCGGCAGCATCAGGGCCAGCAGGAGACACAGCCATAAGAATTTCTTCACCTTCAAATTATATCACCTCCGGGAATATCTCGTCAATTCCGGCAAAGCGGTCTTCTTTTTAATATTTTTCTTGGCCGCAACTTTCTTTTTTGGGGGCGGGGTTTTAGCTTTTTTCTTGGTTATGACAACCGTTTTTTTTTGAACCTGAGTTAGGGGAGCCACTTCCTGGCTGGGGGCCCGCGCGGGGAGGATGGCCGGCGTCTCCATCGTCTTAAAGGGTAATTCCAGGCTCAAAGAAAAGAAGTGCGAGGAATTGGCAGAGATCAGGGAATCCAGGTAATAGGCGTAGTCGAAATTAAATCCGGCGTACCTCAGCCCCACCCCCAGAGAATAATTGGTAACCGTGGAGCTTTTGCCGGAAGGCAGGTTTTCCATCCCTCCCCGCAGGGCCAGGAATTTTCTGACCACCCATTCTGCTCCGGCATGTATCCCTCCCGCAGAATCATAATCTCCAATTAACAACCAATCCTCGCGCGGGGTAAAAACCAGGCCCATTTTTAAATTAAGAGGGATATCTTCCCGGGTCTTAGCCCAGGCCAGGTTGGCCCAATCCACCGGCAGGAGATTCTGCAGGGCCAACCCCAGCGTCAGGTTTTTTTGCGGGTAGTAAAGGATGCCGGCGTCCAGGTCAAAACCCGAGGCGGAGGCCTGCCCTTCAAAAGCACGGGAAAAATATTTCAGAGAGGCCCCCAGCGCCGCGCGGGGATTTATCTCCTTGCCATAAGAGACGGTCAAAAGCCGGTTGTTATAGTCAAAAGAGGAGAGCGGCTGCGCCCGTCCGGTAGCGTCAAAAGTGGTAACCTGAATGCCTGACACTCCCAGGGAAAGAAAAGACACTCCTACGGTTCCCAGGGTGCCCTCGCGAATCGGAAAGCCCGCCCCAATTAAAGTATAAGGGGAATCTTCGGCCAGAGTGCCATACATGCTGGTGAAGCCGTAGTGTTCCAGGGCTGAGGCATTGGCCGGATTGACGAAGGTTGAAAACAAATCGCGGGCAGCCGCCTGCGACCGGCCCAACGCTATGGCCCGCGCCCCCATCCCCACTCTGGTGGGGTCAAGTGCTCCGCCATAGGCAATGCCCGCGATTACGCCCCATAATAGAAAAATTATTATTTTATAACTGCAATTTTGCATTTTCCTAATTGTTTCCCGCCGGAAACTATCCTGGCGAAATAAACATCGTTGGCCACCACTTCGGCAAAGTCGGAGATGCCGTCCCAGAGAACTTTATTGTATCCCGCCCGACCACCCGTGCCTCCCGCAGTACAGTTTATTTTTTTGATCAGTTGATTAATGGTGTTGAAAATATAGATGGCGACCTCGGCGTCTTTATTGAGCTGATAGCAGATTTCGGTTCTCTGTCCGATTCCGGGGTTGAAGGGGTTGGGGACGTTTAAGACTGTCCCGGGGATTTGCGCTTCTCCCAGGCTCACCCTAAAGGGAAGTGCCACAGAGGCGGCATAATTGCCGGAATTATCCCGGGCATGGATCCTGAAGGTGTGATTGCCGTCAGCAAAGGAGCCCTGATAGGTCAGGATCCCAGTAGTAGCATTATAATTGGAAGCAGTGAAAGCGGTAAAAGTTGAATCCACCTCGATCGAAGAGAGACTTAAATTAATCCCCGAGGCATCATCGGTAACTGAGGCAGTGATGACGGCATTGCTTTTTATATAATCATCATTAAGTATGACTTGCCCATCGAATTTGAGGTTGGAGATGATTGGGGCGGCATCACCGGTGGGGACGCTTGAGGTTTGGATGCCGGAAGAAAAACCAGCTTCAGTAATAAAGGATGTCCCGGTGGCCTTTCCCGCGCATCCCTCACCCAGGGATGACGAGGAGTGAAAGCTTATGCCGTCCAATGATCCGCAAGAAGAAACCAGCGTCTGGGGATTGATAAGGTAGCCCCAGGCGGCGCCGTAAACCAGGAGCAAGCAAAATATTGCCGCGGCCCTTTTCACGCCGGCTATTATAGCATACTAGCTTTTTTCGCGCTTGGGCTGGGCTTCGTTTACCGCCTTTTTTTCTCCCCTTCAATACTGACCGTAAAATTCCGGGTTCGAACGGGCGGAATACCCTTTTCCCAGGGGCGCACATATTTAAAAGAAATTTTGGCTTGGCCGGCTTTAAGGGCGTTAAAAATCCATTCTTCCGATCCACCCGCTCCCACGAAGATCCGTTTTTTGGGCCGATTATAAACGGATCTTTCTAATTTGATGATTTTTTCATTAAGCGGGGCGGCCAGCTCCCAATGGTAACCGGTGGTATGGTTGGCCTCTAAAGTAATGACCATCGTTTTCCCGGCCTGGCCTTTGATCTGTTCGGATAGGGCTTTATTATCTCCGTAGGCCGGTTGGAGCAGCAGTAGAGCCAGAAGAAAAATCATATATTGAAATTTTACGCTCAAATTATGGGGAAATCAAGGAAGAAACGATTAATTATTGAAGTTTGATGGTCCAATCTTTATCGAGGTAATGCAGGGTCAGGTCGCAGTGCCCTTCGCTTTTCAGTATTTGTGCCCGGATCGCCCTCTTCGTAACTTCTATATCACCTAAAATCTCACAATTAGGTTTGGGTTCCAGTCGCGGGTGGTTGGCAAGAAAATCAATTTCATTCGGCGCTTTAATGATTAGCGTGCAATTGGCCCCGCGGCAGCGGGAATTAATTTCCAGATCAACCGGCGGCCTTTTATTCACCACCCCGTTTACCCCTCCAAGCAACCCCCCCCCCACAATCGTCCAGAAAAGCATCCTCCTCAGGAAGCGACCGGGCCTTATGTCCATGGCTCTGCCCACGCCCATTGATATTAGCCCCCCATCCAATTTACACTGGTAGGTTGGTGTTGGGCTTCAGCCGCCAACATTTCCTCAATATGTTGTCTCAAAATGCTCGCGTCTCCCCGCTCCTTGGGATTGACCGTGAGCGTGGCCATTAAAAATTCGTTGATAGGGTCGGTGACCATAGGGGGATAGATTTGACCTATTTGTTCCCTGGTGATGTCCGGTATTCCCTGTTCAATCAATTGGGGCAGGGCGTACATCCCCCATTTAAAAACTTCTGACGTCCCGGCTCCTGCGGGCGGCTCAAAGGGCACCCGGCCGGTCAGCAGTTCGAAAAACATAATCCCCAGGGAATAAAGGTCGGCCTTATATGTAACATCCGAGCCGTGCCATTGCTCAGTAGCCATATAAAGCGGCGTTCCTACCACCAGACTGCCATCCATGGTCGCCCGGCGGTCCCGCCTTTTGCCCACGCCAAAGTCAATAATGCTCGCCCCTATCTGCAAGTCCTGTTTCTTTTTTCCCCTCTGCCACCGGGTGATCATCACGTTCTCGGGCTTTAAATCCCGGTGTATCACCTGCACTCCCAGGCGATGGTGAATTATTTCAAAGGCGCGCAGCAGCTGGAGCATGATCTCTCCCGCCTCGCGCAGAGTTAAAGCCGGGATTCCGCGCAAAGGATATTGCCGGGCAATATTTAAAACGACGCTGAGATCTATTCCGGGAATATACTCCATCACCGCCAGGCCGTTGGCTTCATCAAAATCCAATATGGGACAAACCTGAGCTATGGAGACTTTTTCCTGCATGGCCAGCTCTTTTAAAACCTCTTGCGCCTTGCGGGTTAGCTGGGCTTCAACCCGCAGGCGGTCTATATCCACGCTTTCTTTCACCACCAGCAGGGCTTCCATGCCCGGATGGTAAACCGCCGAGACTATTCCCATGCCGCCTTCGCCCAGCTTGTCGATGCGGATATATTTGCCTCCTACCCTATCCCCTTTTTCGATTATCCCTTGTCTTTCCTGCATTTTGATCAATTTGCCGCAGGTTTCCAGCATCTCCCTGCGCTTGCGGGCCGCCTCGATATTTAGATCGATTATTCTTTCCCTTAATCTGGCTGGCTCATCTGGCAATATAGTAGCATGAGGGATTTCTGCTATCCCTTGTTCTCTAATGTCCTCGATTTGTTCATTCAAGCTGTCCCTTTCACGCTCGGCTTTAAAGATCTGGGCTTTAAGTCCTTCGATTTGGCTTAAAGCCAAGTCACGCCCCATGCGTCGCTCCAAATGTCCAAGTGTTCCATCTGCCGCCCAGGCCCCCAATCCCAAAACCGCCAAGACAGCCGCCGCATCTCCCCCCAGAACCGCCGTTATGCCCGCCAATGCTCCGGAAATTAGCGGAGGTGTGGCCCGCCTTATCACTGAGCCGGCTTTCTCCAAGTCTGGCCGCTCCTGTTGCAGCCGCATAAGGTTGCTTCCGCGTTCGGCTTGATCAAAAGAAAATAGCGCTCTGACTATTGATCTGGCCATGCAAATCCTCCAAAATCTTGTAGCATTCCCGGCCAGGAAAGCAGCGGGGGCCTTAGATTCCCCCAGCCGATGGTTAAACCCAATCCCAGGCCTAAGCCCTCGTCCTGGTAAGCCATGTTGGCGGAAAAAAGCAAATTGAAGGGCGCTCCCCCAAAAGAGATGGGCGACCACCTCGCCGCCGCCCCTACATCCACCTGGTGACCGTCTATGTATCCATAAGAAACCTGTCCGCCAATTCCCCAATTGGCTTGGTTATAAGCCGCCTGTAATCCGGCATAGAACCCAAAAGAAGGTTCGCCAAAAACTACTCCGCCAAAGGGGCTGAAAACCCCGTCCAAAGAAGGATTAGAGCTGGGTATTGAAACTTCGGCACTTAGTCCACCCAGCGCCTGCCTTTCTCCCCTCAAATAATTCTCCGCCCATAAAAAGGAGGCCTGCAGGGTATAAGGCACATCATTATATATATGGGAAAAAGAGATCGCCCCGAAATCGTATGAGTTACGCGCGCTGACCCGGCCCTGGCTGTTGGTAAAGGATTCGCCCTGCAAAAAGTCCGCAGTATTTAAGAGTCCCTCCCAATCAACTTTAAGCTGCATCTTATCGCCGAAATTAAAGCCCAAGCCAAGTGATCCTATCAGTCCCGGCCCTCTAGTTACCGCGGCCTCTTCGTCCCCATAAAGCAAGAAACCATAAACCGGCGTAAGCCGCAGATTCCAGGAGAGAAGGGCGGGTCCCGGAGAAGGCTGAGGAACCATTTCGGCTAAATTCCCGCAGGCCGCTGAAATTTTCCCGTTGATCTGTTCCACCAGCTGAGAAATCACAACTGCCGAAAGATTCGACCAATCAATCCGAGATTGAGACAGGTCCAATTGTGCTTCATCCGGCAAGAGCTGGTTGAGGCTTTCTAAGATCATCTTTATCTCATATCTGAAAGAGCGGTTATCATTATGGCTCCCGCTGTAAAGGGCCGAGGCCTGGGGATGGTTTTCTGCGGATATCAGGCCATCTCGCGTGGCGTTTACCGCCCCGCTGATTAAATCCAAGCATTGATTGAGCTTGTCAATATCCGCTTGATTGACGGCTTGATCTTCAGGCGGGGCCTGCAAAGCGGCTATCACTTTGCTGATTATTATCTCTGCGGAAATTTCGTTTTCAGGAATGCCGGGATTTAATTGAATTATGGCTCCCCTGATCTGGTTCCATACTTCCAGCGTATGGGGGCTAAGCGTCCTCAATATTTCATGCACCTGAGGCTCTACTTCAATTAATTTGAGCAGGGCGGAAAACAGCCATCCTATCTCGGATAAAACTTGAACTTCCTGCTCGGTTGGTGAATAAGCGGCCGGCAGGGAAGCCCCGGCCAGGACCGGTCTTAATTGAACCGGCGGGTTAGCTCCTGAACAAATCTGGGTTACGCTCATCTAGTTATTCCTCCTTAAATCGGCGGGAGCGATATCTCGGGTTGCTGATGAGAAACATCGGGCTGCGATTGAGAAACGTCGGGCTGCGGATGAGAAGTGTCGGGCTTATGCCTCGGCCCATCCCTCCGCACATCCTGCGCCGCATCCTCCGCATGGATGATGGCGTCCGGCACGGCCAGTTCCGGCGTAATGTCTATCAGCTCTATCGTGGGAATATCCGCCGGAATATCGGCAGTTACGTCTATCCGGGGAATGTCCGCCGGCACATCCGCCCCGGCATCCTTATAAACATCAATCTGGGGAATAATTTCTTCATAGGTTCGGGCGTCCGGCAGGGAGGGAATTTGAATAGGTATCCGCGGGGGCTCAATCCTCTCTCGCTCCGGGCGGGTGAAAGCATAAATTAAAACCGCGGCGGGCAGGCAGAGTTTAAGCCCAAAGGTTAAAAGCCGCGGCAAAAACAAAAGCGCGCGGATAGGCCAGGACCGTTTTTCGACTCTTCCTATTTCAAATGTACCTCTTAAAGGCATGGCAACTCCTTCCAAGTATAATATCTGCATAAAATGCGAGAAATTTCACTCGATTTTAAATTTCTTTTATGGTATACTGCTGGCCAAAAGGAGGGATATATGAAAAAATTAACAGGTGCTTTGGTGCTATTGTTCTTTTTAGGCACCCTGGCGGCCGCCCAAACCAGCAATCTCGGCTTCATTGATGTGCAGAAGGTTTTCAAGTCCTACAAGGCGACCAGCGCGGCCCAGGAAAAGCTCAGCAAGCAGGAAGAGACTTTCAAGAAAGAGTTCGATGAAAGCCAGACAAAGCTCGCTGATGCCGAAAAGAACGGTAAAAGCAAAGAAGAAATCGAGAAAATGAAGGGAGAGCTGGAGAAAAAGCTGGCTCCCAAACGCGAAACCTTGCTCAAGCTTAATGAAGAGCTCACTATCAAGCTGCAACAGGAGATCGTGAAGGCAGTCAAGGCCGTCGCCAGCAAGGTGGGGGTTGAAGTAGTGCTAGACAAGCAGGTAATCATCATTGGCGGCACCGATCTTACCGATCTGGTCATCAGCGAACTCAATAAATAAACGCAATGCCCAAAACCCTTAAGGAAATCGCCGCTCTGGTAGACGGCCAGGTCGGCGGCGACCCTTCCTTAATAATCAAAGGGGCTTCCACTTTTGAGGCGGCCGGAGAAGGGGATCTGGTTTTTGTTCTAGAAGATAAAAATCTTGCCGCCGCCTTAAAATCCAAGGCTTCCGCAGTGGTGGCGGCCCGTCATCTAAAAACCGGCAAAAAGGCCGCTATTTTAGTTGCCCATCCCCGTCTGGCGCTGGCCCGCATTCTTAAACTCTTCGTCCGTCCCCTGGAGCTTGAGCCCGGTGTTCATAAGCTGGCGTTTGTGCATAAAACCGCACAGTTGGGAAAAGGAGTGGCGGTCGGACCCTTCGCCTATATCGGCCCAAAGGTGAACATCGGGGATCATACTATTATCCACCCGCAGGTTACCATCTACGAGAATGTGAAGATCGGCCGGCGCTGCATTATCCACGCCGGGGCCCGCATCGGAATGGACGGCTATGGCTTTGTCCCGGCGGGAGAGGTTTTTGAAAAAATACCGCAGCTGGGCGGGGTGCTTATCGGCGATGACGTGGAAATTTACTGCAACACCTGCATCGCCCGGGGAACCCTCGGCGATACCCTTATCGGCTCGGGGACCAAAATCGACAATCTGACCCATGTCGCTCACAATTGCGAGATTGGCGAGAATTGCGCCATTACCAGCTTAGTGGGCTTTGCCGGTTCGGTAAAGGTGGGGAAACATGTCTCGGTGGCCGGCCAGGCCGGTTTCTCCGGACACATTACTATAGGAGAAAACAGCGTAATTATGGCCCGCTCCGGTGTAACCAAGGACGTTCCCCCCCACGCCGTCGTCTCCGGTTTTCCTGCACAAAAACACTCTGATGAAATGAAATATCAGGCCGCGCTGAGGCGCTTGACGAAAAGAACCTAAATGCGGATTGCCTTTTTCTGCGATTCCTATAAACCTTACCTCTCCGGGGTCACCAATTCCATGGAGCTTTTAGTCAAAGAATTGCGGGAGTTGGGGCATCAGGTCTATGTTTTTGCCCCGCGTTATCCAGACTATGTGGACACCGATCCCGACATCGTCCGCTTTCCTTCCCTCCCCACCCGCTACCCTAATTTCCGCCTGGCCCTGCCTTATGTGAATCGCCTGCCGGAAGTAGACCTTATCCATTGTCATTCTCCCTTTCAGGTAGGCCTTCTGGCGCGTTACTTCGCGCACAAAATTAAAGTCCCTTTTGTTTATTCTTTCCACACGCTTTTTACCCGTTATGTGCATTATGCCCGCTTCATTCCGGAGCCGCTTTCCAAGCTGGGCTTGGTCAATTATCTGCGCAGTTTTTGCCGCCGCACCGATTGCATTATCACTCCCTCCGAGCTGGCCCGCCGGGTATTAAATTCTTTCGGAATAAAAGGGAGGATCGAAGTGGTTCCCAGCGGGGTGGATATCGCTGAGGTTTCCAGGGCCGGCAGTGAAAAGCGCCGGTTGGAAATCCGGACTCGGTTCGGGATCCCCGAAGGCGCCCAGGTGCTGCTCTATACGGGGAGAATCAGCCGGGAAAAAAATATCCCCTTTTTACTGCGCGCTTTCAGGCATTTATCCGAGGCCTATCCTTCTTCTTTATATCTGCTCCTGGTGGGCGGCGGACCGCTTATAGAAGAAATTAGAAATCAAAAATTAAAAAATGTGGTTTTGGCCGGCGAGATCAAATATCCCGAGGTCCTCTCTTATTATTCGGCCGGGGATATTTTTGTTTTTTCTTCTCTGACCGAAACCCAGGGGCTGGTGCTGGCGGAGGCCAAATCCATGGGCCTGCCGGTAGTGGCGCTGTTTGCCGGAGGATTGGTAGGCACCGTGCGCTCCGGAATAGACGGCTATCTCACCCCGCGGAACCTTTCCAAATTTAATGAGCACGTGAGGCGTCTTTTGGATGATGACGCCCTGCGGCTAAAGCTGGGCCATGCCGCGCGCCTGGACGCCCTGGAGCGATTTGATTCCCGCCATATTGCCAAACGGGTAGAAACTATCTATAATTCGCTTAGAGAGGGAGGTTCAATATGAAATATTTGATTGCCTTGTTTGCGCTTTGCCTGCTTGCTACTTCGACCCTGGCTTATTTCCCCTTCCCGGCGCTGCATGGGGCCTCAGGCCTGACCCGCGTCCCCGACGCTTACGTTATCCCTTATAAAAACTGGAATATCGGCACGGATTACGGCGTGCAATATACGGCCGGAGACAAGCAGCAGCCCGCTTTTTATTACAAGGCCAACTTGGGAAGCTTTCACAACTTTGAGCTGGGCCTGGTGGGAGGGCTGGACCAGGCCGGGAAAGAAATTCGGGATGGGGTTTATGTTAATATGAAATATTCTCCCACTCTGGGAGACAGCGAGGATCCCCTGCTGCTGGCGATCGGGGTCGAAAATTTGGCCAGCAAAACCCAGACCGGAGTATATATGGTGGCCACTAAACCCTTCAAGCAGGGGCCCAAGCTTTCCTTTGGTTTCATGGCTGATTTCCCCAACGGGAAATTCCGCCCGCTGGGCATGGCCGGGATAGACATCCCCCTTACCACTATTTCTATTTTGGCGGACCTGTTGGCAGGAGAGAGTCTTTTCCAGGTAGACGGCGGAGTGCGTTTCCGCCTTATCCCGACCTTTGCGCTGGAAGCCCGCGCGATTAATATATTAGAAAACCAACAGCAGGGTGTCACCGCCACTCCCGCCAAGGATCCCAAGCAATATTTGATCGGATTTTCCTGGATCAATCCTTTTTAATGACTGAAGAGTTTATCCGGCCGGAAATAAAAGAAATAAAAGAATATATCCCCGGCAAGACCCCGGCCAAGCCTGGCGTCATCAAGCTGGCCAGCAATGAGAATCCCTTCGGGCCCTCCCCCCAAGCACTAGAAGCTATTGCTAAAGAAGCGAAGAGCCTGCAGATCTACCCTGATCAGAAATCAAAGCTGTTGCGCGAAGCCCTTGCCAAAAAACAGGGGGTTCCCGCTGATTGCGTAATTTGCGGCAATGGCTCCGATGACATTATGCAGATCCTCGCCGCCACTTATTTAAATCCTAATGATGAGGTTATAATTTCCAAAAATACTTTCAGCGTTTATGAATTGGTCGCGCGTATTTTCGGCGGCAAGCTGGTTTTTATCGATCTAAAGGATTTCGAGCAGGATCTGGGGGGGGTGGCGGCAGCCATAACCAAAAAGACCAAGCTAATCTTTTTGACTAATCCCCATAACCCCACCGGGACCATTTTCGCGGCTAAGGATTTCGAGGCCTTTCTAAAAAAGGTCCCGGACAATGTTTTGGTTGTAGTGGACGAGGCTTATGCGGAATTCGTGGAAAGCCGAGAATTTCCAGACACGCTTAAATATGTCAAGGAAGGGAAAGGGGTCGTTGTTCTGCGAACATTTTCAAAGTTCTATGGCCTGGCGGGGCTGAGGGTGGGTTATGGCATCGCCAAAGCCGAAATAATTTCCCCCATGTTCAAGACCAAGATGCCATTTAATGTCAGCCGCCTGGCGCAGGCCGGGGCGATCGCCGCGCTGGAAGATAAGGAGTTTCTGGATAAAACCTATAAGAATAATATTGAGGGAAAGAAATATCTTTATGCGGAGCTGGATAAGCTGGGGTTGGAATATAAGAAGACCGAGGCCAATTTCATTTTTACTAATATGAAGAAGCCCGCAGATGAGGTGTTTCTAAAAATGATGTCCGAGGGGATAATTATCCGCCCGCTGACCTCTTTCGGCCTGCCGCAGGCCATAAGGGCTTCGATTGGAACGCCTGAACAGAACGAGAAGCTTATGCTTGCATTGCGAAAAACAAATCCTTTATGCTAAAATAATTCGTGCTTAAAAGAACTCCTCTTTTTGAAGAACACCGAACGCTCGGCGCCAAAATGGTGCCTTTCGCCGGTTGGGAGATGCCGGTGTCGTATCCGGCAGGGATCATCGCGGAACATCTGGCCGTAAGATCCTCTGTCGGCATCTTCGATATCGGCCATATGGGCATTATTGATCTTTCAGGGAAAGAGGCCCTACCCTTTATTCAATATTTGGCCACCAATGATGCCTCTTTGCTTGTGGAAAACGAATGTCAATATTCCATTCTCTGCAATGAAGCCGGGGGAACGATTGACGACATCTTGATTTACCGCCTGAAAGATCGCTACCGCATCGTGGCCAACGCCTCCAACACGGATAAAGTTATCGCCCACTTCAATGAACAGGCGAAAAAGTTTGAGGGGATAAAAATTGAGCATCGCTCCGACCTGGCTATGCTTTCGCTTCAAGGACCAAAGGCAAAAGATGTTCTTCTCGGCGAGGAACCGCGAAGTTCATTCGCAGGTTCCGAGCCGCAACATAATCATTGCGCGGAACGGAACGGGATACTGGCTTCGCGCACCGGGTACACCGGCGAGGACGGCTTTGAGTTCTTTATTCCAAATGAAAAGTCCGTTGAGATTTGGCAAAACTTTATCGATCGGAAGATCCAGCCCTGCGGCTTGGGGGCGCGCGACACCTTAAGGTTGGAGGCCGGCCTTCCTCTCTACGGCCATGAATATAATGTTAATATCTCTCCGCTGGAGGCCGGCTTTTCTTGGGCGGTCAAGCTCAACAAGGGGGACTTCATCGGTAAGGCCGCCTTGCTTAAAATAAAAAATGAGGGCCCTAAACAAAAGCTGGTGGGGATAAAACTTGCCGAAAAGGCGGTGCCCCGCGAAGGCTATTTAATCAAATCGGGCGGAAAAGTTGTAGGCCTGGTAACTTCGGGAACCTTCTCCCCCACCCTCAAAGTCCCGGTGGCGCTGGCCTATCTTAAAAAAGATTTCGCCCAGCCGGGAAAAGCGGTCGGGGTTGAAATCCGCGGCAAAATTTACTCCGCGGTTGTATCTGCGCGGAAATTGTTATAGAATATCTTCTCCGGAGGTGAAAACATATGTTTCTTGATCTTAAGAAAATCTATTATTATGTAATCGCGCTCATAACTTTTTTCGTGCTGCTCTGGGGAGTTATTGACTTTGTTTCGGCGGCTACCAACCTGACTACCGGCAAGTATTTGCCCTCTGCCCCCGCCATTGAAAAAGGGGCCGAGCCCGGCCTGGAGGACTATTACCAGAAGCGTGTTACCCAGGATCGCCTGTTCGATAGTTTAGCCCGTATCGTGGTTTCAGGCGGGATCTTTCTCTATGCCAAATATCAGATTAATAAACCAGAAAAGAGTTAAGGCGTGCAACATCCGGCAGACAGAAAATATACCAAAGAGCATGAATGGGCTAAGATCGAAGGCGATCTTGCCGTAATCGGCATTACCTGGCACGCCCAGGATGCCCTGGGGGACGTGGTATATGTCGAAATGCCGGCGGCGGGGGCCGAATTTAAACAGTTTGAGGAGTTCGGCGTAGTGGAATCGGTTAAAACCGTGTCTACCCTTTATTCTCCGGTATCGGGGAAAGTAATCGAAACCAATGCGGGGCTTATTAAACGTCCGGAAATAATAAACGCCGACCCTCACGGTCAGGGGTGGATCCTGAAAGTAAAAATGAATGCCCCGGCCGAAGAGAAAAACCTGCTCACCTCCGACCAATACGAAGCTCTGCTCAAAGCATGATCTCCGGCCTTTTTAACGATATCCCTAAAGCGGTTCGGTTAAAAGGGCCTTTGCTTCTCCCTGCTCCGCTCTCCGAGCCGGAGCTAATGGCTGAATTGGAGGCCCAGAGCCAAAAGAATCGCTTCTCCGGACCATATTTGGGGGCGGGCATCTACA
>Ga0315293_10001887_pt1 | contig 20271 bp, 17 predicted proteins | sample YL17G13_20_MG_FD_203071 | JGI IMG/M metagenome (GOLD analysis project Ga0315293, IMG submission 203071) | Sediment microbial communities from Yellowstone Lake, YNP, Wyoming, USA - YL17G13_20 | ecosystem: Environmental > Aquatic > Freshwater > Lake > Sediment | place: USA: Wyoming | collected... | reverse complement strand
GAAATCAGTCATCCTACGGGAGGAACATTCTTTGCCCGAGGTCTAACGCCTCACGTCTCATACGTACTCTCCCGCAGTTAGACTATAATACCACCTCAATCACCGAAACTTTAAACATACCAGGTCTAATTAAAGCATGGGTTGGATTACTCAGAATCCGTTTACGAAGACAGCGAAAAAATCTTTATGGATTTTTCCGGATGGTTAGATTTAAGCGCTGATTTTTTTATCAGTCCGAAAATTGAATAGAGAATCCTTCCATGATATCTTAAAATCAAAATCATTTCTTAAGGAGCATAGTGTGCCGGATGAGAAATTAATTCTGTCAGATAAATGGCGAAAGATTTTAAAAGCGTTTCATCTGAGTTTTATGGCTTTATGTTTTGGTTCGATGATTTCCGTAGTATTTTTGTTGAAGCTCAGGAGTGAATACAATGGATCACGACTGGCGTCGCTGGATGAGGCCGTTTACAACTTGTATAATGGTGTCTTCAGTTGGTCATTTTACGGCATTATAGCTTCGGCTTTGATCTATTCCATTTTTACGAAATGGGGTTTCTTCAGATACCGGTGGATCACGGTAAAATGGATCGCGGCATCGTTTCTTTTGGGTTTGACGATGATTTATGTCTCTCCCGCAGTGAGCGGTCTTGTTGCCATTCGGAGCGGCGGTTTCAGCATTAATGGAGCGGAGGAGGAGTATTCCCGTCTCGGCGTTTCAGCCTCCCGCTGGCTGATCCTCGAATCGGTGCTTTTCGCAGGCATGATAATTCTTGCAACGCTGAAACCCTGGGGAACCCGGAAAAAAGAACCGGGATTGAAACGAAAAACCATCCTTATAATAGCTACGACAGGGATTTTAATTGGGCTCCTTTTTATGGCTACCAATTTCTTCAATCTTCAGCGTATAAGAAATATGACCATAAATGAACCGGATCTGAAGGGATTGGAAAACGGAAGGTACATCGGAAGGGCGGAGGTGGGCGGTTTTTCTTACGTTGTCGAGGTGATTATGACGAATCATCGGATAGAAGATATAAAGGTTCTGAAGAACAGGAATTCCTCATATGCGCGCTGGGCGGAAGCGGTGATATATAAAATCATCAGGCATCAGACCCTGAAAGTTGACGCTGTCACCGGCGCCACGACGACAAGCAAAGCCCTGATGAAAGCCGTCTCGAATTCACTTCAGAGCGATAAGTAGCTGGGCTCATGAGGGGAATCAGCGGGATGATATATGGAAAAACGACACGCGATCACAACGATAATGACAGCCGGAAACTCCAGCGCAGCGAGATGGTCGCGCGTTTCCTTGAAGCCAAAGGGATAAAAAACCGCGCGATGCTCGAGGCATTTCGCAAGGTTCCCCGGCATCTCTTCGTTCCACAGGCATTCTCCGCCAGGGCATACGACGATGATGCGGTGCCGATTGGATCGGGACAGACCATTTCAAAGCCCTACATAATTGCAAAGATGCTCGAAGCCTCGAACCTGGGCGCCAGCAAAATCATCCTCGAGATCGGTGCAGGTTCCGGATACCAGGCGGCGCTTCTTTCCCTGCTCTGCCGCCACGTGTATTCATTAGAGAGAATAGACTCTCTCGCGCGCGAGGCTGCAAAAAAACTGAAAGATCTCGGATATTTGAATGTAACCGTCAAGACCTTCGACGGCACATATGGATGGAGCGGGATGGCGCCTTATGATTCGATCATAGTAGCCGCAGCCGCCCCCTCGATACCGGAAAAACTCATCAGCCAACTCGGCGAAGGAGGCGTGCTTGTATGCCCAGTGGGAAATCAAAAAAAGCAGACTCTCATCGCCGCGCGGAAAACCGGAGAGGAGCTTGAGGTCAGAGAAATAGAGCCCTGCCACTTCGTCCCGCTCATCGGCAAATTCGGCTGGCAGGAAAGGTAAGACTTTTTGTACAAGAATTTTCAGGGAAAAATGCGAATATCACTTGATTTGTTATACTATTTTGCTATATTGCCAAATAGGAAGAAGAAATGAAAGAACGCTTCGAAGCTCAGGCGAAGATAATACGGGCGATGGCTCATCCCACCCGCTTGATGATCGTTGATGAATTGAAAAGCGGGCCGAGATGCGTCTGCGAACTCACCGAGCTGGCGGGAGTGGATACATCCACAGTCTCGAAACATCTTTCGGTGTTGAAGTCTGCTGGTCTCATCGCTGATGAAAAGAAAGGTTTGAAGGTCTTCTATAGCCTAAAGATGCAGTGCGTTCTCAATTTTTTCTCCTGCGTGGATTTGGTGCTGAGAGCGAATGCTGATGAGATGCAAAGGCTTGCGGATTCGTCATCAACCGCCGAAGGCGATGAACCGAAGCGCAATAAAAACGATGTTTGAAAATTTCGTCGGGATGTCGTTATTCGGTTTTGATTCGAATTTCAACGCCTAAACTATATAGATTTGACCGTAATATATTTGGAGAGAGCCTCACCGGGTATCCCTTAGAAGCTTCCATTAGGATGACTGGTTAATACTATTACGGATCAAGATTCCCGGCTTGAATCCATCGGGCCGAAACGAGGGATCACGACTTAAATTGTTAAAATTTAAAAGAAATACAGGTGTCAGATAACAATGAATAAAGAATGGAAAATCTTTCTGTGGTTCGCCGCAGCGTTTATGTCGATATATTTCCTGCCGGTGGGAGAGGGACGGTTCGACAATGCCGTAATGGAGGGACTGCATCTTGCGAAGTGGTACACGCGCGAGCATGTTTTGCTCTGCCTTGTGCCGGCGTTTTTCATCGCAGGGGCGGTCTCGGTCTTCGTCCGCAAGGAATCGGTGATGAAATACCTTGGCCCGGGAGCGAAAAAAACCGTCGCATACGGAGTTGCATCGGTTTCCGGCTCTGTCCTCGCCGTATGTTCCTGTACCGTTTTACCGTTGTTCGCGGGAATCTATCGGATGGGCGCCGGTATCGGTCCGGCCACAGCGTTTTTGTATTCGGGTCCTGCGATCAATGTCCTCGCGATCGTGCTCACCGGCAAGGTCCTCGGCTGGAAGATCGGCGCTGCACGCGCAGTGGGAGCGGTTGTTTTCAGCATTGTCATAGGTTTGTTGATGCATTTTATATTCCGAAAAGAGGAGATCGAGCGGCAGGGCGATTTGAATCTTTCCGGCGAAGAGCCTTTCTTGAACCTTCGGCGCAACATCGCCTATTTCCTTTCGATGATCGGTATCCTGGTTTTCGCGAACTGGGCAAAGCCCGCTGACGCGACCGGCTTCTGGATGTCGGTTTACTCCATCAAGTGGATACTGACGTCTTTATTCGCGCTCCTGTTAGGATTTGTCCTTGCCGCCTGGTTCAAGATCAAGATTTGGAAAATAGCAGCGACTGCCATTGGCGCAGCTGCGCTTGTTATTTTGTTTCCCGGTTATCCTGTCCTTGCTTTTACGGCGGCGGCGGCGGGTATCTCTATCATTCTTGCAACGGGCAAAGCCGAGGGGCGGACCTGGTTCGATTCGACATGGGAATTCACGAAGCAGATACTGCCGCTTTTGTTTATAGGCGTTCTTGCTTCGGGGTTCTTCCTCGGGCGTCCCGGTCATGAGGGCATTATTCCATCCGCCTGGGTAAGCAATCTGGTTGGCGGTAACTCCATCTTCGCCAACTTTTTTGCCTCTGTCGTCGCGGCGTTTATGTATTTCGCCACGCTTACGGAGGTCCCGATCCTCGAGGGACTGATCGGCAGCGGGATGGGGAAGGGGCCCGCTCTCGCTTTGCTTCTCGCGGGACCAGCTCTCAGCCTGCCCAGTATGCTTGTGTTAAGGAGCATCTTCGGGACGAAAAAGACCATCGTTTATATCCTTCTGGTTGTCGTTATGGCGACTATAACAGGTTTGTTATTTGGAATGTTGGTTGATTGATCTTAAAAATATGAAATAGAAATTCTATTTTATTTTGGAATATAAGGAGTATCAGATGAAAACAATACAGATTCTCGGGATGGGATGCCCCAAGTGCAAGAAATTAACAGAAAACGTCCAGGTGGCGCTTTCGGAGGCAGGGAAGGCATCCGATTATAAAGTCGAAAAGGTTGAGGATATGCAGAAGATCATGTCTTACGGTTTCGTGATGACACCGGCGCTTGCGATGGACGGCAAGCTTGTGTCTTCCGGCAAAATTCTGTCTCCAGCCGAGGTTAAAAAACTGCTTAATCTTTAATTTCAGCCCCGAAAGGTTGTCTCTGCCGGGCAAAATCATTATACTGCTTCGGACGGGATCGCTGATTGATTTTGGGGCAAAATGAAAAAAACTGGAAACAAATTTATATTATCCGAATCAAGCCTCGGCTTGATTCTTCTTTTATTCTTCGCATTTATTCTCATCTTTAACGACCTGTGGCTTCCGGGATTGCCGTCCTACGACGACTGCGCCAAAGCGGAGAGGGGATGGGAAATGCTCCAAAGCGGGGATTTCGTCACCCCCCGCCTGGCAGGGAAAGAAAATTTTGATCATCCGCCGTTTTATCTGTGGACGATTGCGCTTAGTTTCAAGATTTTCGGCAAGACGGAATTCGCAGCCCGCTTTCCGGGAGCATTGATGGCTTTCTTTTCTGTCTGGGCGGCATTCGCTCTCGGCAGGCAGGCTAAAAATAAAAATACCGGCTGGTGGACCGCTTTTTTCCTGACTACTTCATATATGTTCCTAAAGCTCTCCCGCCGTGTGCAGACAGATATACCATTTCTCTTATTCACTTGCTTGGCGTTGCTTTATTTCATCAGAGCGCTCAAAGCCGCTGAAGAGAAAGATTCTTCAAAAAATCAGTATTCTTATTTTATTCTCTGGGGACTGTTTACAGGTATTTCGGGGCTGATCAAATCCGTATTCGTCATCTTTCCATTATTCGCGCCCCTCCTATTTCTTGTATTTGCCGGACGGGGAACGCGGAAAAAGGTCTTTATTCCATATCTTGCGGGGTCTGCAATTGCCGCTATTGCCGCCGGATGGTGGTATCTATATGAACTTATAAAGCTCAAGGGCTTTTTCATTTCCTCATTCATTGATTCTTTCGTCGGCGGTCACGTTTCCGGGATGAGCAACCTGGGCCGATTCGGTTTCACGGGGTATCTGTACGAATTCCTCCGCCATTTCTGGCTCTGGTTACCGCTGACGCTCTGGGCATTCTATACGATTTTTCGGAAGCGGTTGCTCAGAAAGAATACATTTCTGGCCGTTTTATTGATCCATATTTTATTCCCGCTGATAGTACTGAGCATCTTCGGAGATAAAACAATCCGCTATGTGATGTTTCTGTTTCCTCCGCTTCTCACTTTGACCGCTTTTGTCGTTGATAGGCAGATAGACAGGAAAACTATCAGGAAGCTCTCAATCATTGCGATTTTCTTTCTTCTCATCGTGTCTTCATACATTCTGATAAGGCCCGTCGAGCTTTCGGGACGGCCGAATTACGATTACTGCCTGCTCAGGGATGCGATAAACTCAGGAAAGCTGAGTCCGCGGGACGCCGAATTCCATCATTACGGGGAAGACTACGGGATAAATCAGCTTCCGCTGTTGTTTTACACCGGGATAAATATGAAAGGCGTAATCTATAATGAAGCAGAACTCGGCGCATTAATGCTCAGCGGGAAGAAATTATTTCTGGTCGTCAGAAAAGACCGGGTTACGGAATATATCCGGGCGAATTTCAATACGGCTGCCGTGCTTGAGAAAAGGCTTGTAATGAAACCTAATAACAATAAAGCGCCGGTAACGGCTGGGAAAATGGAAAACTGATATGAAAAGCGCTCAAAAACCCATTAAAAATTGGAAAAAAGATTTCAAATTCGATTCTATGTTGCCCGCAGGATTTACCGAATCCACGGCAGCATTCTGGATACTTATATTTTTCGCTATCATTCTGATATTCAACGATCTTTCGACGCCGGGGTTGGTCTCGTTCGACGATTGCTATTACGCCCAGAAGGGCTGGGAGATGCTGAAGGGGGATGATTGGATCACACCTCATTACGGCGGAAAGATGGACTTCATCAATCCGCCTCTTTTCTTCTGGATGATTGCGGCGAGCTTCGCCGCATTCGGCAAAACGGCGTTCGCGGCGAAATTCTTTACAGCGCTTTGCGGATTCGGCACAGTCCTGGCTGCATATGAGACCGGCAGGACAATCAAAGACAGGACGCTCGGATGGTGGAGCGCATTCTTCCTTTCAACTTCATATATTTTCCTCAAGAGCTCTCGCCGGGCGATGATGGATGTGCCGTTCCTGTTTTTTGCCGCCCTCGCGCTGCTCTTCTTCGTCAAGGCATCCAGACTCATTTTCGACTCGTATTCAGCTGAGAACAGTTCTTCATCAGCCGGAAAAAGAAGTTCCGCTTCGAGCGCTTATCTCGTTTCGATTCGCAGGATATGGATATATCTCATCCTCTTCGGCCTCTTCGCGGGTCTCGCGGCGCTGATTAAAACAGTCCTTGTGGTCTTCGTGATCGGCATACCTTTTATCTTCGCCCATTTTCACAGAAGAAAATACCTGAAACATATTCTCCCGATGATAATTTCCCTATTAACGGCCGCGATAACCGCAGGGTGGTGGTTTGTTTACGAGCTCGTGAAATATGGTAATACCTTTTTCGATGGATTTTATAATAAGATGCTGTCGGGTCATATTCACGGGGCGGAAAGGATGGAGAGCGGGGCGCTGGGCTATTTATTTGAATTCGCACGTCATTTCTGGCTCTGGCTACCGCTTACCCTTTGGGCGCTCTGGATGATATTGAAGAAAAAACTGGTCAAAGATGGTCGCTTTCTGCAGCTGATGCTGCTGGAGACCTTCATTCCCATAATCACGCTTAGTTTCGCCGGAAACAAGACCATTCGCTACGTTCTGTTCACATTCATTCCTATGATCCTTTTCACGTCAATAGTTTTCGCCGGCCGGTTCACGAAAGAAAAGCTGCACCGGTTCGCTGTCGTCGCGGTTCTGTTCCTCGGGATTCTTTCCGTTTACCTCGTAGCGAGGCCGGTGGATCTGAAGAAAATCAACAACGCGGATTACATCGAACTCGCTAAGCTGATCCAGTCAGGAAATATTCCGCTGCAGGGCGAGAAATTCTATCACTACAAAGGTGAACTCTGGATAAACCAGAACCCCCTGTTCTATTATTGTGATATCAGGCTTTCTGGAATTATATCTGACCGCGTTGAACTGGACCGCCATCTATCTTCCGGAGAACCGTTTTACCTGCTTGTGAAAAAAGACGACCGTGCTGAAATCCCCCTGTCAAGGTTCACACTCATCGCCGATCTTCGCGACAGGGTTCTCTTATGTCATAAATAAATAGCATTTAATTATAAGAAAATAGCTTATTATATTAACTGTCCAGAATATTTCTCGGAATTGAAAGTTTATTCCCTTTGGGTTATTTTATTTTTTGTTTATAATTATCTTATTCATAACAATACTGGAAGAGGATTAGGGTATGAAGAATCTTCTGTTTTATGGAGATAATTATGAAGCCTTGTTCTATCTTGCCAATAAAGATGAAGTTGCTGGAAAGATTCGATTAGTTTACATTGACCCCCCCTATGGAACCAAGCAAGAGTTTACATTTTGTGGTGATAGATTCTCTACTATCAGCAGAATGAATGGCGGAAAGCTTGCATATAGTGATACACTTACCGGAGAAGACTATTTACGATTTTTATCAGGAAGATTGATACGTATTCGAGATTTAATGGCGGACGACGGCGCCATTTATTTACATATCGATAGCAAGATGGGGCATTATGTAAAAATACTTATGGATAAAATATTTGGACAGAAGAATTTTATAAATGATATAACCCGTATAAAATGTAATCCGAAGAATTTTAACCGAAAAGGATTTGGAAACGTAAAAGACATGGTGCTTTTTTATTCCAAGTCAAAGGAATATGTTTGGAACGATCCTCGCCAAAACATCGAAATAGATAAAGATGACACTCGTTTCCGCTTGGTAGATGCCAATGGTCGGAGATATACAACAACTCCATTGCACGCTCCGGGAGAGACGATGAAGGGGGCAACAGGACAACGATGGAATGGGTTGCTTCCACCAGCAGGAAGGCATTGGAGATATAATCCAAAGATTTTGGACGAATTAGATAAGGGGGGATTGATTGAATGGTCTTCTGCCGGAAATCCTCGAAAGAAAATTTATGCTGATGATGTAATGAGGGCTGGAGTAAAAATGCAGGATATTTGGATTTATAAAGATCCGCAAAATCCCAAGTACCCAACAGAGAAAAACATAGATATGTTGAAGATGATCGTCAAAGCTTCTTCCAATCCTGGTGATATTGTTCTTGATGCTTTCTGTGGGTCAGGGACAACATTGGTTGCCGCACAGGAACTTCAAAGAGCCTGGGTGGGAATGGATTCTTCAGAAGAAGCAATTTCAATTTGTAAAAAAAGATTAATAGATTTTGAATATATAGAGATGCCCGAACAAAGGACAAATCATGAACGAATAGTCCAGACGGACTTTGCGTTTAGTTGAAACACAAGATTATCTCGATAAACTGCAAGAAGTTTACCCCAGCGAAGAAGGCAAAAGAGATGTTGAACAGTCTATTTTAAGTTCTATCAGACAATCGTTTGAAAGAAGAGATGAAATGACTCTTCTCACACTGTTGCTAGGTTTAGAAAAATTTCCATATAAAGATTCATATGCAGCATTTTTGCGAAAAGATAGAACCGCTATTGATAGAAATCCACAAACAGTACGCCGTATTTGTAATCAGCTCTATGAGATGGGTGTTGAAAACGTGATAGAGGGAGTGATAAAACCTAAAGAGGCGAATACTCGTCGCGGTAATCAATTCACGGATTGGACGAAAAAGCAATTCACTCGTGTCAATATCGAACATTTTAGAGCCTCTACAAACGGTATAATAATACTGGATGCGAATGAACATGAAGCAAGAGATTTTTGCAATACTGAAATGGGTGTTGGAATTACCAAAAGACCAGATATTGTTGCTAAATCGGGCAGAAAATATGTTATTGGAGAGGCTAAATTTCTTTCTTCTACCGGTGGGAATCAGGGACGAGCTTTCGATGACGGAATGGGATTAGCGACTAATAACTCAGGAAGTGCATTCAAGGTTTTCATTCTCGATGGTATTCACTAGATTGAACATGGTTCAGAGCAACATAGAAGGATCGAATATGGAACAGCAGCTGTCTTTTCAGTTTTACTTCTTCAGGAGTTTTTAAACAATGTGCCTCAATAAGACGAAAGAAGATAAGTAATTTTTCAAGTTTTTCTTGCCCTAAACCCTTATTTTTCCTTGAAGTTCTTACTCAACCTGCAGATCAAATCATAGATAAATAATAAGCGGGTCATCGGAAGGATCTGTGCTGAATTATAAGCGATAAAAGCGGAATGAACTATAAGTAAATGTATCCTGGTTTCTATAAATTTGTAGTTGCTTAAGCCGAGTGGAGTGTATCGGGATAGAGGGCAATAGATGCACTCGGCTCTCTTCTTGAAAGGCTATTGCATCATAAAACCAAAAATCCAGCCGCTCGGGAACATCGAGTATTATTTTAGCCCAGTCTGAAAAAGAGGTTTGTCCGGCCGACTTGAATGGAGCTGTCATCGGTTAACGGGCAGGTATCGGTGATCATTTTCCCATTGACAATAGTCGCGGCGACGTTTGAAAGATGCACCAGTTTGTATCCGCCGCCGTCCTTAAGTATTTGGACCTGCTCCGGCGCAATGCTCTTGTCGTTTATCTTGATGTCGGCTACAGGGCCATTTCCGATGACGGTTTTAGGTTTCACGATCTGGAAGGACTGCCCGTCCGGAAGGACGATCTTCGCAGGTGGGGCCGAAATCGTTTCGCGCATCTTCTTGACCGCCTCGGGATCCATCATAACGGTCTGGCTCTCCTGGATTTGTGATTTCACTTCGGACATCTGAGCGATCTGTTGATGCTGGAAGATGATCTTGTGTTTGCCGATCAGAATTTCATCCATGTCGTTGAGCTGGTCTTTTTCAACCTTTTGTCCGTTCACAAACGTTCCGTTTACCGAACCGAGGTCCTGTATGAAATATTTGCCGTTTTCTTCGATTATCTCCGCGTGACGGCGCGAGACCCCCAGGTTGTTGATGACGATGTCGTTTTCAGGAACACGGCCTATTCTGACGGGCCTGCCCTTGATGCGGTACTTTGTAATACTTTGGGTTCCCAGCATGACGTGCAGATCAGGCTGGGGCTTGGTATAGAAGTCAGGTATGGATTTGGGATAGTTCTCCGGCGCAGGGCAAGAATCCGGCGCTCTGCTGATGATGATGTCCTGGAAAACGTCAATCGTAACGTTCCTATGTCCGCTCCGGCTGTAGATGTAAACCAGCATTTTATCGGTTGCCGTCTCCTCTTTGGTTGCCTCTCCGGCATCCACCAGATAAACATTTGCCGGAATACCCTGTTGACAAAGGACGATGCTGATTTCGTTCAGGTCCTTGATCGCGAGGATGGAATCCACGCCTTTTTGCTTAATCTTGCCCAGAATCTCTTCAACATCAACGAGGTCCGTTGTAATCTGCATTGTGGGAAGATGCTGAAAAAGCACAACCATGCTCTTGGCGAGGATTTCGTCCGTCCGGTAGAAACTGATGATATGCGGACGGGTTTGAAGATATGAGCTGAAGAAATCCCTCACCTGCACCGATTTGAAACTGCCCGCCTCGTATGTACCTGCGGCATAGGGATAGCCTTCAGAGATAAACAAGTAGTAGGATTTTTCTGCTGTATCCAGTGTGATATAACCCTCGTAATATTTCTTTTGCTTGACGGTAAAATTATAAATCTCGTCGAATTGATTGGGAGGGGTTTCCTTGTTAAGGAAAATTTCTTCCAAATTGGGAAGCCTGATTTTCTCCATTAGAAATCCTCCGAAGTTATCAGCGGAATTAATCAACCCCAAATATTAGCATAAGAGGTATATCATATCAATTATTTTTTCGCAACTGCAAATAACCGCGGGACAACCTCTTTTCAGGAACCTGAATATATCTATTTAAAAAGCGCAGATTTTATCAATTAGCGGGCTTTCCTGTCGCACGCATCACAGCAAGCGGTCCGGCTGCTACTCCGCAGATCTATCAAGCCATACCTGGGCGACGCTGCAGATCATAACGACGGCCTTCTGCATCCATTGCGCCGACACCCATTCATATTTTCCGTGATAATTCTGCATTCCGGCGAACAGGTTGGGGGTAAGCAATCCTCTATATGACAGGTTCGCGCCGTCGGTGCCGCCGCGGATAAGGGACATTTTCACTTTAATGCCGGACTTTTCAGCAGCCTCAACGGCATATTTTACGATTCTTGGATCCTCTTCGAGCTTGAAACGCATATTGCGGTAGTATTCAAGGATTTGAGTTTCGACCTTTCCTTTCGGGTATCTCGCCTGGATTTTATCGCATAATTCCTGCAGCATCTTCTCTTTGTCTTTCATAATCTGCAGTTCGAAATCGCGCACGAGCAGCTTCACCTGTGTCTTTTCGATGCCGCCCTGGATATCGAAAGGGTGAACGTATCCTTCCCGATTTTCGGTGGTTTCCGGCGAAACACCGTTTTTAGGCAGCATTTCTATGAAATCCGCCGCCATTTTAACGGCATTCAATAGCTTCCCTTTGGCATAACCTGGGTGATGACTGACTCCGTGAAATGTCGCCACGAAAGTGTCGGCATTGAATGTTTCGTTTTCGATTTCCCCAAGCTCTCCTCCGTCAACGGTGTAGGCGAAGTCCGCACCGAATTTTTCGATATCGAAATGCTTTGTTCCCATGCCAATTTCTTCATCCGGGTTGAAACCGATCTTGATTTCGCCGTGGTAAATCTCGGGATGTTTTTTGAGTATAGCGGCAGCATCCATGATCTCGGCAACCCCCGCTTTGTCATCGGCGCCGAGAAGCGTGGTCCCGTCGCTGCTGATGATGTCCATTCCTATGCATTCCTGAAGCTTCGGAGAATTTTCATAGTTCAGAATTATCTCTTTATTCCCCGGCAGCGGAATATCGCCGCCCTGATAGTTTTTATGAACTATCAGTTTCACGTCTTTTCCGCTCGAATCAGGAGACGTATCCACGTGCGCAATAAAACCTATCGCCGGTATTTTTTTCTCTTTCGAAAAATCCGGCGGGAGATTGGCGGGCAATGTCCCCATAACATAGCCGTATTCCGTGAGTTCGATTTTTTCCAGGCCGATCTCTTCCATCTCTTTTTTCAGAAGCTTTAGAAGATCCCATTGCCCATCGGTGCTGGGGAATTTATCCGAATCTTCTTTTGCCTGGGTATCAATTTTCACATATCTTAAAAATCGTTCGGTAACGCTGTATTCTTTTATAATCTCTTCAGCGTTCTTGAAATATTTCATTTTAATCTCCTTAAATGTTGGCGAATTCCCCAGTTTCAAATTATCAACTCCGGCGTATCATGAGGTATAAGCAAAGCAGGAAATGGTATGCCCGGAAGGATTCGAACCTTCGACCAACGGCTTAAAAGGCCGCTGCTCTACCAGCTGAGCTACGGGCACACATGGTTTGAATAATCTAACATAACCGTTTGTGATGCGCAAGCCATTTTGAAGCAGGCGACATCATTTTGCATTGACCGGAGTGGAGCAAAAAAATCATTATCCAAATCAGCTGCGCGAGTTGAATTCAGCAATAGGAAGTGACGCAACCTGCTTTATATCCGAGTATAATGGTTCAGTAGATTCTTATTCGTCTTTCGGCGGGATAACGAGAACCAGAACAAAATAAACAATCACTCCACCGATTCCCGCGGACATAATGGTAAGCAGCACCCATATCAGGCGGACGATTGATACATCCAGATCAATGTAATCGGCTATGCCGGAGCAAACGCCGGAGATCATCCGGTTTCGTATATTTCTGTACAGCTTCTTCGGCGGCTGGGCAGCTTGATCATTAAACTTTTTTTCTGCTTTTTCTTTCGGGGGTTTGGAATAGGCTTTGGTATCGGTTTTCTTTTCGGAGGATTTTTTCAATTCAGGATCCTTGCTTTTAAAAGACTCCGGCGCGTCAGGGTTAGGCAATCCCTCTGATGTTCTTCGATCAAAAAGCACTGTCCTGAAGATCAACGCAAGGCCGAGGATGATAAATAATGCGGGGAAAATGATCCATAAAAAATTGCGGAGCTGATGCCAGTGGAATATGTGCCAATCAAGATTATGCCCGAGGGCGCTGATCCCGGCGAGTATCAGAAATAAACCGATCAGGAACGGGAATATCGCGGATACGGGGGATGGCGCCGGCGAGCGTGAGTCTCTTTTTTTCTCGGCGGAAGCCTGAGGTTCGAGCGGGATGACGATTGCTGAAATAATGTACAGAAGAACTCCGAAACCCAATATCAGGACGGATAAAGCCCATAATATTCTGATCATACTGCTGTCTATGTTCAGGTATTCGCCGAGGCCGCCGCAGACGCCGGCGAAAACGCGGTCGGTTGAGGAACGATAAAGTTTATTCATAATTGCACCTATCGAGTATGTAATTGTTAATTTACACTATATATTACGTTTTTTTCGTGGTCAAGTTTCATAAGTTTTGCCTGAAGCCAGGTATAGATGGATAATAATGGAAGATAATGTATGATTATCTCAGTTCAGATCAAATACCCGCGGAGATTATGAATTTGCAAATTTAATTTTCGTCTGTGATAATTCCGGTTGCTTGTTTTCATTGCAAGCAACATTTCAATAAATGAGGTTATGTCCAATGGCGGCTGAAACAGGAAACGGATCAATCGGTAAATACACAGTGAATGTTCTTAAAGGGATCACGATAGGGGTTGCAAACATCATTCCCGGTGTCTCCGGCGGCACTATGGCGCTTGTCCTCGGCATTTTCGAGAGATTAATCACTGGGATCAAGAATATATCAATCAATACGTTCCTGTCTTTTCTCAGGATTTTTACATTCAAAAAAAAGAATTGGGATGGTTTTATCAAAGAACTCAGAAAGATAGACGCTTTCTTCTTGATTCAAATCGGGGGGGGAGTTGCAATCGCCATTCTTTCGCTAGCGAGCGTTATGACATATTTACTTGTAAAGCAACATGACCCGACCTTTGGCTTTTTCTTCGGATTGATACTTACTTCGATGATCGTCCCATTCAGGCTGATTGAGAAGAAGATGATTTCGAGATTTCTATCGATGGTCATTGCTATTGCATTGGTCATCGGTTTCTCCTCGCTGATGTCGGGCGAGAAGCTCATCGAGAAAGCGAAAACGAAACAAGCGGCGAATGCCGGGCAGGGCGCGGACAGCGGGGATGTTTATAATCCCGATCTGAGCGCAGGGCGGCTCGTATTTATCTTCGTCGCCGGCGCTGCCGCAATCTCGGCGATGATCCTGCCGGGGGTAAGCGGTTCATTCCTCCTTCTGCTTCTCGGGCTTTATTTCGATATCCTTCAGGCGATTATTCAACGGCAGCTTATCATTCTGGGAGTCTTTGCTTTGGGCTGCTTGATCGGAATGGTATTTTTCACAAGGTTATTGAATGTCCTTTTAAAAAAATGGCACGATCTCACGATGGCCTTTCTTCTCGGCTTGGTGCTCGGATCGATGTGGCCGATTTGGCCCTTTAAAACGACGACCATAGTGGGAGAAGAAACGATATATCTTGCCAACAAGATACCGGAGCAGTTCGGCAGAAATGAAATTTCGACTCTCGTTACGATTATTATCGGCGCCCTGATCGTTGTGGCTTTTATCATTATGGAGAAGCATCTTCAGAAAACGGCGGAAGGCAAAAAATCTTAGTTTTTTGTTATGCCGTTTATTTAAAATTTAAACGGGCATCAAACATCATCTTTTTCTTTTCTGTCATATTGCGCAGCCTTATCCGGGTTGAGTGATTATAAAGATTAAAGATAACTGCAAGTGTTTGAATTATAAAGCTTTCTTGACAAGCTGAGTAATATGTAGAAAATGAAGAACTGTTTACAGAAAAGTCGAGCGGCAAATGAGTGAAAACAAATTAAAAGACAGTTTGAATCTTCCGAAGACGGATTTTCCGATGAAGGCGAATCTCCCTCAGCGGGAACCGGAAATACTGAAGAAATGGTATGACAAGGATGTTTACGGCCTTATCCGCAAAAAAAGGAAAGGCTCGCCACGATATATTTTACACGACGGTCCCCCGTATGCGAACGGCAGCATTCATATGGGGCATGTTCTGAACAAGATTCTGAAGGATTTCGTAGTTAAATCCAAAACGATGTCGGGTTTTGAGAGTCCATACCTTCCCGGATGGGACTGCCATGGATTGCCGATCGAGCTGAAAGCGGAGAAAGAGGTCGGCAAGGGACTTAAAGAGAAATCTGTCAAGGATTTTCTCGCGGCATGCCGGGGTTTTGCGGACAAATACATAGATATTCAGCGCGAAGAATTCAAGCGGCTGGGCATCCTCGGTGAATGGGACAAGCCGTATAAAACGATGAACGCCGATTACGAGGCGAATATTGTAAGAGAGGTTTCGAAGCTCTACGAAAAAGGCTACATCTACCGGGGAAAGAAACCGGTTCTCTGGTGCATAGATTGCGTGACCGCACTCGCTTCCGCGGAGGTGGAATATAAAGATCACAAGTCGCCGTCGGTTTATATCAAGTTTCAGATAAATGAAGACCTTTCTGATTGTTTACCGGAGCTGAAAGGGAAGAAGACGAACATCATCATCTGGACAACAACCCCCTGGACGATACCTGCAAATCTCGCAATCACCGTTCATCCCGAATATGAATACGTGGCGGTGGAATCCGGCGGCGAGGTATATATAGTTGCGGAATACCTTGCGCCCGGCGTAACCGGAGCTTGCGGCCTCAAGGATTCAAAGACCATTGCAAGGTTCAAGGGCAAGATACTGGACAGACGCAAAGCGCGCCATCCTTTTTATGACAGGGATTCCCTGATCATCCTCGGCGACCACGTTACGCTCGATGCCGGTACCGGGTGCGTTCACACTGCCCCCGGGCATGGTATGGAGGACTACATCGTCGCGCTGAAGCACAGCCTCGATATCTATAACCCGGTGGACGACCACGGTAATTTTGTGAAGGATCTGGAATTCTTCGGCGGGATGAACGTTTTCAAGGCTAACACCGCGATCAACGACCATATGCGCAGGAACGGCTCGCTGATAGGCGAGGAATCCCTGGTTCATTCATACCCTCATTGCTGGCGCTGCGACAACCCGGTGATTTTCCGCGCGACGGAGCAGTGGTTTATAAATATTGAACATGACGATCTGCGGCAGAAAGCGCTGAAAAAGATCGAGGCGACGAAGTGGATACCGGAATGGGGTGAAGAAAGAATTTATAATATGGTCAAGCTCCGTCCGGACTGGTGCATCTCCCGCCAGAGGATTTGGGGGACGCCGTTGACGATTTTCCACTGCAACGATTGCGGCGGGGTGATCGCAGGCCCTGAAATATTCGAGCATGTGGCGAAGATATTCGAGAAAGAGCATCTGGATGCCTGGCACCTGAAAACCGCGAAAGAGCTTGCGCCGGCCGGAACGAAATGCCCGAAATGCGGCAGCGAAAATTTCAGGAAAGAGACGAATATTATTGACGTATGGTTCGACAGCGGCGTGAGCAGCAGAGTGGTCCTCGGCAAACGGGAAGACCTTCCCTGGCCCGCGGACCTCTATCTCGAAGGGAGCGACCAGCACAGGGGCTGGTTCCACAGCGCTCTGCTGACAAGCATCGCCGTTACGGGCGAGGCTCCATACAAAGCGGTTCTCACGCATGGTTTTACGATTGACTCAGAGGGCCATCCTTTAAGCAAGAGCAGGGGCAACTACGAGCCGCTGCCGGAACTTTTGAAGAAATACGGAGCGGAAATCCTGCGCCTCTGGGTTGCGATGGTGGATTACAGGGAGGATGTCCGGTTCTCCGACCAGATACTTGCCGGCGCAGTCGAGGCGTACAAAAAGATTCGGAACACGATACGGTTCGGGCTGGGCAATCTTTACGATTTCAATCCGGACAAGGACGCTGTTCCGTTCGATGATATGGAGCCGTTCGACAGGTACGGACTTGCCCTCCTTGACGAAATGATCGGAAAAGCCCGGGAGGCTTACGAGAAATTTGAATTCACGGAGGTCTTCCATGCGCTGGAAAGCTTCTGCATCGTCGATTTGAGCGCCTTCCTATACGATGTCCTGAAAGACAGGCTGTATATCTATCATCCGAGCGACAGCCAGCGGCTCTCTGCGCAGACCGTGATTTTTACGATAACGAGAAACCTGATAGAGCTCCTCGCTCCGATAATGAGCTTTACCGCCGAGGAGGCATGGGACTACCTTCCGAACTTCAAGGGCAAGGAGACATCGCCGCTTCTTATGGCCTTGCCGGAAGCGGGTAAATACCGCATTACGAAAGACGAGAGGGAAAACTGGGATTTCGTCATCCGGCTGCGGGAAGACGGCTTGAAGGCGCTGGAGAGGGCGAGGGAGAAAAAGATAATCGGCCATTCTCTGACCGCGAAGGTAATCCTTGCCGCTGGAGAGAAGTATGCCCCGCTTGTCAGGAAGAATCTCGATCTTATCGGTGAGATTCTTATCGTGAGCCAGGCGGAGCTTTCGAAAAACGACGAAGATTTGCCGTATAAAGGCGAAAGGGTTCCGGAGATATCAATGGACGTTGCGGCCGCAACAGGGGCCAAATGCGCGCGCTGCTGGCACTTTTCCGAGCGCACCGGCGAATTCCCGGAGTTTCCGACGGTATGCGAACGATGCGCTCCAGTTCTCAAGCGGATTTAATCTTATGGAAAATATTGGTTTAAATGAAAAAAATATCGCTCCATCCTTTTAAAAGCGTCCGAGCCTATTTCGGGGTAAGTCTCATCATTCTATTTTTGGACCAATTGGCAAAAAGACTGATCGAGGGCGGTGTAATCCGGGTTTCCTACATCTACAACGAAGGAGCCATTATGGGGCTGTTCCGAAATCTCGACCCGGCGATCAGGATACCGTTTTTCTTCATATTCTCGTTGTTGGCTATAATATTCATTTTGTATTACATATTCACTTTGCCGCTGGACGAGAAGTGGAACCTCTTCGGGCTTTCGCTGATAATGGGCGGCGCCTTCGGGAACCTGCTCGACCGTGTTCTCTACGGCAAGGTGCTCGATTTCATCGAAACCGGTGTCTGGCCCATATTCAACCTTGCTGATTCAGCCATTTCCACCGGTGTTGCGATTCTTATATTCAAAACCGTCTTTCCGGGAAAGAAGAATGGAAAAAGCGTTTCCAGCGATTAAAAAGATGGGGGAAAAGCTAAATGAGGGGCTTGAACAAATGATAACATGTCATTCTGAAGAAATCCCGCGAAGGGAAGCCCTTGAAGAATCCGGACAGTTTCTTCCCTTGATTCCATCTGAAAATCCCTCAAGTTTCCGCTTCCATTATCTCCCTCCGAAACAGGCAACAGAAAGAGGGATCAACGGATTTATCATATTTACTATACAAGGAATTTAAAATGCATCCGGTTCTTTTGGATATTTTCGGTATCAAGGTTTATTCCTATGGGGTGATGCTGGTATCCGGGTTCCTGCTCGGTGTATGGCTTGCCGTAGTCCGGGCGAAAAAGCTGGGGATAGAGCCGGCGAGAATCCTGGACCTTTCTTTCTTTGTTTTAATCGCGGGCGTCATCGGGGCGAAGATACCGCTGTTCCTAAAGGAGCCGTCTTATTACCTCGGCAGCTTCAAGGCTTTCATAACGCTGCTCCGTTCCGGAGGGGTCATCCTCGGCGGTCTTATCTTCGCCGTCGCCACGGCGATTTTCTATCTCAGGAAACATAAGCTCGACAGCTGGGCGATTCTGGACCTCGCGGGACCATCCATAATCCTGGGGCAGGCGGTAGGGCGTATCGGCTGCTTCCTCGCCGGCTGCTGCTGGGGAAAGATGTGTGACTGCGCTGTCGCCGTAACCTTCACCAGCGAAACGGCGCATCAGCATACGGGCGTCCCGCTTAACGTCCCGATGCACCCGGCGCAGCTCTACAGCTCGATCGCGGATTTCCTGATCTTCTTCTTCCTGGCCTGGTTCTATTCACGGCGGACATTCAAGGGACAGGTCTTTCTTCTCTACGGTATTTTATATTCGGTCGCCCGCTTCGTCCTCGAATTCTTCCGCGGCGACATAGGGAGGATTACCATCGGCGGCCCGCTCTCCGACGCGCAATACCTCTGCATCGCAGGTTTTCTCGCCGCAACGTTTCTTTACATCAAGCGAAAAAAAACCTCCAAGGCTTGAGCTCCGATATCAGAACAAATCCGTAAGCCCTCGATGTTGGGGCAGACTGCACAGATTGTGTTGTAATATGAGATTGTCGTTAAATTGTCCATGTATAGTCCTCCTCCTAATGTCTAATAATGCTGTTTGGCATTAAAATTGAGCTCTTGGAGAAGGAGGACATAACATGAACAGTTATGATTATTACATTGGTTTGGATTGGTCGCAAGCTAAAATGGCAATAGCCTTCTGGAAAAAATGTTCGGGTGAATCCAGGGTAGTCGAGCTGGATTCGGACGTTCGGCGCCTGAAATACCTTCTTAAATCATTAAAGGGTAAAAAGGTATTGACCTTCGAGGAAAGCACGGCTTCACAGTGGCTCTGGGTGGAGCTATATGACCATGCAGACGAGATCATCGTATGCGATCCGTATCATAATTTTTTGCTTTCATCGGGTCCGAAGAATGACCGGATCGACGCCGGCAAACTGCTGGAGCTTCACCGGGGCGGTCTGTTGAAGCCGGTCTTTCATTCCGCGGATGTTTTCATGGAGTATCGCAAACTGATCAGCACTTACGATGATGTCGTTAAGACCGGAGTTCGCTGGAAGAACCGGCGTTCGGCAATCCTCCGCGCTCAGGGTAAGGGGAAGCAGGCGCATACGCTCGATACTGAATTTGACCGCTTCAATCTCGCTACGGCTGACAGTTACATAGCGCAATACGGGGACACCAAAAAGGTATACCACAAGCGGTTCAAGCAGTTGATCAGCGGTTCGAAAACCCTTCGCGCGCTCCACAGCATACCTGGAATCGGGCCGATCGGCACGGTCAGGATCGCGGCGGTTGTTGTTGATCCTGCGAGGTTTCAGGACAAGGGGCGCTTCTGGAGTTACTGCGGGCTGGTGAAGCATCACAAGATGAGCGGCGGCAGGAGTTACGGGAAGCGTTCGCCGCGTTGCAGCCGAA
>Ga0315293_10001886_pt1 | contig 20274 bp, 23 predicted proteins | sample YL17G13_20_MG_FD_203071 | JGI IMG/M metagenome (GOLD analysis project Ga0315293, IMG submission 203071) | Sediment microbial communities from Yellowstone Lake, YNP, Wyoming, USA - YL17G13_20 | ecosystem: Environmental > Aquatic > Freshwater > Lake > Sediment | place: USA: Wyoming | collected... | reverse complement strand
CGACGTGGCGAGAGATCTTCCCGAGCCACGCGAATTCGTTGTGATTCACGCGGCGTCCGAGCAGCATGATGGCGACCATCTGGTCTTCGATCATCGGGGCGCCGCGCGAGCGTAGGAACGACGCAAGCTCGCTCGGCAGCTCGGCCCACCAGTCGGGCCTGCTGAGGACGGTTTTGATCTGCGTCATCAGCACCTGCTTGGCCGCCTGACTCCCATCGGTGGCGAACACGCCGACCTTGGTCGAGCCGTTGCGCACCTTGCCGGCGAGGATGGCCACGTTCGGATGCCCATCGCCGTCCGTGTCAGCCATGAGCGCGTAGCGGTAGTTCCAGAGGTCGTCCACCGACTGCAGGTTGCCGTGGCCCCCGACGTGCGCGTACGCCTGCTGCACGAGCGCGAACAGGTCCTCAGACTCAGCCGGCGTCAGCTCGTCGATCGTCTTCTCGATCACGTCCGGGTTGCGCCGCAGGCGCCGCGGATTACGCGAGGTCTTGCGCCGCGGGTTCCTGCGGATGTCCGGGTCCGTGAGACTGAACGAGCCATCATTGAACAGCGCGCTCTTGATCTGCGTGGGCGAGAAGACGACGTAGACGTCTGACGGCTCGTCGTAGTTGCTCATCCCGCCGTTGTCGCGCAGGTTGCGAAAGATCACGCCGTCGTACCCGTCGCGCTTGGCGGCGTGAGCAACCTCGTAGGTCCTGCGCAGGACTGGGTATTCTGGAACCTTCAGGTCGTCCCACTTCGCCCCATGCGCATCGAACACGAACGGATTCTCCATTCGTGCCCACACGCGATAGGCGCCCCCACTGGAGGCCGGGTGCGTTCCGTCTAGGGACGGCGTGGGGTCAGGAAGGTCACTGATAGAACCCAGGTATGTGTTGGCATTCGATATGTCGTTCGTGAAGTAGAACCCTGGGTGATGCGGGTCTGCTTTTGCCGGATCGAATGCGGTGAAGCCGCCTTTATACGTGCCGTGGTACAGTAGTACCGGGGCACCGGACGTGTCGACCGCGCGACTGTTACCGAACCATGCGCGGAACTCTGGCGATGTGGGAACGTGGACCTTGAACTCCTCTTGTAGTATCCGTGATGGAGGCGGCACAAACCCGTCGGGCCACACCAGCGGATACCCAACAAAATCGTTCAGATTGGCGCCGGTAAAGTCGACGTCCGTCAGGTTGGCGCCGGTCAGGATCGTTCTGCTCAGACGCGCGTAGGTCAGGTCGGCTCCGGTCAAGTCAGCACGGAGCAGGCTTGCATCGGATAGGTCCGCACTTTCCGCATCCGCGCCAACCAGGGTCGCGCCCTCCAGATCCGCGCCGAGCATGTTCGCGTTGCGCAAAACCGCGCCAACCAGGTCCGCGTCAGTCAGAACCGCGCGAGACAGGTCCGCGCTCTGCAGTTGCGCGCGACTCAGGACAGCCCTGGCTAGCACCGCTCCGAACATGTACGAATGAGACAGCTTCGCATCCGTCAGGTTTGCGCCTGTCAGGTTCGCACGAACCAGTTTCGAGTAGACCAGGTCCGCGCCAGACAGATCGGCGCCGAGCAGATTCGCGCCGCTGAGGTCAGCGTAGACCAACTTCTCTCCGCGCAGGTCTGCTCCGCGCAGGTCTGCTCCGCGCAGGTCCGCAAAATGACCTTTCGCTTGTGCCGCAACGATTTCCGCCCGCGCCTCTTCGCTATTCATGACCGCGACCGCATCCACCAAACGACCCCTGCCGCCGCAGCGAGCGCGAGCACGACCAGCCCGACACCGATGCCCTCGTTGCCGCTGCCAGGGGCTTCGCCCGACTGCGCGCCCTTGTAGTGCACGCTGACGTGCCCGTCAGGCCAGAGGAGGCTCTGCGCGGTGCCGATGAACCAGTTGCCGGCCTTGAGCAGGGTGCGCGCCGTTGGGTTGTTCACCAGGAAGTTGGCCGAGACGCGTGCGTCGGCGAAATCGACCGAGCGCGGGACGGGGTTGGGCAGCTCGGCGTGCGTGAACTTGGTGACGAGGCTGCGCGTCTTCGCGCTCAGCTCGCTCCACGGAATCGACTGCGCGCGATCGCGGCGCGTGAGCTTGGCCTCGCTGCACTCCGGCTTGCCCGCGTGGCTGCCGCCCGGCTTGCAGAAGATGCCGTCGCGCGCCCACTTCGGGTTCACGGGCTGGCTGTGCGCGCGCACCAGCGACGCGAGCGACGGGTACTGCCTGCGGAAGCCGGGGAGTGCGAGGCGTTGCGCGTAGGTCCAGATGACGGCCGATGGGTTCGTGCCGCCCTCGAACTCCACGCTCCGCGCGAGCCACAAGAGGTCGTCTGGGGTGAGCTGGTACGACCAGCCGTCGGAGGCGACGATCTTCCCATGTTCCTGCGGCTCGCCGGCCGTTCCGAGAGACGTGTACGTCATGGGCCGCAGCGTACCAGGCACCTCTTGAGCGCGCACGCGTCTCGTGCTACCCAGAGAGCCGAAAGCAGGGCAGCTCATGCACTTCCGCCACGTCGACGACGAGATCTTGTTCGGCCGCCTCAAGGCGCAGCTCATCGAGTCCCTACGGGGCGCGCCAACCCACATGCTCGCCAATGTCCTACGCGTGCTCGGCCGCATCGAGTCAGTCGCCTTCTACGAGGGTGTCCGGCAGGGTGTCGTGGCACGTGCCATCGAAAACGCGGTGCTTCCCCACATGGAGGAAGTTCGCCCGATCGCAATGCACGCGCGCGTCTACGCTGGTGCCTTCACGCCGCTGACGACCGCTGAGGAACGATACATTCTGGAAAGCATCGGCGATGCCAGTTCAGTGATCGAAGAGATCCAACTGCACGGAGACCTCGCCGCGACACCCCTGGAGATGCCGCCGATGACGCTCGCCGAGGCGCTCGCCGCACCGACGGGTTCGCTCGCGGCACCGACCCCGCGGGACGCTGCCGCGGCGCGCGCGTACGACGCTGCGCTCCATGGCCCCTTCGCGACGTCTGAGCCCGACCCCGCGCTGCTCACCACGATCTTCGCCAAGGAAGCCGCAGACGCCGCTGCCCACGAAGCCGAGTTCCCGCTCATGGACGAGCCCGTGTCGCCGTGGCTCACGACGCTCAGCGATGAAGCCGGCGACGAGCAGCTGCGCAAGCTCCTCGGTGATCCCAGCGACGACTTCGCAGACGTCATCAAGGCGGCTGAGAGCGACTCCGTCTTCGGCGCCCAGATGCTGCGCACCGATGGCTCCAAGATGGCAGACGAGAAGCCTGACTTCATCGAGAGATGTCGCGACGCGCTCCAGGGGCGCATGGGAGCCGGATGGGGGCCCGCGAACTGGACCGAGGTCGTCTTCGCGGTGCGAGACGAACTCAAGGTCGACCCCTTCGTCATCGATCTCACCCTCTCCACTGACGTCGGCAAGAGCATGCTGCGGTCGATCGGCCTCTTTGAGATCGCCGACGCCCTTCTCGGCGAAGCCGACATCAACGCGATGCTACACTCAAGGCCATGCGCGTCTTCCACATAACGTACGCCGACCGGCTCCCCTCGATTGCAGAGCACGGCCTCGACCCATCGGCGCACGGGCCATTCTCGACGGGCGCATACGCCGCGCACTCGCGTGGTCGCAACTTCTTCACACACGGGTGGGACGGCGTCTCGTTCTGGATGTCCAGGTACGAGGACTTCGCCAACAACGACAGCGACACGCCCATCGAGGACGGACTCGTCCCTGTTGTGCTGGCGATGGACGTGGACGAGGACGACCTCTCCGTCGACGACGTGAGTCGCAACGAATCAATCCGAGAGGACTTCTTCGCGACGAAGCCCATCGCGCCCGACGAGATCGAAGTGTTCTACGATGGCGAGTGGTACGACCTGCAGGAAGCCGTCGAGGCCGACCTCATCGATCCATCTGAGGCGGGTGAAGAAGACGGGGACGACGGCGAGACGTGGTTCACGTTCAAGGCAGAAAGCCCGTTCATGCCGACGAATGATGACGAGCTTGAGAACCCGGACGTCATCAAAAGGAACCCACCTGTCGCGGTCACCAAAACACAGGCGAGCGCCGCGTGGGTGCAGCTCGGGCGCCCGCGCGTCGATCTCGAACAGCTCCGCATGGGGATGGAGGTCGAGCAGGAGCACACCGACGACATCCTCGAAGCGGCCAAGGTCGCCATCGACCACCTCGATGAGTTCGAGGACTACTACGACAGGCTTGCGGTGATGGAGGAGCGCGCGAGGCGGCACCTGCCACCGAACGGACTCAGGCCGAATGGCTCCTCGGCACGCGACGAGTTCAACACGCTCGTACTCGTGCTGAGACGCATGTATCCCGATTTCGGCACGCTTGTGTTCGTCGAGGACGATGCGGCGCACGACGGCGGCCGGCACTACGCGTACTGCGGCAAGACGAAGGACGGCGCGGAGATCGCATTTGCCAGTGCGGCAGACGACCATCTGAGTCCAGACCAGATGCGCGCGATGATGGCGCACGAGATCGGGCACGCCATCGACTTCCGCTACGGACGTCGCGTACTGGAGCGACAGTTCGGTAACGCGCTTGCATCAGATGGCGAGCTGCGCGCGGATCAAATCGCGGAGACCGTGTTCGGGTTCCCCATCAACTACGACGCGAAGTGTGCCTACGTGCAGACGGCGGCTCCGGGCGTCTATCCCAGACCAAGGGGCCTGCGCTAGACCCACCGTCACCCGCCGAAACCCTCGTCCTCGAACGCCGTGACGACGCCCTTGAGCAGCGTGTTGAGCCCGGCTCTGCCCGTGCCAAGCTCTTCGTACTTCCAGATGACACTGCCTTCGAGAGACGCTGAGATTGCTGAGCCGAGTGGCTCTCCGCGGCCCAGTCGCACGAGCACTTCGGGGCGAATCTCCATGTAGACCTGTCGCATCCTGGCGCGGACCTCGTGGGGGACCGCGCCGTACCACTTCAGCCACTTGGAGGTGGGCACGTTGCCTTCGCCGCGGTACGGCGCCTTGCCGGGACGGGTTGCCTCCCTGGCGTGCGTCATCTCATGCGCGAGGGTACTGCGAACCATGCTGATGATCGTTGGCGTCGCCAGGAACGTCCACGTGAAGTCAGAGCTGAGCTTGACGGTCACAATGGCCGCCAGGGAGCCGTCCTGGTATTTGCCCCATCGGCAGTCTCCGCTTACGGGGCTCATCGACGCGAAATTTGTGCGACAGGCGCGGATCAAGACCTCGACCGGTCGCCCGCGGGTGTCCACGACGTTGGCTACCGCCTCGAAGATAAAGGTTCCGTCTGGGATTGTCGGCGGACGAGAGCTGCGCTCGGCCATGGCGCATGCCCGCAGAGACCCGGCGATGCCTTCGGCAAGCTCATCGACAAGCTCCATGTCGATCGGCAACAGCCGAGCATTGCGCTTCAGACGCGCGCGTCGCGAGCGGTCCGATCGGCGAGATGTCTTGCGTGACGCCATGCCCTGTGCCCTGGCCCGCCTGTCAGCACACGTCAAGCACGCGCATCACGACGATCTTCGCGCGCTCTGCCGCCTGCGTCATCTCTTCGTCGCGCTCACCGCCGCGGCGCGCCATCTCCACGAGACGCTCGCTTGTCTCAAACGCGTGGCTGAGCGCGACGCGCGTCTGTCCCGCTGCGAGCGCCCGCTCCGCCTTCTCGACGGAGTCCAGCAGCTCGGACGCCGTGCCGACGACATCACGCGGAGAGAGCCTTCCCACGTACTCGACCGCGTTGCCTGTGAGGCGCCGCGCGCTGCTTCTTCCGATCACTTTCGGCCTCTGCCTTGCCCCGCGTGACGTCTTGCGCGCCACAGAACGCTTGCTCATGCGCGCGAGGCTATCACGGGCGGTGGCCACGGGGTCCTGCGCTAGATCACTTCGCGCCGAGGCGGAGACGTTCGATGGCGCGCATGGCGGCCCGCGACGGGTCCTCGGTGAGGCCGATGTCTTCGATCGCTTCGCCTTGAAGCGGGTCGATGACGGTGACGCGCAAACCCTTCGGCCCGTCGACGAGCACGACGGCGCGCGCCGCACTTTGAGCGAGCCACGCTTCGACGATGCCCCAGAGCGCGAGGCGCTGCATGGAGCTGGGGGTACGAGCGGGGGTGTTGTCGTCGTTGTGAGCGTTCATGCGAGCCTCCTCCAAGACAAGATCTGTTCCGGCGAGTAGACAGCGACGTACGCGTCGCGCGCCCCGACATCGAGCACCCGAGGGTCGACATAGACGCCATCGTAGCCGAGCTTCTGGAGGAACTTGAGCAGCCCATGACCGGAGATGGTGCCCACGTCCGCGAGCGTCATCGCGCATGAGAACGCGTACTTCAATCGATGCCCGACCATGCCAAAGATGTCTTCGATGTCTACGTCACGCATGCCCAGGGCCTTGAGGATCTTACGCGCGAGCACGGGGTTGTCGTCGTCGGGGCTGAACACGAGCGGGTTGCTGAGTGAGATCTCCGCCACGTTCACGAACGGGTTGTACCCACGCGCGTCGTCGGCATTGAGCGCGAAGTAGAAGCCTGGCCCGAAGTCGTACACGCGATCGCGGATGGACGTCGGCCTGCGGTCGAGCACGTCACTGCCGTGGTAACCGGTGACCGGACCGCCGCCGAGCGCTGCCTTCAGCGCAGCCCACGAGGCCGCGTTCGGGCGCATGCTGCGCGCGCTCCGGCGACGAGACGTCTTACGCTTGCTCATGCCGGAAGCTACCACGGGGGCCGGTGATCGTGTACCCTTGCGCCGTGGCAGCCTACACAGACTTCGACCAGATTCACCCGCACCTCTTCCAGGGTTCCTACCCCAAGCTCACGAAGGAGCTGCTTCATCAGTTCGACGTCATCGTGTACTGCGCGATGGAGAAGCAGCCCAAGGCCGCGGACCTCAAGCTCGTGTCACCTGGGAAACACGTGATCGGCATCCCGCTTGACGACGACCCGTACCAGCCGATCACTCGCGAGCAGGCGGCCAGGCTTCTCATCATGGCGCGCCAGCTCGCCGCGCAGGTTCGCGTGGGCAAGCGCGTTCTGGTCACGTGCATGATGGGCATGAACCGCAGCGGTCTCGTGTCGTCACTCACGCTCATGATGGCCACCGGGTGTTCCGGCAGGGCCGCCGTGGAAGCCGTGCGCACGCGCCGGCGCGCGTTCTCGGATGGTACGCGTGCGATGTTCAACCCAGTCTTCACGCGCTTCGTCGAGACGCTCGCGCCGGCTCTCTAGCGCGTCTCTTCTTCGATGCGGCTGCGGATGGCCTCGCAGACGGCCTGGTAGATCTGCGACACGCGCGCCACGCTCACGCCAAGAAGCTCTGCTACCTCTGCCATCGGCTCGTCTCGCAGGAGCACCTCGTCGGCCACGACGCGCGCCTTGCCGTCGAGCGCGCTGATCGCCGCGAAGATGATCTCCTGCACCTCGCGCGCCGCAGCTTCGTCCTCTTGTCCGCCGTCGCGCGGGAGGAAGTCCGCTTCGTCGCGCGCGAACGCCACATGCCGCGCGGAAAGCAAGTCCGAGACGTCCGAGCCGCTGATCTTGCGCCCGGCGATTTCTTTCAGCTCACTGCGGGAACGGACGTCGAGGCGGCGGATCGCATCGAGCATGCGATGCCTGACGCGTCGCATGACCCAGCCGAACTCGTTGGTGCCGAAGCCGTCGTAGGTCGCCACCGCTTCGAGCACGCCGATGCGGCCTTCCGCGACGAGATCGTCGACGTCGAGGCAGTGCCCAGACGACTGCTGCGGACGCATCGTGCGCGCGAGCTTCATGACGAGCGCGTCGTACTTGGCGAGGATGGGCGGCGCGCCTGCATCCGACCACGCGACGGAGATGCTCAGCCTGCTCACGCTTCTCGCGCGCGCCACACCAGCACGGCCCCGGCACCGACGACGAGAAGTCCTGCGGCGATGAGCGCGTAGAGCTTGAGGTCGGTCTCCAGCAGCTCGTCGTACATCTCGAAGCCGTGGTCGGTGACGTCGTCGGAGAGCGCCGCCCATGAGGCGCGTGTCGCATCCATCGGGGAGCCCGGCGCGACACTCATGGAGAGGTTGCGCGCGATGACGAGCCCCCCTGATTCCAGCCAGGGTTTGGGGTCTTCGGTGAGGACGCCGTAGCCACGACCCGCCCATGTACCGAGATACGGTGAGGAGCCGTCTGGTGCCGCGCGCCTACGCTCCAGGTGCAGGTGCGGCCCCATCACCTTGCTGCGCGCAGGATCGCTTGGAGCCTCGGCGCGCCACTGTGCGACGCTCTGTCCCGTCACGGGAGAAAACTTGCCGTTGGAGGTGTTGCCGATGCGACCGACCATTTGACCGGCTACGACCTTCTGTCCCGGCGCCACAACAGCGGCGCTCATGTGGCCGTACAGCGTCCAGCGCGCGGGTAGCGTGTTGTCTCGAACGACGACAGCGTTGCCGTAGCCGCGGAGGCCACCAGCGGGCCTCGCATCGGCGCTGACGGTCTCCACGGTGCCGCCCACGACTGCGATGACCGGCGTGCCGAAGCCCGAGCTGAGGTCCATGCCGGCGTGCACCGTTGGCTGCCCCGAGGTGCGCCCCGGACGGGTGCGCATGTTGGAGAGCATCTTGGCTCTTGTCACGAGCAGTGGTGGCGCGTAGGACATCGGGCTCGCTCGTGGCTCAGATGCCGGTGCCGAAGAGCAGCTGCGGCGGGACCTGGTTGCGGCCGATGATGTTGTTCTTGATGCCGGCGGCGCAGATCTCTCGGATCTCGTTCCACGGCATGAACATCGGCTGCTGGTTTCCGCACTTGCGGCACGGCGAGATGATCGAGACGCCTCTCTGCAGGGGCTCGATGCCGTGGACCTTGTGGCCGTGGACGACCGCGAGGATCTCCGGCCATTCGACGACCATCTTGCTCTGCCAGCCGCAGCCCTGGCACCCGAAGGTGCACTCGACGCCATGCGGCGCGATGCGCGTGCCGACCTCGTCCATCTCGTCAGCGCCGAGGCCGGACATCATGTCGTCGCTGCTGTTCGAGAACTCAGAGAACACTTTGCTGCTCATGGTTCGTATCTCCAGGGCGGGGCCCGCCGTCGCCGTGATGAAAGTACACTAGCGCTGGGCACGCTTCAAGTCAGATAGGCTAGACGCCTTCCCAGAGCTGCCAGTAGACGATGGCACCCGCGTCCGTCACGACGCTGGACGCGATGGTGAAGTCCGTGCCCACTGTGCGAGCAGTGACCTGTATGTTCCCCGTCGCCAGCGTGCCGCCGTCCTGCACCGTGAGCGTGAAACGGGTTCCCGCCTTCACGTTTGGGTTGAGGATGAGAAGCTGCCCTGCACCGTCGAGTGTGGCGAGCCCCGCGACGCGCCGGTTTGGCACGGGTGGAGCCACTGGTGGCAGGTCTGTTTCGCGAAGCACCGGCACGCCCTGTGACGTGATCTTGAACATCACCGTCGCACCGTTGATCGGCCCCTCCAGCGGGACGAGCTGAAGCTCCAGCTCCGATGCAACGTAGTTCGTGCCGACACCGGCCGCAGGAACTTGGAGTGACAGGTGCGCGGCGAGAGGTATGCCCGAGTTGTTGCCTGGTACTCCGATGGCTGTGATGCGGTAGAGGAGATCGCCTGCCACCACCGAAGCCATGTCTCCGATGTTCACGCCGCGCGACTTGAATCCTGTCGCGCCTGGCCCCGCAGAGTTCGCTCCAAACTGATTGCCTCGGAACTGCGCCCGGTTCGGCCGCTTCGTACTGTACTGGAAACCTGCGTTGGAGGGGATGATCACCGCGCCGCCCTGGTTGACGAGGATCATCGGATCGTCGTCCGCGAGCACGGCTAGCTTGTTGCCGATGGCGACGAGCTTCGCGTTTGTCGTCCCGAGATTCAGCGTGCCGAGAGCCGGTGTCGTATCGAGCTTCTGTCCTGCGTCGAGATAAATGTCGTTCACGCCGGAGGTGTTTCCGACGGCGAGGACTGCACTGAGCGGCGTCGATGGCACGCCCGGAACCCACGCAGCCCCATTCCAGACAAGGGTGTTGCCCGGAATCGCAGCGCCTTGTGCGATGCTGATGTCTGGCGTCGCACCGCCTGTGCTTGCCAGCGGTGCCGTTGCCGTGACCGCGGTGACGCCGGCACCGCCGCCGATTACGATGAACTTGCGCTGGATGTCGGTCATTAGGTCACCTGGATAAAAGCCGAGAGATCTTCAGCGGTGGGAGCCGGTCCGGGTCCATCTGCCGTGAGTGCGACGAACAGCAAATCATTCGCGAGTAGATCGGTCACGGCGGGAACAGTGGTGACGCCGCTAAAAGCGGTAGGGCCGCCGCTCAATCCGACGCGCGCGGGGAAGGGTGTGAGCGAAGTTACGGTGCCGGCTCGAATCCTGTAGAACTCGATCCACGTGACCTGACCCGAGGCACCCGGATTGCGCAGCCAGAATCCGCAGAGCACGATCGTACCGGGCCGCGTCACCAAGCGAGTGCCGTCGAACGGTCCTGGACCCGTGAGCGCTGCCACGTCAGGGGCGGGGAATGGTGCCACCGTCGACATACCATCGAACCCCGCCGGGGGTTGCGTTCCGGGGCCGATGAGCGAGCCGTTCAGGTTCCACTCGAACGCCGGTGTGACTGGCGCGACCGCTGCTGCCGGCGGAGAAACTACCCACGTGGAACCATTCCAGACGAGTAGGTCGCCAGGATTCGTTCCCGGTGTGATGCTGATGTTGGGGATCGGGGCGCCGCTGCTGAGGAGTGGCGCGTCCGCAGTGACGTCCGTGACGCCGCCGCCACCAGGAATCACGATGAATTTGCGCTGGATGGTGTCGGACATAGCAGTTTTCTAGACTGGGCCCGCACCCGTCGCATCGATCCAGAACCCACCCGCGACCGAGTACCAGATCGGCTTCCCGTTCGCCCCCAATGAGGTGTCGAAGAACTGTTGTCCCTCATAGGGTAGAGCGGGACGCAATATCCCGGAGAAGTTCGGCTGGTTCGCGAGTGTAATCTGATTCAGCGTTGCACCGCCGAAAAGCGGGATTGCCGACTGAAGTGGTACGGCACCGATGTCCGCCTTCACAGTCGAGAACGGTCCCGACAGAATCAGCGTCGTCTCTGGCTGCTGTGCGTGCGAGAACTTGCAGTCGTAGGGTGGCATGGTGCCATCCATCGAGAAGATTTCGATGTCGCCGAGGCTTCCCCCGCTCGATTCAAAGACGTTGTCCACATCCACGAACACGGTGCCAATCGCCTGCTGAAGGGTGAGTTTTCCGCCTCTGGTCACGCAGGACTCGAAGATCGTGGGAATACCGATCAGTGTCACGTTGGCAAGGAACTCACATGCCGTGCAGGTGAGACTGTTGCTGACTGGGTTCACGCGTTTCTCGGCGATCGTGAAGTCGTCGGCGAATCGACAGCCGAACGCGTAGATTTTACCCTCGTTACTGAACACGGTATTGAAGTCGAAGTTGATGGTCCCGAAGAGGCCGACGTTATTCCACGAGCTGCGGAAGTCATTCGGCACGAGTACACTCGGGGGACTCGGCAGCGACGGCGGCGCGTAGTTCGACCAGCGATCATCGATCGTCCAGGCACCCACGATGCGCGAGTGGTTGAATCCCTCGCCCAGGACGCAAATCTGTGGCGGTAGGACGAGCGGACCATCGTCGTAGGTTCCCGCCGAAACGAACACGCAGGGGCGCGTGAAAGGAGACGCCGGCTGCGGTCCCACAGGCACCACATAGGTCGTCCACGCGTACTCCATGGCCGCCTGTATCGTCAGGAAGGGAGACGTGATGGCACCGTTTGAAGTCGCGTCATCCCCGGTCTTTGACACGAAGACCGTATTCGTGAGCGAGCGGGACTTGAGCGCATCGATTGCGTCCTGGACGTTGTCGACGTTGAGTGGCGGAGCGACAAGCACATCGTCGTAAGCGATGAGGGCCGACGTATCGCGCTCCGTGAGGAGCTGCTGGATGATGACGTTTGAGTGCGGCGGCGGAGTAGAAAATGCTGCTTGATAAGCAGGGTCCACAGTCGTCTTCGCGTCCATGTTCATGGACACGACGCCGTTGACTGGGGTAGGAAATGGGAACGGCGGGTTCGGTATCGGCGGTACGAAGTTGATGAAGCTGTTGACTCCGATCTTGCCGCCGTAGCTTTCGATCGTCAGCACGACCTCGCCGTTGAAGCCGGGTCGGATGCGCGAGATGCACTCGTCGGTCGGCGCGAGGTTCGTTCCGTCGAGGATCGCGCCGTTGCGGAGACGCATCGAGTTCGGGCCGTTGCTCGTAGCGGCACGGAAGACTGAACCGCCACCGAGTGGGCCGGGGGGTGTGATGCCGCCACCGTCGAGGTCCACGTCGTAAGCGGCAGTCGGTCCCGAAACGATGTCCGGGAAGAGCGGTGCCCACATGATGTCTCGGGAGCGAAGCACGCCTGGATTGAGCGTTGCCCCAAGGCCAAGCTCCACGACGACAGTGTTTGACGGGCCGCCGTCAGCAGCAGCTCCCATGAAAATGACGTGAGAGAAGTCTTGCGCGAGGTAGCCGCCCATTCCGTCGGGTTTGCCTGTGATCTGACGGGGCGCTCCCGTGGGATCGCCTTCGACTAGCAGAACTGCTGCATCCCCGATAGCTGCCAGCGACGTGATCATTGCAGACCACGGCACCCCAAGCGGCCACACAAGGCAGCCAGCTCCGGCTCCAACTCCCGGCACCCACGCCACACCATTCCAGACGAGTGCATCACCCGGAGTCGCGCCCGCTCCCGAGATGATGACGTTGGGCGTCGCAGGCGCACCTGTGATGGCCAACGGCGCGTCGGCAGTAACGGCCGTGATTCCGCCACCGCCAGGAAGCACGATGAACTTGCGCTGGATGGTGTCAGGCATCGTGGGCTCGAAAGTACACTACACGCCGTCGGCGTTCAAGCCAGGCTCAGTACGCTGCCTTCGCGCCGGGTTCCCACTGCTTCGGGATGGGTCTTCCGTCGCCGAAGGCGCGCTGCGGCTGCGTCTTGAGACCGAGGACCTTCACAGCGTAGTCGAGCACGACGTGCTCCCAGATGCCCTGACCAGGGTCGCTGGGCTTGTTGTCGTTGCTCTGCCGATGCGCGTAGACGAACTCCAGCGGCATGCCCTCCTTGCGCCCCTCCTCGACGAGGAAGCGAAGCGCGGCGCGAGCCGTGGCGATCGTAAGGTCATCGAGCGGCGTTGCTTTGCCACCCCACGTCGTCTTCTCGTCCTCGCGGGCAACGGTCGTGGGGTCATCGAGGAGGCCTGGGTACATGCCTTCGATCTCTAGACCCAGCGTCGGCGCGTTCAGCGAGTTGCCGTGGTAGAGATACCAGAGCAGGGGCGCCGTGATGACGTAGACGCCGTCGCGGAAGGCGACACCCTGTGCGGGAATGCCCATGGCACGCTTGTACTTCTTGTTGGGGTCCGCGGCGGGTCCGAAGACGCAGGCGGTCTGATGCACGGTGACGCCGCACACCGTCTTCGGGTCACGGACCATCGTCTTGCCGCCGACGATGCGGCTCGTAGGGATGGGCGTGCCATCTGATTTGCGCTTGATCGGGAACGGGTTGACTTGCTGCTGCCTCCAGTCGAGGCAGAGCGGCGCGCCAGTGGCGATGGGCGCGTCAGTAGCCACTGAGGCACGCACTGACGACGGTGACGCCGAGCAGGACGAACCACGCCACGGCCAGAGTCAGTACCGCACGTCTCCGTGTCTCTGCTTTGAAGATGCTCATGGGACGCCTCCGCTCCAGGCTACACCCATTGCACGAACGACGCCGACGAAGATCGCATCTTTTGCGCGCTGCTCTGGCGGCAGCTCTGCGTAGGCCACCATGCAGGGGTGTTCTTTTGCAGCGGGGTCCTTGACCAAGCCGAACTTCCAGCCCGTGGCCACCTTCTCCGCCAACCAGCCGGCGTGGGACTCCTCGGGCGTGTTGCCGGCGAGGGCGCCTTCGACACCCTTGAGTGCGCTCGCCTGCTGCCATTCGGGGGCGTCATCCCATGCGGGTTGTGAGTGATCGTCGTGGGCGATGCACCAGGCGCGATTCGCCTCATGTGCGGCGCGCGCGCAGGACGCCAGGACCAGATACGACCGCTGTGACGAGGTCACGGCGTCTCCGTCGGCGGCTTGGCGTCCTCGTCAATGCGGGGCTTGTCACCGAGGCGCGTCGTCAGCACGGCGAGGATCGTGGCGGCGATGAGCATTGCATGTGTCACCCATGGCGGCGTCCCAGGCGGCAGGACGGGGGTCACAGCGGTGATGATGAGCAGTGCCGTCGTGCACCAGGATACCCACTGTGTCGCTGCCGGTGCGTGGAACTTCTTCATCGCTGTCTCTCCAGGGCGCCCCGCTGTTACCGTTTATCTTTTCGCGTCGTTGCAGCCGAGGTCGCGGTATCCACGAACCTGCGCGCTGTCTCGACGTCGAACTTCGCGACCTTTAGTTCTGCGACAAGACTATCGCGCGCATTTTCGAGCGCGTCAACGCGGCGATGCAGACGGTCGGCGTTGGCCTCGTGTTCTGTGATTTCTGACGCGTGCTCGGCGCGGAGCGCGAGCCTCTCCTGTGCAGCCTCCTCGCGCTCGCGCTTGACCTCCTCGCGCAAGTAGTCGATCTCATCGACCCTCGCCTTCCAGGCCGACGACAGGCGACGCGCCACGGCACGCGCCACAAGGACTGCCGAGGGCGTCGCGGCGAGTGCAGCAAGCAGCTTCCAGATGACAAGCGCGGTCATCGAAGAACGCTAGCCCATCACGGCGCGGGGCGCAGTGTGGACTTACACACACACTGCGTGGTGCCTACCGACGTTTCGCCTTGAGATCGGCGTCAGTCTTGGCTCGTGCCGTGGCGAGGACGGCGTCGAGAGCGACGAGGAACTTGTCGCGGCCACCGAGGTGCGAGAACAGGTTGAACAGCGTGGGGGTCGCGGCGGCGAGGGCCTTGGCGAACTCCAGTGCGATCTGTGCCGCGGCTTTGCCTGTGTCAGCCATCAGTTGTCTCCGTGTTCGATAGCAGCCAACGCGGCGTCACATCGTGTGCGCTCGGTTGCCAGGTCGGTTTGATCTTGCTCCAGCGTCGTGTCGGCGCGGTCCACGATGGCACGCTCGTTCGTCGTGCAGCGCGCGACCTCCGTCGAGTACGCGATGCGCAGCTGCGTGGAGGGTCCGCATGCGGTCAGGACCGCGACGACCGTGAAGATGCCCAGGTACTTGCGCATGGGCTCAACTCTCGCGAGGTGCGCGCACGATGACGCCGCGGCTGATGTCGATGCTCGACATCGTGTACTTGCCGGCCTCCTCGTACTTGGCACGCACCTGGGCGAGCAGCGAGTTCAGCTCGTTCTGGCGGTTCTGCATGTGCAGCTGCGCGTTCATCAGCCGCTCGTTCGCGAGCTGCACGATCACTGCATCACCAGGCTCGATCGCGAACTCACCGTTGGCGAGAGCAGGCGCAGCGGGCTCCGTCGGAGACACATCAGCTGCGGCGGGCACGGGCTTCACGAACTGCGGCTTCGAGAACGGCGACTTCTGCTTCTTCATCGTGGTGGCTCCTTGGGAGAGATTGTCTGACATCGGACGCGAAAGTACGCGCTGTGTCAGACGTTGTCAACCGTCTCTCGATCAGATGAGCCACCAATCCGTGCCATCGCAGATGAGATTCAGCGTGGCCAGGTTCGTGTTCGCGACGAAGTTGGCCGCGACGCCTGCGATTCTTTCAGTGCCCGTGCGCGCCACCGTGAAGTTGAAGGTGGCGAAGCCCGAGGTTCCTGGCACGCCGGCATCCGTGACCGTCCAGCGGAGGCCCTTCACGGGAGTGGGCAGCGTACCCGTGCGCGCCGCCGAGCTTGCGACGCAAATAATGGTGCCGGGGGCGAATGTCGTGAAGTTGAAGTTCGCGTTCTGGCCGGCGACGACTTGGGCGCCATAGATGGGCGACCACCCCGTCGCGGCGGCGAGCGTCTTTTGCCAGAGTTCGCCATTCGTCGTGCCGTTGTTGCGGTAGTAGATGGACCCGAGCCCTGCCACGACACCGGAGCCACTTGACGGGTCGACGGTGCCCGCGAACATGTCGATCGTCTGCGCCGACTGTTGCAGCGTAAGAACGGGGCCATCCTTCGCTGCTGCACCGGCAGTCGAAGTGCGTGTCGTGACGATGTTGACCGTGCCGGGCTTGGTCACAGCGTTACTAGCCGCGCCACCCGTGAGCGTGACGTTGCCGCCAACTGCTGCGGCGGCAGACGATGCTGTGCTGCCTCCGGTGATGGTGACGTCGGCGCCCCTGATGGCCGTCGCTCCTGCGTTGGTATTGCTCCCGCCCGCGATGGCGACGTCGCCGCCCCTCGTAGAGGCGGCGAGGCCGTCTCCTCCAGAAATGCTGAGGTCGCCTCCGCGTCCGGTAGAGGTCGCTCCTGTGATGGAGCCTGCCTTGATCGTGACGGCACCGCCGTTACCGGCAGCACCCGCGACGCCGGTGCTGCCTCCGGTGATGGTGAGGGCACCACCCGCTTGGACGCCTCCGCCAGAGGTGATGTTTCCGCCGCGCAGCGTGAGAGCGCCGCCGCTGCCGCCTGTCGCAGTGGCGACGTTGATGTCGCCGCCTTGGACAACTACGGCGCCGCCGGAGGCGACGGAGCTGGCCACGGTGATGGTGGCGCCCCTGACCGTGACTACACCTGGGGCACCGCTCGCGGCCGTGGAGGTGCCACTCGTGATTGTGACGGCACCTCCGGTTCCAGCGGCAGCCGTGGCACCGCCCGTGATGGTGATTGCACCGCCCGCTCCGCTGGTGATGCCCGTGCCGCCCGTGATGGAGATCGCCCCACCCGCTGCGGCGGCTGCGACGCCGTTGCCACCGAGGATGGATACCTGCCCACCCGCCGTCGCTGTCGCGCCACCGGCACCGCCCGCGACAGTAGCCGTCCCGCCGACGCCCGCGCCCGTACCGGCCCCACCCGTGACGCCACTCGCGCCACCGACGCCACCCGCGCCACCTGCACCACCTGTGTTGGTGACGGCGCCACCCGCACCGGCTGCGCCACCGACGCCGCCTGTGTTGGTGACGGCACCGCCGGCATTGGCACCGATGCCGAGGCCACCGACCAGATTCACGGGGCCACCGGCGCCGCCTGCGGTCGCGGCATCGCCTCCCGTCGCCTCAACGATGCTGCCCGCTCCAGCCGCCGGTTTCCCGCCGGTGAGAGCTACGCGACCCGCCGGGCTGATGGACAAGTGGGTGTTGAGTGAACTTTTGACGACGAGGACGAAGGCGCTCGTGCTTTGACCGTCAACGAGAAGGGCGGGCTCGGTGACGGTCCCGGTGCCCGTCTTCGTGATCCTGACGGCACCTCCGCTACCGGACTGGGTGACGATGAGGCCGCCCGTGCTGTTGCCAGTCCCGTCGCCAGTCGTGCTGCTGGTGATTGCAAGCGCGACGCCGCCGAGCACTGAGTTGTGCGTGATCACTGCGGCGCGTGACGCGGCTCCATCCCCGTTGTGGATGCTGCTGAACCCTGTTCCCGTCGAGCCCGTTGCCAGTGTGACCGCGACTCCCGTACCCGAGTTGGGATTCCCCGTGCGATCCACGGTGAGCACGGTATCCGCGTTCGGCGTCAACGCGTTCGAGAGAGCGACGGGCTTCGTCACCGCAGTGACGATCGTGTTGCCCGAGGTCTGGTTGTACGCGAGTTGGAGCGTAGAGGTTGGTACAGTAGAGATCTGCTGCCACGCCGTCGCCGCTGAGCCGGCCTTGACGTAGAGTGCCCCCGTCGTTCCCGCGTCTTGCAGGTAGAGGGAACCCTCGGGAGCCGTGACTCCGAGCGCGCTCGGGACCAGCGTACCAGCGAAGATGCTAACTCCGCCGCTCGCGCCACTCGCACCCGTCTGAGATAGCGTGAGAGCGGGACCGGCAGTGCCAGCCGTGGCGTTCGCGCTACGCTGTGTAGTGATTGTGGTGCCACCTGGTCTGCCGCCGAGAGAGATGCCACCCGTGATAGTGATGCTGCCGCCGGCACCCGTACCGGCCTGAGCCTCGCCGCCAGTGATTTCGACCGCGCCCGCGTTCGCGTTCGTCTGCACGTTTCCGCCGCGAATCAGCGTCAGACCCGCCGCGCCGGAACCCGCGCCAACATCACCTGCGAAGACCGAGACGTTGCCACCTACACCGCCGGCCGCAGATGCCGCGCCGCCGCGAATACCCGCGCTTCCTCCGAGGCCGGAAGTGACGTCTCCGCCCGTGACCGCAGCCGTGCCGCCGAAACCATCCGTCGCGGCACCGGCTTGCGCAATCAGTCCGCCTGCGCTGCCGGAAGTTGCGGCGCCGCCATGGATGCGCAGCAAGCCGCCGTTGTCGGGAGCAGTTACCGCCGCACCTGCGCGAATGCTGACGTCGCTGCCGGTCGCAAGATTGTCGCCGCCGAGATAGGTGAGCGCTCCCTGCTGGCTGATGGTCAGCATCGTGACGATGCCGCTCACGCCGCCGCGAACGACAAGCGCGTCTCCCGTACCACTCGACGAAAACCGTGCCGCTGCCGCCGCTGCGCCGGGGCCAGCGGAAACGACGTCGAGCGCGATGCCGGAGCCCGCGTTAGAGATCGTAGCCGCCGCCGCCGTTGACACGCCGCTCGTCGACTCGACCTTGAAGACGACGCCAGCAGTCGCACCGCTCGCCGCGATGTTGAGCGCGTGCGAATCGACCGTGGTGCCGGGCTGCACGATCGACAGGCCGCTACCCGCCGATGCGGCACCCATCGACACCGTGATGCCGTTTCCAGTGTTGGTGGTGCCGTTCTGACTGACTACGATGCCGGTGCCCTGCGTGGCAGCAGCCATCGTCACGACAAGACTGTCACCGGCACCCGCGAAGGTGCGATCGAGCGTCAGCGCGGCATTCGCGTTGAGCGCGTTCGAGATGGCTACAGGCGTACCCGCGAGCGGGATGATAATCCCCGGCCCCGCGTTGTAGGCGAGCTGGAGGCTGCTACTTCCACCGGAGACGACCTGCGTCCACTGCGTCGACAGCGCGTTCGTCTTGATCCAAAGCTGACCGGCGCCTCCTGTGGTCCGCAGATAGAGCGACCCCTCGGGTGCCGCGACACCAGGAGACGAGGGGTCGGCCGTGCCGACGAGCATGCTGGCTGCTTGCGATCCCTGCGTGAGGCTGACGCCTGTCGTCGTCGCATCCCCCAGCGTGAGCGTCGTCACGGAACGCGGCACGATGCCATCGGCGGAGACCGCATCCGTAGGTGCGAACCCGCTCAGCTCACCGCCGATGATCTTCAGTGGGATTCTGGCGGTCACGAAGTGTTCCTCGTCAGTTCGCTGCCGCGCGTCGTCCCGTTACCAGGCGACGCGCAGCGAGTTCACCGATGGCTGATCAGTTTTCGACCGGAGTCGTGATGAGCAGAAGCATGCTGACCTTCGGCGATCCGCCACCCGTATCTGCCGTGCGAGCGTAGCCGACAGGAGCGACAGTCTCGCCCGTAAGCGTGGGGGCCACGTCTGTGACCTTGCCCGCCTCTGTGAGCGAGACGTACAGCCGCGCTCCCGCGACCACCAAGCCCGAACGGTTTGCCTGGACCTTCTGGTTCTCGATGGTGCCCGCAGTGGTCATCGACCCTACGGTTCCCTCGTTGGCTCCGATCGCGAGCGATGTCGCAAACGATGTCGCGATGGCCAGGGACATCGTGTTTGCGGAGCTGATGTAGCCGAGGTCGCCGTCGGCGAGACCCGTGGTGGTGAAGCCAGGGATGACGATCTGCGATGCACTCGTGGTGCCGACCTTCAGCTCGTTGAGCGCGCCGACGACCGACGTGGCCGTGAAGCCCACAAGCGACACGTCGCCGGCTCCGGGGCCGTTGAACGGAATCGGCGTTGCGATGCCGCGCGCCTTGAACGTGATGTCGTCCGTCGCGCCAGACGTCGCAAGGATGACGTTGCCGCTCGTGATCGTCGACAGCGTGAGGTTGGCACCCGTGACCGAGAAGTTCGATGCCGCAGCGGCATCAAGCGAGATGACGCCGGCACCAAGCGTGTCGACGGTGAAGGACTGACCCGAGGTCGGAGCAGCAGTGATTGCGCCTGCTGCGCTGAGCGTGAGGATTGGTGTGCCGCTGTCGTTGAAGACAGCGATGATGCCAGTGCTTGTCGAGTCGACGGTGAGTGCCGTGCCCGAGCCCGACGAAGCGACGTCGAGGACAGTGGCGTTGACAGCCTCGACTCGCGCGCCTGGGTGCGTGAGCAGACCTGCCACAATCAGTGCGCGGTCGGTGCCAGCTCCGCTAGCCTGCGCCGACAGTCCTGCTCCGCCACCGCTGCCAGCAGATGTCGAGAAGACGCCTCCGTAACCTCCGCCTGTAGTC
>Ga0315293_10001884_pt1 | contig 20278 bp, 22 predicted proteins | sample YL17G13_20_MG_FD_203071 | JGI IMG/M metagenome (GOLD analysis project Ga0315293, IMG submission 203071) | Sediment microbial communities from Yellowstone Lake, YNP, Wyoming, USA - YL17G13_20 | ecosystem: Environmental > Aquatic > Freshwater > Lake > Sediment | place: USA: Wyoming | collected... | reverse complement strand
AGGCAGACTGCAAGCAGCCAATATATCCCGGTGTCTTTGCTTGTGCTGATGGCAGGCGGGGCAATTGCATTCAACCGCTTTAAAGCAGGCAACAAGAACTGGAAAAAGCTTGGCATAATAATTGCATTAATCATTGCCATGTTCCTTGCGGCAATATTCCTGCTTGGCTCTAACCTAATAGCGGTCATTACAGTCACTGTTGCCTCATTGGCAATGCTGGTTTGGCTTTTCAGGGAAAAAGAAACAAGGGCTTTTTTAGGAAAAGCAAAGAGTTTCCTAAAAAAACAAAAGGAGTGACCAAAATTGAACATAACAAACTCCTTCAAGCTTTCCCTCAACAGCATATTGCACAGGCAACTGAGGAGTTGGCTTACCCTTTTGGGGATAGTAATCGGCGTGGCAGCAGTTGTTTCTATAATCTCAATTGGCGAAGGAGCCCAAGCCAGCGTAGAAGAACGGCTTTCTGGTTTGGGGGCTGATATCATAACAGTCAGCCCTGGCTACAGCAGGGCAGGTACTTTTGGCGGAGAATTCAGGGGAGGGGGCCCCGGGGGAATGGCACCACCTGGAATGGAATCTTCCTCGGAAGAAGATCCGACGCTCACAAAAAGGGATGCAATTGTAATTCAAAGCAATCCCAATGTAGAGTATGTTACAGAAATTGTTTCAGGCAGGGCAGACATGGTTTTTCTGGCAGAGGAAACAAGCGTCACTGTTACAGGCGTAAACACTAACACATGGAAAGAAACATCAAACCTTGAACTCGCTTCAGGCAGGTTCCTGAGCGCAAGCGACTCAACATCAATCGTTATCGGCGACAGGATTGCAAACGAAATGTTCAAGCAGACCATTACAATTGGCAGAAAAGTCGTCATTGGAGATAAGCCTTTCACAGTAGTCGGCATATTGGAGGCATCAGGTAGCAGCGGTTTTGGCTCAGGCAACAGTGATTCCGCTGTTTACATGCCTTATGCCAGCGCTTGGGAAATAACAGACGTTGAAAATGGCACTTTTTCATCAATACAGGTCGAGGTAAGTGATCCTGAACTGGTTGAGCAAGTAACTGAAGAGCTTACCGACTCTCTGCTGGTTTCAAGAAAGGTTGTGGAAAAAAACCAGGATTTCAGCATAACCTCCTCACAGGCAATGCAGGAACAGATAACTGCAACAACCCAAACCCTGACACTGTTCTTGGGAGCAATTGCAGCCATATCGTTGCTTGTCGGCGCAATTGGAGTTGCAAACAGCATGTTTACTTCAGTTCTGGAAAAAACAAAATTAATTGGAATACTCAAAGCACTTGGGGCAACAAACAAGGAAATACTGCGGATTTTCATAATAGAATCAGGATTGTTCGGCTTTGTAGGCGGCTTGCTTGGTGTTGCCCTGGGAACATTGATTTCGCTTGGATTAAACGGCCTTGGAATAATCTCTTTTCCAATGATGGGGGGCGGCATGACAACCTTTGTAAGCCCAACACTCATAATAGTAGCAATAATTATTTCTACAGGTGTAGGCATAGCATCTGGAATAATGCCTGCAAGGGCTGCAGCAAAGCTGAGGCCGGTTGAAGCACTAAGATATGAGTGACCGTGCAAATTAGCCAAAAAAAAATTAAGGGAGATTATTGCTTTTTAGGGAACATTTTTTCAATTTCAAGCTTTAATCCAAGCTCTTTCAATTGCCTTTCAGATACTTCGCTTGGGCTGTCTTCCATCAAGGAAACAGCCGCCTTGTTTTTCGGGAAAGCGATTACATCCCTGATGCTTTCGCTGTTTGTGAGAATAGCTATAAACCTGTCCAGGCCAAGCGCAATTCCGCCGTGGGGCGGGGCGCCGTATTTGAAGGCTGAAAGCAAAAAGCCGAATTTTTTGTCGGCTTCCTGTGGAGAAATTCCAAGCGCGGTGAAAACCTTTTGCTGCAGCTCCCTTTCGTGAATCCTGATGCTGCCGCCTCCAAGCTCACTGCCGTTGAAAATTATGTCATAAGCCATTGCCCTCATTTTCAATGGCTCTTTTTCAAGCAAATGCATGTCCTCGTTTTTTGGATGCGTGAAGGGGTGGTGGCAGGCAACCAGCTTTTGCTCTTCCTCGCTGAATACAAACATTGGGAAATCCGTAACCCAGAAAAAATCCATTTTTTCCTTATCAACCAGGTTTTTCTTTTCGGCAACCTTCAGCCTAACCGCACCCAAAGCAGTGCAAGCCGTTTTCCATTCGCCTGCAACCAATAGCAGCAAATCATTTTCTTTTGCATTGGTTTTTTTCAGCAGTGCCTGGAGGTGCACAGGGAGCAAAAATTTTGCAATGTGCGAATCCAAGGCGCCTTTTGCAACAATCGCTGTAACAAGGCCCTTTGCCTTGTAGATTTTGGCTGTTTCCGCCAAGTCATCAAGGTCGCCTTTGCTGAAAGAGCCGCATCCTTTTGCATTGATTGCCTTTATGCAGCCGCCTTTTTCCAGGACAGAATTGAAAACATTGAAATCAGTGCCCTTCAATTCTGCGCTGACATCAGCAAGCTCGATGGCAAAGCGCCTGTCCGGCTTGTCCGAGCCAAACCTGTCCATTGCCTCAGCAAAGGTCATTCTCTCCAGGGGCGCCTTGATTTTTTTTCCGAAAACCTTTTTCATTACAAATGCAATGCTCCTCTCCGTTGCATCAATCACGTCTTTTTCTTCCACAAAGCTCATCTCTACATCAACCTGGGTGAATTCAGGCTGCCTGTCAGCCCTCAAATCCTCATCCCTTAGGCAGCGCGCTATCTGGAAATACTTTTCAAAGCCTGCAACCATCAAAATCTGCTTGAACAATTGCGGGCTTTGCGGCAAAGCATAAAATTTTCCCGGCTGCAGCCTGCTTGGGACAAGGTAATCCCTGCTTCCCTCAGGAGTGCTTTTTGCAAGCAGCGGAGTTTCAATTTCCAAAAAGCCCTCTGAATCAAAAAAGTCCCTGAATGCTTTCGTGATTTTGTGCCTGAGAATGATTTTTTGCTGCAATTCAGGCCTCCGCAAATCAAGGAAGCGGTATTTCAGCCTGGTGTCCTCGCTTGCAAGAACCTTGCCTTCAATCTCTATCGGCAAAGGCTGCTCTGCTGCATTGATTATTTCCAAGGAAGAGGCCTCAACCTCAATGTTCCCTGTTTTAAGCGCCTTGTTTTCAGTTCCCTTCGGCCTTTTTCCCACCTTTCCTTCAATTGCAACAACAAATTCTTTTCCAAGGCTTTTTGCCATTGCATGGGCTTGCTTTGCCTTTTCAGGATTAAAAACAACCTGTGTAATGCCATCCCTGTCCCTAAGGTCAATGAAAGTCAGGTTTCCGTGGTCGCGCCTGTTGTGCACCCATCCAAGCAAAGAAACCTTTTTGCCAACCTGCTTTTCAGACAATTCGCCGCAAGAATGAGTTCTCTTCATTCAAACACCAAAGCTAGAAAAATTGGTGAAAAAAACGTTATAAAGCTATTTGTTGGCATTAAGGGAGAAGGGGCATTCTTTTTTCAGAAAGCATTCCGCGCAATTCGGCTTTTTCCTGCAGCTGCGCTTGCCATGCTCAACAAACAGGGCATGAAATTCATTGAACAGCCGGGCATCGGCAGGCAATTGCGATTCAAAGAAAGCCTTTACTTCTACATAATCGGTTTTTGTTTGCGCAAAAAACCTCTCAACAAAGCGCCTTGTATAAGCATCCGCAACGAAAGATGGCTTGCCTGCGGCGTACAAAATTATGCCGTCTGCTGTTTCAGGACCAATGCCATGCAAAGAAAGCAGCTCTTCCCTTAGTTCAGCAAGAGGCTTTTCAAACATTTTTGAAACAGAGCAGGAATAATTTTTTTTAACATATTTTGCAAAAAGAATCAGCTTTTTTGCCTTCTGGTTATAGTAGCCGCTTGGCTTCACCAGTTTTGCAATCCCAGCCTGTTTTGCACTTGCAATTTTTTCACAGTTAAGCATTTTTGCCCTGTTTAAATTTTCGAGCGCTTTCATCACGTTTTTCCAGTCAGTGTTTTGGGTGAGGATTGCGCCTGCGCAGATTTCAAATTTTTGGCGTTCTGCCAGGCTGCCGCGCTTTTTGTAGGTTGGCAAAAATTCGCCTTTTTCTGTTACAGGCCACCAGTTTTGGTAACTGTAATGCGATAGCATTTTTTTGCAAAGCTGCAATGGATGCATATACAGATTTTTGGAAGGAAATTGTTTTTTATTTTGCTGAAAAATTGCCGAAAGCAACCATTATTAACAGGTTAGTAACAGGTTATTAACGGTGTTTTTTGTGAAAATGCTGAGCGTTGCTGTTGACGATAAGTTTGCCATGGCAATAGACGATGTCATAAAATTGTCCGGCACCTACTCTTCAAGGAGCGAGTTTATGAAGGACTCGCTAAGGAAAAATATAGAGCAAACAAATAAGTTTTCAGAAGACATTAAAAGGGGCAGGGAATCAACAAGGAAGCTGGCGGCACTTGCGAAAAGCAGGGGCTTTACCGGCAGGATGCCAACGCAAAGGGAAAGGGACAAGGTTGCATTGGAATACCTGAAAGAGAACGGGCTCATTTGAATTCGGCTGGATCAATAACCATAATTTTGCTTTTGGCTGCCACAAAGTCCTTGACATTAAAAGTAACAATGCAGTCACAGTGATTCGCAACGGCAATGGCCGCATGCGAAGCATCCCAAAAATGCACGCCTTTTTCGACAAATTCCTCAACAAGCGGCTTTTGTGCATTTCCTGCAAGTTCTGTTTTTATTTTCCTCTCTGCGAAGTAACACAGTATTTCTTCCTCGTTTAGGTAACAGAATCGTTTCACTTCTTTGGAAAACAATCCAGATAAAACAAGCGTGCAATCCTGTTCCTTTGCCCGCTCCAGAAAGTCTTGCGCTTCAGCAAACAAGCCCCTGAAACCCCTGCCAATCTCGGTTTTCATCAAGGCGATGAAGACATTTGAATCAAGGTAAACCCTTTTCATCAAATAGCAAAATAAGCGGCTGCTTTTAAACCTCAACTTGAAAATAGGCAATCAACGAAGAAAACTGGGCAGCCAAGGATTTTTGCTTATGCAAACGCTTTTGCACAGGTCAAAGCCTGACGGCGATTCCTTTGATTTCATTGTTCGCGTATTTGCCTGAAAATCCTTTTCGCTTCATTCCATTGGCGTAATTTTTTCTCTCCCAGGCAGCTTCTTTTTCAGGCACTGAAATATCAGCGGTGGAAAAATCGCTGAATTTTGTTTTGAAAACTTTCAGGAGCCTGTGATTTGAACTATAGCCATAAAATCCCCCAAAACCAGCTTTTTTCAGATTGCCTATGTTGTTCTCGAGCGCGATTATCAAGTCGCCGATTTCGCCGACGCTGGCAGAATCAATATGGATTCTCAAGATTTTTTCCCCTTTCCTGAAAAAAAGCCTGCCTTTACCCGCTTCTGAAACAATTGTTCCGGCTTCTCTTGGCTTTCTCACAACTGTTTTCACACCAACCAGCGTTGAATTTCCTGCAGTTATTTTTAGAAAAGGCAATTTTTTTGCAGTACTCTGGGAAAATCTCACGCCGAGCAGACTTCCGGGCAAATTGAATTTCCTTAACTTTGCTTTTGCAGCCATATTTTCCCAGATAAGCTTTGCACGCAATTCTTATTAAACATCGGCAGGAAAGTTTTTTATGCGAATTCCATTATTGTTTTCTGCCCCTTGTGGTTCAAGGGCCTTGCGGTTATGCCAAGGCGCCTGTGCACGTAATTTGCGAATTCTTTTTCAAAGCCGTGCATTGTCAGCACTAGCTTTGGCTCTGCCTCTTTCACATACTGCAAGAGCTGCGCAAAATCCGCGTGGTCGCTTAATGGGAAAACAGCATCATAGCCGTTCCTGCTTTCCCAGCCTGTTGCCATTGCGCTGAAAACTTTTTTGTGCAGGGAAAATTCAAGCGCCTGCAATAAATGGTGGTTTATAAGGGAGGGCGGCATTATCAAAACAGGGCTTTCATTAAGGTTGTGGTTGAGTTCAATGAATTTGCCCAATTTTACACCCTGCTTTTCATACACCAGGTTGTTTTTTGCAATTGATTCATGCACCAGGGGAACGATTCCTGCAAATTCATTCACTATTGCGGTCAGCTCCTGGGCTTTTCCAAGGGAATAGCCTGCAAGTACAACCAGCCCTTTTTTGCTTTTTTCTTTTATGAAAGAGCTTATCTGGCTGTAAACCTGCTCCCTGGATGGAAAAGAATAGGTTGGCAATCCAAAAGTGCTTTCAATTACAAGAACATCGCATTTTAAGGGAGAAGCGCCTTTTTGAATCAAGGAATCCTGCATTTTGAAATCTGTTGTCACTGCAACCGTTTTTTCGCCTTCAATCAAAAACTGCGAGCTGCCCAAAATATGCCCAGAGTTGTGCAGGCTAACGCCGGCCTCTTCAAAGGCAAATTTTTTTTCAAAAGCAAGCGGCATTAATTTTGCTTTTGTGGAATACCTGCTTTCTATTATTGCGGCTGTTTCATTTGAGCAAAAAAACTCTGTTTTTGCATTTAGGGAAACATGGTCGGAATGCCCGTGCGAAATCAATGCCTTTTCTGACTTGCAGCCGCTTCCTGGATCAATCGCGATTTTTGAAACAAAAAGCCCTTTTTTTGAAAAAATGTCCATTGCAGTAACAATAAGGCATAATGCAATAAAAAGCTTGGCAATAATTAAAGCCAGTCTACTCATTCAAAGCGGAGCAAAAAGCATTTAAAAGTGAAAGAGGCATTAGCTTACTGTGCCGTTATGAATGCATGGAAAATAATGGGCTGCACTTAACATCAATTAGAGGAGCAAAAGCGCAATGATACCCGGAAGAAAGCCGACCAAGTTGGATGTTGCAACGCGAATAATGCTTGCACACAAAAAAATGCCAATAGATGAAGTCATGCTTGAAATGGAAAAACAAGGCACTCCAGCAACAAGGCAATACCTTCAGTGCATTAGGTGGAAAATAAAGAAAAAATTCCCCCAACTGCCGGCCTTAAGGAGACCGCCGTCGGCAGAATACCAGCTTGCAACGAAAATAATGCTTGCGCATCAGGACATGCCCTTAAATGGAGTTATGGCCGAAATGAAAAAAAAAGAATTTGTACTATCAGAGAATGACCTTATTCGAATGAGGAATAACATAAGGTCAAAATTTCCCCAATTGCCAACCTGGAAAGAAGCCCAGCGCCTGCAAGAAACCGTTAAAAGCGCCAAAGGCAGGCTGATGGGTTATAAAGGAAACACTGGCGACAGTGGCATTTCAGCAAGAAAAGTGCTTTTCCAGAGGGCTGGAAAAAAAGAAATGCAGTTGTTCAGAAAACTTGGCTGGCTTGAGGCTATGAAAAGCCTTTTGGGAAAAATTGTTGAAGAAATTGCTGAACAAAAAAAGGTAAGCAAAAAACAGGCAATCCGGATAGCCCTAGAAAACAGGATAAAGCCAACAATGGTATTTGAACTCGAAAAGAAAGGCGTTATGCATGTCTATTGCCTTCAGCTTGACCCTCAACAAGGCTATTTTTTCAACAAAAGAGAGACAACGGATACTCGCAGCTTTTCTAGGAAATCCCGTGCAGAAAGGCTTTTGAAGCCAAGCCGGAAAATCAGCCTTCTTGGGCAAGAGCCGAACAATGCCGGGCAAAAAAGCAAAAGGCAATAAATTTCAAAATTCTCTTTTGGTTCCAACAAGAGTCCAATGCAAAAAAGCAAAAAGTAAGAATTCAAATTCTTTTTTGGTTCCAGCAAATGTTTAAAACCAAGTTTGGCTTTATTATAATGTTGTTTTTATGGCTTTGGACAGCGCTGTTGTTGAAATCGGGGGCAGGATTGATGAATTGCAGCAAAGCATAAGCAGGCAGCCGTGGAGGAATGCGAGCAGGCCTGTTTTTGTGAATTCTTTGGAGAAAAGCCTTGATGACCTGCAGCAATTGTACAAGGTTTTTTATGAAACCTTTGAGGAAATAAAAGGCAATCCAAAGGAAGGAAGGCCGGATTTATTGCCTTTTTTGCGGGAAATGGAAAAAACAATAGATGTCCTTGAAAAGAACTATAAATTTGAAAAGCAGAAAAAGGCAAGGGCAATCACTGTCAATGTGCTGGAAAAAGAGGAAACCCCTGCGCTTTATGCGGATTTGGAGCAGAAGATTTTGGGCATGCTGCTGAAGGCAAGGTATTCTTTGGAGAGAATGTCGATTTTCCTGAGGAAAGAAGGGCTTAGCCCTTTGACTGAAAAAAGCACTGCAAAGCAGGTAATGCAGATTCTTGAAAGGAAAGAGGATGAATTGCAGAGCCTCAGGGAAAAATACGAGGATGCCAGGAAAAAAACCTATCTTGGATACCTTGAAGAGGAAACAGTTGCAGATATGGAGCACGACCTTACAGAGCTTGGGCGAAGAATGGCTTTAAGCGCCGACGATTTGGGAAAAAGCCTTGGCTATTACAAGAGCCAGATTGAATACATTGAAAGCAATTTTGCCGAACTGAAGCAAAAGCTTGATTCTTTGCAGGAGGCTTTTTCCGCTTACGGCGAAAAAACATCCGAATTGATTAGGGATTTGAAAAAAGAAAGGGATTACGCAAAAAAAATTGTCCTTGATGTTGAGCACGAAACCCTGAAATTGAGGAACACTTATTCAAAAGAATTGCTTGGCCTGCAGGAAAGCAAGCTTGCCGCAAAACAGGAGGCGGAAAAGCACTTTGAGGCGGAATTGCGCAAGCTGCAGAAACAGCTTGCAGAGCAGGGCGATTTGCTGGGACATTTCAGGAAAATAGCCGAAGACAAGCTCAAAAAAGAGCACGAACTGGAAGAAAAAGTGTCGCACCTTACGCTTCTGTTAAAAACCAAGGAAAAGCACGAGGCAGTGAAAAGGCAATTGCTCGGGAAAAAAGGCGGAAAAAAATAACATCAAGCCGGTTTCTCTTTCTGCAGCAAATCCTCGATTGTCTGCCTTTCCCTTATAAGATGCGTTCTCTTGCCAAGCAAAAGAACGCAGGCAGGCATTGGCCTGCTGTTGTAATTCGAGCCCATTTCAAAGCCATACGCCCCTGCATTCAGGATTGCAAGAATGTCTTTTTCGTTGGGAACAGGCAGTTCCCTCAAGGATTCCCTGTTTTCGTTGAAAACATCGCCTGATTCGCACAAATTGCCCGCAACCAAAAAACTCTTCAGGTTCCTTCCGTTCACATTATTGCACAAAACCATTTCATGGAAAGAACCGTAAAAAGCAGGCCTTATCAAATTGTTGAAGCCTGCGTCAACCCCTATTAATGAAACGTTTTTTTCTTCAACAGTGTTTATTTCGCACAGCAAAACGCCTGCATCGCCGACAATAAACCTGCCTGGCTCGATTGCAATCTCGGCTTTCAATCCTGATGCTTCCATTTTCTGCACAATGCCGCTTGCATACTTTTCAAGCGGAAAAGGGAATTGCTCTTTTTTGTACCTTATCCCAGGGCCTCCGCCAAAATCAACAAATTCAAGCCTTTTGCCCAGGATTTGCTCAGTCCTTTTTGCAACAGCAATGGTTTTTTCAACGGTTTCAAGGAAAACATCCACATCCTCACCAAGCCAGCCGCTGCCAATATGCTGGTGCAATCCGATTGCATCAATGCCAAGCTCTTTTGCCTTTGCAAAAGCCTCTTCAATCCTGTGCTCCGGAATGCCGAATTTTATGAATTTTCCGGCTGTTATTGTGTGCGAATGCAGCCCTGCGCCCAAGCCAGGATTCCACCTGATGCTTGCTTTTCCTTTAAAGCCAAGCTCTTTCATCCTTGACATCTGGCTGAAGCTGTCAATGTTTACCATTACGCCAAGCTCTATAAGCCTCTGCAGCTCGCTGTTGCTTACGCTTGTGCCAGTGAAAAGAATCTTTTCTTTTGGAAAGCCTGCCCTTAAAGCAATTTCTATTTCCCCAGGAGAAACCGCATCAATGAAAGCCCCTTCCTTCTGCAACAAATTTAAAACCGCGAGCCTTGAGTTTGCCTTCATTGCAAAATGAATCCTTGGCTTTGCCCCCTGTTCTGCAAAAGCTTTTTTTATTGTGTTAAAGTTTTCAATTACCCTGTTGCCGTTGTAAACAAACAAAGGCGTGCCAAATTGCCTTGCAAGCGCCGTTGCATCAAAGCCGCCAATGAACAGCCTGTTATCCTTTGCTTCCAAATGCCCTTCCCTCTGCCACCACATGAGCAATCACTTTTTTGCCGCAAATTTTTCCGGCCTGAACAATGAATCCAGGATGAATTCAGCCCATTTTTCCGCAAGATTGTTTTTTTCCTGTTCAAGCCTGATTTCATCCATTCCGCCAACCCAATCCTCTTCAACAGCCTTAATTATCCTTTTTTTGCTTTTTATCTCCAAATCCATCAATTTGTTCATCAATGCCTCAATCTTGAAATCCATTTCCTCAAATAAAACAAAAACAAAAACAAGCGCCGCATCCTTCTGCTCCCTGCTGGCTGCAGCAGGAATGTCCTCCGGAAAAGGCACAAAAACCTGCCTGACATCTATTCCAGCAACCTTTTTCCTCAAAATTGCCTCAAGCAACGGAAAAAAATTTATTCCAGTATTGCTGTCGCTCACCAACAAAACCCTCATAATAGAATTACGCCCACAAAACTTATTTAAACAGCCTTGCGGAAAATTAAGGCTATTTTCCTTGCTTAGAGAAACTTTTCAAACTCTTCTCTTGTAATGCCAAGCTCTTTTTTGATTATTTTTAGCAATAAGCCACTGTCAATTTTTCTGCCGGAGTGCATTGGCACTACAAGCATTTTTCCTTCGGCGTTTGCAAAGGTTGCATGGCTTCCTTTTTGCCTCAGGAACCCATAGCCAAGCTTTTCAATTATTTTAATCAGCTGTTTGGGGAAACCGGTTTCAGCTTAGGCATTTACCACAACGTCTTTTATTTCAAAGAACCTTTTCTGCGGCTTTTTGCTCAAAGATTCCATTGATTCAAGATAAAGCTCAATGGCTTCTTTTATGTTAACCATAAGCTCTTGCACTGTCTTGCCCTGCGAGTAACAGCCAGGCAACTCTGGAACCTCGCCAATGAAATAGCCATCCTGGCCCTCTTCAACCAAAATTTTGAAAGTCTTGTCCATTTCACCACTAAAAATATATTTAATGGAACCAAATAAAAAACAGTTGGATTAAAAGCGGCAAAACTTATTTAAACAGCCTTGCCGGGATTTAAGGTTATTTTATATGCGCAAAGAAAAGGCATTCCTTGCGTCTGAAAAGGCGCTTGCAAAAGTTTGGGCTGAAGAAAAAGGCGGGCAGGCTTGGCAAAGCCTTTTGCTGTTGCAAAAGCCTTGGGAAAAAAAGCCTCGCACTCAGCAAAAACCTTTTATTTTGGTTTAGTGAGATAATATTTGGTGATTAGGTGAAGGAAAGAACATTTGATGTTGTCCTTGAAAAAGACGAAGATGGCTGGTTTATTGCAGATGTTCCTGCCTTGCCAGGATGCCATACCCAGGGAAAAACGAAAAAGGAAGCATTGGAAAACGCAAGAGAGGCAATAGAACTCTGCTTGGAAGTAATGAATGAAAAGAAAACAAAGAAAAGGACTCCTTTTGTCAGTGTTGAAAAGGTTGCAGTATATGCCTAATTCTCTCAAAATAAGAAAGGTTTTGGCGGCATTGGAAGGGCTTGGGTTTCAGCAAATCAGGCAAAAAGGCTCCCACGCGTTTTTTGAGCACGCCGATGGAAGAACAACTGTAATTCCAATGCACAAAGAAATCAGGATAAAGCTGCTCACAAAAATAATCAAGCAAGACCTGAAAATGGAAAAGGATGAATTCCTTAAGCTGACCAAATAGCAGCTCCGAAACCCATTTAAACAACCTTCAATTTAGTTAATACAGCGGTTTTTTCTTATGCCGGAGTTTGACAGGTTTGACGAGCCGAATTACAGTTCGGATGAGGTTAGGTTTGAGGGAGAAGGCATTGGCGGCCAGGTTTCAGGCGCCATTGAGCCCATAAAAAAATTCCTGCCGCAGATAATCGGGATAATTGCAGTTGCCGCCGTTATCTGGTTTGCCTATGATTATTTTATTGGAAGCATGGTTTCAGCAACAGTGGCAATTTATGACACTGAAGGAAAATTGCTTGAAGGCAGCAAGCTGAAATTGTTTGCATCCGGAAACACTGAACCTATTTTTTCCGGAAAAGACAATTCCACTTATGCTGTTTCCCTGAAGCCGGGAAGCTACAGGTTTGAGGCAGAAGCGGCAGGCTATGGCATTAAAAGGGGCAGCTTTGAAATAAGCGCCGAAAACAAGGAAACAGAAATAGTTTTGCAAAAAGACCTTGAAGTCAAAATAATCGGCCTGGCAGACAGTTTCCCTGACAGGCTTTATGCAGGCGGAACAAGGGAATTCATAGTGCAATTGAAAAACGATTCAAAGGAAAATCAAACAGTTAATCTGCTGCCTGAAGGCGACATAAAAAATTTTGAGTTTACTGGCATTGACGGCATCAGCATTCCGGCAAATTCGGCAGGGGAAGCGCTGGTTGGAATAACTGTTCCCGCAGGAACAAGTGTCAAGGAGGCTGCAAAAGGCGATGCAAAAACCGCAACCTTTAGGGTGGAATACACTTTGGAGAAAGACGAGGCCGATTTCACATTATTCCCCAATCCGGCGGCAAAAATAATCCTGTCAGATGCAAGCTTCAGCGCAAAAGCAAGGGAAACAGGCAACAAGGATGAAGATGAAATCACCGTAAAGAATAACAACGGCTTTCCGATTGAAAACCTGACGCTGAAAATTGAAATAACAAGCGCCACAAAAAACAATCCAAGCGAGGTGCTGCAATGGTTCCAGTTCAGCGAAATAGCCAATGAGCCAAACCCCAGGGAAATTGAAATAAGCAGCATTCCTGCAGGCGCAACTGTAAAAAAAGAGCTGCAGGTTGTCTTGCCTTTGACAGCGCAAAAAGAGCTTGACATAAAAGGCAATGTTGTATTGGATGCGCCTTTCCTTTCAGAGCCGAAAAAGCAAACCCTTACCCTGGACATAACAGAAAGCGCAAGCTATGGCATACAATTGGCGCTTTCACCTGCAAGCCCGATAAAAATATCCTGGGATTCGACAATTGGAAAATACGAGGACAAATTGGTTTCATTGGGCTTAAGCAACACTGGGCAGCTGCAATTGCAGAACATTGTGGTTTCAATTGCAAACGAAACAGACTGCAGCAAAGACTGGCTTGAACTAATTGAAAACAGCATTGATTCCCTTGGCGTCGGGGAAACAAGCCAGCTGAAAATGACGGCATCCGCGCCTGTTGCAGTAAGGGGCCAAGAGCAGCCGAAATACTGCAGCATCAGGTACAGGTTTGACAATCCATTGCAGCCAGGCGACTATGTTGAAGAAACAAAAGCAAGCTTTTTGCAGGTAGCGCCGCAGCCACAGGATTGAAAGAATCAGGCATCATAAAGAATTTTTGAGGCATTACAAAGAATTTTTTACCAGTTCTTTCAGGCTTGGCGGGGCCTCAAACTCTTTTCCCAAAAACTCTTCTTTTGAAAGCCATTTGCTGCTTGCAATGCTTTCATTGCTCTTATGCGGCAAAACCACTTTTGCGCTTTCCTCTATGCTGCATTTGAACACAGTGCAGACAGTAAGCAATCCGTCCGTTTTCCTGTGAAACCAGTAAACCCCGACAGGCTTCTCAACTTTGGGAACTAAAGAGGTTTCTTCCTGCACTTCCCTCAAAAGGGTCTGCATTGGCTCTTCAGCCTCTTCAACCTTGCCGCCGGGCAAATCCCACAACTTTTTCCTTCCAATCTCAAGCTCCAGCGCAAGGAATTTGCCTTCCCTTACAATCAATGCCTTCATTGCAGCAATCGCAGCCATAAGGAAAAGAATAAGGGTAAAGAGAATTTAAAAAGGAAACTAACTGCCCTGAAAGGTTTCTTTTTTTAAACAAAATTGCTTTAAAAATAATTCTTTAGATGATTTATTTATGTATAACAAAAAAGCGGCTTCTAATGCGATTTTGGTTGAAGGCCTGGGCAAGAATTACGGCAGCCTAAAGGCTGTTGACTCCGTCAGCTTTTCAATTCCCGAGGGCGCGATTTTCGGGCTGCTTGGCCCGAATGGAGCCGGAAAAACAACTTTGATTTCAATGCTTGTCACAATGAGAAAGCCCTCCGGGGGAAAGGCAACTGTGAACGGCTTTGATGTGGCAAAGCAGCCGGACAATGTGAGAAAAAGCATTGGCATTGTTTTCCAGGACCCGAGCCTTGATGAAGAATTGACCGCAATGGAAAACCTGCAAATTCATGCAGCATTGTATGCTGTGCCAAAAGAGGAAAGCAAAAAAAGGATTGAAGAATTGATAAAGATTGTCGGGTTGGAAAAAAACCTTAAAACCAGGGTAAAAATTTTTTCCGGCGGAATGAAAAGAAGGCTGGAAATAGCAAGAGGCCTTGTCCACCACCCCAAGATTCTTTTTTTGGACGAGCCGACAATCGGCCTTGACCCCCAGACAAGGGCAGGCATTTGGGATTACATAAAAAAGCTGAATGAAAAAGAAGGCATTACAATAATACTGACAACGCATTACATGGATGAAGCAGACAACGTCTGCAACAAAATAGCGATAATTGACAGGGGCAAAATAATTGCAATTGACACCCCCCAGAACCTGAAGAACGGTTTGGGCGGCGACGTTGTGTCAATAAAATGCGGCGCAAGCGCTGCCTGCGCGGAAAAGCTCTCAAAAATAAGCTGGGTGAAATCAACCCTGCTGCACGACGGCTTTATTGATGTGAGCGTGGAAAAAGGCGAAGAAAAAATCCCCAAAATAATTCAGATGATGCAAAAAGAGGGCATTGCAATTGAATCAGTCAGCCTGAGAAAGCCCTCTTTGGATGATGTCTTTTTGCATTACACAGGGAGAACAATCAGGGAAGAAGAGGCAAGCCCGAAAGATTTGCTGAGAGCGAGAATGAAAGCAAGGAGAAGATTCAGATGAACAACGCAGGCCATTGGATGAAAGCAGGGAGAAGATTCAGATGAACAACGAGCTTTTGGGAGTTTACATTTTGTGGAAAAGGGAGCTCATTCGCTTCTTCAGGTCAAAAAGCAGGGTAATTGGCTCCCTTGGAATGCCATTCTTCTTCCTTGCAATTCTTGGGGCTGGATTAAACAATGTTTTGCCTTTGCCCACAGGCGGAAACTATCTGCAATTCATTACTCCGGGAATAATTGGCATGGTTTTAATGTTTGGCTCAATGTTTTCAGGAATAATTGTCTTAATGGACAGGCAATTCGGCTTTTTGAAGGAAACCCTTGTGGCGCCAATCAGCAGGCTTTCAATAGTTTTTGGAAAAGCATTGGGAGGCGCAACTACAGCCATAATCCAAGGCGCAATAATTTTGGGAGTGGCAATGCTTTTGGGGGCGCAGGTGCAGTTTGCAAACGCCCTGCTGCTGCTGGTATTCATGCTGTTGATTTGCCTGATGTTTGTATCGCTTGGAATAGCAATTGCCTCATTAATGGAAGACATGCAGGGCTTCCAATTGATAATGAATTTCTTGATAATGCCGCTGTTCTTCCTGAGCGGGGCATTGTTCCCGCTTTCTTCTGCGCCGGAGATGCTGAAAATAGTCTCAATGCTTGACCCATTGACTTATGGAGTAAGCGGCTTAAGGTACCTGCTTACAGGATATGCGGACATTCCATTCCTTGTCTGCTTTGCGGTAGTGACTGCATTCACAGCAGCATTCATTGCAATAGCAATGTTCCTGTTCAACAGGATAGAAGAATGAAGCCAGGGGGCATTGGCTCTTTTTTTGCAGGGCATATCAGCTTTGGCTGTTGTTGCTGGCTGTTGCGACTCTGGGACAAAACTCAGCCATTCATGTGTTTGGCTGAGTAGTTGTGCAGTGTGGCGCGGCTGAGTGCTGCCGTTATGATGCGTTCAGGTAATCGTTGCCTGATGCTGCCGTGCTTGCGTTTGTCTTTGGAGAAGTTGTACTCGCTGCGCACTCTTTTAAAATAGTCTGCCAGGAAGGCAAACGGTGCAGTGATGAGGCTTGTTATAAGCTGTTTCCATTCTTTTGGGCCTCTGATCGTGGCGTTCTTTTTCGGAATGACTATAACGCGTGTTTGCCTGCCAACGCATTTGAAGATAGATTGGTATGAGTAGTACTTGTCGAGCCGCATGCTGTCGAACTCAAAGCCTGCTTTACGGGCCATGGCAAGCGCCTCGTTGAATAATGCTTTCTCTGATTTGAAACCAGCCGCATAGCCGACATATATGTTTGTGTCTATGTCCAGAATGGCAACGCTGAACAGGTACTCTTTGCGTTTGTTTGAGTCCTTTTCTTCTTTCAAGTCGTGTTCTCTGTCTTTTCGGTAGTGTTTTGATATGAACAGGCTGATGCCTGTTCCATCAGCGCTTGAGTCAACGCTCCTAGGTTCGCCTGCGCTCATGACAAACAGGTTGTGCAGAATCATGGCAACTATAGGGTCTGAGTACGCGCGCTCTATGGTTTTGTAGCTGAATGCCTCCTCGCCGTTCAGCAGGAACATGAGCGAAAAGCACTCCATCTCCCTGTTGGTGAACTCAAACAAAACCTGAAACAAATGCAGTTTTGTAAGCAGAATCCTGTCTTTTGGCGGCCTGCCAGGCCTGCCATTTATCAGCGTTATAGGTTCAGCTGCCTTGTCAACATCAGTGTTTATGCGCTCAACAACAGCTCGCATCTCAGTGCGTAGCTTGCGGTCATACTCGCCCGTAGGCGGCTTAGCCTCAACAGCAAAATGCTCGTTGTAATACTTTTTCAGCCACTCAATCTCATCAAGCGTTTTCTGAAACTGCTTGTTTGTCAAAACCATGCTGTATAATAGAAACGAAAAGTATTTAAGTATATACTATATATATACTCACATATGAAGGTAAAAGTCACAGAAAAAACCGAAATAAAAGTAACCGGCATAACCGGCTTTCTCGAAAAAACAGTAACCCCCTTTGGCAACGGCGCTAAAGTAGACTGCCCAAAAGAATACCTCGGAAAACCAGTCTACCTCATAATCCGCAAAAAATAATCCAACTCAACCTAATTTTGTCCCAGAGTCAGCCAACCCGAAAGGTATTTAAAAGCAAAAGCCCTTCATATTGCTACGTGTTGGGAGTTGAGGAGGCAAGCTATACCCTTTATGGGTTCCCTGGTTTGCCCCTCATTATTCTTTTTCTTCAAAAACAAGTTCACTTTAAATAATTTCCATTGCTCAAATACTATCATGCCGGCGTGGCGGAGCGGTTAAACGCACTCGCCTTGAGAGGCCTTTTCTTCAAAAGAAAAGGTTTGCGAAAAGAACTCTTTTGCTTCGCAAAAGAAACGTTTTTGCTATGCAAAAACAGGAATTTGCTTAGCAAATTCAAATTTCTTTCCGCATGCTTCATGCAAGCGAGCGCCCGAAAGGGCACACAGGTTCAAATCCTGTCGCCGGCGATAAGGCACTCAGTTGAAATCTCTAAATTACTGATAAGAAGGCATTTTTCTAATCAATAGGCCGCCTTCTTTGCCCCCTAGTGCCCTGTTGCATAACTCGGCTTGTTTTTGAGCCTGTTGGCTCAAACTGTTTTTGGTTATAGTAATTGGTTGTATAGTCCTGCTTTGAACAGCAGCTCGTGTTGCATATTGCTGAATGTTTTGGTCTGAACGTAGTCGCCGTGTCTGCCTTTGAATACTGAGAAGAACATTTCTGCTATCCAGCGTAGCCCGTATTGGTTGTCTTTGCGCCATTTTTTGGGGTCTGCGAGTTGCATGCGGGCATGCTGTCGTCTGATAGGTTCGCCTCGTCTGCGTTGGATAAACTTGTCTGGAGGTGGCTTGGTGTCAGCGTTGCTGTCTATGGGTATGATTGGTTCTATGCCTATTTTTGTGAGTTTTTCAAAGTTGTTTTCTGTGTCGTATGCTCCATCAGCAAAAACCTTGGTGATTGAATTGCCTGTGTTGTGTATTGCTCCAAATAGCACTGCATCAAACATCGTGTTGTCGCCTGTTTTGTCTGTGGTTATTTCCATGCTGACCAACTCTTTTGTCTTGACATCAATGCTGATGTGTAGTTTGACGAATCCTTTGCACTCGTCTATTTTGCCTTTTCTGTGGATTTTGCGCATCCACTCACCTCTGTTGGTAACGCAAATGCCAGAGGCGTCAATAGCCACCCAAAATGGCTCGCCTCGTTTCTTTGGTTTTATGTGCAGTTCAGTTGGCAGTTTGTTGAACCTGCGTTGGATGGTTGTATAATATGGAACTGGCAGTTTGACAAACTGGTTTAAACCTGCAAGGAAACCTTGGATTTGCCGATACTCCAAGCCTAACAGGCACCTGATTGTTCCGGCATAGCAGATGCAAGAATCAGGATACTGAAACTTCGCACCCTCTTTGCAGGCATTCATTCGGGACAGTTCACTACTCCAGTTATCCAGAAAACCAATATCCACCAGAATGGTTCCCTGCTGAACCAATCGGTTATTTATAGCAGACCAGCATCTATTACTCATATTGGAAGTTCTCCTGCCGAAGGCAAAAACGGCAGGAGAAGTATATTTATCCAAACAGAAAAAGCTAACGCTCAAGCGTTAGTTATGCAACACAACACCCCCTAGCATTATTACCATAGTTTAAAAATAAGATTGCCATTGTTGTCTATTGGTGATGAAGCTCACCTTCCTAATCGAAAACCGCCTTTTGGCTGATAGCTTCTACTTGTAATTGGGAGGGGTGTAAATGAGTCATTTCTGTCCAAAGTGTTATGGCAAAAGTTATATTACAGTGCCTCTTGTAAAAGATGGCGAGCAATATGTTTGCTCAAAAAATGCCCAACATGTCTTTTACATTGACAAAGATGGTTTTCCACGAACAAAAAAGGGCTTGTAGGCAGTTATTGTGGCATTTTTTTAATTAGCAGTTCGCCTTCTTTGTTTCCCGGCACAATATCAAGCTCTTGGTCTTTGCTCTAGCCTAACAATCAGACATATTGTTTTGGCAGAGAAACAAAGAACCTGCTTTCTGCTTCTTGAATTTTCAACACAACTGCCGTTAACAAAGTTTAAATAATATCCAATATTTGTGTTGTATATGGTTTAAGGTTACGGCGTTAAACTGAACGCATTGTTTCTGTCGCCGGCGAACTTTTCTTTGGCTATCCAATTTATGCCAAAAACCGCCAAATGAATGCGGCGGCATGATAACGGTTTTTGCGAAGCAAACTTTTTCCTGGGCTTTTCGGCAACAGCCAAAAAGGCTGTTTGACGGTCAAAGAATTCAGCCTAAACCACCATTAAAAAATGGTGGAATGCTTTAATTTAAATTCTGTTTTTATTACTATTTTCTACCAGTGTTACTATGGCACTGGCGCAAGCGATAAAACAGAATAATGGAGAAACAATCCGGGACCTGCAAGGAAACGTAATTGTCTTCAAGTGCCCAAAGTGCGGCATTCCCATGAAAAGGGGCAAGGAAAGATTTGACAAAGACAATTTTGGAGTAGCAAAACTAACCTGCCCAAAATGCGGCAAAATACATTACGATTTCATGATTCCAAACGAGGTCTTCTTTGGCCCAAAAGAAGCAGAATAACACCCCCGCGATTTTCAGCCATGGCTCTTCAAAACACATTTTATTTAACCTTTTGGCAATTAATTAATCCAAATGCGGAGGTGGCGGAGTGGTCAAACGCGCACGCCTGGAACTGCCCTTTCTTTTCTTCGCAAGAAAAGAAAGTGCAAGGTGCCCAAAGAAAAGAACACTTTGCAAGGCAACAATCAGCGTGTTCCCGCAAGGGAGCGCGAGTTCGAATCTCGTCCTCCGCGTCTGTTACTCAATTTTGTGTGTTACGCATAGTTTTATAAACATTTTTGAGTAACATAAGTTTATGGTTTATTTAGTGGAATCGAAGAGGGGCAAAAAGAGCTATTTTTACTTAGTGGAGAATGTCAAGATAACGAAAGGGCAGAGGAGGCAGTTCAGGAAATACATAGGGCCTGAAAAGCCTTCAAAGACAAGGCTCGAAATACTAAGTTCTAAGTTTAAGGAAGAAGTAGAAAATGAAAAGCAGAGGCTTTTTGGTTACCACTATTTGTTCCCTGAGGAAATAAAAAAAATTGATGAAATCAATAGTGGATTTAAGGAAAGGTACGCCAAGCTTAACCCGACTGAAAGAGAGCAGTTTGACCAGAATTTTGTGAATGTGTTTGTTTACAATAGCAATTCAATTGAAGGCAGCACCTTAACGCCAAGGGAAGTTGAGCTGTTGCTGCAGGAAGATATTG
>Ga0315293_10001883_pt1 | contig 20278 bp, 14 predicted proteins | sample YL17G13_20_MG_FD_203071 | JGI IMG/M metagenome (GOLD analysis project Ga0315293, IMG submission 203071) | Sediment microbial communities from Yellowstone Lake, YNP, Wyoming, USA - YL17G13_20 | ecosystem: Environmental > Aquatic > Freshwater > Lake > Sediment | place: USA: Wyoming | collected... | reverse complement strand
CCTTTGCCTCCCTGAATATCCTGAATAGCCATATTTTCAATCATGGTTGTTTTACCAACACCGCTTTTACCAATAAGATACATATGCCGACGCCTATCGTCGGTTTTAATACCAAACCTCTCAAAATCGTTACGAAAATTCGTTATTCCAATATAAGAAAGATCTTTCATAGATTAAGTAGGTAGGTTAGGTGGAGCTTCGCCTTTACGTGACAAAGACCTAATTAAAGCTGGGGCTTTCACTTTCAAAACCGGGAAGTGATAAACTGAAGCTAATTCTTCAGTATTTAAAATAATTGTTTTTTTAATTTCTTCTCTCTGTTTAAATTTTCGATAAAAATTTAATTTCTTAAAAAAAGTCCTTCTTGTTTTAAATAGTCTTAATTTTATTTTAGTAGAAGCTAAATCATTAATTTTGAAGGCATTAAGATTTTCAGTATTAAACTGTTTAAAATAGGCGGGGAAAGCTAAGCTATTTGTTTCATCATAAATTGACCTTGGACTAATATAAATAAATCTGATTGAAACCTTGAAACCTAATTTCGAAATTTTTTGTTCTATGCGTTCTATTTTTTCTTTATCGCCAGAGGAGAGTGGAGAAGAAACAAGTTTTTCTTCTTTTTTTTCACCTGGCCAAACTGGCAAAGTATAAAAAGCCGTAATTAAGTTTCTAATGAAAGAACCGATCCAGTCTTGCCAACCTACTTTTTCCTCTTTTTTGCCTAAAAGTTTATTGATTTCCTTTTGGCCGTCTTCTATCCATTTCTTTTCTTTTTCTGAAGTTAAGGGTGAGATTATCATCTGAAGAATTAAATATTCCGATGATTGAAGCTGGCTTGCTGATTCGATAAGATTCGCCAGAGGATCGATTCTTTTTTCTTCTTTGACTTCTTCAAAAAGAGGATAAGTTCTTATAGGAAAATGATCGGCATTTTTAAAAATTATTTCTGAGCCGTATAAATCAAAATCTTTATTCGGCAGGAAAGGAGGAAAAGTGGAAAAATAATCATAGACTTCTTTAATATCTACTTCTGGGTATTGAGCATAAAGTTGAGATTCAAATAATTTTCTATATTCTTTAGGTAATCTAATCAAAAAATTAATCTCTTTTTTCAATCCTAAAATTTCTAAACTGATATTTCCCTTTTCCATTGAATGCAAACCAGAAAAGACCTGTTCCATTGCCTTCGGTGTCTGTAGAATTTCTCGATTGATTTTAACCTCTAAAACCACCCAGTCCTTAATTTCTTTTTTCTTTTTTTCTAGCTTTTTTCTATAACTGCAATATAAATTAATAAAAATTTTCCCCAAAATAATGAGGAAAACTACCCACCAAAATTCCAAAAGAAAAAAATAAAAGTATTTAAAAGGCATTAAACCTCTAATATTTTATATGATCCGACCAAGGTATAACGCTTGTTTTCTAGTTTCTTAAATAACTTCTTATTATGGAGATTCAAAATAATAGTATTAGTTTTAGCAAATCTCTTTTTTTGAACTTCTTTAACGATTTCGTCCTGGGTTAAAGGTTTATTTACCTCTTTTAAAACATCTTTAATGACATCCGCCACTTTTCCTGGTTTATAACCCCAATCCTTTAAGGCATAAATACCTCTACCAATTAAGACAAAACGAGAATCTTTGATTAATTCATTATGAACAGTTTGAACTTCCACTTTTTTAAACCAGGATCGAGATAAAACTAAAGGCGATTCTATTCTTATTGCTTCTGTTATTTCTTTGTTTTCATTGAGGTATTTGGCAATTTCCGAGAAATGAAGTGGTTGTTTTTGATGAGACATTAAAAGATAAGCCCTATCTCTTGCTCCAGATGGTTCAATTTTGGACCAATCTTTTAATCCATATTCACCAAAAGGATTTTTACCTATGCTTTTTGTTATCTTAAAATAAGTTGCAATTGCTTTTTCGTTAATTTCCGAAGAAAGATTTTTCTTTGTCCAAGTTAAAATTTCTTTTAAAGTGTAAACTTTATTTTGTTTTTTAAAAAATTCTTCAATTTTTTTAACATTGGCTTGAATTTTTGTTTTTTCTACTTCTTTCAAATGCCAATAAGGGAAGATTTCTTTATCTTCATCCTCCAAAACAAAATCTGGATTTAAAAGTAATAAAAATTTAATGACACTTAAGGTGCTTTTTTCTAATTCTAACTCTTTTTGTATATAAATTAGTAAATCATTTTCCTCTTCTATGCTTCCGATGCGTTCTAAGATGATTTTAACTTGGTTCCAGAATGGTTTTATTTCTTCTATTTTTGAAGAGTTTTTAATAGTTTTTAAAGAAGCTTCCGTTATCTGCCTTATCCTTTCCCTGGTTACTTTATAAGATTGACCTATTGAATCCAGGGTTTGAGACTGATTATTAATTAAACCATACCTTCTCTTTAAAATATCCTGATTTCTTGAAGGTAAAATTGATAACAAAGAAAGAGTTAAAGTTTGAGGTTCTTTAAGATTGAATTTAGCCATAATAATAAAAGCTTAGAATTTATTATTTTATATTACCAGCTTCAAACTTAATTGTCAAACCCCTACACCAAACAGGCAAAACTAATAAAGCTCACCCTTTCTCTTTCGCTCCTACTATTCCGCCAAAGACAATTAATCTTTGCTCGCTTCGGGAAGCCTTCCGGAATTCCACTTCGCTCCAGTTCCGGCTTTCCTCTCACTCGCTTCAGTTAATTGTTCCTTTGGCTCCATAATGTCGCTCGAGAGAAAAGGGTTCGCTTATTTTAGAAGGTATAAAGGACGAGGGGGATGTTGTTGAAAAAACCGTCGCGCAGGCCGAGCGAGCATGGTTCCTGAACGAAGTGAAGGAGAGCGAGGCCGAGCGCGAGCGCAAATTCCTCGCTGGGGAATTTGATAGCGTGTTTTTTCAATAACTCTCCCGAGCCCTTGCTCATTTTTATAATCGGGAGCAAACTTAATTGTCAAATGTTAATTTTTGCTCCAATCGTACAGTAATGGTGATGCAATAAAGATAGAAGAATAAGTGCCAATAATAATACCCACAATCATGGCTGAAGCTAAAACTTTAATAGAATTGGGCCCTGCAAAATAAAGAGCAATCAAAGGAAAAAGAGTAGTCAAGGAAGTATTTAATGATCTTAAAAGAGTTTGATGGATACTTTTATTAATAATCTCGGCTAAGGTTATTCTTTCTCCCCTGCTGGTTTGTAAAGCATTGAGTCTGAGGTTCTCTCTGAGTCTGTCATAAACCACAATCGTATCATGAACAGAATAGCCAGCCACCACTAATAAGGCCACGAGAAAATCAGAATTTAATTCCCAGCCTTTAATTTTTCCCATCAGAAACAGAAAACCGCAAATAAAAGTTAGATCATGAAGCAAGGCTAAAATAGCTAATAAACCGTATTTATAAGAGGGAATATCATAAGAAGCATGGCGAAAGGCATAGGTTAAATACAATAAAATTCCAGCAAAAACTAAAATTACTGCCCAAATTGATTTTTTAATCAATTCTTTGCCAATAGCTGGCCCAAGAGAATCAAATTTTTTCTCTTCTAAAGAGACAATTTGAGTTTTTAGACCATTTAATAATTCTTGATGTTTTCCTTCAGAAATATTCTGAAAACGCAAGATTAAACTATTATCACTAGTAATTTGGGTTGTTACCTGCCCTATTCCTTGAGTATTCAGGAAGGAAAGAATTTGCTGACTGGTTTGAGCATTTAAATTAGGAACTTTTATTTCCCATAAAGAGCCTCCAGTAAAATCAATCCCCCATTTAAAACCAAAAATAATTATCGTCAAAATAGAAATGATAATTATTGAGCCAGAAAGAATATAAAATATTTTTCTTGTTTTAATAAAATCCATATTTATCTCTTCAGATAGATTATTTCCAAAAATAATTTAGTAATAAAAATTGCTGTCAATAAACCAATGCCCACGCCAATGGCTAAAGTCAGAGAAAATCCTCTAATCATTGAGGAAGTAAAATAATATAAAATAATTGCAGAAATAATAGTGGAAATATTAGAATCTCTGATAGCTGGCCAAGATTTAAGAAAACCTTCTTCTAAAGCTGGGCCTATGGTTTTACCTAATTTTTTTTCTTCTTTAGCGTATTCAAAAATTAAAATATTAGCATCAACAGTCATGCCAATGGATAAAATAAAACCAGTGATACCCGCTAAAGTCAAAGTAATGGGAATAACCTTAAAAATACTGAGAGAAATAACAACATAAATAATTAAAGCCAAAGAAGCTATTAATCCTGGAAACCGATAAAAAATAATCATAAAAATGATAACTGCTATCAATCCTATGGCACCGGCTTTTAAAATTTTCATTAAAGATTCTTCACCTAAAATCGAGCCAATAGTTTGTTGAGAAATTAAAGTTATAGGCACAGGTAAAGCTCCTTGATTCAAACGAGCCACTAATTGTTTAGCTTCTTGCAAAGTAAAATTACCGGATATCTGAGCTTTACCAGAAGCAATTTCTTCTCTCACTATAGGAGCGCTAATAGGTATTCCATCAAGATAAATAGCTAAAGGATTATTAACATTATTTTTTGTCAGTTCAGTGAAAATTTTTGTCCCCTCAGAATTAAATTGCAGATTCACTACAGGCAGGGACGTATTCTGATCAAAACCTAAATCTGCTCTTTCTAAATACTTGCCAGTTAAAGAAGTGGATTTAAAATAAGGATCAATATCTATTTGCTCTTCTTTTTTCTGAGCGTCTAAAATAGTTTTGGTTTCTTCTTCAGCACGGATTTCTTTAAATTCAAGATAAGGAGTCTCCCCTATCATTTTGATAGCTTCTTTAATATCTTTAATGCCAGCTAAACTTACAATTAATCGCCAACTATCTCCGGCCTTATTAATTTCTACTCTTGGTTCTTTGACTCCAGAATAATTTACTCTTCTCTCAATCACATCTTTTAATCCAGTCATAGCTGAGTTATAATCTGCTGGTTTAATACCGTTTAAATCAGCTTGATAAATTAATAGCGTTCCTCCGGAAATATCCAAACCTAAACTATAGGGCCGAAAGGATATTTTAAAAACAAAAACTCCCAGCAAAATGGAAACAATTAAAATCAAAGCTATAAAGAAAATATTCTTCTTCATAATTCTTCTCTGATATCTTTTATCTCTTTACCGATAGTTTTCTCTGCCTTATTTAAAGCTTCTTTCAATTCTTCATTCAAAGTTTTTTCTTTTTTGGAAAGACCTGGTTTACCGTCCAATTTAGCCACTTGTTTAGCCATTTCATTTCTCAAGATATCAAAACCTTTATAAAGAGCTGTTTCTGCTTCTTTCGTTTCTTTATTAATGGCTTTCTTTAAATCTCGCACTTTTTTCCAGCCGTAAATCCAAGCCATTGCCATCAAAATAATCAAGGCAAAAAGAGTAATAATAACATTAAGATAATCTATAACTAGACTGCCAATTTTTATAAATATCGGAAGGCTGACAATGACTCTGACAAGTTCAGTAGGATTACTCTCAGCGCCTCGAGTATCAACTGCTTTCATCCAAATATTATAAATGCCTTTGTCTAAAGTTCTGCCAAAAATAACTGTAAAAGTGCCATTTTCACATTTAGCATCAGTTATTAAAATATCTTTTCTTTCATCCTGAACAGAAAGGATAACATGATCGCAAACATTGGATGTTCCTTTTACTATCAAAGGATTGCCAGGATATAGTCTTTGAGGATATTCAGTAATGATTGGCGTTTCTATAGGAGCAATTTCTAAATCTTCCATGGCTATACTATAATTCCCAGCTTGATCAACTGCCCTGATAATCATTGAATATTTTCCTGGCGGAGAAATTGGAATTTTATAATGGCCATTAACTACATCTGCTGCTGGAACATTGAGATTTTTGACTTCTCCAATTTTAATTTCATAGTGGTCTATACCAGAAAGCGCGTCATAGGCTTTAAATTTTAATATTGGTTGAGGATTGGTGGGATCATTGCCATTGTCAGTTTGAATAGTAAAAGAATCTGGCGGAGTAATATCTATCCCTACTCTAAAATGAGTAACATCTCCCCAGCCATAAGAATTTTTAAGTTGAGCATGCAAATACCAAACACCTTCTGATAAATCAGTGATTTCTTTGGACGTAATGGGTGGAGCATAAGCTTTTTGGGGAATAGTTCTTGGATTTTTATCAATGACTACGCTGTCACTAGTGATATCACTTCCTATTTGCCAAGAAAACTTAGCAATTGTTGCTTGATACCATTTATTGGGATCAGGATGAGTAGAAGAAATAATCTCTGGAGCATTGGGCGTACCAATTGTTTTACTCGGTGTTTCAGATTTTGGAGCGACTGGAGTTTCAGCAGGATTCTCTAAAACATAATTAGCATTACCTATATTGGTTAAAATATTTGTAGCCTGGCCGTCATTAGCTAAAACAGAACTGGAATTAAATGATAAAGAAGCTGTGCCCACAACTTTAGCTTTAAAAGTAACGGTAATAATTTTTCCACTATTACCCTGAAAACCGGGATTCAAAACTATACCTTCAAAATTTACAGTTCCATTAGTGTTGGAAAAAGATGGTTCTTGAACCCATAAACTAACAACAGAACCTGTTTTGGATAAAGAAGTAATTTGAAGTTTATCCGCCGGAAAAGTAATTATGCCGCTAACGGCATTCATTGATTGATCAGCGCTGGAAACATAAACACTGACAGAAAAAGTTTGACCAACATTATGAGTGCCAGATGAGGGCGAAATAGATAAAGAAGCAGCTTCGACTGTACTAAAAATACCAAATGCAAAAAGAAATATAAAAAACAACAAGAAATTTCTATGTGTTTCTATGAATTTCAATGTATTATTTTTCATCTTTTGAATTTTGAATTTAACTGAATGCATCCGCTAATTATTCCCAATAATATTATACCCCAAAGCCAATAATTTTTGTACCATTTGATCTGGGCCTGAGGATTTAAAAACACTATTCTTTCGTTTCCGGCTTTATCTATTGATTTAACCTCAATGATTTTATCTAAATCACTTTCATTTAAAAGATAAGGGCTTTCACCTTTTTCAAAATTACCTACTGGTATAAGTTGTCCAAGTAAAGTTTCTTTTAAAGTTGCCACTTCGTAATGATCTATTCCTGATTGTTTATCTTGGCTATTAAAAACTAGGAAATACTGATTATCAATTTTTACAATTTCTGGTTTAAATTCTTCTGGCGGAATTTTATCTTCTTCTTTTATCGTGTCCCAATCATTTAAAGGATTAAAGACTACTTCTTGAGAGCTAATTTTAATTTCTAAAGGTTTAAATACTAAATTCGTTTTGGCTTCTTTTCCGTCGTCGAGTAACACTCGAGAATTATCTAAGAAATGAATATTAGTTTCAGGATTAATGGTTTTTTGTGCCTGAAAAATAATTCTCCCTAATAAATTACTTTCTCCTGGATCGCCTGGCAAACGACCAGTATAGCCTCCGGGAATAATACCAGAAAAAGATACTATCCCCTGTTCTTGATGAATTTTTGGGGTTTCAATAAACATTAAAATTGAATTACCTGTTAAAAACTCTACTGCCTTAAGATCTTGCTTATTATATTTAATATAACTTTCAATAGCCGTTACATTTTCTGGGGAGGAAACATTTAAACGAATCTCTAAGCTAAAAGTTTCATTAGGAGCGTATTCCGGTTGAGAAGATTCTAAATAAAGCTCTGCTGCGTGAACAAATTTAAAAAGCGAAAGGCAAACAATAGAAAATAGAATGATAAAAATTGTTTTTTGGATCCTCATAGATATGAATTATGAATCATGAATTATGAATTATGGTTTTGGATTTTTTAATCAAACCATTGGTAATTTTATTAATTGTGATAGTTTGTTGGGCAATTTCAGCAAATTCTTTTTTTGTTATATAACCTATATCTCTCGTTATCAATAGTTGATTTTGTATTTCAGTTAAAGACCCTAACGCCATCGAGTAGAATTGCAGTTTTTCTTTATAAGAATTTCTGCTGAAACCCTCGGCAACATTGGAAGTAAATGATACAGCGGCTCGCCTTAATTGATTTGTTAATCCAAATTGTTCTTCTTTGGGGAAATTTTTAGTAATTCTGTATATATCTAAAACTAACTTATGACCTTCTTTCCAAGCATTTAAGTCGGTAAATGATTTAATTTTTCTTGATTCTTGATTCATAATTCTTAATTCTAAAATTTGCTTTGCAAATTTTTACTACCCCGTCCAGTAATACGCCATTATTGAAAAATCTATTAAATCTACTTTTCCATCACCATTTAATCTTTCTGTCTCAAGTGCTTTAAAAGAAGCGCTTAAAGATCTTTTATACCAATAAGCAGCAATGGAAAAATCAACAAGATTAACTTTTTTATCGCCATTCAAATCAGCTTTAACAATTTTAGTTATCAGTTCTTTTAACACGGTTTTTGTTCCCACTTTAAAAGTGATTACTTTTGACAAAGAACTGATTTCTTCTTCTAAGGTGGCTCTTGATTTTGCTAAATGTTCTCCCATTTCTATCTCTAAAGTATCAAGATTATAAAGATAAGCGCCTATTTTGTCTGCTTTTGTTTTTCCGAAAATTTCTTCCTCAGAACTAATGATGACAGTAATATCAGAATTTGGTATTGATTGACCAAATATCTTTATTACTTCTCCTTTTTTCACTTCTGATTTATCAACATCAATGGTCGGTGAAATAAAAATACCTGTTACATTAGTAATAACACCAGAAGTAACACTCAAAGGAAAGGTTAAAAGAGTTGAACGATTTCCATTATTATCTTCACTATAAACCGAGAAAATATAACTGCCAGCACTGATATTTGTTAAGCTTATTTGAAAATTAGCGTCAGCGCCGCTAATCGTAGTCGCCACTATTTTAGCATCCTTTAATAAAGTAACCGTGCTTTTAGGATAAGCCCGACCGCTAAAAATGACTTTTGTCTCTGAAGGAGGAGTGTAACCACCTCCGCCACCGCCTCCTCCACCGCCGGCAGAAGTAGTAGTAGTTGTTGTAGTAGTAACTATTTCTACTTTGACCGAACTGGTCACTGATTCAGAAAATACTATTGGAGAAAAAAAATAAAAATTAAAAAAAATGCTAATAATCAAAAAAAGAACTGAGAATTTTTCTGGTTTTTGAAAAAAAATATCATATAATTCTCTCATTTTACTCTATTTATTCTTGGATTTCTTTATCACTTGAATGGTTCCAAAAATTATTAATGCCAGTATTAATCCTAAACTACCAAAGATAATCGCTTTATCCTTTAATCCTAAATCAAAAATATTAGCTCCTTTATAGCCTTGAATTGCGCCTTTGGGCATGATGCTTAAATGAACTTCTCCTTCGCCTCCTTGGGCAACTTCGTTATTTTTATAAATCTTAAACTGGGCATAATAACTGCCAGGTGTAAGTTTTGTTAAAAAGTTGGCTAAGATTACATTATTTTCAAAAGGTTTTATCGAACCAATTTTACTGGCCTCCACTGTTTCCAAAAGATTGGTTTTACTGCTGTCATAAATATCTAAAACTATCTTTGTTGGTTGGCATTGAATATTGCCCAAGTTTTCAATTCGCAGCTGAAAAACTAATTTTGTCGGGAAGAAGAAGATCCATTTTTTATAACCTTCTTCAGCGTCAAAAGGCGTTACTCCTCGGACAATAAAATTAAAAATTTTTTGCTGGGAAACATTTAAATCAACATCTATTTGGGCGCCTAAAGCAATGGTGATTGTGCCTTTTTGCAGTGCTTCTAAAGAAGAAGTTTTAATCCTAATGCTTCCTTTATAAGCGCCATAAGCTGCTTGCTTTGGTACCTGGACTTTAACAATAATCGGCACTTGTTTTTCTCCTTTGGGTAAAATAAATTCATTGCCTTTATCAATAGTAATCCAATCACTGGCGCCAGGAACATTAATGGTAATTTCCGCTTTTAAATCCTCTATGGGATCTCCTCTGACAATAGTAATTTTTTTTTCGTAAACAGAGCCGCGAGCTAAACTATCATTGGAAACATAGGGTGGAGAAATACCAAAACCAGCCCAAGTGATTTGAGAAAAAATAAAACTTAATAAAAAAATTGCACCTAAAACTAATATTTTTCTAGAAAACATAAACTTCAAAATTCTCCTTTCTACTCATTACGAACCAAAAGTTTCATTATCAACTTTTCCTTCAATGGTATTTGAACCAGTATAACTGCCTACAGCCTGACCTAATGGTACACGCAAATACCAATAAGTATCTTTTGTCTCTGGTGTTCCAGTAATAGTGGTTTTAGCGCAGTTAAGTTCGGATTCAGCTGGTGAATAAGCCAAAGCTGTAGCGCCAGCGCCTTCCCATCCAAGAGCTGAAGTCAAATTATACTTTTGTTGTCCTATCCCTATATAAGCTCCCGAACAAGTAGGATAGTCAGTAACACACATTCCTTTACTAGCAGCATTTCCGCCTGAAAGATTATCATCTAATCCTACATTACCAGTAGCTTCTACAGTAGTGGTTTTTTCTAAGCTGTCAGCATTAGGAGAAACTGAGCCATAAGCTAAAGTGGTTGAAGCTAAATCATAAGACATAAATTTATCCATTGCATTGCTATAAGTTGTAGAATCAATTAAACCAGTATTAGCGCTATCATCATCAGTAGCTTTAACAGCTGCTACCCAGTTATAAGCTGCTTTGGGCGTGTTAGCAACTGTTGGGTCAGCATGATATTGCAAAGGAAATGTGCAAGCCCAACCAACACTAGTATCTGTATTTCCAGTGCAACTATCAACTGTTGAAGAGGCAAGGCAAACAGGGTTCCAAGTGGCATAATCGTCTGGATAACAATCATTAGCATTATATTCACCAGTTATATCACAGGCAGCTTGAGCTTTCTCTGACATTCTCACATTAATCAAAGCTGAAGCGATTTCATCACCATCAGTAATATTTTTACAACTATTATCGTCTGCAACAATAAAGGTTACTCTAAAACCAGAAGTTTCAGTTTGCTCGCTGTTCAACTCTAAATTTCCACTACCATCTTTATCCAATAAGTTGATTGAAGAAGCAGTAATAGATGGAGCAATATTACTAACAGTCATAGTTGAATTAGTGCCTTGAGCGCCTCCGGAAGCAGCAAAATTATGACTATCCTTCACATAACCATAAGAGTCATAATCTCCATCTGGCCGCGGAGTAATAGTGTTACAAGTTGGGTCTGATGATGAAGGATCGCTATGGCACCATTCTCCTCCACCGCAACCAGTGCTCGTAGCAAAACTAGCGGTCTTGCAAACATAAAGAGCAACAGTATCAGATCCTCCTGAATCAGGATCAGAAGAAGTAGTATGCCAAGCAACAGTTACATTGGGATTTTTTGGTGAATCATCTGAAAAAACACTAAATGCTGGCCGATGATTAACATGAAAAGGAGGACCAATATCAGCATCTGGTTTATGAGACTCAGCAGAACAACCTACTGCATCACAGGCAAAACCATACCAAGCTTCGGTTTCACTATCAGTAACCAAGGCGGTGTAAGGACAAGTGGCTTCAGCAGTAGAACTGGCAAAACTAGAAGTACAGTAGGTAGTATCAGTACAACTTGTGCCAGTAACAGTATTACCGGAACAAATCAATAATTTCCAATCATCACTATTGGCATCGCTAGCTGTGGCTTTAAAAGTCACTTGATCACCAACATTAGTTGGAGTAGAAGTGGCTGAAGCTGGGTCTTCGTGAGGTTCAAAAGTACTAGTAAAAGCCGGGACAGTGTTTCCTACTTCTACTGAAGTCGTGGCATCATCAGCCTGAACAATTATTTTTTTAATAAAGCCTCCTGTTATTATAAGAGAAAAAATTAAAAACACAGGCAAAATTTTATTTTTCATATTATTTATTTTATTTAGCATATTATTTAGCATATTTTTTATTAAATTTTTAATTTTAAAATTGTTTATATTCCTCTATTCATTTTATTATATTCTAAAAGTCAAGTCAACCCCGTTAGAAATTCTTGGCAAAAAAGAATTTTAAACGGTTTTTAAGATATTTTCGCCCCATACCTGATTTAAGATATTTTTCTCGTGCTCGAGCATCCTCTCTGTTCAATCCTATCTCACAATAAATAATTTTCCAAGGGGCTCCATATTTAGTAGATTTATTCTTTAAAGAATTATGAACTAAAATTCTTTTTTGCAGATTTTTAGTTGATCCGATATACCACCGCTTTGCTTTATTCTGCAATACATATACATACCACACCCCGTTAGAAGTCTTAACAGAAAAGATTTTGTTAGCCATAAAATTTCTCCCCACTAATAATAAATCACATTTTGATAAATATCAGACTTCTAACGGGGCACATAGACAAATTTCTAACGGGGTCAACCCCCACACCAAATATCTTTAAAATTTTCGGCCGAACAAAATTATCAAATCATCAAATACTATCAGGGACGAACTACCACCCGAAAAGATAAGACACCGTAAGTAAAGCTAGTGTCGCCGAAATCCTGAAAGCTACAACTATCGAAGCCGAGTACCCGGGCACCAGTGTCCCAACTACTACCATCGCTGCCGCCACAAGCAGCTGCCCAAGAATAATTAGTATCCCCATCATCACAAGCTTTTCTATTCAAATAGAAATTATCTGTACAACTCAAAGGAGTATCCTGTTCGCTATTCTGAGTGCAGGCATCCCAATAATCATTAGTTGCCTGCGTTGTACCAGCATCAGTGGCTAGATAAGGAAGGGCGGATTTACTTGAAGCGCCAGCCCATGTTCTCAGCCAGGTATTGGTTGTTGACCAATCAGTGCATGACCCTCCACAATCAGATAAATCTTTGGTTCCATCTATACAATCAGAAATGGCTAAGGCAGAGATAACAGAAGCTCCGCCTTGACCATTATGGCTGGAAGTAATGGTCACTGAATTAATTTCTGAAGTGATTTTATACCATTCACCAACTGCAGCTGCTTGCATTCTTGTTTCTAAATCATATGTTCCTAAAGAAGTGCAAATATATGAACCAGTTGAAGTTGAAACATTTCCTACTCCCTTATTCCAGGAAACTGTATCAGCTAAGGTTTTTGACCAGCAACCTGACCTGGCATTAGTAGTATACCAAGCCCAGCCATCAAGAGCATTGCATGTAGTTTCGTTTAATTCCCAGGGGGGACGAACTACCACTCGAAAAGACAAGTTACCGTAAGTATCGCTAGTGCCGCTGTAACTCTGACTGCTACAACTACCGCTGCCGAGTAACCGGGCATAAGTGCCCCAACCACTACCACCGCTGCCGCCACAAGCAGCTGCCCAAGAATAATTAGTATCACCATCATCACAAAGTTTTCGATTCAAATAGAAGTTATTTGTACAATCCAAAGGAGTATCATAACCACTGTTCTGGGAGCAGGCATCCCAATAATCATTATCTGTCTGGAGTGTACCAGCATTAGTAGCTAAATAAGGGAGGGCTGATTTACCTGAAGCGCCGGCCCAGGTTCTCAGCCAAGTATTGGTTGTGCCCCAATCAATACATGATGCTCCACAATCAGATAAATCTTTGGTACCATCTATACAATCAGAAATGGCTAAGGCTGAGATAACAGAAGCTCCACCTTGACCATTATGGCTTGAAGTAATAGTCACTAAATTAATTTCTGAAGTGATTTTATACCATTCACCAACTGCAGCAGCTATCATTCTTGTTTGTAAATCATATGTTCCTAAAGAAGTGCAAATATATGAACCAGTTGAAGTTGAAACATTTCCCACTCCTTTGTTCCAGGAAACTGAATCAACTAAGGTTTTAGACCAGCAACCTGTTCTGCCATTAGTAGTATACCAATGCCAGCCGGAAAGAGCATTGCAGGTAGTTTCGTTTAGAACCCATTCGCCACCAATTGCGGTTATGGCTTCAAAGGTGTTGGTTCCCTGATAAGGTCCGCCTGAAGGCATTGGTGAAGGAACGCTCAATCCCCAATAAAAAATATCTGACGAATTTGATGGTGATTGGGTGGGTTTTGGCAAATCAGCATCCACATCATCATAACTCGGCGATTCTTTAAGGTCATTGCCAGCACCATAAGCAAAGAGGGATAAACTGTATTCTTGATTGGCTGTGTCAATAGTATTTCCGTTCGAAGTCATATCAGCGCCGTAAAGCCGAACATCAATGGCCGCATTGCCAGTATTTGTCACTGTTATTTGTTGATTTGTCGAGGTGGTATTTTGTCCGGGATCTAATGTTCCATAGTTAATTGTCGTTGTCGCAGTAATATTCAGAGCCCGTAAAGTATTCACATCAGGCGCGTCAGCTGGACTAGTAGTTGAATGTGATAAACTACCGTCAGTTGCTTCAACCCAAGCTCTCCAATATTCAGCGCTCCCATCAGTCGGGTCAGCGTGAAATTGCATATCAATGGGACAGGTATAAGTAGCATCAGTTCCTGAACAGGTATTTTGCGTACAAGAAGCCACACTATAACAATTGTTTTCATTAGCAGTACAAGTTTCTGCGCCAGAAACGCTGGAGCGATAAATTTTTGCCAAAACATTGGTGATGGTGCTACAACCCGAAGAATCAGAAATAGCAGCAGTGGCAGAAGTAGATGTGGTAGTATTTTCTATCAAATTAATATTTACTTGATTATTTAATTTCACATTAGAAACAACTGGTGCTTCATTAGAAGTAAGTGTTGTTTCTGGATAACGAGTATAAGTAAAATTAGTAGGCACACTAGCATTAGTAATTCTAAAACAATAAGTGCCAGAAGAAGTGCTTGGTTTGATAGAAAATTCCATTTCCATAAAATCTTCATAAGTTAAAGTAGTGGTTGCTACTTGGGAGGAAGTATCTTTAACACCATAGTTCGGTGTTTTCCAAGTTGAATTAGCGTCAGTTACACCACCGGTTGAAGTGGCAATATTGGTAGTATTAGCTCCATCAATAGGAAAATTAGTCGTATCATACATATCCCAGTCGCCGCCAACTGCATCAACATCAATCCAAGAACTAATGGCTAAGCAAGTAGTTTCTTTTAATCCATACTCTAAACGAAACTCCACATTTTCTGCTGCTGCTGTGCCCTCATTGGAAATCTCTATTCTTATTCTCTTATTGTCGGTGTAAAAGAAAGTATCGTATGTTGTATCTTCGCTACCAGAAGTAGCAGAAGAAGCGGTTTCTTCATTACCATTGTCATTTCGCCAATGATAATGAATTTGTTCTAAATTAGGTGTTGGAGTAGTAGCGCCAGCTTTGGCAAAAATCGCATTATTATAAGGCGGAAGGTGAGAAACACTTTGAAAATTAACAGTTGCACTAAAAGTATGTGTATGAGTTTGACTACCGTAAATGCTACCAGCAGTTCCAATACAAACTGTGGGGTTAGGGTTATCAGTAGTAACACTGATAATACAACTAGTATGACTATGCGCAGTATTTCCACCAACTCCGCTACCACCAGTTGGTTTAAAAAATTTTTGATAAAAAGTCTGACCAGATCCAGAATTAACTGTCCAGTTAGCTGGCGGTGTATTATCAAACATGGCAATCATATTTGATGGAATAGCACCAGCAGAATCTTTTTTGGCTAAATAAACTTCTTGATAAGGAGGTTCGTTATTGCCACTACCAGATGTGCAGGTATTACTGACACTAGTAATAGTATGACTATGATTAGCAGCTCCTACATAAACACTAGTGCATGCCTTAGCGCCTGTAGCGCTGGCAGCAGCTGTGTTTGTTGGTGAATTTAACGTGACTGTTTGAGTATGACTATTGCTACCGCCGGTACCAGCTGTATTTTCACCTTGAATATATTTATTATCGTTATAAGTACTGGTTGCCCAACCAACAGGAGGACTGGTATCAAAAATAGCAATAATATTTTGAGGTAAACTTGAAGGAATTCCATAATCATATCTAATAACTTTAAAATTCCTATACGCTGGAAGATTAGATCCTGTTAAACCAGAAGTATTAAGAGAGGCGGTGTGAGTATGTGCAGCTAAAGGAGGATAATTAGCTTTTGGCGATCCACCAGCACCACCGAATGATGCAGTTGAACTAGAAGTAAAGGGGCCAGAAGTAGAATGGATATGCGTAGCAGTACCAGATGGAGTGCCATAACTAGCCTCACCACGAATAAACTTCTGATAAAAATCCTGACCACCAGAACAGGAAATACATGTCCAATCAGTGGGGATAGTGCCGTCTGCTGGATCCCATAATAAAATTAGATTTGCTACTTGGTCAGCTGCTATTTGCCATTGCCGAATTTCTTTAAAACTTTGTCCTGAACCTGCCGAAGGGTCGCCAATTTGAAGCGGTCCTAATAAATATATATACGGGCTTATATCTGGCGCGTCAAAAGTGTAACTTAGCTCGTATTCTTTCCCAATTTTCCAATCAACCTCCCAAACAATAGATTTTTGATCTTGACCTGTATTCTGTATTCTGTATTTTGTATTCTGTATAGAAATATCAAAACTTGTTGGTACATTTTCAATTATTTCTCCATTAAAGTCCTGATTCGCTTTAATTTTCAAAGTCATCTCATAAGTGGCTGGTGGATAAATTCTGGTTGGCCCAATTCTTTCAATCTCAAAAGAAACCGAATCTCTAACCTCAAAAGAATCTAATATTTCATAACCATTATCAAGATTAGTTAATTTCATTTCATAAGTTCCTGGTTCTTCTACCTGATAATAAGCAAAATAATCTGGCACATCAGTCACATTATTTGATCTGCACTTTCCACTGTATTTAATTGTTCCATCTGCTGTTAACAAAATCGTCTCAATTTTTGATTCATGATTCTTAATTCTTAATTCTAATCCGGCGTCGCAAACAGTATGTCCATCATCTTTTAAAACTGCCATTTGTAAATAAGCGGTTTCATTCGGCAAATAAATTGATTTGTTAATATTGATGGCTAAAACTCCCCAACTAAACTCCTGAATTATTATTTGATCGCCTTTTTTAATTCTTAATTTATAAAGACCAGGTCTATATTTAGTTGCCCCTTGTTTAGTGACCTTAACTTTATTTCCTTGGACAATAATCCCCTCTTTAGTTTCTTTATTATCAGGAGTAATCAGAGAGGCTTGTATATTTCCTCTTCCCATTAAAGATTTTAAATGAGATAAAAATGTATTATTCCCTTCTGAGAAATCAAATTCCGGTTCTTCTGATATTTTCCAATCATGTTTTCCTATTTTTGATTCAATTTTAATAACTTCTCCATATTCTAAATCCAACCAAACACTGTCGAGATAAACTGGAGAGAGTTTAGAATCTGGAATTATAGACGTGGAGTAGTAGGTAAATTTTATTTTTAAATTTTGAAGATCTTCGGGATTTTCAAAAATCGGTAAAGCATAAAGAAAATAGCCGCCGTTTGTATTGTTGAAAATTTCTTGAGATAAATCCAATTCTTCTAAGTTGCGCCACTCGTTTTGGTAAAAATAATTAATTATTACTTTATCCCCTTCTTGACCTTTGCCAGCTAATGATATTCTTAATTGGACGTTTTGAATTTCATTTAAATCAAATCCTTCTGGTAAAGAAAAATTTTCAAAAATTAAAGAAGCAGAATTTAAAGCTTGCTTTTCTTCTTCAGCATTAACTTTAGGAATTAAAAATCCAAAAATCTTTTTCAACCAAGAAATGGGTTCGGTAGTGGTGGTAGTTTCTTGAGGAATGGTGGTGGTCGTTGTTTCTTCTAAAGGTAAAGTGGTAGTAGTGGTAGTTGATTCAATAGTTGTTGTGGTAGTTGATTCGGTAGTAGTAGTCGTCATTTCAGAAGGAAGAGTAGTGGTGGTTGACTCGGTAATTGGAGCTGTCTCTGAAGGAACTGTTGTCGTTGTTGTTTCTTCTTCAATAATCCCTTTTATAAATGCCGAGTTTTCTTCATTAAAATCAGCAAAAGAAGCATTATCAGGTAAATCCTGATTAAAAGCATTTTGGGGATTTTGCCATGTAATATCATTAGAAGATTCTAGAGTATAAGAAGTAGGAAAAATCTTAATCTGGTTTTGGGCTTTAACTACTATTTTTGAATTAAATACAAAAAACGCAAGCAATAAAAGAATTGCTAAAATTGCCAAGGTAATTAATAATCGTTTTGAGAAATTCATCCTTGGGAAATTCATTTCTTTATCTAAGTATATCACAGGCTTAAATAAAAATAAAAAAACAAACTCAATCCAAAGAGAGTTTGTTAGCGAAGCTTAATCTAAATTATTTAATCGCCAAGGCTTCTTCAAGACGATTTATTCGTTTCTCAAGAAATTCTATCCTTTGGGAATGCTGCTTCAGAATAAAATTCTCTATTCTATCAAGACGAACATCTATTTTATCAAGCCTTCTGTCAGTTCCGTCGAAACCCTTCTTGACCATTCTGGCTAAATCTTCAATTGTAATATTTTTCTTTTTCATTATTTATTCCTATTATAAAAAGTAAAGAAATATAACCCAAAAGATTGAGGCAAATATTACTCCAGCTATAAAACCAGAAAGAGCGGAAGCTAATGTCTTGCCTATTTTAAATTTAAACTGCCGTTGCTCCTCAGAGATAAAATCTCTGGATAAATTATTTATTTTATCCATATTTTTTTATTGTTATATTTTTATATTATAATGTATCCCACTCGAAAAATCAATGTTATAATTAATTATACTCAAATAAAAAACAAAATCAAGCAACTTGGGTTTAAAAAATTAAAAATTAAAAATTAAAAATTATATGAAGTGCCCCCAGGAGGAATCGGACCTCCATCAGCGGCTTAAAAGGCCGATGCTTTTCCGTTAAGCTATGGGGGCGTTAAAGAAATAATATACCATATAAAACACTCTCTTGATGTCATTGCGAGCGAAGCGAAGCAATCTTATACTATTGTATATGCCTCAGAAATACGATAGAAATACAATTGAAATACAATTGTCATTGCGAGCGAGGCATTAACCGAGCGTGGCAATCTATGAGATTGCTTCGTTCTCCCGCTTTCGCGGGAGTCCTCGCAATGACAGAAACTTCTAACGGGGTTTATCAATGCGGCGTTCAATGGGAAGAATTATCAGATTAATCAGCAGAACAAAAACAGTGGCAAAAATCGCTATCCAGTAAAGACCTAAACCTACAGCCGAGCCAATAGCTGCTGTCACCCACATAATAACTGCCGTTGTTAATCCTTTTACCTTCCCTTCTCTCTGCTCAAAAATGATAACCCCAGCACCGAGAAAACCAATGCCAACAATAATTTGCCCCAAAGTTCTGGAAGGATCTAAACTGGAATTCCCTAAATACATAGACATACTCAATCGAGAAATCATGACAAATAAAGCTGAGCCTAAACTAATCAAAGCGAAAGTTCTCATCCCAGCTTCTTTTTGCACTAATTTTCTTTCTATGCCAATCAAAATACCTAGACCTATGGCCAGAAGCAAATCGCGTGAGCTCATTAATAAAATACTTGACGTTATATTCATACTCTGGGTATTATAACAAAAATATGAAAAAAATCAAGAAAATCAAAGAAATTCAAATCAAAAGAGCGCAAATCTTAGATTTAATCAGAAATTTCTTTAAAAAAAGATGTTTTCTTGAAATTCAAACTCCAATCTTGACCAAAGATATTTCTACAGAACCCTATATTGATCCAATGCCAGTAAAATTCTCTGATGATAAGAATAAAATTTATCACGGTTATCTAATTACCTCGCCAGAATATTCCTTAAAGAAACTTTTAGCTCTTGGTTTTGATAAAATCTTTGAGATTACCAAAGCCTTCAGGCAAAAAGAGGCCTTTGGAGGTTTGCATAATCCGGAATTTTCGATTTTAGAATGGTATAGAACTCATGCTGATTATCGCCATATTATGAAAGATACTGAAGAATTAGTCTATGACTTAGTCAAAAAACTTCATCATCATCCATATTTTTTTTATCAAAGACAAAAAATTGATGTTTCCCTGCCCTGGTTGAGAATTTCAGTCAAACAAGCTTTTAAAAAATATGCCAAAATAAACTTAGATAAAACTAATAATCTCAATTCTTTTAAAAAAATCTCTCGACAAAGATGTTATGGGATAGACCCCGCTTTTAACGGGGCAAGTTGGAACGATTTATTTTATTTAATTTTTCTCAATGAAATCGAACCACAATTACCTAAAGATAAAGCTATTATTTTATACGACTATCCCCTGCCTCAAGCGGCTTTAGCTAAAAGAAAAAACAAAAAGGGTTTTTATGCTGAAAGGTTTGA
>Ga0315293_10001882_pt1 | contig 20280 bp, 23 predicted proteins | sample YL17G13_20_MG_FD_203071 | JGI IMG/M metagenome (GOLD analysis project Ga0315293, IMG submission 203071) | Sediment microbial communities from Yellowstone Lake, YNP, Wyoming, USA - YL17G13_20 | ecosystem: Environmental > Aquatic > Freshwater > Lake > Sediment | place: USA: Wyoming | collected... | reverse complement strand
GCCACCGCCGGCAGGGTCGCTACAGCGTGGAAGAGTTGGCTGAGGAGCTCCGCCACCTCTCGCAGGAGCTTGAGAAGAGCGCCAATTCCGGGGAAAGCGTCGCCTAGGCTTTTGGCGGGTGGCAAGAGCCCAAGCTTGCCGGTCAGACCGTCGTCTGCGTGATCACGGGCGGTGGTCTGAAGGACCCGGAGACGGCGATGAAGGCGAAGGCGGACCTCATAGAGCTGCCGGTGGACCTCGCCGCCATTGAGAAGGCGATAGGCTTTCGCAGCTGACTCAGATAGTCACCTCGCGAAGTATTCTCGAACACGTCCCCTTGACGCGCCGTCTCCTAAAGGAGCACAATGGCGGCATCGCGGATGGGATATTTCCAGGGAAGGAAACATCATGCCGCTTGGGCTTGCCAATCTCGCGATCAAAGCCTTCGAGCTGGGGCGTGATCGGTCGAGCCTTCGGCTTTCTCTCGGCCACGCGTCGTCGATCATCACCCCGGTCAGCACCACGTACCAGTTCGACTACGTTGCTCTCACGGCCGCGAATCGGGGCCGACGTCCTGTGCAAATCACTGGAGTGGGGCTGCTGCTCAAGGATGGTTCGACGCTGCCTGCGCTTACGGACATGATGGGTCTCTGCCCGTTCCCGAAGACTCTGGACGAACGCGACCCCTCGGTGATGGCTAGCTTCGAGTTACTGCCCCTGAGAGAGCAATTGACGAGACACGGCCAAGCCAAACTCTCACGACTCTACTGCACGCTGGGCACGGGCGAGAGAAAGACCGGTCGGATTCGGGGATATTGGATGAAGATGCTCACCACCCCAATTCCGACGCGCGTGGAGCCGGACGACTGACCTGCAATGCCGCTTCTCTCAATCTGGACAGGCGCATGGGCAGGCCGAGCGGGAATCCTGGCCGAAATGTGCTCGTTTCCCCTGCTCGCGCCAGAGATACTTGGGCCTGAGCGCCTAAGGGGCGTCGAAGAGGCGCTGAGAAAGGGATTGCTCAGTCCCTCCGTGCAGCGGGGAGCGGCCACGGTCTGGGTCGCTCTCTTCGCATTGGTCTTTATCGTCATCACGTTACCGATATGGATGCTCCCCCCAGCACTATCCGTGCCAGTCGCACTATACGTGCCAGTCGGATTGATCATCGAGGGTGCTGGCTTGCTCGGCATCCTCTCCAGCAATGCTTGTCGAGTCACCGTGAGGAGTCGGCTGAGGAAGCAGAAGCTCTTGGTCGACGGCGAAGCGTTGTTCGTGGCACAAGGAGAAATGGCGCAAGCCAGTCGCGCGGTGCTAAGCCCGCTTGAGTTTCGGCGTATCATGAAACCGGTCTTGTGGGAATGGGTGTTTTGGGCTGTGGGCATCCCTTTCCACGTCATTGCATTTGTGGGCTACTTCATCATACCGGGAGGCATTCTCGCCCTCGTTCATCTCCAACAGCGTCTTCTCACTGGAGGAATCGGCCTCCGCTCGCTTGTAGTTGGCACGGGCATCGTCTTATTCTTTGGGGGAATGGTCGCGCAGTTTGCGGCGACATTTTGACGAGGAGCATCACAGACTAGCATGCCGGATTGGGCAATCGTTCTATTTGCAGCCTTCGGGGGAGGTCTGGCAGGCGCGGTGTTGCAGCCAGTGGTGACCTACGCGCTTCAACGGGCTCGCACTGGTGCGGAGATAAAGAAAAGGCGAGAGCGGAGCCTGCGTCGAATGCTCGACAGACAGATTTCTTGGGGCAGGCAGTGCATGGGCTTATCGCTCTTGATCGCCGCACGCCGGCGTTCGGGCCATCCTCTGACCCACTCCAAGATAAACGACGAACTGGACGAGATAAGTGACAAGTTCGTTCAGAAGCCCGGAGTTGCCTGGCATCCAGACCGTATCGAAGATCGGAGTCTCAAGGAAGCGGCATGCGAGTATCACGCTGGAATCCTTCGTCTGGGCGAGATCGTGCTACAATCGCAGGATCACGAGCGCGACGCACGCCAGCTCGAAGATCGCATGGCGGAGCTTGAGCGACAAATCGTCCGCCGCATGGACGAACTCAACTGGCCGGAAGTGGACGACTAGGGCCGAGGAGCGCGTAGTTTGTAGGCTGACTCAAGCCGGAAAGGCCGCTCGCTGCTCGTAGCGGGCGCCGCCGGGCAGGAGGGAGGTCTGCATCAACGCCACCTCGGAGATCGACATCGACGGCAGCGGCGGCAGCCTGTAAGCGGCTATCAGGTCGGCGAGACGGCTGCGCTCCTCGATGCCCATATCGTCGGGAACGCGCGCCAGCGTGAGGTGAGGCGCGAACGCCCGGCTCTCGTGCGGAAAGCCCAGCGGCCCCAGCGCTTTCTCCACCGTCTCCGCCAACGACGCCAGCTCTTCGACGTCTCCAGCCAGGCCTACCCATAGCACGCGCAGTCGCATGCGCCCGCCGAAGCTGCCGAGCTGGTCGAAGCGCAGGTTCAGCGTGAACGGCTCGACGATTGCTTTCGCCAGGGCGTCGGTCACGCGCTGCGCCGTGTCGGGGGGGACGGCGCCGAGGAACTTGAGGGTGAGGTGGATGCCCTCAGGTCGCACCCAGCGCAGGCGCCCCGTGCCCTTCTCGCGCAGGTCGGCCTGGATGCGGGCCAGGGCGTCCCTGGCCTCGGGCGGCAGCTCGCAGGCGACAAACAGGCGCAGATCGCGTTCCCTGTCCTCCGGCGGGCGGGCCTTCGTCTCCCTCATGGCAACCGCAGCAACCGGCGGGCGTTCTCACCCAGGATGAGCCGCCGCTCATCGTCACTCAGTTGCGCTTCCTCCACCTCTCGCAGGCAGCGCGACTGCGACAGCAGCGGGAAGTCGCTGCCGAAGAGCACGCGCTCCGCTCCGACGAGGTCGACGGCGTGGCGAAAGACCTCGCGACGGTACAGGAAGCGCGTCGCGGCCGTATCGAAGTAGGTGTTCGCGAGCGTCGCATGGCCCCGGCGCAGGAGCGCGTAGAACGGCAGGCCGCCGCCCCAGTGCGCGGCGACGACCGTTGCCTCCGGCGAGCGCTCGATGAAGCGGTAGAGGGAGTCGAGCGGCTGGCCCTCCTTGCCCGGGTAGGCGTGCCCGACCGGCTCCGTCGCGTGGAACAGCAGCGTCAGGCCGTGTGCGGCGGCCGCCTGGGCGAGCAGCTCGGACTCCGGGCCGCCGTCGAGGTCGTAGCCCTGGCTCTGCGGACGCAGCTCGCCGAGGCCGCGGGCGCCGAGCCGGACGCAGCGCTCGATCTCGACGCGGGCGTCGTCGTTGGGGGCGAAGAGGCAGAAGGGGACCAGGCGTCCGCCGCCGGCCGCCGCGGCTTCGAGGATGTAGTCGTTGGTCCTGCGGCAGAGCTCGCCGTCCTGCCAGGCGAAGTTGAGGACGACGCTGACGTCGATGCCTGCCTCGTCCATGCTGCGGAGGAGGTCGTCGCCGGTCGCGAGCCTGGAGTCGGGCCTGCCGTAGAGCAGCCCGAAGGTGGGATCGAGCCGCAGGCAGTCGTTGCGGTCGCTGCAGATGTCCGGCGGGAAGACGTGCGTGTGGAAGTCGACGATCATGGCGCATCGTCGGCCACGTCGCGCGCCCTGCCTGAGGCGGGACGGCTCGGGGCAACGGGAGGACTGAAGTCCTCCCCTACATTTGCTGGATGACGGGAGGACCCTTCGGCGGATCTGCGGTCTGTCAGGTCGGCTATGGCGACCTGTACTCCCGTTCGCCGCGGGTTTTGGAGCACTGTGATCACGCTCATCGTTCTATAGTCGGCCCGGCGGTGAGCGAGTCAGTGGGACTCGCGAGGAGCCGGTGATAGATGGCTTCGATTGCCTCGGCGACGTTGCCCCAGCCGAAGCCGCTCGCCGCTTCGCTAGCGGTCTTCCCGAAGCTGTGGCGCAGGTCTTCGTCGGCCAGCAGCGTCGCGACGCGCTCCGCAAACGGCTGCGGCGCCTGGTGCGAGACCAGGTAGCCCGTCTCGCCGTCTCTGACCGTGACGCTGAGCCCGCCCACGCGTGACGCCACGACGGGCGTGCCGCAGGCCATCGCCTCCAGGGCGACGAGGCAGAAGCTCTCGTAGTAAGAGGGCACGACGCAGACGTCCGCGGCACTGTAGTATAGCGGTAGCCTGTCGTGGCCAACGGGACCGGTGAAGCTGACGCGGTCGGCGATGCCGAGCTCGGCGCTGAGGCCTTTGAGGTGACTCACCTCGTCGGTGGCATTGCCGTCGCCGCCGACCACCAGCACTCGGAAGGCGGGCTCGTCGTCCAGATGCGCGGCGGCGCCGAGGAGGATGTCCAGGCCCTTCAGCGGCTCCATCCGGCCGACGAACAGGATCATCCGCTCGCCGTTCAGCCCGAGCGACCTTCGCGCCATCTCCTTGTCGAGGGGACGGAAGCGGCCGAGGTCGACGCCGCAGGGCACGACGGCGATACGTTCGGCGGGCGCGCCGTAGATTTCGACGAGCGCGCGCTTCTCGTGCTCGCTGGCGCATACGACGACGTCCGCCTCCCTGGCGACGCGTCGCTCCACTTCGATGCGGGCCACCGGCTCGTTGCTGCCGCCGTTGGCGCGCCGCTTCAGCTCGCCGAGGGTGTGGAACATGCTCACGAGCGGAGCGCCCCAGCGTTCGCGCAGACGTAGCCCCAGGAGGCCGGAGAGCCAGTAGTGGCTGTGGATGACGTCGTAGACGACGCCCTCGGCGCGCTGGAAGGCCAGCAGGTCGTCCTCGAAGTCGCGAAGGTGGGTGTAGAGCTCGCGTCTTCCCTCGATGCCCTCCGGGCCAGCCTGCAGATGCACGACGCGCACGTTCGGGCTCGCCTCGATGACGGCGGGACCGTCGGGCTCAGCGCGCCGCGTGAAGACGTCGATGAGGTAGCCGCGGCGTCCCATCTCGCGGCTGAGCTCGCGCACGTAGACGTTCATGCCGCCGGTCTCCCGGTAGCCCAGGGGCGCCAGCGGCGAGGTGTGCGCGCTGATGACGGCGATTCGCTGCAAGTGCTGTCCTCTTGTCCCTATTCTAGCCTGATTCAGGCCTTCTTGATAAGGCAACGATACACCTGGTGGTCTTTTCCGCCCAGGTCGTACTTGTATGGCTCGCTGCCCCTGAGGAAGTCCAGATGTTGTCTACCGTCGTCGATGGCATGGCGCAGGCAAGCGGCCTTCGACAGCAGGCCGACCGACAGATAAGCGTACTGCGGATCGTAGCCGCTGTTGTAGATCAGGGTCTCCTCAGGGTCCTCGAAGCAGAAGGTCGACGCGACACGTCGGCCGTCCAGCTCGAATATGTACAAGCCCGCGAGCCCTTCTTCTGCCATGGCGATGCCCACGCGACGGAAGAAGCGCTCCATCTCCGGCGTCATGAATTGTGCTTTGTCCGACTTCAACGTCATCAGGCGGAGGAAGTCGTCCATGCCCTGCTCCAACTCCTGCGGTGAGCAGAGCACGCGCAGCCCCATCGCTCCGGCGGTCTTCTCGAGGCGGCGCATCTTTCGTCGCAGCTCGTGACGGTTCTTCCCTCCGAGCAGTTCCAGGTACGCCTTCCACGTCGCCGGCAGTTCGAGCTGCGGACAGACAGCTTCATCGTCGACGCGGACGTCGAGGCCGCGCCGCCCGGCCAGTTGCGGCAGCAGCGCCAGCGTCGGGGAGCCGGACCGCAGGCCCCAGAAATCGAAGTCGCGGTGGCCTTCCGCGAGCAGGGTGTCGATGATCGCGGAGAGGGCGTGGTCCTCCCTTCCGGGCGCCAGTACGAAGTCCATGTAGTCGCAGATGTTGCTGTCGCCGAGAAAGGAGACGCGCTCTCCGTCCACTAGGAGCGACGCCAGGCCGGCGAGTGTCCCGCCGTCTCGCACCGCCAGGAAGCGGGCATCCTTCTGCCGGTCGAACTCATCGAGCCATACTTGCTGCCAGCGCGGGTGCTGAAAGACCTGCCGCGCCCTGGGCGGCGAAAGGAGCGCCAGCCAGTCGGCGCGCACGTCGTCGAAGCTCTCGAAGGCCGCGGCGTAGCTCATGGAGGTCCGTCCGGTGACGGGCGAAGCTGCGAAGAGGGGGTCTTCCCCGATTGCATCCCAACCTCCGGGGGACTGACGGCGATTCACGGGGCAGGTATCGATTCTAGCAGTTCGGCCCGACCCTCGACAACCCGCCGCTGGGGGCGCGCCCCTTGAGCGCGGCTTTCGCCGGTGCTACAATCGATTAAGCTCTTAGGGCGGGGTATTTCACCAAGAAGAGGTCATGGACAACGACTACGAGCTAAATGTCGACGAGATTGCTCAGACCGTCGAGTCGGCGGAAGTACTGACGCTCCGGTTCGTAGTCCTCAGTCAGCGGTTGCTCATCGATACCCGCTTCACCTCCATCGACGGGCCGATGCTGAAGCTGGTGCAGCCGGTGAAGACAGCCGAAGAGCGATTTCGCAGCTTGAAGCAACTTCGTCCGCGCTTTCGTATCCCCGAGAAGATCTGCTCCGTCTGGTGGCCGAAGCACATCGAGAGCCTGGCGACCTCAGGCGTCTGGCCGGCAATCGTGAGCCGCATCATAGACTCGGGCAGCCCGGGCGCCGCGCAGCTCTGCGAGGAAGTCTTCCAGGAGATGCTGGCGTTGGAGAAGGAAGAGATAAGGAACGCCATCCTAGGCAAGGGCTATCAGGCCCTCTGGGAGTGCTTCAGTCAGGACCAGCCCCGCAAGCCCGGCGCCTGAACGCCGCACCGCGATCTCCACATACGGCAATGATGAAACCCCGCCGCTTCAATCGACTCGTCCTCGAGGCACTGACAGAGATCCCGGAGCCGTTCAAAGCGCACCTGGCGAACGTTGATATCGTCGTCAAGAGGCGGCCCGGCCCGTCGGACTATCGAGCGTCGGGCTCGAAGAGGGGCGACCGCCTCTACGGCCTTTACGACGGCGTCCCTCTAAGCGAGCGGACCGGCGGCCACGGATTCGAGATGCCGGATAAGATCACTCTCTTCCGCGAGCCGCTGGAGAGGGACTTCCCCGACGAATCGGACCTGGTGCGGGAGGTCCGCACGACGGTCCTCCACGAGATCGCGCACTTCTTCGGTCTCTCCGAGGAATCGCTCGTCGAGCTCGGCCTCGACTAGCTCCCCTACCACGCGTCCCCCGGAAACGACCGCGGTGCGTCTTGTCCTGTATGTTAGAATCGAAGTGAGTCTCGCTTGAAAGGGGGAGAGGGACCTTGGCGAACTTCCAGGAGAGACTTGTTCCCGAACGGTCGCTGCGCCTGATATTTCTGCTCATGGCCGCCTGGGACTTGCTCGGCGGCGCCGTCCAACTCGTTTTCCCCAGCTTCCTGTTCAGGCTCAAAGACGCGGTCGAACCGAGCGGCGTGCTGGCCGGCAGGGCCTTCAGCGGCGCCCTCTTCGTGACCGCCGTTCTCTACCTGATAGCGGCGCTTCACCCCACGCGCTATCGATTCATCCTCTGGCTGGGCGTCATCGAGCAACTGGTGGCGATCTGTGCAGGCGTCTTTCATGGCGCGAGGAACGACATAGGCTGGGGCGGACTCGTGCTGCCCATAGGCGTGGCGATCGCGTTGCTCGTGCTGCTGCTGCTGAACTACCCGCGCGCGCTTCCGGAAGAGGCCGCCATCGAGGAAGGCGAGGCCGACGTGTCAGGGCGCGAGCGACCGCCCAACGAGGAGTAGCCGCGCCGCCCGCTCCGCCGCGCCGGACAATAGCGATCCCGCCTGCTCGAACATCTCTGTTTCTGTCATTGCCCCCTTCGCGATCGGAACGACGGCGTCGAGGCCGGATGTCGACGCATCTCCCACGATGCTACCGACCAAGGCGATAACGGGCCGGCCGCGCTCTTTCGCCAGGCGCGCGATGACAGCCACCGACTTGCCGTAGGCGGTCTGAGCATCGAGACGCCCTTCGCCCGTGAAGACCACGTCGGCGGCGGCGATGCGCTGCGGCAGGCCTGTCGCCGTGGCGACGAGCTCCGCACCGGATGCGATGCGCGCTCCCAGGAAGGCGACCAGCCCGCCGCCGAGCCCGCCGGCCGCGCCCGCGCCGGGCAGCGAAGCGATGTCGATGCCGAGGTCTCGCCGGACCACGTCCGCGTAGTGTCGGAGTGCTGCGTCAAGCTCGGCGGCGACCTCCGGCGTGGCGCCCTTCTGCGGGCCGTAGACGATGCTGGCGCCCGATGGGCCTGAGAGCGGGTTGACGGCGTCGGTCGCGGCGGTAACCTCGCACTGCTTCAGGCGGGCGTCCAGGCCGGAGGCGTCTATTCGCGCCAGTCCGGCCAGCGCGGCGCCTCCGGGCGGCAGGTCGCGGCCTTCGCCGTCGAGCAACTGGGCCCCGAGCGCCTGCGCCATGCCCGCGCCGCCGTCGTTCGTCGCGCTCCCGCCGACGCCGACGATGAGGTGACGGCAGCCGGCGTCGAGCGCCGCGCGAATGAGCTGTCCCGTCCCGTAGGTGGTGGTGCGACGCGGGTCACGCTCCTCGGGCTTGAGCAGCGTAAGGCCGGACGCGGCTGCCATTTCGATAACGGCGGCCGGGCCGTCGTCGAGCACGCCCCAGGCCGCCTCGACGGGCCGTCCGAGGGGGTCCTTTACCGTCGCTGTCTCCGGGTGTCCGCGGCTCGACGACAGGATGGCGTCCACGGTTCCCGGGCCGCCGTCGGCCATGGGCGCGATGTCGAGTTCGGCGTCGGGAAGGGCGCATCGCAGACCGGTGGCGATAGCGTCAGCGGCCTGGCGGGCGGTGAGGCTTCCCTTGAACTCTTGCGGGCAGATGAGGACTCGCACGATGACCTCCGTCGTCGTCGCTGATGATATGCCCGACGGAAGCCGGCGGCAACATCGCGAGGGGGCTTGACAACAGAACATATATGCTGCTACTGTGGCGTAATAGAACACCTGTACTATTGCAGGAGGATCACGACGATGAAGAAGAAGGCGTACCGTCGCTATTCCCGCTGCCCCGAGTGCGGTGGGCCGCTGGTGCACGGCGAAGGCTGCATCCGCTGCCCGATCTGCGGGTTCACCCGCTGCGGCTGCTGAGTCGATCGGCACGGCCGAGGCACCTGGTGACTCGATTCGCGTTGACACACCTTCGCCATCGGGTATCATGAGGGCGTGACCACAGAAGCAATCGCCCGCGAAGGCGCGGCTCGCCGCCTGCCGTCTCCGGCGCTGAGCGTCGCCATCCTCACCATCGGCTGCAAGCTGAATCAGGCAGAATCGGAAGCGATGGCGCTGGAGCTTGCCGCGTTCGGATGCACCGTGACGGACCGCGCCGGCGCCGCGGACGCCGTCATCATAAACACCTGCGCCGTCACCCACGTCGCCGACCGTAAGGCGCGACACCTGGTGCGTCTTGCCCGCCGACTAGCGCCGGAAGCGCGCGTAATCGTCACCGGTTGCTACGCCGAGACCGTCGCACCGGCGGTCCTTTCCGGGCTGGGGGCCGACGTTGTGCTGTGCAACGGAGAGAAGCAACAAGCGGCAACAATTCTGCTGAAAGGCGTCGGATCATGCGACGCGCCGGTCCAGTCCGGCCGCCTGCGCACGCGGTCGTTCGTGAAGATACAGGAGGGCTGCAACGACGTCTGCGCCTTCTGCGTCGTCCCGAGGACGCGCGGACGCGAGCGGAGCGTGCCTGCCGCGGACATTATCCGTACCATCAGGGCGGTCGAGGCCAGCGGCGTCGAAGAGGCCGTACTGACGGGCACGCAACTCGGCGCCTATGGGCGTGACCTCGACGAAAGCGGCAGTCTCGTCTCCCTGCTCGTTCGCGTGCTGAGGGAGACGTTGATCCCGCGGGTCCGGCTGTCGTCGGTGCAACCGCAAGACGTTACCCCCGCGCTGCTCGAGCTCTGGCGTGACCCGCGCCTCTGTCGGCACTTCCACGTTGCCCTGCAGAGCGGCAGCGATGCCGTCCTGGCGCGCATGCGTCGGCGGTACACGGCGCGCGAGTTCGCCGAAGCGCTGAACGCGATAGGGCGGCGGCTTCCCGATGTCGCAATCACGACCGACATCCTCGTCGGCTTTCCGGGCGAGACCGACGGCGACTTCGCGGCGACGCAGCGGTTCTGTCGCGAGGCCGGTTTCGCCGCTCTGCACGTATTCCCGTTCTCCGCGCGGCCGGGAACGCTTGCTGCGAAGATGCCGGACCAGGCGAGCGCAGCCACGAAGCGGGCGCGGGTGCAGGAGATGCTGGCCGTCGGCGAGGAGCTTCGCGGGCGCTTTCTGGCGCGATTCCAGGGCAGCGTGGCGGATGTTCTCTTCGAACAGAAGATGCGCGAAAATGCATGGGAAGGGCTCACGGGCAACTACATCCGTGTCATCGCGCCCAGCGAGGAGTCGCTCGAGAACCACATCGTCGCCGTGCGACTCGACCGGCAACAGGGCAGCGGCTTTCGCGGCGAGCTTTGGCCGGCAACGGAGACGAGTTAGGAGGGCCGGATGAACGTGGTCAACCGCTTGGTCGTCGTTCTTGGCGTCGTCGTGCTAATCCTCTTCGCGGCGATGGTTATCGTCCTGGCGTGGGCGTATAGCGGCGAGACCATCCACAAGCTGGGCAGCTTCGTCACGTACTTGGACGATCACGATACGACGGTGTCCAAAGTAGTCATCACCCTCGGCGGCTCGTTCCTCATCCTGGTGGGTCTGTCTTTCCTCATGCTTGAGCTGGCACCACGGACGGAGAAGACTGTCGTCGTGCGAGACGTGGAAACGGGCACCGCGGTGCTCTCGACGGTGGCGGTTGCGCGGCGGCTGGAGCAGATAGTGACGAGTCTGCCGGAGGTGGAGACGGTTCGCGCGAAGGTCGCGGGCAAGAAGAAGGCGGTGGAAGTGAACCTCCAGGTCATGGTCGACCCCGAAAGCGACCTGTCGGCGATTGCGAGCGAGGTGGCGCGCGTGGTGCAAGATGCCGTCACGCAGCAGATGAGCGTTGCTATGGCCGGGCCGCCGCGCCTGCGTCTCTACTACTCGGCTCGGTCGACCGGCGTGGAGCCGCCTGTCCGTCCTGGGAAAGTAGCGTCTCGCGCCGTCGCGGCAGAGGAGGGCGGACGTGCGCGGAGGGTCCGCGCGGTGCCGGGCGCCGGGGAAGCAGCCGCGCCGTCGGATGAGCCGAAGCCGCCGGCGGATGCGCCACCGGAATCGAAGGAGAACGAGGGGCAGCAGTAGACCATGCCCAGGATACGCCGTCCCGCCCCTGACAAGGTCAAGGCGACGCTCGAAAGCCTTCTCTTCGTCGCGCAGGAGCCGGTTGAGCTGGCGGTCCTGGCCCGTAGCCTGCACCTGAAAGAGGAGGAGGTCGAAGAAGCGCTCGATTCCCTGGCCGAGGACTGCCGCCAGAGAGGCGTTCGCATCCTGAGGAGCGGCGACCTCGTCCAGATGGCCACGGCTCCTGAAGCCGCGCGCTACGTCGAGAACTTTCTGAACATGGACCACCACCAGCGGCTCTCCACTGCGGGTCTGGAGACGCTGGCGATCATCGCCTACAAGCAGCCGATAACGCGCGCCGGCATCGAAGCGGTACGCGGCGTGAACTCGGACGGCGCCGTCGCGACGCTGCTGGCCCGCGACCTCATAGAAGAGGTCGGACGGGCGCACACGCCCGGCCGGGCCGTGCTCTTCGGCAGCACCGTCCGCTTCCTGGAGCACTTTGGCCTGGAGAGGCCCGAAGACCTGCCGCCGCTTCCCGATGACGACGTCTCCACCAGGGAAGACCAGCCATGATGGTCGGAGTGTGCCGCGTCACGCTGCGCCTGCCGGAGAATGCGTCGCTTAAGGGGAAGCGGCAGGTCGTCAAGTCCCTGACGGCGCGGATCCGCAACCGCTATAACGTCTCGATCGCCGAGATCGACAACCAGGAGAGCTGGCAGCTAGCCTCGCTGGGCATTAGCTGCGTCTCCAACAGCAACAGCCACGCGAGCGAAATGCTGGCGAAGGTCGTTGGCTTTATGCGCGCCAGCCGGCTCGATGCAGAAGTGCTCGACTGGGAGGTGGAGTTGTTGCAGGTCTAATCGGCGGCCGCGGCCTCTGCCAGCAGGTCGTACGGAAGGGCCTCGACGATACGAACTCGCGTAATCTCTCCGGCGAACGCTTCCCCCTTGCAGAAGGCCATGCCGTCGACCTCCGGCGCGTCGCGATAGGTCCGCCCGACGAACATGGCTTTGCCGTTCCTTTCGACATCCGCCTCTGATTCCACGAGGATGGCCATCTCCCTCCCGAGCCAGGCTCGATTGCGCTCCAGTGACGTCTCCCTCGCCACGCGCATGAGCTCCCGGTAGCGACGTCGTTTCACGCGCTCCGGGACCTGGTCGGGCATGCGGGCGGCAGGCGTGGCGTCCTGCGGCGAGAACATGAACGCGCCTATGTGGTCGAACTTCGTTTCGCGGGCGAAGGCGAGCAAATCCTGGAAGTCCTGCTCCGTCTCGCCGGGAAAGCCGACAAGGAAAGTCGTGCGCAGGGCGATGTCCGGCATCGCCTCGCGCAGGCGCTCCAGCATGCGGCGCGTCTGCGATAAGTCGTGCGGCCGTCGCATCCGTTGGAGGACTGCTGTGCTGCTGTGCTGAAGCGGGATGTCCAGGTACTTGCATACCTGAGGCAACTCGGCCATCGTGCGCAGCAATCGCTTCGAGAGGTGCCCTGGGTAGGCGTACATGATGCGCAGCCAGGCGACGTCGGACAGGTCCGTCGCCAATCGCTCCAGAAGAAGGGCGAGGCCGTCCTCCACATGGAGGTCGCTTCCGTAGGCGGTGCTGTCCTGCGCGACGAGCACGAGCTCTCGCGCTCCTTCCGCTTGCAGGCGTTTGCCTTCTTCGACGACCGCCTCCGGCGGCAAGCTGTGCAAACGGCCCTTGATCTTCGGGATGATGCAGAAGCTGCAGCGGGCATTGCAGCCGTCGGCGATCTTGAGATAGGCGCTGACCCGAGACGACGGTTCGGGAGCATAGACCGCCTCGCCTCTCTCTGCAAGAGCCGCCACCTTCTCCCACGACTCGACGCCGAAGACATGGTCGATCTCGGGGACCTCGGACAGGAGATCTTTTCGGTACAACTGCGGCAGACAGCCGATTACCACCAGCTTCTGGCCGCTCTTCTTCTTGAGCGCCAGCTTGAGGATGGCGTTTATCGATTCCTCTTTCGCCTGGTCAATGAAGGCGCAGGTATTGACGATGAGGATACCGGCTTGTCGCGCTGGTGCGGGTGATTGGCCCGCCTCGTGCAGGGAGCGCTCGAGTCGCGTGGAGTCGGCGACGTTCTTGGGGCAGCCCAGCGTCAGCAGGTAGTACGACATCGGTGCGGGTACTCGGAAGACGTGGAGTGGGCCTACTGGCGGGGACCGCGGCTGATGACGAGCGTGACGGGGTCGCCGCTGCGGGCGTCTTCGTTCGGAGAGGGGCTCTGGCTGATGACGAAGCCGGCAGGTACTCCATCGTCGTACACTCTGACGACGACGTAGGTCAGCCCCGCAGCTCTGACGCTGGACAGGGCGTCCATTCCCATGGCGCCGCGCACATCGGGCACGGCGACAGCCTGCGCCTCGACCGGTTCCTGTTGCGTCGCATCGGTGGTCGGCTGGAGAGCGATACCGGGGTTCACCACCTCGGCGCCTTCACCGGCCGGCTGCGTCGCGAGGGCGGACACGCCGACGTCCGCGGGCACCTCCTTTTCGCCGCCCGATCCCATGCGATAGAGCAAAGCGCCGGCGAGGAGGAACACGAGGATTACTCCGCCCGAGACGATCCAGTTGAGGGAGAGCGCCGGCGGCGGGGGCTTCGTTACCTGCGGCAGGGGCGCAAGCTCCGCTGTCTGGCGGCCCTTCTCCGGGTAGAAACGCAGCACTTCCTTGGGGTCGATCCCAAGGTATTGCGCGTAGGTTCTCAGGAAAGCGCGGCAGTAGACAGGGGCGGGAAGGGTATCGAACTCGTCATGCTCCAGCGCTTCCAGATAGCGCCGGGCGATTCGAGTATCACGTTCAACGTCGTCGAGGGTCAGCCCCCGGGAGATCCGCGCCTCGGAGAGGATTCTTCCCAGAACTGCCATACTGGCCTCTGGTGTTTTCTGTATCATGAACGAAAGGCAGTTTAGCCTGTCCGGATCTTAGGCTCAACCCTTAGGGGTCTTCACCAATGATACCACAGCGATTGGGGGTGATGCGGGCCGACGACCGGCCGTCTCGAAGGCCCCGCTTCCAGCCGAGGCCGCCTTTCTGGCGCCTTGCGGCCTATGCTCCACCATTATCGCCCCTGCGTGATACGATGGAACGTGGCGAACCGCGAAACTACAGATCGGGGTCGCCGGCACTATCGTCCAACAAGGGAGGCTGGCCTCATGAGCATCGACGAATGCGCTTTCAACGGCAAGATGCTTGGTGTCAATCTGAACACGTGCGAGATCGTGGCCGAGGAGATGCCCGCCGACTTCTATCGCAGCTACTTCGGCGGCTACGGCGCCGGGTCGCGGCTCCTATTCGACCGAATTCCCAAGGGAGCCGACCCCCTGGGGCCGAAAAACGTGCTTGGGTTCATGCCCGGCCTTCTCAGCGGCACACCCTTCTTCGGCAGCCGCTTCCAGGTCGTCGCAAAGTCGCCGAAGACCGGCGGCTGGGGCGATGCCAACGGCGGCGGCGACTTCGGGCCCTGGCTGAAGAATGCCGGCTGGGACGGCATTCTCGTGAGCGGGATTTCGGACAAGCCGGTCTATCTCTTCATCGACGACGAGAAAGCAGAGCTACGCGACGCCTCTGACCTCTGGGGTCTGGACGCCATTGAGACGGAGGCGAAACTCAAGGAGCGGCACGGCAAGAAAACAAGCGTCGCCTGCATAGGGCCTGCCGGCGAGAAGCTGTCGCTCATGGCCGGCGTCTGCAACGACCGCGGTAGGGTAGCTGCCCGCAGCGGCCTGGGCGCCGTCATGGGGTCGAAGAAGCTGAAGGCTGTCGCGGTTGTCGCTTCGCGCGCGGAGATACTTGCACACGACAAGGAAGTGCGCGCGAAGGTGCGAGAAGCGCTGGACGCCTTCTCCAAACCGTTGGTCGATTTCTTCCATAAGTTCGGCACGCCCGGTATCACGGCCAGCTCGGCGGTATCCGGCGACTCGCCGATCAAGAACTGGGGCGGCGTCGGCGCCGCCGACTTTCCTCAGGGCAGCGAGCTGAGCGGCGCCGCCTACGCGGCGAAGATGGACAGGCCCTACGGCTGCTGGCACTGCCCCGTCGCCTGTGGCGCGGAGAGCAAGGACTCCGATAACCCGAAGTACCCCTTCCCGCGGCACACTCATCGCGCTGAGTATGAGACGATGACCAGCTTCGGCGGACTGGTGCTCAACGGCGACCTGGACTCGCTGACTTACTTGAACCACCTCTGCAACGCTTATGGACTGGACACCATCGCTGCCGGCGCCGTCATCGCCTTTGCCGTCGAGTGCTTCGAGAACGGCGTCATCACTAAGGAGGACACCGACGGCATTGCATTGCGTTGGGGCAACACGCCGGCGATCATCGAGATGCTGGAGAAGATCGCCAGACGCGAGGGCTTCGGCGACGTGCTCGCCGACGGCATCCGCAAGGCGGCTGCGAAGATCGGGCCCGCCAGCGAGCCGTTCGCGATGGAGATCGGCGGCGAGGAGCTGCCGATGCACGATCCCAAGCTCACCCCCGATTTCTACACCACTTACAAGCTCGACCCGACGCCCGCGCGTCACACTCAGTGGGACCCAAGCCCTCGGCCGGGCTGGAATGCCGGCGCGCGCGTCGCGGACAGGGCAGAGGCGAGCGGTCGCGGCCCATTCCACAAGGTCGCCTCGGAGTACATACACGTTGTTAATAGCTGCGGTCTCTGCTTCTTCGTCACGATGTGCGGGCCAAACGACCATATTCATGAGTGGATCAACGCCTCCACCGGCTGGGACATGACCCTCGAAGAGGTGCGGCGCGTCGGAGAGCGCATCGCGAACCTGCGCATGGCGTTCGAGGTGCGCGAAGGCAATAACCCGGCGCGGCGCAAGGTACCGGCGCGACTGATCGGTGACCCGCCGATGAGCGACGGGCCAAACGCCGGCGTCACGCTCGATGTCGAAACGCTGGAGCGGGAGTATCTGGAAGCCTGCGGCTGGGACGCCGCAACGTGCAAGCCGAGTCGCGCCAAGCTGACGGAGTTGGGGCTATCGGACGTAGCGGATGCCGTTGGCGCCTGAGTCGACCCACGGAGAGGACATGAGAAATGAGGCGGGAGCTGTCCCGCCTCATCGCTTGTGTCGCGGATGAAGCAGAAGACGGCCGGGGGAGCCGGGCCGCCTTCCGCCAATCCAGACCGCCTCTGGCACCCTCACACCACAGACGGCTTTCAAATGTTTGGTAGGAGGTACATCCGCATCATGACTCACGGATGTTGTCCGCCTATAGCTGCCAAGTTAACAATCGGTAAAAAGCACAGAAAACTGTTGGGCTTTTGTCGCCCAATTTCTTGTCTGCTTGAAGAATGGAGGCTGAAGCGTTCGCACATCGGCCGCACGTGAGCTTCTTGATCTGGCCTCTCTGCCCGTGCTACACTGGCGTTCGATAGCGGCAGAGGCTATTCTGCCGTTTTTGCCCTCATTGGAGCCTTGAAGTGAGGGCAGGGTATCGCCTGGACGGGACGCCGCAGCCAACAAGGGGAAACGCTTTCCTGCGGTGGGCGTAGCCGAGCGGTTAAGGCGCCAGGTTGTGGCCCTGGAGATCGAGGGTTCGAATCCCTCCGTCCACCCCAATGCTACCCGTCCGCCGGCGGCCTATCAGGAGTCTCCGTTGACATCGAGTGCATGTCGTAGCGAAAGAACGCCCCGTCGTTTCATCAGCTTTCTGTTTCCCGTCCTGCTCGTGGTCGCGCTCGCGGCCGGGTTGGTTGCGTCGTCAGGATGCGGCGGGGGCAGCTCCGACGAAAAGGCGGTCGCGGCGATCGAGAAATTCCTTGAGGTCGGCCAGAGTCCCGGCACGACGAACCAGATCCTCCTCGACAAGTTGCCGCCCGGCCTGCCGGAGGGCTTGCCGGAATATCCCGGCTCGAAGCTTATCGGTTCTACGGTAACCACCAGCAGCAGCGGAAAGGGACTGGGCGTGTTGCGGGAGACCGGCGACCCGGTCGACCAGGTTTACACATTCTACGAACAGGCTTTCAGCACTGCTCCGTGGCGGGTGCAACTGTCCACTTTCCCGGGCAAGGTCGCGGGCGTTCAGTTTACGAACATCAATGACGCCGGCGCGAGCGGCGCGGTAGTTATCCAGCCGTCGAGCGACGACGGCACATCTGTCATTTTCCTCTCAGTCCAGTCGATGTTGTCGAGCACTCCTGAGCCGTTCGAGCTCGAACCGAGCAAGCCACTGCCGCTGGGCTGGCCCGAGCAAATACCAATCTATTCAAGCGCGACCATCACGGACACCGGTTGGGGGCAAACCGGTTCGAGCATAGAGTGGCAGATTACCTTCCTCGCGCAAATCACGGCGCAGGAGGTTATCGATTTCTACAGGATAGAGCTCACGAAGGCCGGCTTCACCGTGAACGACGAGGCCCCGCAGGGCGCGACGTTGGTGCTTTCTTTCCAGGGCGCACAGACGAACGAGACCTGGAGCGGCGCCATCAGCGTTCAGGCGTTTGCGCAGGATCCAACTTATGCCCAGGCAACGGTTCAGCTACAGATAGGAGTGGCCACGCCCCAGCCTTCGGGGACTCCGGCGCCATAATCCCGGATGTCGCGGCATGCGTGTCACTTGTTGTTGGAGAGCATTCCCTGTGGTAGACTGGCTCAGTCGGCAGGGAAAGCGGGCACTTGCGCCTGTAGCTCAGCGGAAAGAGCATCGGTCTTCGGAACCGAGGGTCGGGGGTTCGAATCCCTCCAGGCGCGCCAAGAGGTCCGGGCAAGCGGATGCGGGGCTTTCGCCTCGCAGCTTTGTGTATCGGGCGGCTAAGCTCTATACTCACACTGCGTTTAGCTCTACAATTGGCTTGGTATCATGGCTCAGCTGGAAATCAAGGACCTGTCAATTCACTTCGGCGGCGTAGTTGCCCTGGACAACGTCTCCTTCCATGTCGAGGAGGGAGAGATAATGGGGCTGATAGGCCCCAACGGCGCCGGAAAGACCACCCTCTTCAACTGCATCACCCGCGTGTATGACCCGGACCATGGCTCCGTACACTTCGAGGGGCAGGACCTCCTGAAGATGCCGGCGTACAAGGTCATACGGGCCGGCATATCACGCACGTTCCAGAACCTCGCGCTTTTCCCCTCGATGAGCGTGTTGGAGAACCTGCTCGTCGGGCAGCACGTGCTCATGAAGACTAACCTGGTGGACTGCCTGTTCCGGCTTCCCCAGGTGATGCGAGAGGAGCAATTCGCTGTCAAACGCGCCGAGGACGTACTGAAGGTACTCGGATTCGAGGGGCTTCGCGACGCACCTGTCGCCGGTCTGCCCTTCGCGGTGCAGAAGCGAGTCGAGTTGGCCCGCGCGCTTGTGTCTCGCCCTCGCTTCGTCCTTCTGGATGAGCCTGCGAGCGGCCTCAGCCACGAGGAGATGCAGGCCCTGGGTCGCCTCATCCGCTCCATTCGCAGCGACCTGGGCGTGACTATCCTGCTCGTGGAACACCACATGGCGCTTGTTATGGAGGTTTCCGACCGCGTCTGCGTCCTCGACTTCGGCCGAAAGATCGCCGAGGCAACGCCGGTCGAGGTGCAAAAGGACGCCGCGGTCATCGAAGCGTATCTCGGGAAGGAATAGCGGTGCTCAAAATCAACGACCTCTACACCGCCTACGGGCCGATAATGGCTCTGCATGGGGTGTCCCTGGAAGTGCCTGAGGGCCAGATCGTCGCGCTGCTGGGAGGGAACGGCGCGGGTAAGAGTACCACGCTGCGGACGGTCTCCGGCCTGGTGCACCCCGTGAGAGGCCATATCCAGTTCCTGGGGCGCTCCATCGATAAGCTGTCGCCGGAGAAGATCGTTCAGATGGGCATCTCTCAGGTCCCGGAGGGACGGCAGATCTTCCCCGAACTGACGGTCATGGACAACCTTCGCCTGGGCGCCTACGTCCGGCGCGATGGTCGCGCAGTGCGGCAGGACATTGAGCGCGTCTTCCACTACTTCCCCGTCCTGAAGGAGCGCGAAAAGCAGGCGGCCGGCAACCTCAGCGGTGGCGAGCAACAGATGTTGGCTATCGGCCGCGCATTGATGGCCCGCCCGCGAATCCTTCTCCTGGACGAACCATCGCTGGGGCTGGCTCCGCTGGTCGTGCAGCACATCTTCGGGATCATCAAGACGCTCAACGAGACCGACCGCATCACTATTCTCCTTGTCGAGCAGAACGCGGGCCTTGCCCTGGGCATAGCCCAATACGGATACGTGCTCGAGATCGGGAGGGTCGTGCTCGAAGACACCGGCGAGAACCTGCGGAAGAACGAGGCAGTCCGCCGCTCGTACCTGGGGTACTGACACGTCTCCTGCCGGTTGGCGGGCACTCCGCGCTGAGCCGGGTTAGACCGGCTCTATTCATTCTGAGCCGCCAGTTGGCGGGTGACACCTCGATCGGAGTACCAGCATGGATGCCGGCATTCGCAGGACCACTATTGCTGCCGCCCTTGTTCCTCGCTGGACTGCGGCCCATCAGATGGCACTCGCTCTGGCGGGCGTGGCGCTGCTCTCCCTGTCCGCGCAGCTTCGCCTGCCCCTTCCCTTCACGCCTGTCCCGGTCACGGGCCAGACATTCGCCGTTCTCTTCCTGGGCGCCTCGCTGGGGAGTCGCCTCGCGGTCGGGAGCGTCGCCGGGTACTGGGTTGTGGGTGCGTGCGGGATGCCCGTGTTCAACGGCGGCAGCGGCGGCTGGGCGATCGTCAGCGGGCCAACGGGCGGTTACATGTTCGGGTTTGCCGCGGCGGCCTTCGTCGTCGGCTGGTTCGCGGAGCGCGGCTGGGACCGCGGCAAGGGCATACTCATCCCGTTGCTCCTGGGTGAGGTCCTCATATACGGTTTCGGGTTGCCATGGCTGGCGTTCTTCGTGGGGCCACGCCATGTGCTGCAATCGGGGCTCCTCCCGTTCATTCCCGGCGACGTTGTCAAGGTCGCGGCGGTGACCGCGGCGCTTCCGGGCGGCTGGTCGGCGATGGAGCGATTCGGGCATCGCTGAACGCGGCTTCTACTCCTCGAAAGACCCGGGCGTTCTGGCGCTCTTTGCCCAACATGGCTTACCCTCGCAGAACACTGGTCTGGGAGCGAGAGCGACTGCTCTCATCGAAGGCAGGCCGTATAATGGGAACAGGAGTCGGGTCCGGGATTCCGCCCGCCGCTGAGGCCGACGGTCATTGGAGACG
>Ga0315293_10001881_pt1 | contig 20295 bp, 18 predicted proteins | sample YL17G13_20_MG_FD_203071 | JGI IMG/M metagenome (GOLD analysis project Ga0315293, IMG submission 203071) | Sediment microbial communities from Yellowstone Lake, YNP, Wyoming, USA - YL17G13_20 | ecosystem: Environmental > Aquatic > Freshwater > Lake > Sediment | place: USA: Wyoming | collected... | reverse complement strand
AGAGATTCTTTCCCGCTGGCTGGATTACGAAAAAGGCGCATCAAAAGAGGGAAGACTTATTAAAGAAATGAATAGCGTGGAAACCCTCGTGCAATCGATTGAATATTTTGGCCCGAAAGAACAAGTCGGAGGAACAACCTGGTGGGAGTCAACGGAAGAAATAGTTGAAGACCCGATCCTTATCGATTTTTTAAAAATTATTCAAAAAAAGTTTTACGGACCGAAATATGAAAAATTTTTTGAGAGAATTTTCGGCAGAGTTTTCAGGAGAGAAAAAAAAAGGAAAGATTTGGAAAATATCCTGGGCTTTCTTTTGGAAGTCGGCAAATTGAAAAGACTTCCCCGGCTATACTGGTTATTAAGGGAAGTGAAAACGCCGGAAACCGTAGCTGGCCATATTTTCACCTTAACCCTGATGGCGTGGGTTTTAGGCAAGGAAACAAACCTGAACATGGAAAAACTTTTAAAGATGGCTCTTTGCCATGAGATTTCAGCTGTTTATACAGGAGACAGTACTCCTTATGACAGAATTTTGCCAAAAGACCGGAAGGCAAGGGGAGAAATTTTGAAAAAAATGGTCCGTCTTTCAAGGGAAAAAAAGGCAGAAATATTTTTTAAGGATTATCATCAGGAAAAAAAGACCCTTGAAAGATTAACTTCAAAGTTGTCCCCATCTTTCAGGGATGAAATAATCCATCTGTGGAAAGAATACCGGACCAAAAGTTCCCCGGAAGGCCGTTTTCTTTCCCAACTCAATGTTTCGGCTGTTTTGCTTCAGACGCTGCTGTACGAAAAAGAAGATAATAATTTTTTTGCCGCTCCGATTTGGGAGTGGGCATTTGAAAACGTTGACCATCCTCAAATCCTTTTGCTTTTGAAAGAAATGAAGAGCAGATTTTACGGAAGTTGACAGAAGACCTAATTAAAAAGTAAAATAAACATGCAGTTCATTTCATTGAGAATTAAAGAATGGGTGTGGCGGCAATCCCCAGTGCACATCACCTCCTGTTTCGTCTTTGTGTCGCAGCCACACCCTTTACTCTATGGCGTAGTAAGGAGTAAAATCGGAAGAAACTTCCACCCCTCCTCAGTTTCTTCTGGTTTTTCCGGGATTCCCTTCATCTCCACCTCCTTAGCTACGCCTCTTTTTTTCTTCGCAAATAAAATCAAAAAAATGTATAATACCATATCATGAGAAAAACATCTGAAATAACCGAGGAAATGAAGATTTCAGAGGTGGTTCAAAAATACCCGAAAACTGCCTCCGTCTTTATTGATTACGGTCTGCATTGCATTGGCTGTCCAATGGCTGCAGGGGAAAGCTCGGAAACAATTGAGCAAGCATCTAAGGTCCACCATATTGATTTAAAGAAATTCCTTGGAGACCTTAACAATGCCGTAGAATAACATGAAAAAGTTCCTGCTTTTTTTATTTTCTCTTTTAATCGGAGCGGGCTTGTTCTCCTGGGTTTTAAAGATGGTCGGCTGGACAGAAATCAAAAAGGCGTTTTTGGTTTTTACCGGCTGGCAGGGATTGGTTATTCTGTTCCTTACTTTTTTAATGGCATTGGTGGGAATCTGGAAATGGAGAGAGGTTTTAAAAGGGATGGGGGTCAGGGTTTCTTTTAAAAAGCTTTGGCGGCCATATTTGGCCGGTTTCGCCATCAGATATTTGGCTCCGGTAGTAATTATCGGTTCTGAGATTTTCCAGGCCCACGCTTTAAAAGAAACTGATTCTATTCCGTGGCCAAAAAGCATGGCTTCGGTGATTGTGGACAGAATTTTGGAATTAACCGCCGGTTTGGTGATTATTTTTTTTGGAATTTCCTTCTTCCTCTTCAAAATCGGCCTGCCGCCAATAAAATTAGGGCTAATTTTCGCGGGATTTATTTCTCTCCTGACTTCTCTGACCGCCTATTTTTATTTCAAAAACTTCAAAAAAGAAAGCATGGTCAAGGCCTTTGTCGGAATTTTTAACAACAAGACAGATAGTCAGCCATTCGATATAGAAAAAGAGATGTTTAGTTTTTTCAAGCCCAAGAAAAAGACGATGTGGAAAGGAATTTTTCTCGCTTTTTTGAAGGCAGGAATTATGTGGCTCAGAACTTGGGTTTTGGTGCTATTTTTAGCCAAGGGATTAGGCGCTCTTCCGTCTTTATCCATCCTTGGCTTTTATTGTCTTGTTTCAATGATCCCTATACCGGCTGACCTTGGTTCCCATGAAGCCATTCAGGCTTTTGCCTTCAACTCTTTAGGGCTGGGTGCGGGTACTGGTACGGCCTTCGCATTGATTATTAGAGGAGCGGAGTTAATTCTATCTTTGCTTGGGATAATAATTTTATTTCGTTTGGGCATGGAATTATTGAAAAACGCTTTATTTGCCCGAGCGAAGCGAAGGGTGGAAAGGAACGAACGAACGTTCCTTGAATAAAAATGCTAAAAAAATGACCAAAATGGTCTTGAAGCCGGGTCCGGGGAAAGAAGAACAATTATAAAAATAACGAAAAATCAATGAAATACATTTCCAATATAAAAGTTAATCGGATTATTAAATATTTAATTATTTCAGACCTGATATTCTGGTCGGGGTGGGGGCTAATTAGTCCGATTTTCGCCGTTTTTATTGTTGAAAAAATTCAGGGAGGGACGGTGGCAGTAGTCGGAATGGCGACCGCCATTTATTGGATTTTAAGGTCTTTATTGAGGGTGCCCATAGGCGTGTTTTTGGATGGTCGGCAAGGGGAGGAAGATAATTTTTGGTTCCTCTTTTTTGGCCTGATTTTAACCTCCCTTGTCCCTTTCGGCTACTTGATGGCTTCTTTGTCTTGGCATATTTATCTTTTGCAAACAGTTTATGCCATTGGTATGGCCATGGCTCTTTCCGGGTGGACAATTATTTTTACTTGCCACATTGACAAGGGAAAAGAAGCAACGGAGTGGGGGCTGGACGGTGCCTCGGTTGGTTTAGGAATAGGAATTGCCGGTGCCATCGGCGGATTAATGGTTGCCAGATTCGGTTTTAATTTAGTTTTCACTTTGGTTGGGATTCTCGGCATTCTTTCCGCTCTTTTGCTTTTACCCTTACTTAAAGAAATACCCTCGTCTCCTCGGAGCGCAAAAAAGGGCGAAATTTTCAGCATTAAAGAGTCCCTCCAGAAAGAACAAAGATAAAAATAATCAGGAACGGTTTGTGAGGCATTGCTTTTAATTATGAAGAATCAGGAAATCGCAAAAATATTCTACGAAATCGCCTCCTTCCTTGAAATGGAGGGAGCGGACTTCAGGCCTCAAGCTTTTAAGAAAGCAGCTATTAATTTAGAGACGTTGGAAGAGCCGGTTGAAGAAATTTATAAAAAGGGAGGAGCAAAATCTCTGAAAGAAATTCCCGGGGTGGGTAAGAGTATTGCCGAGAAGATTGAAGAATATCTGGAAACCGGAAAAATTAAGTATTATGAACAATTGAAAAAGAAAACGCCGGTCAATATGGAAGAATTGATTCGGATTGAAGGATTGGGTCCGAGGAAGGTAAGGGTTTTATACCAGAAATTGGAAATCAGAAACATTAGAGACCTGGAAAGAGCGGCTAAATCTCACAGGGTCTCCCATCTTTTTGGTTTTGGAGAGAAAACCGAAAAAAATATCTTGGAAGGGATTGAGTTTTTGAAAAGAAGCAAAGGGAGATTTTTATTGGGCGATATTTTATCCCAGGTAAAAGAGATTTATGAGAAGTTGGAGGACTTGAAAGAAGTGGAAAAGATTGATTACGCAGGTTCCATCAGAAGAATGAAAGAGACCATTGGCGATGTTGATTTCTTGGTTATCTCTAAAAATCCCAAAAGAGTGATGGGTTTTTTTGTTTCTTTGCCCAACGTAATAAAAATCTGGGGGAAAGGTATGACCAAGGCATCGGTCAGGGTAAAAGGCGGTTTTGATATGGATATTCGGGTCGTACCCAAGAAAAGTTATGGCTCCGCCCTTCAGTATTTCACCGGTTCAAAAGAGCATAACATCGTGACCAGAAAAATTGCCATTGATAGAGGTCTTAAACTTTCTGAATACGGACTCTTTCGGGGCAGAAAAATGATTGCCGGGAAAAATGAAGAGGAAATTTATAAAAAATTGGGAATGGAATGGATGCCGCCAGAAATGAGGGAAAATCAGGGAGAGGTGGAGGCTGCTCTTCAACATAAATTGCCTAAAATTATTGGCTATAAAGATATAAAAGGGGACTTGCATTGTCATTCTAATTGGAATGGCGGGGCCAATTCAATTGAAGAAATGGCGAAAGCCGCTCAAAAAATGGGATACGAATATGTCGGCATTGCCGACCACACCAAATTTCTAAGAATTGAACACGGGTTAGACGAGAAGAGGTTAGGCCAACGCAACGAAGAGATAGACAAGCTTAATGCAGGATTTAGGAGAAAGAATTTAAAATTCAAGATACTGAAAGGCGCTGAGACCAATATTTTAAGCGACGGCTCAATTGACATTAAAGACGAAGCATTGGCAAAATTGGATTATGTGATTGCCGGAGTTCACTCTTCTTTTAAAATGGAGAAAGAAAAAATGACTGAACGTATCATTCGGGCAATGAGAAATCCCAATGTTGACATCATTTCCCATCCGACCGGACGGCTAATCCAAAGGAGAGATGAGTACCCGATTGATTTTGATAAGATTTTAAGAGTTGCCAAAGAAACTGGCACCATCTTGGAAATTAATTCCCATCCTGAAAGATTGGACTTGAACGATCAGAACATCCGCCGGGCAAAAGAGGCAGGGGTAAAAATGGTCATTAATACCGACTCTCATCAAAAAGACCAATTCCGCTTTATTGAGTTCGGTATCGCTCAGGCTCGCAGAGGGTGGGCCGAAAAAGAAGACATAATAAATACTCAATCCCTGGAGAGGTTTTCGAAGCTTTTAAAATAATGCCTGTTGAAAAATCAGCCGGTGCCGTTGTTTTCCGCAGGGAAAAAGACGGCACAATTAAATATTTGCTTTTGAAGCACAGAGCCGATTATTGGAATTTCCCAAAGGGCCTTATTGAGAAAGGCGAAGGACTTAAAGAAGCGGCGCTGCGTGAAATCAGAGAAGAAACCGGACTAAAAGAAATAAAATTGATTCCCGGTTTCAAGGAAACTATCAGATATTTCTTTAAGACAAAATACGATTATCAGATTGCGAGAGGGTTTAAAATCGGCCAGATGGTCTTGAAGTTCGTTACATATTTTTTAGCGGAATCAAAGAGCGAAAAAGTAAAGATATCATCGGAACACCAAGATTATGCTTGGTTGGATTTTGAAGGAATGATGAGAAAATTTAAAAAATATAAAATCAACCGAAATATTTTGAAAAAAACAAATGAGTTCCTTCAAAGAAAAAGTTTATAAAATAGTCAGACAAATCCCGAAGGGGAGAGTAATGGCCTACAAAAGAGTGGCTAAATTGGCGGGTCGTCCGAAGGCGTGGCGGGCAGTGGGGAATATCTTGAATAAAAACAGAAATCCAAATGTTTTTTGTCACAGAGTAATTCGTTCTGACGGTAAAATTGGAGGATACGGTCAGGGAACAAAAAAGAAAATAAATATTTTAAAAAGAGAAGGCATTCTGATTAAAAATGGACGGACAGTATAATAAAAACCGCGGAGAACAATCTTCGCGGTTTTTTATTTCGAGTGATAAACTTTATTTAGCCATTTCTAAAATCTTTGAGAAAATTTCCGGGTGGTTTTGAGCTAAATCCGACAGGATCTTGCGATCCAGAGCAATGTTTTTCTGCTTTAACCCATAAATAAGTCGGCTGTAAGGCAATCCTTGCTGACGGCAGGCGGCGTTAATCTGGATTTGCCAGAGTTTTCTGAACTCTCTTTTTTTGGCCTTTCTGTCCCGAAAAGAATAAGCCCAGCCGTGCAATAATGCGTCTTTTGCCAGGCGATATTTTGCTTTTCTCCCCCAACGGAAACCTTTGGCATATTCTAATAAATGCTTTCTTCGTTTGTGCGCAATTTTCCCTCGTTTTACTCTAACCATGAATTAATTTCTTAATTTTTTTGGCTTCCCATTCGGAAACCCGAACCCATTTCCGGTTTTTCCTGATTTTTTTCCCTGATTTTTTCGCCAGGTTATGGTCAAGCCCGACCGGCCTTCTGAGAACCTTACCGGTTCTGGTTATTTTAAAACGTTTAAGAATTGATTTCCTCGTTTTCATACTTTTGAAATTATTATCGTGAATCCTCTTGATTCTCTTTTTAATTCTCTCTCAATTTTAATCGGCGTCATTTTTTCTAAAATTTCCAAAAATTGGCTTATTTTTTCTTTGGCAAAATCGCCATGGGCTTTCTCTCTGCCTCTTAACACCAGTTCCACCCTTATTTTATCTCCCTTTTTCAAAAACTTTTCCGCCTGACGAGCCCTGGTTTCCAAATCATGCGGAGATATGTTGAAGGTCAATCTTATGCCCTTGATTTCTCCCCCCATTTTCACCCGAGAAGCCCTTTCTTTCTTTTCCAGAGAATAGAGATATTTCCCATGCTCCATTATTTTACAAACCGGCGGCTCCACTTTTTCCGTCACCTGGATTAAATCTAAATTGCGCTCCCTGGCCATTCGGAGCGCTTCCGTCAAATTCAAAACTCCCAATTGCTTTCCCGCTTCGTCAATTACTCTGACCTGAAGAGCCCTTATTTGATTGTTGATTAATGGTTTCTTGAACAAATGACTGGTTTTTATCCAATAAATTGAAGGTGGAGGCGTGGAGATTTGAACCCCAGTGCAGAAAGCTTGTCAAAATATTTCTACGGGATTAGCCCATTTAGATTTGAAATGCCAGATTGTGAATAGGCAAAATTCTGGCACCACTTGTCTCTTTTCTTTTGATTAGTTCGCGAGACGAAAGAACCATCTATCTCGATATTTATGACACCCAAAATAGTTTATCGAGAATCAACTATTCCAGATGCTGCTTTAAGCAAAAGCTAAAGCAGGTGTAGAAAATAAGTTTTTGGCGCTTATTTTGCTGCCAGAAGTTTAATGAGGTTCTGGCAAACTCCGCCCGCCTATTTTGACAAAAATTTCTGTCAATTCCTGTCACCCCCGAAATTTCAACTCTTTGTCAATTTCTCTCTGCGTCTCCCGTTTTTTAATCAGTTCCCTTTTATCAATCTTTTTAAGACCCATAGCCACTCCGAATTCCAACTTTATTTTTCCTTTCATAGTATATACCTTTAAGGGCAGCAAAGTCAACCCTTTTTGGTTTGCCTTGCCGATTAAATATCTTAACTCAGATTTTTTCAGAAGCAGTTTTCGCGATCTCTCAGGATTGTAATCAGACGGCGCGTTTTTCGGCTGGTAAGGAAAGATTTTACATCCAATCCAAAATGCCTCGTTGTTTCTGATAACGACATAGGAGCCGGCCAAGCTTAATCCCCTTGTTTTCATTGATTTTACTTCCTGACCAAGCAAGGAAATCCCGGCTTCAAATTTCTCAAGGATTTGATAATCGAAATGCGCTTTTTTGTTTTCCGATAAAACATTCATCACTTTAATTTTAGCAAAAATTGAGTTAAACTTAAACTGATATGATCCGGCGAGAGATTAAGAGTTTGATAGAGAAATCAATAAAAGAACTTCAAAAAGAAGGAAAACTTCCTAATTTTGAGGTACCAGAAATTAAGGTGGAGCAGCCGGAAGAAAAAGCGCACGGCGACTATTCTACAAATGTAGCGATGGCAATTGCCAAGACACTAAAACAAAACCCTGTAGAAATTGCAGAAAAATTAAAGTACAGAATACAAGGTATAAAATGCAAGATACTTGAAAAAGTTGAAGTTGTTGTCCCCGGATTTATTAATTTCTTTATTGCAAAAGAATATTTACAGGGACAAGTTAAAGAAATTTTGAAGCAAAAAGAAAAGTTCGGAGAATTAAAGATCGGTAAAGGGAAAAAAGTAGACATTGAATTTGTTTCAGCCAATCCGACAGGGCCTCTTCACCTTGGGCACGGCAGGGGCGCTTTTTGGGGCGATGCGTTTTCCAATGTTTTGGAAAAAGCCGGCTACAAAGTCACCAGGGAATATTTCGTTAATGATTACGGGAAACAAATCTTATTGTTAGGGAAATCAATAGACGCTCGCTATAGAGAAATCCTGGGAGAACAGGCAGAAATTAACGAAGATTTTTATAAAGGCGAGTACGTTAAAGAAATAGCCAATGAAATTATTGAGGAGTCAAAAGATAAATATTTGAAGATGTCTGAGAATGACCGTGTGAAAACATTCACAGAAATCGGATTAAAAAAAATGTTGAAGGAAGCGATGGAACTGCTGGATAAAATTGGCGTAAAATACGATGTTTGGTTCTCGGAAAGAAGACTGTATGAGAAGGGACTGGTAAAAAAAGCCACAGAATTATTAAAAAAGAAAGGATTTACTTACGAAAAAGAAGGGGCATTGTGGTTTTCTTCAACAAAATTTGGTGATGATAAAGACAGGGTTTTAATCAAGGCAGACAATGAGCCGACTTATTTTGCCTCTGACATCGCTTATCATATTAATAAGGTCTCCCGCAAATACGATTTAATGATAAATGGCTGGGGAGCAGACCACTGGGGATACAAAGCAAGATTAATGGCCGCGGCAAAGGTTTTAGGTTTTGACCAGAAATTAAAAATCGTTGTCGGGCAGTTTGTCCGTTTGGTGGAAAAAGGCAGGGAGGTAAAAATGAGCAAAAGAGGGGGAACTTTCGTTGCCCTGGAAGACCTGATTAAGGAAGTAGGGCCAGATGCTGCTCGATTTTTCTTTTTGATAAAATCAGTTGATACTCATATAGATTTCAATTTGGATTCAGCCAAAGAACAATCTGAGAAAAATCCGGTTTATTACGTCCAGTATGCTCATGCCAGGATTTGCAGCATTTTAAAGAAAGTTAAGGATTTAGGATTTAGAACCAAGAATTTAGGGCTATTAAATCATACGAGCGAATTGGAACTTATCAAGCAACTGATTCGCCTTCCTGAAATTATTGAGGATACGGCCAAAGATTATCAGGTTCAACGTCTTCCTCAGTACGCCATGGATTTAGCCACTTCTTTCCATCAGTTTTACCGCGACTGCCGAGTCATATCGGAAAACATTCCTTTGTCGGAAGCCCGATTGGCTTTGGTTTTGGCGACAAAAATTGTCCTGGAAAACGCATTGGATCTAATGGGCATTTCCGTCCCGGAAAAGATGTAAATTAAAAACGTTATGAAGTTAAGAAATAAATATTTTATTTTGCGGCACGGCCAGACGATTTATCAGACGAAAAAGAAGAATTTTATTTATCCGCCTTTTCCGGAAAAACCTCCGGTAAAATTAACGAAAAAAGGAGAAAAACAGATAAAAACTGCCGCGAAATCACTGAAAAAAGCCGGAATTGACCTGATTTTCTCCTCGGATTTTTTCCGGACGCGGCAAACTGCTAAAATTGTAGCAAAAGAGATGGGAGCTAAAATACTTTTCGACAAAAGATTAAGAGATATTAATTTAGGAATTTATCGTGACGGGAAAAAAGAAAAATTTTATCGCGTTTTCCCGCCGCATTCTAAGAAATTTTTCCATCAAAAACCTCCACAAGGAGAGAGCTGGCTGGATTGTCAAAAAATGATGCTAAATTTTCTAAAATCTCTTGATAAAAAATACAAAGGGAAAAACATTTTAATTGTTAGCCATAAAGACCCCTTGTGGCTATTGGAAGGAGCGGTTAAAAATTGGTCAATGAGAAAACTGCTAAAAGTTAAAATTAGCAAGAGTGACATTGAAACCGGAGAAATCCGCCAACTTTAGCGATGAATCTGCCTGAAATTGAAAAGAAAATCTTAAAATTCTGGCAAGAAAACAAGATCTTCGAGAAGTTAAGGAAAAAAAATCAAGGAAAGAAACGTTGGTCGTTTTTGGACGGACCGATTACGGCAAATAACCCCATGGGGGTCCACCATGCCTGGGGCAGGACTTACAAAGATTTGTTTCAAAGATATAAAGCAATGCAGGGTTTTGACCAGAGATTTCAAAACGGCTTTGACTGTCAGGGGCTCTGGGTAGAGGTGGAAGTGGAAAAAGAAATGGGGTTTAAAACAAAAAAAGACATTGAAAAATTTGGCATTGATAAATTCGTGGAAAAATGCAAGGAAAGGGTACGGAAATATTCCAAGATTCAAACCGAGCAATCAGTCAGATTAGGACAGTGGATGGACTGGGAGAATTCCTACTACACGATGTCTGACGAGAATAATTACGCTATTTGGCATTTTCTGAAAAAATGCTGGCAGGATAAATTACTTTATAAGGGCAGAGACGTGGTGCCTTGGTGCCCTCGTTGCGGAACTGCTATTTCTCAGCACGAGATTTTAACCGAAGAATACAAGGAGATTTCACATAAGGCGATTTTTGTAAAGCTGCCGGTTATCGGCAAAAAAGACACTTTTTTCATTGTTTGGACAACCACGCCTTGGACATTACCGGCTAATGTGGCTTTGGCCGTGCATCCTGATTTAAAATATTCAAAAATTCGGGATAAAGACGGCAATACATATATACTATTGAAAGATAAGGCAGGGTTAGTCAAAGACGGCGAAACGATAGAAACGTTTGACGGTAAAAAACTAGACGGGACGGAATACGATGGTTTATTTGACGAATTGAGAGAAGTAAAGAAAGTGATGAAAAACCAAAAACACAAAGTTATTCTCTGGGACGAGGTGAATCTTGAGGAGGGCACCGGTATCGTCCATATTGCCCCGGGTTGTGGTCAGGAGGATTTTCAATTGGGAAAAGAATTTGATTTACCGGTCATTGACCCGCTTGATGACGAAAGCAGGTACAAAGACGGCTTTGAAGATTTCACCGGAAAATTAGCAGCCGAAGTTAACGATCTAATTTTTGAAAACCTGAAACAAAAGGGTTTGGTTTTCAAAATCGAGGACTATTTGCATCGCTATCCGACTTGCTGGCGCTGCAAATCAGAGTTGATTTTCCGTTTGGTTGACGAATGGTATATTTCAATGGAGAAACTGAGAAAACCCCTGATGGATGTGACAAAAAAAATCAAATGGATTCCCTCCTTTGGTCTGGAGAGGGAATTGGATTGGCTGAAAAACATGCAGGACTGGTTGATTTCCAAAAAAAGATATTGGGGACTGGCTTTGCCGATTTTTGAGTGCGAATGCCACCACTTTGAAGTAATCGGTTCAAAAGAAGAGTTAAAAGAAAGGGCGGTGGAAGGTTGGGAAGAATTTGAGGGAAACACTCCTCATCGGCCATGGGTGGATAAAGTGAAAATTAAATGTTCGAAATGTAACCAAAAAGTTTCTCGCATCTCAGACGTCGGAAATCCCTGGCTGGACGCCGGCATTGTTTCGTTTTCCACAATGAAGTATTTTACCGATAAAGAGTATTGGAAATTGTGGTTTCCGACCGATTTTATCTGCGAGTCATTTCCCGGTCAGTTTAAAAACTGGTTTTATTCCCTGATTGTGATGAGCGCGGTCTTGGAAAATACCAATCCGACAAAAACTATTTTTGGTTTCGCTTCGGTGCGCGATGAAAAAGGGGAAGAAATGCACAAATCCAAAGGAAACGCCATTGAGTTTAACGAGGCCGCAGAAAAAATCGGGGCGGATGTCATGCGCTGGATGTATGCCAAACAAAACCCGGCTTTTAATTTAAATTTCGGCTGGAAAGCGGGCGAGGAATCAAAAAGGAAATTGTTAACTCTCTGGAACAGCTTCATTTTTTTGCAAACTTATTCTGATAGGAAAGAAGTTTTCAATGAGACGGCATTGTTAAAGACAAACAATGTTTTAGATAAATGGATTGTTTCTCGCCTGAACAATCTCATTAAAAAGGTTGACGGGAGTTTGGACAGATACAACGCTGCCTCTGCCGCTTTGGCTATTGAAAACTTTTTCATAGAAGACCTTTCTTTATGGTATGTCAGAAGGTCGCGAAGAAGGTTCCAAGGGCGAGAAACCGAAAAAGAAAAAGGGGAAGCGGTCAGAACCCTTTATTGCGTGCTTCTAAACTTGATAAAAATTATGGCGCCGCTTTTACCATTTTTGACCGAGGAAATCTACCAGAACTTAAAGACAAAAGAAATGCCGGAATCAATTCATCTGTGCGATTGGCCAAGAGTAGAGGAAAAGTTGATAGATTTATCGTTGGAAGAAAAAATGAATAAGGCGAGAAAAATAGTTAATTTAGGATTGAAAGAGAGGGCGCGGTTAGGTCTTAAAGTAAGGCAACCTTTAAGAGAACTAACTGTCGGGGAATTAGCCGACGGATTAGAATCAGAGCTAAAAGGTTTAATAAAAGAAGAATTAAATGTTAAAGGTTTTAGATGTGACCTTAAATTAAAAGAAAAAATCAAATTAGACGAAACAATTACCGTAGAATTAAAAGAAGAGGGAATAATTAGAGAGATTGTCCGTCACTTACAGGGAATGAGAAAGCAGGCGAACTTGAAGCCGAAAGATAAAATCTCCATTTATTATTTTGGCGAAGTTTATTTCAATAAAATTTTGGAGAAAAACAAAAAATTCTTCGCTGAAGAGATGCGGACAAAAGATTTCTATTTTAAGAAAGTTCCAAAAGAAAAATTAACGATTGAAAAAGAAATTGAAATTGAAGGGAAAAAATTGTGGCTGGGGATAAAAACCGATTAGGTTTTTGTTGTTTTGTGGGGTAAAATTGAAAGAACAAAGGTCGTAAAATAAACTAACTTATTTTCGAAAATGGTTAAGAAAACTTTGATTATTACAGTTGGAATTATTGCCATTGCCGTAATTTTCGGACTGATTTTATGGCAACTGACCAAGGTTTTTCCTCGAGAAGCGAAGGTCTACAGAATAGGACTGTTACAATTTGCGCCTACTGTGGCGGAAAACATGGAGGGTTTCAAAATCGGCATGGCGGAAATGGGCTACAAAGAAGGAGTAAGCGTCAATTACACTTATCGGGACGCTCAGGGAGATTTATCTAAACTGGGAGAATACGTCAAAGAATTAGTAGCGATGTCTCCCGATTTAATTTTCGTTAACACCTCTCCCGCCACCAAGGCGATAAAAGAGGCCACCAAAGACACGGGTATTCCCGTGGTTTTTTCCATGGTGGCTGACGCGCAAAGGGCCGGGTTTGTCCAAAGCATGGAAAGTTCGGGAAATAATTTGACCGGCACCATCTGCGCCTACATTGACATTGCCGCCAAACGCCTATCGATTTTGAAAGAAATAGACCCGGGAATTAAAAAGGTCTTAGTTTTTTACCGACCGGAGGATTTAAGCGGCGGTCCGGCTACTGAAAAAATTTTAGAAGCAGCCCCTGAAATCGGACTGGAAATAATGGCTATTCCCATACAGAAAAAAGAGGACGTCAGAGATTATCTGTCCACAATATCGTCAATGAGAATGACGGGATCAATAGACGCGATAATGGACCCGGCTGATTCTATGGTGACCGCTGCCCTAACTGAATGGGGCATAGCCAAAGCCAAGGAATTAAAAATTCCCTTGATGATGCTTTCAAAAGGAGAAGCGGAAAAGGGAGCGCTGGCTTCTTACGGGGTGGACTATATTGATTTGGGAAAGCAGTCGTCTTTAATCGCCAATCAGGTGTTGGGAGGAGTGGCTCCTGCAGCCATTCCGGTTGAGATACCGCGAAAGTTTTTATTCGTTATCAATTTAAAGACGGCCGAAGAAATTGGGCTGGAGATTCCCCAAGCGGTCCTGGAAAAAGCCGACATAGTAATAAAATAGCGTACATCAATAAATGTCTCCTTTAGAACCCGAAGAAAAAGGAATACCGGGTAAAAATTTGATTTACTTTGGGGTGGGTTTGGTTATTTTCGGCTTAATATTAACCAATATTGTTTTGAATCTGGTCTGGCAAAGACCCTTTATTAATAATTTAAGGGAAAGATTGTTGAATTATGAGATGGCCGAAGGTAAAAGGGCGGCTGGAACAATTGAAAAGTTTATCCAAAAAGAGATGGGGGACATTGAAGGCCTATCCGGCGATATATCTCAGGCAGGAACTGGTTCAAAAGGCAGCGAATTTTTTATCAATCGCTTCCTGAACGAGAATTCAGCCATAAAAGAGCTGTCAATTATCAAGTTGGACGGGGAAGAGTTGGTTCGGTATTCGAAAAAAGAATTTTTTGCAAAAATAGATGTCCGGGATTTTAATTCTTTGGAGGAATTCGAGGTCGCGAAAGAGGGCCGGAATTATATGGGAGAGGTGAGTTTCACAGAATATGCCGAGCCCTACGTAATCATTGCCGTTCCATTGAGGAAATTGGAAATAGAAAAACCGCAGGGGGTTTTGCGGGCGATATTTCATTTAGGGCAGGCATGGGCAGAGGTTTTAGAAATGAAAATAGGAGAGACCGGCCGAATTTCAGTTGTAGACAATAAAGGAATGTTGATTGCCGATCCTAACCCTTCCAGGGTCTTAAAGAGAACGAACCTTCTGTCTTTGCCGCCGACAAAACTGATTTTATCAGGAGAGATTTTCAAGGGAGAGGAATATCTGAACGAAAAAGGAATAAAAGTTTTAGGCATTGGCATTCCCTTGAAGAATCTCGGCTGGGGTGTGATTATCGAAGAAGACATTTCGGAATTTCTGTCCCCGGTTAAAGAAATAACCAAGTTGGCAATTATATTTTTTTCGGCCGGCGCCATAATTGTCGTGATTTTAATTTGGTTGTTGATAGTTCTGAGGAGGACTGACAAATCGCTCCTGGAAAAATATCTTGCCCTAGAGGCGTCCCGAAAAGAGATAGAAGAAGCGAAAACCCTTCTGGAAATAAAAGTTAAGGCCAGAACCAAAGCATTGGAGGAATTGGCTGAAAAACTTGAAGAGAATGTTAAAGAAAGGACAAAAGAACTCCAAAAGAAAATCGACGAATTGGAAAAATTTCAAAGATTGACTGTTGGCCGGGAGATTAGAATGATAGAATTAAAAAAAGAAATCAAAAGATTGGAAGAAGAAATAAAAAAACCAAAAATAGTTAGAGAAAAAGGTCGAAGGTAAAAATAATTAATAACTTTTAAAAAACTAAAATTATGATTAAAACTGGCATAGGAAAAAGTAACAATCCCGATGCGTCAATCGCTGGAGTTGAGGCTTGCAAGCAGGCTTTAGATCAAGTTGGCGGTAAGGCCGAATTGATTATTGTTTTTTCAACGGTCGCTTATGACCAGGAAAAAATGCTTAAAGGGGTAAGATCTGTTTCCAAAGAAATTCCTTTAGTTGGTTGTTCTGATTTTGGAGAAATTACAACCGAAGGCCCGGTTTCAAGGTATATAGCAGTAATGGCTTTGGATTCAGATACTATTGATTTTACGATTGGAATAGGAGAAGGGACAGATAAAGACTCTCATAAGGCCGGAGCTATGGCGGCCAGAGACGTAAAGGAAAAAGCGAGCCAATCACCTTCTTTGTTTATGATGTTATTGGATGGTTTAGCTGAAAACGGAGCAGCGGCCGTCAGAGGGGTTCAAGAAGTTTTTGGGAAAAACTTTCCGATTATGGGTGGTTCAGCCGGAGATGATTTTCTTTTTAAGAAGACTTACCAATATTACAATGACCAGGTTTTAAGTAACGCCATGGTTGGGATTGGGCTTTCTGGTAAATTTTCTTTTGGAGTAGGGGTAAAGCATGGTTGGGAACCGATCGGACTGCCAATGAAAGTAACCAAAGCCGAAGGGGCAAAATTAATCGAAGTAAATAATCGTCCGGCCCTATCTGTTTATGAGGATTACTTTGGAAAGAAGGTTGAAGAGTTAACAAAAGAACCAATTGCCAAGATGGCCTATACTTATCCCTTAGGAATGAGTGTTGAGGGGAGTCCCGAACTTTTAATTCGAGATGTGGTTATTGCCAACGAAAAGGGAGAAATTAATTGTGCTGCAGAAATCCCTGAGGGTTCAGAGATCAGATTGATGTTAGGAGATCATGAGAAGGCCATCCAGGCAGCGAAAGAAGCAGCTGAAAATGCCTTGGCTCAACTTAAGGGAACTGAACCAAAAGCAATTCTCGTCTTTAATTGCGTGGCTCGGCATAAACTTCTTGGAGCAAGAATTGGGGAAGAAATTGCGGCTATTCAGAATGTTTTAGGCAAAGAAGTGCCTCTGATCGGCTTTTATACCTACGGAGAACAAGCCCCTCTCGGAGGGCTGCTTGGACCGGAATGTTTTTCCGTTTTTCACAACGAAACCGTGGCTTTATTGGTATTGGGGGAATAACAAAAACCCAGATATTAAAAATAAGGTCGATAATATCTTTTAATAAAATTAAACGGTAAAAAAGTAACATGTCTAAAAAGGCTATTATTCTAATTTTAATAATTGTTGGCATTTTGATTGGAGGGATTTTTATTTATCAAAAATTAAAAGAAAAACCAATTGTTGGAGAAAAAAAGATATACAAAATCGGAGTTTTACAAAACACAGCCACTCTTGATATCGCCTATACTGGTTTTAAGGAAAAAATGGAAGAATTGGGCTACGAGGAAGGAAAAAACGTTTCTTATGAATATTTTGATACCAAAGGCGACTTGGCCGCCAGCAAAGAAAAGGCGCAGCAATTTGTTCAAGCAGGGCTTGATTTAATTTATGTAATCGGAATAACGCCAGCCAAGGCAGCCAAAGATGCCACCTTGGGAACCAATATGCCTGTTGTTTTCTCTGTTGTTTCCGATCCGGTGGGCAGCGGATTGGTAAACAGTCTTCAAACATCAGGAACAAATATTGCCGGTGTTACGCCGGCCAATCAAGAAACCTCCGGTAAAAGAGTAGAGTTTTTGAAAGAAGTTAAACCCGATTTAAACAGAATAATTTTTCCTTATAACGACCCGATAACTACTGGTTTAGATAACCTAAAAAGAGTGGCTCAAAACTTAGGAATAGAGGTTGTTGATAAAAAAGTAGCCAATATCGAAGAACTGGACGCATTTTTGAACACTTTTCAATTCAAAAAGACCGACGCTATTTTAAGATCAGCTGATAGTGTTATTTCCGCAGCGTCAGTTCGGCTGATTGAATTAGCCAAGAAAAATAAAATTCCTATTTCGGGAACTAATATTAGTGACGTAAAGAACGGAGCCCTGATGATTTATGGTGCGAATTACGAACTCTTAGGAAAACAAGCCGCTTCAATCGCCGATAAGATTTTCAGAGGAGCCAACCCTGCTAGTTTTCCGGTTGAGTTTCCGGAAAAATTTGAATTAGCGGTTAACAAAAAAACAGCTGAAATTATTGGCTTACAATTTTCTTCCGACTTTTTAGCCAAAGTTGATTTAATAGTAGAATAGCGAAAAACAAAGCGTTTTACAAAAGGTCGGCTCATTATTAATTTAATTTTAAAACTACAATGAATAAAAAATCTATTATCCTGATAATTATAGGGATCATTGTATTGGCTGGAGGAGTTTTTTATCTGAGCAAGCAGTTAAAGCCAAAAGCTGTTACCTTTGGAGTTGCCCAAAAATTAAGCCCCGAGGGGTTTTTAACTCAGCTTATAAAAATTTATGGAATTGATAAAAAGAACGGCCTAGACATTACTTTCGAATACAACGAGCCCGGGCTGACAATGACGAAATTACTTAATAGAGAATTAGATGCCAGCATTTTAGCTCCGATTAGCGCAGCCAAAGCAAATCTACAGGGTAAAAAAATAAGAATTTTTGGTCCGGCCCTTTGGAATGTTATTTCTTTAGCAGTTCTCAAAAATTCTCCCTATCAAACATTGGAAGAGCTCAAAGGAAAGAAATTAGGAATTTTACCTCAAATTACCGGAACTTACACTAATATGGCGTTGCTTGCCTACGAAAAGGATTGGCGACTCGAGAGCGATTTTCAGCTTGTAATCGGAGGACTGGAAGATCAAATTAAATTTCTGAGAGATGGAGATGTTGATTTTGCTGTAATTTATGAACCTCGGGCCTCTAAATTGCTTGCTGTTGGCGAAATCAGAGAAATTGTAAGCATGGATGAATTATGGAAGCAGCTTACTGGTGAGCGTTTTGCCTTTGTCCAAATGGCGGCTTATGAGGATTGGTTGAAAACCCATAAAAAAGAGGCAAAGAATCTGGTTAAAACTTACCTGGAAGCAGTTAAACTTTTTAAAGAGAACCCCGACTTAATTGACAAACACAAAGATTTACTCGACCTTCAGACTCCCGAAGAAATAGCTCTTTATAAAAAAAGAGCTCCGGGATTATTTCCTACCGAATGGAATCAGGCTTCGCTTGATAACATCGACTCTTTGATTAGAAAAGCTGTTGATGGAGGATTCATAGCCAAGATGCCCGAAGAGTCAATTGCTCTAATTTTAGACTAATTGATTTAAATAAAGCCCAATTTTGTTTCAGTTAGGCCGAATAACAATTAGGCTAAATAATAATGCCTAGAAATTTAAAATTAGAGAATATTCCGAGAACAACTCTTCAGATTTTTATTTCCCTGATTTATTTTGCCTTAATCTTGGCAAATGGCATTTGGCTTTTCCCTTTGCTTTCAAGAATAAGAGTAGATGTCGCTTCTTTGCAATTAGAGACGGCCAATCGTGCCAGCGATGAAACCTCTAATTTTATCAATGGCCATATAGATGAGTTGAAGAGATTTTCCGGAAATATTGTTGTCTCGGAAAACAAAGGGTCATTTCTGGACTCTCTTTTTAAAGATAAAGATATTCAGCAGATTACTCTAATTGACAAAACAGGGCAAGAGATTATTAAAATTCATCGCTATCGCAAAATCTATCCAGAAGAATTAAAAAATAGAACCGGCGAAAAAGGAATTAAGCAGGTGCTTTCAACCGGCCAAAACTATATCGGCCCTGTCTTTACCGAGAACTTAGAGCCGATGTTAAGTGTTGTTGTATCCTTAAAAGTATCGGAATTGGAAATTAATGGGGCGTTGGAGGCTACCTTAAATCTAAAAAGCCTCTGGGATAAGGTCGGAGAACTAAAAGCAGGAAACAAAGGAGTTGTTTACATTGTTAGCACCAATGGAATGATTATTGCCCATAAGGATCCTGGCGTAGTGCTCTCCGGTGCTTACGTTTTAGACAAAGAGATAGCCAGAAGATTAATCGTTGATAAAAAGACAGTTGACGGTTTAGGTTCCGAATCACGCTATTTAGACATCAACGGCAATGAAGTTTTTGGCGTAGGCGTTCCTCTAGCTGACCTTGGTTGGGGAGTAATCGTTGAACAGCCCTTTAAAGAAGCTTTTGCTGCCAGAACCAGGCTTATCATTCTGGCTGTTGTGATTTTGGGAATGAGCATTATTTTACTGATTTTACTTCAGATAGTAATTAGCAGATTAATAAGAACTACCTCAGAATTAACCCAAAAATATAAGCAATTGGAGCTTCAAAAAAATGAACTGGACAGATTATCAAAAATGTTAGTGAGAAGAGATCTGCAATTGTCCGATAACAAGGAACAGTTGGAAAAAGCCTTAGCGGTAAGCGATAGGGCAAGAATGGAATTAGAAGAAGCGAAAAAAGGTCTTGAAATAAAAGTTCAGGAACGAACAAAGGAATTAGAGGAATTAGCCGAAAGCTTGGAGGTAAAGGTCAAAGAAAGAACCGAAGAATTGGAAAAATCAAAAATTGCCTTAACTGGTACCTTAGAAAAAGTTGAAGAATCAAGAGTGGCTCTTATGAATATGTTAGAGGATGTTGATGCTGAAAAGAAAAAAGTTGAGGAAGAAAAAAATAGAACCGCGACGATTATTAAAAATTTAGCTGACGGGCTTTTGTTATTTAACGCCGAAAATAAACTTTCCCTGATTAATCCTCAGGCCGAAACCTTTTTTAAAGTTAAAAAAGAAAATATAACCAACAAGTCAGTTGCCGAATTGGGCAGCATTCATGGCTTGAAACCGGTGATTGATTTGATGGGAGAAGAAATAAGAAAGGTTTTCAGAAAAGAAGTCCAAATCGGAGAAGATTTGGTTTTAGAGGTAAGCATTGTCCCGATATTGATAGAAGAAGAAAAGTTCGGAACCTTGGTGATTTTACACGATGTTACCCGGGAGAAACTGATAGAAAGAATGAAAACCGAATTCGTTTCTTTGGCCGCTCACCAGTTAAGAACTCCGCTGTCGGCGATTAAATGGACGTTGCGAATAATTTTGGACGGCGATTTGGGAGAAATTAACCAAGAGCAGCATGATTTTCTTGAAAAAACCTACGCTTCCAATGAAAGAATGATTTCTTTGATCAATGACCTTCTGAACGTCACCCGGATTGA
>Ga0315293_10001877_pt1 | contig 20308 bp, 17 predicted proteins | sample YL17G13_20_MG_FD_203071 | JGI IMG/M metagenome (GOLD analysis project Ga0315293, IMG submission 203071) | Sediment microbial communities from Yellowstone Lake, YNP, Wyoming, USA - YL17G13_20 | ecosystem: Environmental > Aquatic > Freshwater > Lake > Sediment | place: USA: Wyoming | collected... | reverse complement strand
GCTCGAGCGTGCGCCAGCTTTCGAAGGCGCCGAGCAAGCGCGCCCCCATATGCGGATTGAAGCGGTCGATCTCGAGGGCTGAGCTCGCCAAGACCTCATAGCCCGCACCATCCGCCCGGTTGAAACTGGTCGGATTGGCGTGAACGAAGCTGCCGATCAGCGCACGCACGCGATTGGGGTTCTTCAGCGAAAATTTGGGATGGGAGAGGAGGCCGCGCACGGTCTCGACCGAGTCGGGCCTCGCGGCTCTTGCCTGGACCGCGAACCATTTGTCGAGGACGAGAGGCTCGTCCTGCCAGCGCGCATAAAAGTCGGTAAGCGCCGCATCGCGTGCCGGCAGGGTCAAGTGCGACAGAATCGAGAGCGCGGCGATGGCGTCGGTCATGTTCGACGCCTCGCGGTAATGGCGGAGCGCGCGATCGATCTCGGCCTGATCGCCAATGCCGACAAGGAGGTCGAGGCTCGCGCTGCGCAGCGCGCGCTTGCCCGCGCTCTCGCCGTCCGGCGAATAGGGCCCGCTCGCAGCGGCGCTGTTATAGATTTCCACTAGTGTCGCCCGGATCTTGCCGCCGATCGTGGCTCGCAAGGTTTCGTAGGCCTTCCTCACCGCGTCGGGATCGACATCGCGGGCGAGCTCCCGGGCAATGTCGGACTCGCTTGGAGGCTTGAGGAATTCGGCTCGATAGGCGGCGTCCAGCGAAATTTCTGAGGCGGTGGCACCGAGCGCTTGGGCAAGCCGCATGGCCTCCTTGCCGGTGACCGGCTCCAGGCTCGCGCCATCGCGGGCGGCTGCGGTCAGAAGGCGTGTGGCGTAAATCTGCGCGGCCTGCCAGCGGTTGAACGGATCAGAGTCATTCATCATCAGGAACTCGACCTGTTCCGGGTCGAGGCTGATGGTGAGGCGGACCGGCGCCGAAAAGCCCCGGAGCAAGGAGGGAATCGGCGCGGCCGCAATGTCGCGGAAGGTGAAAACCTGCTCGCGGCCGGTCACTTTGAGCAAGCCGCCGGGTAGGTCCGTGCCGTCGGCGAGCTGAAGCGGGAGGTCCTGGCCATTGCGGCCAAGCAGTCCGACCTGCAGCGGGATCAGCATCGGCTCCTTCCGGGGCTGGCCGGGCGTAGCCGGGACGACCTGGTTGACGGAGAGCCGCGCGGTCTTGGAACGCGAGTCATAGTCGAGGGAGCAAGCGATCTCGGGGGTGCCGCTCTGCGTGTACCAGAGCATGAATTGGGAAAGGTCGCGGCCAGAGACATCGGCCATCGCCGCGACGAAGTCCTCGACCGTCACCGCCTCGCCGTCGTGGCGCTCGAAATAGAGGTCGAGGCCTTTGCGGAATCCGTCGCGGCCGAGCAGCGTTTGCAGCATGCGGCAGAGCTCGGCGCCTTTCTCATAGACCGTCGCCGTATAGAAATTGTTGATCTCTATATAGGAGGCCGGCCGCACGGGGTGGGCCAGGGGTCCCGCGTCCTCCGGGAATTGATGCGTCTTCAGCATGCGCGCGTCGAGGATGCGCTTGACGGGACCCGATCTCAGATCGGCGGTGAACTCCTGGTCACGAAATACGGTCAGGCCTTCTTTGAGGCAGAGCTGAAACCAGTCGCGGCAGGTGACGCGGTTGCCGGTCCAGTTATGGAAATATTCATGGGCGATGACGCCTTCGATGGCGCCATAGTCGCCGTCGCTTGCGGTGTCCGGCCGCGCCAGCACGAGCTTGTCGTTGAAGATGTTGAGGCCCTTGTTCTCCATCGCCCCCATGTTGAAGTCGCTCACCGCGACGATGTTGAAAACATCGAGATCATATTCGCGGCCGAAACGCTCCTCGTCCCAGCGCATGGCGGCGCGCAAGGACTCCATGGCCCAAGAGCAGCGGTCCTCCTTGCCGGGCTCGACATAGATATTGATCGCCACCTCGCGGCCCGAGGCGGTGGTGAAGCTGCCCGGGACGCAAGCGAGATTGCCGCCGACAAGCGCAAACAGATAGGAGGGCTTGGGGTGGGGGTCGTGCCAAACGGCGAAGTGCCTGTCGGTGCCGGGCACAGAACCGGCGCCAAGCGGATTACCGTTCGACAAGAGCACCGGCGCCGTCTTGGCCTCGGCCTCGATCCTGACGGTAAAGCCGGCAAGCACATCGGGCCGGTCGATGAAATAGGTGATGCGGCGGAAGCCTTCGGGCTCGCACTGGGTGCAATAGGTGCCGCGCGAGCGATAGAGGCCGGAGAGTGCGGTGTTGGCCTCGGGATCGCATAGGGTCATTGTCTCAAGCGTGAAGGGCCGCGCGGGCACCTCAAGGATCGTCAGCGACTTGCCATCGAGCCGGTAATTGCCTGCCGAAATTGGCTCGCCATCAAGCGCCAGGCTTTGCAAAATGAGCCCTTCGCCGTCGAGCACCAGCGGACGGCCGCCCGATGCCGCCTTTGGATTGGCGCGCAAGCGAAGCTTGGACTTGACCTGGGCCGCTCGGGGATCGAGCGCTATGTCGAGATCGACCTCGTCCACCAAATAGTCCGGTGGAGCATAGTCCTTGAGCAGTTTCGGGTGCCGTCCGGACTGATCCATCGATGTGCCGCCATTCGTTGCCTTCGACGCTCTTAGAGGGCCACGCGGTCGATGCCAAGGCCCGACCGGGTTCAAGATGCGTCTTGGCATCTCGGCGAGCAGGGTCAGGTTCGGGGTGACGAGGGAGCGCCATTGCCCTATGACGCGTTGCCCATGCAGCGCAAATCCGAGACCACCCCTCAACTCTTCCCCCCATGCTTCAGGCCTTCGCGCCGGGCGACGGTGATGCTCGTTCCGCTCGTGGTCGCCGCGCTCGGCTTCGCGCTCTTCCTCCGCTATGGATTGATCCAGAACACGCCGATCGGGCTTGCTTGCGAGGCCGGGGAGGAGAGCCTGACCTGCACCGTTCGGCTCGCGGCGATCCTTCTCTTCGTTCGGGGCTGGTTCGGCTGGACGGCGCTCGCGGCCGCTTCCATCCAGCTCTGGCGCCCCAACCTTGTCACCTTTGGCATTGGCCTCGTTTCCGCCGCTTTCGGGCTCGTGCTCTACAACACGCGGGTCTCGGCACTCGCAGTGGCGTTGCTCGTGCTCAGTCTGGCGCGGGCGCGGCCCGAAGCGCGGTAAGGGAAAGAGCGAGCAGCAGGCCAGCGAACCAGAGCGCTTGCCAATTCGCGATCCCCTCATTGACGATGATGAAGAGGGCGGAGCCGGTGAGCAGTGCGGCCGCGACACTCTCAGCTACACCGGCTCGCGGAAGGACCGGCCCGCTCAAAAAGGCCACGATGGCGAGGGCCAGGGCTGGACCCGAGAGCAAAGCGAGCGGGAAGTCTTTGTAGCGCGGGTCGAAGACAAGTCCGAGGGCCACATGGATGGCCGCCACCATCGTTGCCACGAACAGCCAGGCGAGCAAGAGGCTAGAAGCCTCGGAGCGCCGCCAGCGGCGTGGGTTGAGCACGACGGCGAAGCTCTTGAGAGAGGTGCTCCGCGCTACCGCCACCGCGGCAAATGCCGGCACGAGGAGAGTCAGCGCGAGCATCCCCGCCGATCGCAAGCGGTCGCCGAGCTCGGGCGGCTCCATGGGAAGGCCCAGCACCGCCCAGCCGAATACGAGACCCGCGCCTGCCGCAATCGCGGCGATGGCGAGGCTCCTTCCCCAATCGATCGGCTCCGGCTTGCGGCCGCGGGGCGAAAGCCAGGCGGCGGCAAACACGAGGAAGGCTGCTCCTATTCCGAGCCCCGCCTCCAGCTGCCACTCAGGATGGTTCGACACTGGCTCGCCCCAGCGGAATTTCGGCTCCCGCGCTTTGTCGTCGAACAGGCCCCAATAGCCGCCGACGGTACCCTCGAGCACACGCTTCCAGGGCTGATCGAAGGCCTCGATGAGGTTGACCTTCCAGCGGCCGGCGTTGGCGGCCTCCACCACGCCGCTCAGCACCATCGCCTGATTGGCGGGAGAGGGCAGGGCACCGTCGCGCATGCGGCCCGCGCTCGGCCAGCCCACTTCTCCGATCCAAATCTCCTTGCCGTAAAAGGCGTCCACGACATGGCTCCGAACAGCGCGAATATGGTCCACGGCGTCACCGGCCTCGACCGGGTCGTCCTCCCAATAGGGCAGGATGTGGATGGCGACGAAGTCGACGGCGGGTGCAAGCTCAGGCGCCCTCAGCCAGAACTCCCAAACGTCGGCATAGGTGACGGGCAGGCTGGATCGCCTGCGCACCTCTTCCAGGTAGGTTTTGATTTTGGCGGTACCGAGCTCGCCGCGGAGCAAGACTTCATTGCCGACAATGAGCGCCTGGATGACGCCCGGATGACGGCGAGCAAGCAGGAGCGCCGCTTCGATCTCCCGCCGGTTCTCGGCCAGGTTGCGCCCGATCCATATTCCCTGCAGGACCTTCAAGCCTTGCTTGGCCGCGAGCCGGGTGATCTTCCCTTGCGCCCCCGTCGCGGAATAGGTGCGGATGCAGGAGGTCACCTTCGCCAGGCGCTTCAAGTCCTCCGCAATCTGCTCATCCGGAATCCGGAGCGGCTGCAAGAAGGGCGCCTGGTCGCCATGGAACGGCGCGTAGGACAGGCAGTTTAGCCTTTGGCCTTCGGCTAACGGAGAGGCGGGTACAGGCAATGGGTGCCCGAGCAGGGACCAGACGAGCGCGATGGTCGATGCCACAAGCGCAAAAAGGAGGATTGGGCGGATCATGAGTGGCTGCTTGCAAAGGCGGGGATGCGACATAGCAGCTTTGTGCGTTGCATTAAATAAATTGCTCTGGTTTGCGCAGTTGCGAAGTGATAAAGGAGTGTTTGCCGTTGGACTGCCAAAATCATGCTGTCTAATGGGGAAATTGATAATCGTTTCGGCGTCGAGCACCCACAGATGCGCTTTGCTTTTCGCACCGCCGCCACTTTGCTGGCCGGCGGATTTTTGCTGACCTCCGTCATTGCCGCTTCGGCCCAAACTCAAGGGAGCGGGCCTCCTGTACAGGGCGAGCAGAAGCCCCCGGACCAGGCGCAAGGGGAGCAAGAGCCTGCCGATCAGGCAACGGCCGAGCAGCAGGCCGAGGCTCGTGCGCTCGAGGAGATCGAGCAATATAAGCAGGCCGCTGCACGGCTCTCGTTCTCCGCGGGATCAGCCGAATGCGTCTGGACCGGACGCAGGATTGTTAGCCTATTGTGGCGCGACGATGTGGATACCGCCCGCCGCTACATCGACATTTACGATCGCTTCGGCTGCTCCGCCGAGCATCTGAAGGTCGCATTTCGCTGCCTCATTCAGCAGGGACCTATCGACCCCAAAGCGGCGGACCGGCTCGCTGCTCGCGTCCAACATTGTTGGATCGACCCTGACGGACCAACCACCGCCGCGAGCCAGACGACGACGGGTTCGACGGCCAAGAGCGGAACGATTCCAAACTAATAAGAGTTAGTAGGGGTACCACGAGGTTCCTGCCGGCCGGTGCGGCTGGTGGAGGCCGGAATCAGGCTGAAAGACTCCCAAAATGCGCCGTATTGGTGTCGTCCTCATGGTCGCGCTGGCGACCGCCTTGCATGCGATGGGCTGGTTCCTCGCACAGGACCGGGTTGTGCCTCCGAATGTGGTGGGGCCGCTCGCCAGCGTATCCTTTTCTCCCATCGACCCGAAAAGCGATGGCGAGGTCGACACCACAACCGCGGCCCGGATCAGGTCCGACCTTGCCGTCATTGCGCCCCATACGCGCGCGGTCCGCACCTACAGCGTCAGTAATGGCCTCGATCAGGTCCCCGAGCTCGCTTCGGAAATCGGACTGCACGTTATGCTCGGCGCGTGGATCAACGAATGGGAGGCGCAGAACGAGCGCGAGATTGAGACCGCCATCGCGCTGGCCAAGCGCAATCGCAACATCGACAGCATCATTGTCGGTAACGAAACGCTCTATCGCAGCTCGGTCCTTAATCACGGTCCGACCGTCGCGGACTTGATCGCCAAGATCCAGCGCGTCAAGCGCGAGGTGTCGGTCCCCGTGACGACCGCCGAGGTCTGGAATATCTGGCTGGACCATCCGGAGCTCGTGTCCGCGGTCGACTACCTTGCCGTGCACATCCTGCCCTATTGGGAAGGGCTGCCGGCCTCGGTTGCCGTCGATCATGCCATCAAGATTTATGAGCGGCTCCGCCAAGCCTATCCCGGCAAGCGCATCGTGATCGCGGAGTTTGGCTGGCCGAGCGCCGGTCTTAACCGCAAGGATGCGGTGCCTGATCCGGTTAGCCAAGCCAAAATTTTGCGAGAGTTCATCGCTCGCGCCGACGCAATGGGAATTGACTATTCGATCGTTGAGGCCTTCGATCAGCCGTGGAAGACTTTTGAAGGCAGCGTCGGTGCCTATTGGGGCATGTTCGACGCCGAGCGGCATCCGAAATTCGCCTTGAGCGGAGCGGTCGAAACGCCAAACTGGATGCTCAAGATGGTGGCGGCGCTCGCGCTCGGGCTGCTCCTCTGTATCCCGATCTTCGCCATCGCCGGTGTGACCCTGGCCGAGGCGGGGTTGTTCGCCGTGACGGCGCAGGCGATCGGCGCCTGGGGCTCGAGTGTCTTCGATTATTGGGCGACGCACTATTTCGTACTTGGCTCGCTCGCGGCCATGATCGTCGGCGTGGCCCTGCTCGTGCCGCTCATCGTCATCATGAAGCAGCGCCTCGACGAGCTTGCATCGATCATGTTCGGGACCGCGCCCAAACGCCTACTGCCGCCCAACCTCGTCTTGGCCGAGGGGACGCCGCTGGTATCCATCCATATTCCCGCCTGCCGTGAGCCGCCGGAGATGCTGCGGCAGACGCTCGATAGCGTGGCGAAACTGGAATGGTCCAATTTCGAATGCGTGGTCGTCATCAACAACACGCCGGAGGCGGGCTATTGGCGCCCCATCGAGGAGCACTGCCAGCTCTTGGGGCCACGCTTCAAATTCGTGCGGGCAGACCGGCTTGAGGGCTTCAAGGCCGGCGCGCTCAGGCTTGCGCTCGAGCACACCTCATCCGAGGCCGAGATCATCGGCGTTCTCGACGCCGACTACGTCGTCCATCCCGACTGGCTGAAAGATCTGGTGCCGGCTTTCGCCGCTCCGGCGGTGGGTCTGGTGCAGGCGCCACAGGACCATCGCGACGGCGACAGAAGCGTCCTGCACGCGGTGATGAACCGCGAATATGCCGGCTTCTTCGACATCGGCATGGTGCAGCGGAACGAGGTGAACGCCATCGTGTCGCACGGCACCATGTGCCTCGTGCGGCGGAGCGCGCTGCTCGACGCCGGCGGGTGGTCGAGCGACACGATCGTCGAGGATGCCGATCTCGGGCTTACCCTGCTTGAGCGCGGCTGGGAGACTCACTATACGCGCCGCCGTTATGGCTGGGGCCTGCTGCCGTCCGACTTCGCGGCGTATAAGCGGCAGCGCCACCGCTGGGCCTATGGCGGCGTGCAGCTAATCAAGAAGCATTGGCGCGACTTCATCCCGGGGAGAAGCCGCCTCACGACGCAACAGCGAAACGAGTTCCTGTTCGGCTGGTTGATCTGGCTCGGCGCCGAGAGCCTCGGCATCCTGTTGGCCGTTCTCAACCTGATCTGGATGCCGCTCGTTGCCTTTTTCGGTATTGCCGTGCCCGAGGCGGTGCTGATGATCCCCGTGCTCGCTGCGTTCGCCATCATGCTGGTGCATTTCCTGGTCCTGTACCGGACGCGCGTGCAGGCCCCGGTCTTTGTCTCGCTCGGGGCCGCATGCTCGGCAATGGCGCTGCAACTGACGGTCGGCCGCGCCGTGGCGGAGGGCCTGATCAAGGATAGGGTGCCGTTCATGCGTACGGCGAAGGGCTCTGCGGCACGCCTGACGGAGCGCTTCCCGGCGTTTTGGGAGGGGATGCTCGGCGTACTTCTGATGCTCGGTTCTGCCGTCCTTTATCTTACCAACGAACCGCAAGCGCGCGAGATCTACATCTTTAGCGCGGTGATGGCGGTGCAGAGCTTGCCCTTCCTCGCCGCCCTGGTGATTGCCGTGTGGGAGCGGTCGCCGCTCAATGAGTTCGCGACGTGGCGGAAGCTTGCGGCGCTTGGCGCCTACCGGCCACGCCTCCCGCGCGGGCGCCAGCCGACCGCTGGGCCGCCGGCAAGCGGGGGCGTCGGCATCGTCTCGTAGGACGAATTTCGCGTAAAGAAGACCACGAATTCGCACATAATCCTGCGCGGTGAATCACCGATGGAGCTTTTCCCGGCAGGGACGCTTTGGCATAGTACCCCCGCCTGGTACTGATCGCAGAACAACACCGGACCGGTCGCTACGGCGGTCAGCGCTACAACGGGGAGGGGACATGACTTCAGCTAATCTTTTGATCGTCGTCATTGTGGGAACAGTCGTCGGCGCGCTTACGGGTTTGGCGCTTGGCGGCGTGCTCACCGGCTTGTATCTCTGCGTCGTCGCCGGCTTTCTCGGCACGATTGTCGCCGGCCTAGTGCGCAACACCATCATGGTTCGGGCCGGTCAACGGCCCGATGATTCGCGGGTTCCGACGCTCGTCCTCATTTATTCCGCCGTCGCCTCGCTCGCCGGCAGCGCTGCCGCGGATGAAGTCTCGAGGCTCAGCGAAGTGTCGTCGCCGGTGTGGCTCGGCACCTTGGCGGGGCTGTTCTCGGCGATCCTGCTCGCGATGCTGATGATCACCTATTACATGAACCCGGAAGCGGCGCGTAAGCACCGGTAAGCGGGCTTTCGTTCAGTTGTTAGTCCAGGGCGACGCGTCTTAGACGGAGTGCGTTGCTCACCACCGACACCGAGGAGAGGCTCATCGCGGCGGCCGCGATCATGGGCGAGAGCAGCATGCCAAAAGTGGGATAGAGCACGCCGGCCGCGATCGGCACGCCAAGCGCGTTGTAGGCGAAGGCGAACACGAGATTCTGCTTTATGTTTCGCATCGTTGCGCGAGCGAGCTTCACGCCGCGCGCAACGCCGCGCAAATCGCCCTTGAGCAGCGTGAGGCCAGCGCTCTCCATGGCGACGTCGGCGCCGGTACCCATGGCAATGCCGACATCGGCCGCGGCTAGCGCCGGAGCGTCGTTGATGCCGTCGCCCGCCATGGCCACGACGGCGCCGCTGCGCTCAAGGGCCTCGATCAGCTCGAGCTTCTCCTCTGGCCGCAGGCCCGCATGCACCGCATCGATGCCAAGCTGTGCGGCTACGGCTTGCGCCGTTGTGGGGTTGTCTCCCGTCGCCATGATGATCTTGAGCCCCAGGCCATGGAGCCGCTTGATCGCCTCGGCGCTTCCCGTCTTGATCGGATCGGCAACCGCGACAAAACCGGCAAGCTTGCCGTCGGCGCCCAGCATCATCACCGTCTCGCCGTTGCGGCGCCGCTGCTCGGCCATCTCGGCAAGAGGCGCCACCTCGATGCCGGCGCTCTGCATCAGCCGTGCATTGCCGAGAAGCGCCGCGCGGCCATCGACCCTTCCCTTGACGCCCTGACCGGTGACGGCCTCGAAATCCCCCACCTTCAGCACCTTCAAGCCTTTTGCCTCGGCGCCACGAAGGATCGCTTCGGCAAGGGGATGCTCGCTGCCGGCTTCGAGCGCGGCCGCCAAGCGCAGCACCTCGTCCGGTTCGAAGCCGGGCAGGGCTTCGACGCCCGTCAAGGCAGGTTTGCCTTGCGTCACGGTGCCGGTCTTGTCGACCACCAGCGTATTGACCGAAGCGAGGCGCTCAAGCGCCGCGGCGTTGCGCACGAGCACGCCTCCTTGCGCCCCGCGTCCTGTGGCCACCATGATGGAGATCGGCGTGGCGAGCCCGAGCGCGCAAGGGCAGGCGATGATGAGGACGCTGACCGCCGCGACGAGGGCATAGGCGAGCGCAGGCTGCGGTCCGAGGAACAGCCAAGCCAGGAAAGCAATCACGGCCACCAGCATCACGATCGGCACGAAGAAGGCCGAGACGGCGTCGGCAAGCCGCTGGATCGGCGCGCGGGAGCGCTGCGCCTGGGCCACCATGGCGACCACCTGGGCCAGCGTGGTCTCGGCCCCGGTGCGATCGACGCGCATGTCGAAGCTACCGGTGCCATTTAAGGTGCCGCCGGTGACGCGCTCGCCGGCGACCTTCTCCACCGGCACCGGCTCGCCGGTCAGCATCGACTCATCGACGGCACTTCTGCCTTCAAGCACCGTCCCATCGATAGGGACCTTATCGCCGGGGCGGACGCGCAAGACGTCTCCGACCCTGACCGAGGCGAGCGGCACCGTCTCCGTCTTGCCGCCCGGCTCCACGCGCAGGGCTGTCTTCGGCGCGAGATCGAGCAATGCGCGGATCGCGCCGCCGGTACGCTCGCGCGCCCGAAGCTCAAGCACCTGCCCTACGAGGACGAGAGCGACGATGACGGCAGCGGCCTCGAAATAGACCGGGATCCGGCCATGGGCGTCGGCCATGGCGGCGGGGAAGAGGCCGGGCGCGAGGGTGGCGACGAGGCTGTAAAGAAACGCCGTGCCGGTGCCGAGCGCGATCAGGGAAAACATGTTGAGCCGCCACCACCGGAGCGAGTCCCAGCCGCGGGCAAAGAAGGGCCAACCGCACCAGAGCACGGCGGGGATGGCGAGCAGCAGCTGGAGCCATTGCTTGGCGCTCGCGGAGAGGAAGGGAAGGAGATCAACGCCGAACACATGGCTGCCCATGTCGAGCGCGAGGAGCGCGAGCGATAGGGGCACGGCCACCATGAGCCGCCGAGTGAAGTCCCTAAGCTCGGGGTTGTCGGTGATTTCCGGCGGCACGCCCATGGGCTCGAGCGCCATGCCGCAGATCGGGCAGTGGCCCGGCCCTTCCTTCACGATCTGAGGGTGCATCGGGCAGGTGTAGAGCGTGCCTTGCGGCAGTGGCTTCGCCTCTCCCCGTTTGGTGAGATAGTGTTCGGGATCGGCCGCGAACTTGGTCCGGCAACCTTCCGAGCAGAAGCGATAGGTCTGGCCGGAATAGTCGTAACTCGGGCCGCGGGCTCCGATGTCCACCGTCATCCCGCATACGGGATCGGTGGTCATTTGCGCGTTGCTCGCCGCCATCTTGGCCATCTTGCTTGCTCACTCCGGGATTGCCCTTGCCGGGTGCGAATTGGAGGCGTTGGGCGATTCCCGCATCATAGGATCATCATTTTCCCAAGGGTCAACTTCGAGATGAAGGAGAGCCCCTTGCTGCCATTGTTCTGGTCAAAGGCGATTGACGCGGACCGCCACTTCGTTGCGACGAAGGAAAGGGATGGTGAAGGGGGGATCGTAAAACTGAGTGAAGGGCTCGCCGAGTGGCGACCAGCGCGTGTCGAGCAGCTTGGCGACAAGCTCCTGCTTCCGAGCATTGATCGCGGCTGCGCCCCAAGTGCCGGTAAAGCGGAGCGTGGCCACGGTTTCCTCGGGGACCTCGATGAGTCTGACCCTCGTGTCGTTCGGCTCCGGCGCATTGACCGGCGTAATCTCCGCGGGAAGAAAGAAGCGCATGGTGAGCCCGCTATGCTGCCCTCGCTCCATCGCGGCCGGCGCCGTCATGGCCATCGCCTCGCCGCTCTCGCTCGCTACCGGCGCGGTCATGGCGATGTCGCGCTTCTGCCGGTTACCCCCGAAGATGTAACCGGCAAGGGTGAAGAACGCCTCGTTCATGGCCTTGTTGTCATTGGCATCTACCGTCGTCTCCGCCGCGAAGCGCGGGCCATAACGCCGGATTTCGACAGCGTCGACGCGATCGACCACCTCGAAAGGGGGCTCTTCGGCGGTGCGAATGCCGAAGACCGCAAGGGCGGAGCTGGCAAATTGAGCGATCGGATTGGGCATGATTGTCCTCTGTAACAGCACGGCGACGATCAATGCGCTGAGCGCTCCGCCAGTCGCAATCAAAAGCAGGTGTCGTCGTCTTGTTCGCATGGCGAGCGGGAGCCTTTGTGTACAAGAGGAATTGTAAGCTCAATTATGTCCCGTCTGTGTTTTCGCCCATCACAGGATCGAGAGCCATGCAAAGCCAAGTGAAAGCCCTTGTTGTCGCGTTCGTTGTCGTCGCCGCGCTCGCAGCCGGTCTCGGAGCCGGCTATCTGATCTGGGGATGGCCGACAAATTGGTACGCGCGCGACCTCGCCAATCTGCCGCCCGGTCCTAAAGGCGATCTCATTCGTTACGGCCATGCGCTGGTGGTCAACACGGCGAGCCAAATCGGTAAGAGCGCAACTGATCCGGCCAAGCGCTACGCGGGAAACGACCTCGCTTGCGCGAACTGCCATCTCAATGCCGGGCTCAAACCCTTCGCCGCTCCCTTCGTATCCACTTTCGCCAGTTTTCCCATCCTGGTCGACGATCAAGTGATTACGCTCAAGGAGGGCGTCAATGGCTGCATGCAAAGGAGCATGAACGGCAAGAGCTTGCCGGTGGACGGACCCGAGATGGAAGCCTTGCTCGCCTACATTAAGTTCTTGGGGAAGGGTGCGCCGCAAGGCGTGCGCGTCGCCGGCATGGGCTTGCTGTCGTTGCAGGACCCGCCCCTGGCGCCGGACGGCACACGCGGGGCAGATGTCTATGCCAAGCTTTGCGCGAACTGTCACAAGGACGACGGACAGGGAGAGCGAAGCGCCTCGCCGGGCGTCGGCTATTCCATCCCGCCGCTGTGGGGAGATGACAGCTTCAATGCTGCCGCTGGCATGGCCAAGACCGCCTATGCCGCCGCCTATATCCGCACCAACATGCCCTTCACCGTCCATTACCAGGATCCAGTGCTGAGCGTGCAGCAGGCTTGGGACGTCGCCGCCTATATGATTTCCAAGCCCAGGCCTCCGGCCCCGCCGGAGGCAGCCTCTGAGCTGCATTAACGGCGGGGCCGTGCTTCGCTCGCTCCAGCTCAGGCTCGAGCAGTGACGATGTTGCCATGGCGCGCTGCCGGCATGGCGCTTCGGCGCAGCTTGGTGAGCGAGGCAAGATGCAGCAGGATCGAGAGCGGTACGAGATAGGTCGGGATTAACACGAGCGGAAAGAGACTCACGAGATCGTTGGGCCGGTCGAATGCGAGGAGCTGGAACGGCGACGGCGACGTGGCGAAGCCCATGCCGACAGCGACGACAAGATCGAGAATGCCAAGACCGTTCCATGCGGCCACGAGGTCGCCGTTCTCATGGGGTGCGCGCGCATAGGCAAGGGCAACGAATGGGGCGAGCACGCCGACCAGAATGTCGCCGACGCCGGCCGGCCAGGCGAAGAGGCCGGGCAGCCTGCCGCTCGCATAGAGAATGAGAAAGATCACGCCTAGTGCGCGATAGAGCTGGAGGCCGACGATCGATGCTTGTGGCATGGCATCAATCACGTGCCTCACGGCTTCCGACCGCCAGATGAGCCATGCGCCGATCAGGATCGGCACGGCGATCCCAAACTGAATGACGGGAATGCGATCGGCTGCGGCCTGATAGACACCGGCAAGCGCAAGGCCAGTTGCGGCGACGAACCAGCCGATGAGGACAACACCCGATAGTCGAACGGCGCGGGCACGCTCCACTGGCGTCCAATCGGCCTTCGCGAGCGCCCGGCTCAATCCGTAGAGAAGCGTGGCGATGATGCCCGCGCTGCCAAGGAGAACGTAATAGGGCAGATAGGCTGGAATGGTCATGGGAGCACCTCTGATGACGGGTTGCGATCCGCTGTAACTACAATATCACTAGTGACTAGTCAAGTTATAGTCACTTGCAAAGGGAGAGCCGTGCGGCTATGTAGCCCGCATGGCAACAGGATACGGCCAGGATTGCCCGGTCGCACGGGCGCTCGATGTGATCGGCGAGAAATGGTCGCTGCTCATCCTGCGCGACCTGTTCCGCAAAGGACCTTTGCGCTTCCAGGAGTTGGAGAGCGGCCTGTCCGGTGTGGCGCCGAACACGCTCTCCGCACGTTTGAAGACGCTTGAGAGTCAGGGCGTTGTCGGAACCCGGCTGTACGAAAGCCACCCACCCCGCTATGAGTATTTCCTAACCGACAAGGGCAAAGCACTTGACCCCGTGCTGAAGGCACTTTTTGGCTGGGGCCAGCGCTACGACTAACAAACTCCGCGCAAGTCATTGAAAACAAACGCACACCGTTTCGCCGTCGCCCCGATGATGGAGTGGACCGACCGCCACTGCCGCTATTTCCTGCGGCTCATCTCAAGGCGCACGTTGCTCTACACCGAGATGGTGACGGCCGACGCCATCCTGCACGGGCAGCCGGAGCGGCTGCTCCAATTCGATCCGGCCGAGCATCCGGTCGCGTTGCAGATCGGCGGCAGCGATCCGCATCGGCTTGCAGCGGCCGCGCGCCTCGGCGCGGAGTTCGGCTATGACGAGATCAACCTCAATGTCGGCTGTCCCTCGGACCGCGTCCAATCGGGGCGGTTCGGCGCCTGTCTCATGGCCGAGCCCGATCTCGTGGCCGAATGCATCGCCGCCATGAGGGCGAACGTCAGCGTGCCGGTGACGGTTAAGTGCCGCATCGGCATCGACGACCAGGATGCGGAGGAGAGCCTTGACCGGTTCATCGATGCGGTCGCGGGAGGAGGCTGCCGGACTTTCGTTCTGCATGCGCGCAAAGCGTGGCTTGAAGGACTAAGCCCGAAGGAGAACCGCGACGTGCCGCCGATCGATTATGGGCGGGTGTATCGGGTCAAGGTGCGACGGCCGGATCTCGACATCATCGTCAATGGCGGTATCGGATCGCTCGACGAGGCGGCAGGCCATCTCACTCATGTCGATGGCGTGATGCTCGGACGCGCCGCCTATCAGGACCCCTATCTGCTCGCGGGCGTCGACCAGATGCTGTTTGGGTCGGTGGCGACACCGCCCTCGCGCCTCGAGGTGCTCGACAGGTTCATGCCCTATGCGGAGGCGGAGCTCGCCCGGGGCGTGCGCCTCAATCAGATGACGCGCCACATCCTCGGCCTGTTCCATGGCCAGCCGCGTGCGCGCGCCTTCCGACGCTATCTGTCCGAGACGGCGCATCTCGATGGCGCCGGCATGGACGTGCTCAGGGCTGCGCGTCGTGTGGTTGCCGGAGAAAGTCGCTCCGCCGTCGCCGCGGAATAGGGTCAGCTCGTCTGCCGGGAGGGCCGCTCCGATCGGCAAGCGCGATGAGACCTTGGATGTCGAGGAAGCGCGCCGTCTGCCGGCAATAGTCGCGGTAGGGCGCGCCATAGCGCTGCTTCAGCCAGTCCTCCTCGACCATGGCCATCATGACATGGGCGCCAACAATCAGCGTGGACAACACAATGGTGAGAATCGAGTTGGCGCCGATGGACAGGCCGACCAGTCCGGCGATCGAGGCGGCGTATTGCGGGTTGCGGCTGAAGCGGTAGAGACCGCCGGTCACGAGGCCGTCCGCGCCGCAATAGGTGTTGCCGAGGCCTAGATTGAAATAGCCGCAGACGGTGATGATGAGGCCGATCAACCCTAGCGGCAGGCCGGGGATGAAGCGGGTCCAATCGAGCAGCGGCGTGCTGTTCCAATCAAGCGCCGCGACAATGAAGGTGGCGAGCCAGCAGCCCCGGAACAATGTCCAAAAGGTGAGGCTCTGCCAGCTTCCCGGCCCGGGCGTGGGCCAGATGCGGAAGGGCGGAGCGAGGAGTGTCCTTAGCAGCAGGAGATCGAGGATGATTCCGGCGGCGACGCCGCATGCAAAGACGAGGTGTGTCATGGTTTGCGGAAGCACCAGATTCCCTTCGCAGAAATGCGACAGCTGGCTGACGGTTTTGCTACAGCGCCTCGTGGTCACGATAGTGTTGGGGGGGCAACGGGTGATGCTTGCTTCGCCCGAACGAGGACGCGCCTGCCTCAGATCTTTTGATTGTAGGCGCCGACCTCGGGCTGCTTTGAAAGCTCAGCGTCGAGCTCGGCGAAGATGGCCCGCATATTCTCCTCGGAGGTCGGGCTTTCCACCACGACCACCAGCTCGGGCTTGTTGGAGGACGCACGCACCAGACCCCAGGTGCCATCCTCGAGCACGATCCTGATCCCGTTCACGGTGATCAGCTCGCTGATCTTCTGGCCGGCGAGCTTGCCACCATCGGCGGCGAGTTTTTGGAAGTGATGCACCACGCGATCGACGACGTGATATTTCACTTCGTCGTCGCAATGGGGCGACATGGTCGGTGACTGCCAGGTGCGCGGGAGCGCCCGTTCCAGATCGGCGAGGGTCTTGTCGGGATTGCGGTCGAGCATGTCGAGCACGGCGAGCGCCGCCACGAGGCCGTCGTCATAGCCGCGGCCCAGCGGCGGATTGAAGAAGAAGTGGCCGGACTTCTCAAAGCCGACAAGGGCGCCGGTCTCGTGGCTGTAGCGCTTGATGTAGGAATGGCCGGTCTTCCAGAAGAGCGTCCTGGCGCCGTGCTCTTTCAACACGGGATCGGTGAGGAATAGCCCCGTCGACTTCACGTCGGCGACGAACAGGGCGCCCTTGTTGCGGGCGGAGATGTCGCGAGCGAGCATGACGCCCACCTTGTCGGCGAAGATCGCCTTGCCCTCATTGTCGACCACGCCGCAGCGGTCGCCGTCGCCGTCAAAGGCAAGCCCCAGATCGGCGCCATGCGCCAATACGGCGTCGCGCGTGGCATGCAGCATGCCCATATCCTCGGGGTTCGGATTGTGAGCCGGGAAGGTGTAGTCGAGCTCGCAATTGAGCGGCACGACGGTCACGCCGAGCTCGGCGAGCACGCCGGGGGCGAAGGCACCCGCAGTACCATGGCCGCAGGAGACCACGACCTTCAGCGGGCGCATCAGCGGCGGCCGCTTGAGCAGGTCGGCCATGTAGCGCTCGGGCATGTCCGGCACGAAGATGTAGCTCCCGCCGCCCGGCAATGCGAGACGTCCTTCGAACACGATCTCCTTGAGGGCGCTCATATCCTCAGGCGCGAAGGTGAGCGGCCGCTCTATCCCCATCTTGATCCCGGTCCAACCATTGTCGTTGTGGCTTGCGGTCACCATGGCCACGCTTTCGACACCGAGATCGAATTGGGCGAAATAGGCCATGGGAGAAAGCGCGAGACCAATGTCGTGGACTTCGGCGCCGCCGGCGAGAAGGCCGGTCGTCAGCGCCGCCTTGATGGCCGCCGAATAGGAGCGATAGTCGTGGCCGACCACGATGCGTGGCGGCACGCCGCGCATCCGCATTAGGGCGGCGAGGCTCGCGCCCACCGCCTCAAGCCCGAGTAGATTGATCTCCTCGGGGTAACGCCAGCGGGCGTCATATTCGCGAAATCCGGTGGCCTTGACGAAGGGAAGCCGCTCGAACTCGGCCGTGTTGGGTCGGAGATCCTGGCGCGGTTTTGGAAACATGCTCCCCCCATAGGCGATTTTCGGCTTCCGACCAACAGCGTAAGAGGTGGCTCGTTTCCGCTCTGGCTTCCGACTACTGCACGAGCACCAATTCGCGCCCCTTCATCTCGAAGCTTTTCAGCCTGCCCAGGAAGCTCATGCCCAGGAGGTTTTGGCAAGCTTGCCGCCGGCCTCGACTCCGGTGTGAAACGCAGCCGTGAGATCGTCGAAGAAGTAGAAGAGAGCAAGACCGGCAAGCGCAACGCTTGCCCAGATCAACGCCTCGCGTAGCGCATGCTTGGCGCCAGAACCCATTCGATGCTCCAGGGGCCAGGATAGGGCAGGGGGCGCCGTTGGACCTCGCGTTCAGCGACGCAACGTCAAAAAATCACCGGAAAATTCATAAGAGCGCAGGCGGCTTAAGAAACTCATACCGAGCAGACTCTCGGTCATCGCGTTGGGCTCGGCCACCAGGGCATCCACCTTTTGCCGGTCGAGCGGGCCGATCGCCACGCTATCGAGACGGACCCGGGCGGCGGTGGTGCGGCCATTGGCGGTCATCACTGGCACGGTGTAGCTGAGATGGTGGACGTCGATGCCGGCTTTTGCCGCATCTTCCGGGCGGAGCACGATGGTCGAGGCGCCGGTGTCGACAATCATGGAAATCGTCTTTCCGTTCACCTCAACCTTGGCGGTGAAATGGCCGTCGAGACGCCGCCTGATCTTGACCTCGACCGGTCCGTTCGGACTTTCCTCGACGGTCATGGCGCTGCCGGGCAAGAGCTCGCCTGCGAGTCGCCCCGCAATCGGCATGAGATCATCCCGATAGGAATAGAGCGCCACCAGCGCTAGCCCGAGCGCCGCCCAGGTGACCGCATCGCGCAGCATGGTGCTTGCCTGCCCGCGGTAGCGGGACACCATCCCGCCGCCGAGAAAGACGAGCAGAGCCGCACCGAGCGCCAAATAGCCAAAACTGTTGCTATCGAGATTGGCGATGATGCCGGATTCGTTGCTGACCAGCAGCATCGCGGCAAAAGCGAGAATGAAGAGGGCAAGCCAAGCCGACAATCGCCTAGCCCTTCGCTCGTGCCGACTGCGCCTGCCGCGCAGGCAAGATTGCCATGATGGCCTGCCGCTCCTCCCGGCTCATCGCCGCCCACTTTGCGATCTCGTCGAGCGAGCGCCCGCAGCCGGCGCAATGACCTGAATTGGCGTCGATCTCGCAGACGTCGATGCAAGGGCTTTCCAAGGGGAGTCCCGCTTCGCTGATGGACATGCGGACTATGTAGGGACTGCGGTGATCGAGAGCAATCGCGTTCGCCGCTCCCGCAAGGGAGGAGGTGCCGCCTTTGCCGCAAGTGCTAGCGTCTGGCGCCGGCGCGCCACGCGGCACGCGGCCGCTCGTGCTGCTCCTCGCCGTGCTCGGCCAGCCGGGGCAAGGCCTCCATCACCCGCTTGCGCGGGAAGGTGACGATGACGTCGGTGCCGTAGCGGAGCTTGCTCTTGAGCTCGAAGGTGCCGTCATGCAGCTCGGTCAATCCTTTGGTGATGGGGAGGCCGAGCCCGGTGCCACCTTCAGCCGACTGATGAGCGAGCGACCCCTGGCCGAAACTTTTCATGACGCGCGGGATTTCGTGCTCGGGAATGCCCGGCCCGGTGTCCTTCACGCTTAAGAATTGGCCGCCTGCGGGTGTGCGCCCGATGGTCAGCGTGACGGTCCCTCCTGCCGGGGTGAACTTGATAGCGTTCGACAGGAGGTTGAGGCAGATCTGGCGCAGGGCGCGTTCATCGGCCCAGAGCTGGGGCAGGTCGGGATCGAACTGCTCGACGATCTTCAATCCCTTGTTCTCAGCCCGGAGCCGCATCAGCCGCTGGCAGTCCTCGACCACGTTGGCGAGGGCAATCGGGGCCTCATGCAGCTCGTAGCGACCCGCCTCGATACGGGAGATGTCGAGGATCTCGTTGATCAAATTGAGCAGGTGCTGGCCGCTGTGATGAATGTCGTTGGCATATTCCTTGTAAGTCGGAATCTCGTGCGGCCCCAGGATCTCTGAGCGCATGATCTCCGAGAAGCCGAGGATGGCGTTGAGCGGCGTGCGCAGCTCATGGCTCATGGTGGCGAGGAAACGGGACTTGGCGTGGTTCGCCTCCTCGGCGCGCAGCCGCGCCTCGTCGGAGATCGCCTTGGCCTGCTCGAGCTCGGCGATCAGCGCGTCCTTCTCGGCACGAAACTCGAGCATGGCGGTGACCGTCGAGTTCATCCCGTTCATTAGCCAGATGAAATAGACATGGACACCGACCGCCATCGCCGCCATCGCCCAATAGAACGGGTTGTCGAGCAGCGCGAAGCGAAGCACGATTGCTGCCGTCATCGGCAGGGTGCCCGCATAGACGATCGGCATGACCGTCGAGGCGAACAGCACGCGCATCGAAATGACGACGAGAAGGGTGGCGAACACGAAGATGTGCGCCGCCTCGCCCTCGGTGCCGGCGCTCACGAAAGCGACGCCCGCCCACGAGACGCCATAAAGGAACTCGGCGGCGGTAATCTTGCCGCGCCAGGAGGGGGTCTTGGCGTCCTCGCGCGGCGCTTTAAGGAATTGCCGGCAAAAGCTGACCAGGATGCCCTTGGAGACGAAAACGGTGGCGAGCCACAGCATCAACTGTGCCGGCGGCGCCCAGAACATCGCGCCCAAGGCGACGATGACGGCAAGCAGCGGCGTCGTCACCGCCGTGGACAGCTCGTTCTTCACGAACATGAGCAACAGCTCATATTCGAACTCCGGCTTGAAGCCAGACTTATAGGTGAGCTTCTCGCGGGCCTCCTGAACGCTGCGGGAGGAGCGCCGCTTGGCGTTCATTGCCGCCGAAGCGGCCGCACGAGCCTCGGCTGAAACGCCTGCTGTCATGCCTGTTAAGCCCACAAACTAACCCGAACGCGGACAGGGGCGGCCTTGGCCTGGGCACGGAGCCGCGCTTTCAGCCCTTAACCAAGTGCCTAGCGATAACTATGTGCGTAAAGTCCCTAATGGG
>Ga0315293_10001876_pt1 | contig 20317 bp, 15 predicted proteins | sample YL17G13_20_MG_FD_203071 | JGI IMG/M metagenome (GOLD analysis project Ga0315293, IMG submission 203071) | Sediment microbial communities from Yellowstone Lake, YNP, Wyoming, USA - YL17G13_20 | ecosystem: Environmental > Aquatic > Freshwater > Lake > Sediment | place: USA: Wyoming | collected... | reverse complement strand
GCTGCGGTAGCCGTTGCGCTGGTTGGTGCGCTCGGGGTGGCGCTCGCCGTGGGCGGCGCCGCAGAGCGCGTCGACCTCGGCGTCCATGAGCGCCTCGGCCATCTGCTTGACCATCGTGCGCAGGACGTCGACGTCGCCCTCCTCGATGAGCTTGCGCATCTCCTGCAGACCGTTCATCGTGACCTCGACCATCGGGTGTCTCCCTTCAATGTCTTTGGACGGACTTGAAGAGGATGACCCCGGTGGTCGCTTGCTGCCAACCGGGCCGCCGCGCCGGCGCTTGGGGCTGCTCGCCTACGGCTCGCAGCCCCAAGCGCCGGCGACCCCACTACCATGCTTCTCGTACACCACGTCCCGGGACACTAACGCTCGCGGGCGTCATGTGACGGCCAAGGTCGCCGTTTCGACCGCCTGCGCTCTCTGGCGTATACTGTTCGTCCGCTCTCAGGGAGCGCGCCGCCGGGCACCGCGGAGAGGTGTCCGAGTTGGCTTAAGGAGCGCGACTGGAAATCGCGTGGGCGGGGTTACCTGCCTCGAGGGTTCGAATCCCTCCCTCTCCGCCACTTCCCTCCTTCGGGAGGGCGCGGCGGACCCGGCGGCACCACGCTGCACCCTGGACGAGCCTCGCGGAGAGGTGGCAGAGCGGTTGAATGCGGCGGTCTCGAAAACCGTTAACCGGGTCCTCTCGGTTCGGGGGTTCGAATCCCCCCCTCTCCGCCATTTGTGGGACGTCTGCCTCAGCTGACCCAGCCGTCGCCCAGCTCATGGAGGGCCGGCGGATGCCGGCCCTCCATGAGCTACGCCTCTCGACGCGGAGCAGCCCGGTGGTCTACTTCACCGTCAGCTTGGCCGGCGTGATCGCACTCGCCGGGTTGCCGGCCAGATCGGTGGCCAGCACGCGCCAGGAGTAGACGCCCTTCTTGAGCTTCGCCTTGAACGAATAGGCGAGCGGGACGTTCGTCGGCTGCACGCCGACGCTGATCGACCTGACGACCTTGGCGCCCTTCCCGATCTGGATCGTCACCGTCGCTTGACCGATGCTCGGCAACGGGTCGTTGACCACGTATTTGAGCTTGACCGTCTTGCCGGCCTTCACCGTGGCGGCGGTAGCCGTCGTGCTGGGCGCCGCGCCGATGGTGAAGACGTAAGCGGCGCCTTGGGCGCTGTTGGCGCCGACCTCGTGCCCGTACGCCCCGACCAGGGCGGTCTCGCCGGAGAGCGCGACCCCATCGCCGAACCAGTCCTCGGCGGCGCCGTCTGTCGCGGTCAGCTCCGCCTGCTGGGTCCAGGTGTCCCCGGAGCGCACGAAGAGGTAGGCCCCACCCTGGCCGCTCTTGCCCTCGACGTCGTGGAGCCGCGCCCCGACGAGGGCGGCGTCTCCGGAGAGGGCGATCTTGCCGCCGAACAGGTCGCCGGCGCCGCCGTCGCCGGCGATCAGCTCCGCCTGCTGACTCCAGGAGACGCCGGAGCGCACGAAGACGTAGGCGGCGCCCTGGTCGCTCCTGCCGGCGACGTCGTGGGCGCGCGCGCCCACCAGAGCGCCGTCGCCGGAGAGAGCGGTCGCGATGCCGAACCAGTCACCGGCGGCGCCGTCACTCGCGGTCAGCTTCGCCTGCTGGGTCCAGATGCCGGCGGAACGCGTGAACACGTACGCGGCGCCCTGCTCATTCCGGCCTTCCAGGTCGTGGCCGGTCGCCCCCACCATTGCTGTGTCGCCGGAGACGGCAGACGACTCGCCGAACCAGTCATCGGCGGCGCCGTCGCTCGCGGTCAGCTCCGCCTGCAGGGTCCAGACGCCGGCGGCGCGCACGAAGACCCAGGCGGCGCCCTGGTTGCTCTTGCCGTCGACGTCGTGGAAGCGCGCTCCGATCACGGCGGTCTCGCCGGAGAGGGCGAGCTTCCCGCCGAACCAGTCGCCGGCGGCGCCGTCGCTCAGGATCAACTCCGCCTGCTGGGTCCACGAGGCACCGGAGCGCACGAAGATGTAGGCGGCGCCCTGGTCGCTCCTGCCTTCCATGTCGCGGCCACGGGCCCCCACCAGCGCGGTGTCGCCGGAGAGAGCGACGGAGATGCCGAACAGGTCGCCTTCGGCGCCGTCGATCGCGATCAGCTTCGCCTGCTGGGTCCACACGCCCCCGGAGCGCACGAAGACCCAGGCGGCGCCCTGGTTACTCCTGCCTCCGACGTCGCAGGCGTACGCGCCGACCAGAGCCGTGTCGCCGGAGAGCGCGACCGACAGGCCGAAGCCGTCCCCCGCGGCGCCGTCGCTCGCGATCAGCTCAGCCTGCTGGATCGCGAGGAGCGCCAGAGGATCCGGCGCCGCGCCATGTGACTGCGGGATGGCCGTCGCGGTGGAAGCGGCCGCCGCGGCGCCCAGCATCGCCACCAGAGCGAGCGTCACGAGCAACGCCGCCGCAGCCGTGACCCGGCGCCGGTGCCGACTTGTCCAGGGGAACGCTGACTGAGTACCCTCGCCGAGATGTCGCATGGTCTCCATGGCAACCCCTCCTCCTCGCAGCCGTCACGCCCGCAGCACCGGGGCGACCCGGGAGCGCGGAAACGACCGTGACTATATGCCGACCATCCCAGAGTAGCGCTTGCAGGCTACTCCCAAGGCAGAGGCGCGACAAACGTTGGGAGGTAGTATCGCCGGCGTTGCAGCAGCTCGACCGTCGCGGCCGTCCGAGGCAGCCACGGCTGGCCCGCGGACCCCTTCTCCACCGCGGACTTGCACGCGCGGCGGGTCCATCGTAGTATGCAAGCCTATTATTCCTCCTGTTAGCGAATTGCATCTAGTCGCCACCGACATGACCAGAGGTGAATCCATGACGCAGCCGGAGACCGTAGCCGAGATCCTAGCCGAGCTCGCCGACGCACCGCCCGAAGAGGTGCTCGCCGACGCCGCCCGGCGCTTCCCCGGGCGCGTCGCCTTCGCCTCCTCGCTGGGCCTCGAAGACCAGGTCCTCACGGCGCTGATCGCCGAGGCCGGGCTGGACATCCCGATCTTCACGCTCGACACGGGGCGCCTCTACCCCGAGACCTACGACCTCATCGACCGCACCAGCAAGCGCTACGGCGTGACCCTGCACGTGTACTTCCCCGCCGCCGGCGAGGTCGAGGAGATGGTCGACCGCGACGGCGTCAACCTCTTCCGCGACAGCATCGAGGCGCGCAAGCGCTGCTGCGAGATCCGCAAGGTCAAACCGCTGCGGCGCGCACAGATCGAGCTCGACGCCTGGATATGCGGCCTGCGCAGCGGCCAGGGCGCGACCCGCCAGAAGGTCGAGGTGGCGGAGTGGGACGACGCCGCCAGCCTCGTCAAGATCAACCCGCTGGCGGCGTGGGACGAAGGGGGCGTGCGGGACTACGTCCGCGCCCACGACGTGCCCTACAACCCGCTGCACGACGCCGGCTTCCCCAGCATCGGCTGCGCGCCCTGCACGCGCGCCGTGCCGGAGGGCGAGGACGCGCGCTCCGGGCGCTGGTGGTGGGAGAGCGCCGAGCAGCGCGAGTGCGGGCTGCACCATCGTGCGGGCGGCGGGCCTGCGGCGGCCGCCTCATGAACCAGATCGAGACCCTCGAAGCCAAGAGCGTCCACATCCTGCGCGAGGCGTACCGCGCGCTGGGCAACGTCTGCATGCTGTGGTCGATCGGCAAGGACAGCACCGTGCTGCTGCACCTCGCGCGCAAGGCCTTTTTCGGCCATGTGCCGATCCCGCTGGTGCACATCGACACCGCGTACAAGATGCCCGAGATGATCGAGTACCGCGACAAGCTCGCGCTCGAGTGGCGCCTCAACCTCGTCGTCGGGCAGAACCGCGACGCGCTCGCCGCCAAGCAGACCTTCCCCGACGGCAACGTCGACCGCATCGCCTGCTGCCGCAACCTCAAGACGATGGCGCTCAAGCACACGCTGTCGGGCGAATGGCCGCGGCTGCGCATGGACCATACTCTGGGCAAGTTGGTCGAGGACGAGGAACTCGCCCCCTACACCGGCGTGATCGTCGGCGTGCGCGCGGACGAAGAGGGCTCGCGCTCGAAGGAGCGCTACTTCTCGCCGCGCGACGTGGAGAACGACTGGAACGTCGACGACCAGCCGCCGGAGCTGTGGCGGTACTTCAAGACCGATTTCGAGCCCGGCACGCACGTGCGCGTGCACCCGCTGCTCGACTGGACCGAGCTCAACGTGTGGGAGTACATCGAGCGCGAGAGCATCCCCGTGACGTCGCTGTACTTCGACGACGGCGAGGGAATGCGCTGCCGCTCGCTGGGCTGCTGGCCGTGCACCACCCCGGTACAGTCGACCGCCACCAACGTCGGCGAGATCATCGAGGAGTTGCGCACCGGCAAGTTCTCGAACATCGCCGAGCGCAGCGGCCGCGCCCAGGACAAGGACGACGGCGGCGGCCTCGAGTCGCTGCGCCGCGGGGGGTACATGTGAGCACCGTTCCCGCCAACCTCGAGCGCCTGGACGTCGTCGCCGTCGGTCATGTGGACCACGGCAAGAGCACCGTCATCGGCAGGCTCATGGCCGACACCGGCTCGCTGCCCGAGGGCAAGCTCGACCAGGTCAAGGCGATGTGCGCCATCAACGCGCGGCCGTTCGAGTACGCTTTCCTGCTCGACGCGCTGAAGAACGAGCAGGCGCAGGGCATCACCATCGACACGGCGCGCTGCTTCTTCAACACGCCCAAGCGGCACTACATCATCCACGACGCCCCCGGCCACGTGGAGTTCCTCAAGAACATGATCACCGGCGCCTCGCGCGCCCAGGCCGCCCTGCTCGTGATCGACGCGCAGGAGGGCGTGCGCGAGAACTCCAAGCGCCACGGCTACATCCTCTCGATGCTCGGCATCCGCCAGATCGCCGTGCTGGTCAACAAGATGGACCTGCTCGACTGGGACCAGGAGGCGTTCGACGCGGTCACGCGCGAGTACGCCGATTTCCTCGCGCGTCTCGGCGTGCGGCCCACCAGCTTCATCCCGGTGAGCGCGCGCGACGGGGCCAACATCGTCGCGCGCGCCGCGGAGGCGCCCTGGTACGACGGGCCCACCGTGCTCGAGCAGATCGAGGGTTTCAAGCGCCTTGACGACGACCTCGAACGGCCGTTCCGCATGCCGCTCCAGGACGTCTACAAGTTCACCGCGGCCGGCGACGACCGGCGCATCTTCGTCGGCACCGTCGAGACCGGCCGCATCCGCCCCGGCGACGAGGTCGTCTTTCTGCCGTCGGGCAAGCGCTCGACGGTCGCGACGATCGAGGCGCTTTCCGGTCCCCGGCCGGACGAAGCCTACGCCGGGCAGGCGACGGGCTTGACGCTCGACACCCAGGTGTACGCCAAGCCCGGCGAGCTGATGGTGCGCGCCGACGAGCCCGCTCCGCTGGTCGCCGACCGTCTGCGCGCCAACATCTTCTGGATGGCGACGGCGCCGCTCGTGCGCGGACGGCGCTATGTGCTGCGCATGGGCGCCGCCCGCGTGCCCGTGGAGCTCGAATCCGTGCTGAGCGTGCTCGACTCGCAGGAGCTGCAGTCGGTGACTGGCGCCGCGCAGGTCGAGCGCCACGACGTCGCCGAGGTGGTCTTCAGGAGCACGCGGCCGGTGGCCTTCGATGCGGCCGAGACGCTCGAACCAACGTCGCGCTTCGTCGTCGTGGCCGGCTTCGACACCGCCGGCTGCGGCATCGCCCTGGAGGCCCTGCCGGAGGCGGCCGCGAGCGCCGACGGCGAGCGGCGCTTCGGCGTCGGCGAGGTCACCGAAGCTCAGCGCGCCGCCGACTACGGCCACGGTGGCAAGGCGGTGGTGTTCGTTGGCGAGTCGGGCGAGGACGCGCACGCGGTCGCCGCCTCTCTCGAGCGCCGCATCTTCGAACTCGGCGTCCATTCCTACTGCCTCAGCGCGACCGACCTCGGCGAAGACAAGGACGTGCTCGGCCGCGAGGCTCAGATCGGCCGCCTCGGCGAGATCGCCTGGGCGCTGACCGACGCCGGCATCGTGCTCGTGGCGGCGCTCGGCGACATGGACCGCTTCGACCTCGACCGGCTGCGGACGCTGGCCGCGCCCCACGAGGTCTTCGTGATCGGCCGCGGCGACGGTGGCGACCTGGGCGCGGATCTCGACCTCCCGGCGTCTCTGGCGACCGAGGCAGCGGCGGAGGAAGCGCTTCGCGCCCTGACCGCCGCCGGCGTCCTGCCCGAGCACGAGGCCTGAGCAGCGCGGACGCCGATCGCCTCAGGGATGCCGCCCGCCTCGGGTGAACCCCACGGCGCCATCCCCCGTCCCATGCAGCAGGAGTCACCGCGACTGAGGAGGCAGACGTGCTCACACGGATCGCATCGCTGTTGGTGCTGGCCGCCGGCATCGCGACGCTGCCCGCCGCCCTCGCGAGCTGCGGCGCGGGCGCGACGGACGAGCCGCCCGCGCCGTCGGCTTCAAGCGCCCCCGGCGGCGCCCCGGCCGGCGGCACGAAGATGGCCCCCGGCCTCTACGACCTCGAGGACGGCACCGTGCAGGCGGTCGGGACCGTGGAGTACCGCGACCTTGAAGGTGGCTTCTGGGCGGTCATCGGCGGCACCGAGGCCGAAGGCGACGTCGGCAAGGTCGTGGCGGTCATCGCCAACGGGGACGACTACACGCAACAGTTTAAGGAGCTCGAGGGTCTCTCCGTCATCGTGAAGGGCGCCAGACTCGAAGGCGCGTCGACGCGCATGGCCGGTCCGGAGATCACAGCGACGAGCGTCGTCGCGGCGAGCGACGCGGCCGGACCGGCGGAGTAGCACGCCGTCGCGCGCTCGGGATCGAGGGCGATCCGTGCCTGCGGGGTAGACGATTTGCCGGAACGCGGGACTTTTGCCTTGATATGCTTTACACTGTGCTCACGAGCCAATCTGTGGCTCGAGAGTTGGCGGCGTGACCATCTGCTTCACCGCCGGCGTTGTCAGCGGTACGTGGCAAATGGTCGCGTTGCTTTGTTAATAGCCCCCCGGGGCGGATAAAGGATTGTGAAATGGCAGAAGGTACCGTCAAGTGGTTCAACGCGGCCAAGGGTTATGGCTTCATCTCGCGCGAGGATGGGGACGACCTGTTCGTTCACTTCCGCGAGATCCAGGACGAAGGGTTCAAGACCCTGGACGAGGGCCAGAAGGTCACGTTCGACGTCACTCAGGGCCAGAACGGCAAGATGCAGGCGAGCAACGTCCGTAAGGTCTGACGCCGTACCACATCTGTGAGTTCGCCGGAAGGGCGGCCCCATGGGGGCCGCCCTTCCGGCGTACGGAGAGCGGCGCGGCGGCGCGGCGCCTCCCCGCCGGCGCGTGCGCCCGCGCTCGTGGCCGCTCGGCCCCGGCGCCGATGCGCTAGGATGCCCGGCGTGAAGCTGAGACGCGCCCCCATCGAGTCGCTCGAGGTCGACGACCTGGTCTTCGCCGTCCGCTGGAGCCGGCGACGGCGCACCATCGGCATCAGCGTGGCGCGGGATGGCGGACTGCGGGTGCTCGCGCCGCAGGGCCTCCCAGCGCGCAAGCTCGAGAGCGCCGTGCGCGCCAGGCTCCCGTGGGTGCGCCGCAAGCTCGCCGAGTTCGAAGCGCTCGGCCCTCCCCCACCGCGCTTCGGCTTCGTCGACGGCGAGCGGCTCCCCTACCTGGGCCGCACGTACCGGCTCGCGCTCGTCGACGCCGGCGAGCACGGCGCGCCGCTCGCCCTGCGTCGCGGCCGCTTCGAACTGGCGCGCGGCCTGGACGGCGAGGCGCGCGCCGCCGTCGTGCGCTGGTACACGGAGCGCGCGCGGGCGCGGCTGGCCGCGCGCGTCGCCCACTACGCGCCGCTCGTGAGCGCGACCCCCGCTGGCGTTGTGGCCCGCGACCTCGGCACGCGCCGCTGGGGCGTCTGCGACGGGCGCACCCACGTCGTCAGCTTCCACTGGGAGCTGGTGCTCCAGCCGCCCGAGATCGTCGACTACGTCGTGGTGCACGAGCTCGCCCACCTGCACGAGCCGAACCACGGGCCGCGGTTCTGGCGGCGGGTAGCCGACGTCATGCCCGACTGGAAGCTGCGGCGCGACGCGCTCTCGAGTCGCGGGCACCGCCACGCGATCTAAGAGGGCGGCGCGAGACGTCCATGTGCCGCCGCGGCGCCAAGTGGGTAGAGCTACCTCGGGGAGGACCCGAGGAGGACCGATGAAGTCCCTTCACGCAGCCGTCGAGATCGACGCTCCCGCGGAGCACGTGTGGCAGGTCGTCAGCGACTTCGCGCGCTACGCCGGATGGAACCCGTTCATCGTGCGCATCGCGGGCGAACTGCGCGTCGGCGAGCGCCTGGACATCACTATCGCGGCGCCGGGCATGAAGCCGGTGAGCTTTCGGCCGCGCGTCCTGGACGTCGAGCCGGGGCGCCTTATCCGCTGGAAGGGCGAGTTCAAGCTGCCCGGCCTGTTCGACGGGCACCACGCGCTGATCGTCGAGCCGCTGGACGGCGGGCGTTCGCGCTTCACGACCCACGAGGACGTGACCGGCATCCTGCTGCCGTTCGCCGGCAAGGTGATGACCGCGTCCCAACAGGGATTCGAACTGATGGCTCGCGCGGTCAAGGAACGCGCCGAAGACTAGAAGAGGGCGGGCGGCGCGGGCGCGACGGGCTTTGCCCGCCGCAGACCCGCCGCCCGCCTTATGAGCAACGCCGGCCGTGGGCCGCACGCTTCCCACCGTCCGGCGCCGGCGGTAGAGTCGTACCATGGCCCGCGCGCTACGAGACCAGGCAGACGAGCTGCGAAGGATCCCCGGCGTCGGGCCGTCCATAGCCGCCGACCTGCGCCTGCTCGGCATCGAGAGGGTCGCTGACCTCAGCGCCCGCGACCCCGAACAGCTCTATGCCGAGCTGGAGGGCCGCGTCGGCCACCACGTCGACCGCTGCGTGCTCTACGTCTTCCGCAGCTCTGTGTATTTCGCCGGCCAGACCAACCCCGAGCCGGAGCTCACCAGGTGGTGGAACTGGAAGGACGGGGGCCTGGCCGAGAGGCGCGGGCTGCTCTAGCTGCGGCTGCCCGCAGCCCGCGCGGGCGCCAGGCGCCGGATCTCCACCCCATCGAGCAGGCTAACCACCTTGTCGACGCGCCCGTTCGGGATATGCCAGATGTGTGTGAAGGGCAGCGCCAGCACTTCCCAGGTCCCGCGAACGCGCGCGCGGTAGCGGCCGATCACGGTCACGGTCGTCCTGCGCCGGTTCATGCTCCAGGTCCGGAGTTCGACGCCGATCACTTCGAAGTGGGACGGCAGGCCGCCGAACAGCTCCATGGCCACCACATCGCCCGCCGGGCGGCTGCGCCCGAAGGCGCCCATCTCGTACACCGCCCAGTCCGCCGGCTCGCCGCCGAGCTGGTCGAACAGGGCGAGCACGTCGTCGTCGGCTCCCAGGCCGAGGGCGCGATACCCTCGTTTGATCAGTTCCTGCACGTCCATATCATCGTTTTCCCCCGATCGGCCGCTGTGGTATCCTCTGCCTCCCGCGGGGGCGTGCCACAGGCACTCCGGCCCCGCACCCGTGGGCGATTAGCTCAGCGGGAGAGCGCCCGCCTCACACGCGGGAGGTCGTTGGTTCAAGCCCAACATCGCCCACCACGCCACTTCTGCCACCCGTCACGGACCCGTTCATCCATCCTGATGAACCTCGCGCCGGCGGCTTGCTTTGCCGCCCGTTTCTGTCTAGTGTCAGCGATTGGCCTAGCCCAAGGAGCGAGGTGCACGTTGCCGTCGTCCAGCCCGCGTGATCCAGGACCAAAGGGCGCACTGGAGCGATGACTGTGGACACGCCGCTGGCTGGTCCCGCCGTGCGGAAACCTGGTAGCCCGCCGGCTGCGGACGAGTCCCCCACGCCTTACCGTCGGGCACCGGCGCGGGAGAGTCTATTCAGCAAGCGAACCTGTGAAAGGTTCATGGGAGGTGAACAGGGTGGCTGACGAGCCGAAGCTCTTCCCACCGTCGCCCGAGTTCTCGCAGAAGGCCTATGTCAAGAGCGAGGCCGAGTACGAGGCCCAGTACAAGCGCTCCGTCGAGGACCCCGAGGGGTACTGGGCCGAGCGCGCCGAGGACGCGCTGGTCTGGACGAAGCCGTGGGACAAGGTCCTCGAGTGGAGCTTCGAACCAACTCCGAGCATCAAGTGGTTCCAGGGCGGCGAGCTCAACGCGAGCTACAACTGCCTGGACCGCTGGGTCGAGGCCGGCAAGGGCGACAAGCCCGCCATCATCTTCGAGGGCGACCCCGGCGACACCAGCACGAAGACCTACAAGGAGCTTCTCGACGAGGTCAGCAGGTTCGCGAACGTACTCAAGAAGCACGGCGTGAACAAGGGTGACCGCGTCGCCGTCTACCTGCCCATGATCGCCGAGCTGCCGGTCGTCCTGCTGGCCTGCGCGCGCCTCGGCGCCATCCACATGGTGGTGTTCGGCGGCTTCAGCGCCGAGGCCCTCAAGGCGCGCATCGACAACTGCGGCGCCAAGGTCCTCATCTGCGCCGACAAGGGCCATCGCGGCGCTAAGAACACGCCCTCCAAGACAAACGCCGACACCGCCGTCAGCGGCGAGACCACGGTCGAGACGGTCATCGTCGTCAGGCGCGTCGACGGCGACGTGCCGATGACCGAGGGCCGCGACGTGTGGTATCACGACGAGATCGCGGCCGCCGACATCACCGCCGACTGCCCGCCGGTGCCGGTCGACGCCGAGCATCCGCTCTTCATCCTCTACACCTCCGGTTCCACCGGGACGCCCAAGGGCGTGCTCCACACAACCGGCGGTTACCTGCTCTACGTACACGACACGGCCAAGTACGTGTTCGACCTGCACGACGACGACATCCACTTCTGCACCGCCGACATCGGCTGGATCACCGGTCACAGCTACATCGTGTACGGACCCCTGTCGTGCGGCGCCACCAGCCTCCTGTACGAGGGTCTGCCGACCTACCCGGAACCGGACCGCTACTGGCAGGTCGTCGAGAAGCACCAGACCACGACCATCTACACCGCCCCCACCGTCATCCGCAGCCTCATCGGTCAAGGCAACGAGTGGCCGGACAAGCACGAGATGAAGAGCCTGCGCGTCATGGGCTCCGTCGGCGAGCCGATCGACGCCAACAGCTGGCTCTGGTACTACGAGAAGATCGGCAAGGGCCGTGTCCCGCTGTGCGACACGTGGTGGCAGACCGAGACCGGCGGCCTCATGATCACGCCGCTGCCGGGCGCCTCCACCCTGAAGCCCGCCTCGGCCGGCAAGCCGTTCTTCGGCGTGCAGACCCAGGTGCTCAAGGACGACGGCACCCCCGCCGGCGTCGGCGAGGACGGGCATCTCGTCATCACGGCTCCTTGGCCCGGCATGCTCCGCGGCACGTGGGGCGACGTCGACGGCAAGCGCTTCAAGGAAGTGTACTTCTCGATGTTCAAGGGCTTCTTCACCACCGGTGACGGCTGCGCCATCGACGCCGACGGCGACCACTGGCTCAAGGGCCGCATCGACGACGTCCTCAACGTCTCCGGACACCGCATCGGTACGTCCGACGTCGAGGGCGCGCTGGTCAGCTACCCGAAGGTCGCCGAGGCCGCCGTGGTCGGCTACCCGCACCCCATCAAGGGCACCGGCATCTACGCTTACGTGACCCTCAACGACGGCGTGGAGCCGAGCGACGACCTCAAGAAGGAGCTCGTCGTGCACGTGCGCAAGGTCGTCGGCCCCATCGCCACGCCGGACAAGATGCAGTTCGCCTCCGGCCTGCCCAAGACCCGCTCCGGCAAGATCATGCGCCGCATCCTGCGCAAGATCGCCGAGGGCGAGTTCGACGCTCTGGGCGACACCTCCACGCTGGCCGACCCGGCCGTCGTCGAGGAGCTCAAGGCCAACCGCCAGTAGCAGACGGCGGTCCAAGACGTACGCGGAAGGGGCGGGCGGCCGCAGGGCCACCCGCCCTTTCTTCGTACGCTGGCCAGCGGGTGCGAGGCTTACGGGCTGGGGCTTGGCGAAGGCTCCACAGCCGGGCCGGTCGAGACGCTGATCGTCACCGTGCTGCCCGACTTGGCGATCACGCCGCCGGTGGGCGACTGGGAGACCACCTCGCCGGCAGGCGTCAGGCTCGATTCCTGAACGACGACGACCACGAACCCGGCAGCGCCCAGCGTCTGCACCGCCTCCGCCTGGGTGGACCCGACGACGTCGGGGACGTCGACGGCGGGAGGCGGGCTCGGGGAGGCGCCGCTCGAGACGGTCAGCGCCACAAGGCTGCCCTCGGCGACCTGGCTGCCGGCCGCCGGATCTTGCGTGATGACGGTGCCGGCCGGACCCTTGTCGCTCTGCTCGCTGACGACCTTGCCGACCTTGAGGCCGGCCTGCTCGAGAGCCTTGGCCGCGCCCTGCTCGGTCATCCCCACAAGATCGGGGACGGCCACTTGCTTGGCGGCGGGCGTCTCGCTGTCGAAGACGCCGGCGGCCCAGGCGACGCCCAGCCCCGCGAGGGCGACGACGACGAGCACGCCGAGCGCCCATATCCAGCCGCGGTTCTTCGGCTTCTCGGGCAGCGGGGCGACCTGCACCTGCGCGGCGCCGAGGACGCCCGAGAGGTCCTGCTGGAGCTGCGCCGCGCTGCCGCGGCGCGCCGGGTTCTTCTCGAGGGCGCGCAGCACGATCTGTGCGAGCGCCGGCGGCACCTCGGGATTGCGGAACTGCGGCGGCTGCACGACCCCGTCGAGGTGCTCGCGGGCGACAGTGGCGGCGTCCGGGCCGTCGAAGACGTGCGACCCGGTGAGCAACAGGTAGAGCACGAGGCCGAGCCGGTACACGTCGGAGGCCGGCTCGGCCGGACGCCCCCGGATCTCCTCCGGGCTCAGATAGCGCGCGCCGGCGGCGGGGGCTCCCGGGCGCAGGTCGGGCGGCAGGTACGCGGCGGCGAGGCCGGCGCCGGTCAGCTTGACGGTCCCGTCGCCGGTCTGGACGAGCGCCTGCGGCTCCACGCCGCCGTGCACGGCGCCGTGGCCGTGCAGCGCGGCGAGGCCGGCGGCGGCCTTGGCGGCGACCAGCATCGCCACCGAGACGGGCAGCGGCCCGCGGGCGACGAGGGCCGCCGCGTCGTCGCCGCGCACGTCCTCGGTGACCACGAAGACGTCGGCGCCGTCCCGCCCGATGTCGAGCACGGTGGGCAGGTCGAGGTGGCGGGCCGCCGCGACGACGCCCACGCGGCGCGTGAACGCGTCGGGGTCGGCGGGCCGCACCACGGTGATGCGCACCGGGCGCCCGCCGGCATCCTCGGCGCGGTGAACGGCCAGCGCCCAGCCCGGAGGCAAGGCCTCCACAAGCCGGTAGCGCTGTGCGTACAGGGGTTCGCTCACTGCGACACCTCCATATCGGCTCCACGTCTCCGATCCGTCTCCGAGCCTGCGAGCCCGAAGACGCCGGTACCGTCAGTATGTGCCGGCGAAGGCGGTTCTCCTTCTCGTCCACCGCCGTCACGGGTGTACCGCCCGCGCCGGCGGCGTAGAGTACGGGGGGAGTCCCGCGCCGGACTTCCGGCAGAGCAACGACGAAAGACGGGACCAGAGTCATGAGCACACGCAACCTCGACAAGCTGTTCGACCCCAGGAGCATCGCCGTCATCGGCGCCTCCAACAAGAAGGGGTCTGTGGGTTACATCCTCCTGCGCAACCTCATCGGCGCGGAGTACGACGGCATCGTCTACCCGGTCAACGTGTCGGCGCAGTCGGTGCAGGGCATCCAGGCGTACGCCTCCGTCAGCCAGGTCCCCCGCAAGATCGACCTGGCGGTCATCGCCGTCCCGGCCAAGGCGGTCCCCGAGACGATCCGCGAGTGCGGTGAGGCGGGCGTCGCCGGCGCCGTCATCGTGTCGTCCGGCTTCAAGGAGATCGGCGTCGCCGGCAAGAAGCTCGAAGAAGAGGTCTGCGCGATCGCCGAGAGCTACGGCGTGCGCATCGTCGGCCCCAACTGCCTCGGCTACATCCGCCCGGGCATGAACCTCAACGTGACCTTCGCGCACGTGATCCCGCCCGCCGGCCGCGTGGCCTTCTTCAGCCAGTCCGGAGCCCTGGGAACCGCCATCCTCGACTGGGCGGCCGCCAACCAGGTCGGCTTCAGCGCCTTCGTGAGCGTCGGCTCCATGGCCGACGTGGACTTCGGCGACCTGATCGACTACTTCGGCGCCGACCCGCATACGAGCAGCATCATCCTCTACATCGAGGTGATCACCGATGCGCGCAAGTTCATGAGCGCGGCGCGCCACTTCGCCAAGAGCAAGCCGATCATCGTCGTCAAGAGCGGCCGCTCGGCGCGCAGCGCGCTCGCGGCCGCCAGCCACACCGGCGCCATCGCCGGCGACGACACTCTGTACAGCGCCGTGTTCCGGCGCGCCGGCGTCGTGCGCGTGGACGAGATCAAGGACCTGTTCGACGCGAGCGAGGCACTGAGCCGCGTGTGCAGCCCGCGCGGCCCCCGCCTCGGCATCGTGACGAACGCCGGCGGCCCCGGCGTGATGGCCTGCGACCGCCTCCTCGACCTGGGCGGCGAACTGGCCGAGCTTGCGCCCGAGACCGACGAGAAGCTCAAGGCCTGCCTGCCGGCCTTCGGTGCCCGCGGCAACCCGGTCGACGTGGCCGGCGACGCCGACGCCGAGCGGTACGCCGTCGCCGCGCAGGCGCTGATGGACGACCCCAACTGCGACGGCGTTCTGGCGATCCTCACGCCGCAGGCGATGAGCGACCCCACTGCCACGGCCCAGGTGCTCGTCGAGGTCTCGCGCACCCACCAGCTCAAACCGCTGCTGACCTCCTTCATGGGCGAGATCAAGGTGGCCGACGGCATCAAGATCTTCCGCACCGCTCACGTGCCGACCTTCACCACCCCCGAAGACGCGGTGCGCGCCTACATGTACATGTACCAGTACACGCGCAACCTCGGGAACCTCTACGAGACGCCGGCCGACATCCTCCCGGAGTTCGAGCCCGATCGCGACGCCGTCAAGAAGACGTTCATCGAGGTCGCCCGCGACGGCCGGTCCATCCTCAGCGAGCCGGAGGCGAAGTCGGTGCTCGAAGCCTACCGGATCCCGGCAGTCAAGACGGTCGTCGCGACCACCGCCGAGGAGTGCGTGGCGGCGGCCGAGCAGATCGGCTTCCCGGTGGCCATCAAGATCCTCAGCCACGACATCACCCACAAGAGCGACGTCGGCGGCATCGCCCTCAACGTGCGCTCCGCGCCGGAGGCGGCCAACCAGTTCGTGAAGATTACGGAGCGCGTCGGGCTCGCGGCTCCGGAAGCGCAGATCATCGGCGTGGCGGTGCAGGCCATGAGCCGCGGTGGCTACGAGATCATCATCGGCTCCAAGAAGGACCGCACCTTCGGCCCGGCCCTCATGTTCGGCATGGGCGGGACCGGCGTGGAGCTGTACCGCGACGTGGCCGTCGACTTCCCGCCGCTCAACCAGGCGCTGGCCCGCTCCATGATCCAGAGCACCAAGGTGTCGCGCCTGCTCGAGGGGTATCGCGGCAAGGCGCCGGTAGATATGACCGCCCTCGAGCAGGCGATGGTGAAGGTGAGCTACCTGCTCGTCGACTTCCCCGAGATCCTCGAGATGGACGTGAACCCGCTACAGGTGCGCGCCGACGGCATCTGCGCCCTCGACGCACGCATCGTCATCGAGCCGAAGGACGTACGCAAGATCACCCTTCCTGGGTCACATTTGATGATCTCCATGTATCCGAGCAAGTACCACTGGGACGTGCCCATGGAGGGCGAGAAGGTCAGCATCCGCGCCATCCGGCCCGAGGATGAACCGTTGTGGGCCGAGATGGTCGAATCGTTCTCCCCGGCCACCGCCGAATACCGCTTCTTCGGCCCGATCGGCGAGGTCACCAAGTCGATGCTGGTGCGCTACTGCCACATCGACTACGACCGCGAGATCGCCCTGGTCGCGATCCGTGAGAGCAAGGGCAAGAAGCGGAAGGCCATGCTCGGCGTCGCCCGCCTCTCCATCGAGACGGCCAACGCCGAAGAGGGCGAGTTCGCCATCGTCGTGCGTGACGAGTACCAGCGCAAGGGTATCGGCAGCAAGCTCATGGACGCCCTCATCCAGGCCGCCCGCGACCGCCACGTGCGCGAGATCAACGGCCACGTACTGGCCGCCAACCCCGGCATGTCGCGTTTCGCCGAGGATCTGGGCTTCGACATCCGCCCCGGCGACGAGCCGGAGGTCCGCAAGCTGGTGCTCCGGCTCTAGAGAGCCGCCGGCGGCGACGCCGTGGCCGGCACGGCAGGCAAGCGCAGCGTGGCTTCGACGAGCGTGCCGTCGCCGATGCGGCCGGGCAGCATCCCGGGCGGACGCCCGTCGTACTGCCCGGCCAGCTGCGGCGGGATGCCGTAGCTGAAGTCCACGGCGCGCAGCAGCACCGCCGGCCCCGCGGCGAACCGCAGCGTGACGACGACCCCGGCGGGAGGCGGCGCGTAGTAGTCGAACCACCAGCGGACCGTCGTGCCGTCGAGGATCGTGGTGTCCCAGCCCTGCAGCGGGAGTCCGTCGACGCTCGCCGTGAGCCCGCCGACCACGGACTGCACCAGCAGGCTCACCGCGGGGGCGTCGCGCGCTGAGCGCAGGCGCAGGCGGACGGTGCGCCGGTCGCCCGTGGTCGAGTCGGAGACGACGCGCAGCACCGGCGGTGGGAGGCGCAGCGGGGGCGCCGCCTGTGCGATCGTCGCGCGCACGCCCATCTCCGGGAAGTAGCCGTCGCCGAAGGTGTAGCGCGGTGCGTCGGGCAGGAACTGCTGCGTCCAGCCGTCGACACGGTCGACCGTCTGCCACGACGCGGCGCCGCGCTCGCCCTGCCGGTAGTAGATGCTGGTGAAGCGCGGATGCTCGACGTCGAACGCGACTGTGGAGCCGACCAGCATGAGCACCACCGCGCCCCCCACGGCGAGCCCGGCCGGCGCCCACCAGAGGAACCCGCGGCGCACGATCTCAAGCGGCAGCACGAGTAGGCCGGCGACCAGCCACACGGCGAGGACGGTGACCACCTGCTTGAGGCCTGCCGACATGAGCAGGAGGTAGGTGGCAGAGCTCATGAGGACCACGCCGGGGGCGGCGCCCGCCAGGGTCAGCGCCACGCCCGCCACGCTGTGCAGGGCGCGGTCGCCGAGCAGGACGGCGCCCAGCAGGCCCAGGCTGGCCCCGGCCAGCGGCCACGTGAGCAGGTAGCTGGCCCCCGGGACGATGACGGCGACCGCCACGGCGCCGACCAGCCACCAGAGCAGGGCTGCCACGGCCAGGTCCCACGGCCGCAGGCGTCGCAGCAGGAGCTCGTAGGCGGCGACGATCACGGCGGCGGCAAGCAGTACGAGGCCGAGCCGGTAGAAGTCGCTGATCACGACGCCGGTCTCGCTCCAGGTGCGCTGCTCGTAGGCGGTGCGATACATGCCCCAGACCAGCGCCATGACCAGCAGCGCGACCCCCAGCACAGTGGCGGTGGCCGGCACGGCCAGGCTGAGGCCGCGCAGGCTAAGCAACTTGCGCCGGAGGGCGATGGTCACGGCGACGGCGAAGACGGCGACAGCCAGGGCCGCGAACGGCAGCACCAGACCCTTTCCGTAGACGACCACGAAGGCGTCCACGACGTCGAAGTACACGACGTCCACGCGGTGCAGGTCCCAGAGATCGAGGTCGCCGAAGTGCCGGGCCACGGCCAGGGCGGTGTCGCCCTCGTGCTGCAAGCTGCGCGCGTGAAAGCTCTCCAGCGAGTCGTAGGCGGTGTGGTCGTAGGCCGGTCCATCGAGGGCGCCGAAGCTCATGCCCGGCACGCCGGCGGCCACGAACGGGCGGAAGTCGCTCGCGATGGGCAGGCGCCGTGAGACCTCGTACATCAGCGACGAGGTGTACGGGTGCGACGCACCGGCCACGAGCTCGCGCACCAGGAGGCCGTTGCCCGGGCTCGTCTCGTACATGAGCACGGGTGACGACGAGCCCGGGCTGTCGAAGTTCAGCACGACGCCCACTCCGTAGGCCCACGGGTCCTCGCGCAGGAAGGCGCGCGCCCCGAGCAGACCGCGCTCCTCTCCGTCGGTGAACAGAAAGATCACGTCGTTGCGCGGCCGCGGTCCCGAGGCCAGCGCGCGCGCCGTCTCGAGCAGCGTGACGACGCCGCCACCATCGTCGGCGGCGCCGGCGGCCACGGGCACCGAGTCGTAGTGGGCCACGAGCAGGACGGCGCGCGAGGGGTCGCGGCCCGGCAGACGGGCGACCACGTTGCGGACGGTGCCTGCTACGCGGCCGCTTTGCGACGACACCGCAGAGGCGGTCTGCACGTGCGGCGCCAGGTGGAGCGCGTCGAGCTCCGCGGCTATGACGTCTCTCGCGCGCGCGGCGCCCTCCGAGCCTATGGGCCGGGGCGCCGCGGCGATCTCGCGCAAGAGCAGCAAGGCGCGGCCGGCAGAGAAGCCGTCGGCCGCGCTCCGCTCCGGCGCCGGCGGCGACACGCCCAGCGGCGTGACACCGACCACGACCAGCGCGGCGACGACGGCCACGACGAGGACGGCGAGCAGGTGTTTCTTGGCTGCCACGGTCTCAGGGTAGCCGCCGCGCCGCGGTTTGCAACTTCCTGCGGCGGCGCAGACTCCACCCATGGCCAGCCTCCGCGACAGCGCCGTGCTACTCGGCGAGCTCGACGAGCCGCCCGGCGACTTCGTGAGGGCGGCCGGCGTGCCCGTGCACTACGTCATGCACGGCCGGGGCCGCCCCGTGATCTACATCCACGGGGCCAAGGGCTCGGTCTACGACCTCCTGTCGTCGATCGGCGAGCGCCTGGCGGGGCGCTACACGGCGGTCGCCTTCGACCGCCCCGGCTCGGGGTTCAGCGGCCGGGCCACCCAGGACGGCGGCTCGCCGCAGGCGCAAGCCGCCGTCTTTGAGAGCCGCAGCCGCCGGGCTCGGCCTCGAACGGCCGGTGCTCGTCGGGCACTCGTTCGGCGCCGCCGTGGCGCTCGCATGAGCCCTTGCCGCGCCCGAACAGGTGGCCGCCGTCGTCACACTCGGCGGCTACGTGCTGCCGCTCGGGGGGCCGCCGCCCTGGGTGGTCGCACTCATGCGCTCGCGCACGACCCTGCGCGCCGAAGGCCGGCTCGGTCGCTCGTGTCTGGGACGCCCGCTCGTCGACGGCGCCCTGCGGCGCGCCTTCTTCCCCGGCCGGCCGCCGCAGGAGTACGCGCGCATCGCACCGGCGCTCGCCCTCGTCGAGGCGCGCCTCATGAGCGACGGTGAAGACCGCAAGAGCGCGGAGGCCGGGCTGCGGGCCTTGCAGCCGCGCTACGCCCGCCTCGACGCGCCCGTGGTCGTCGTCGTCGGCGAGCAGGATCCCATCGTGCCGCCGAGCACGTCCGAGAAGCTGCATGCGCTGCTGCCACGCGCGGAGATCGTGCGCCTGCCCGCCAGCGGCCACATGCCGCAGTTCACAGACCCCGACGCGGTGCTGGCCGCCGTGGACCGCGCCGCCGAGCTCGGCGGCGTCTCACGCGGCGGCCGGGGACGGGGCGCCAGGCTCCCGGCCGTTTGCTTCTCCTGCTGCCCCGGCGTACCATCCACTCCGGTCGCGCTAGGCGGGGAGCCAGCGGTGCCCTGTACCCGCAATCCGCTACAGCGGGGCTGAATCCCCGCCCGAGGGGCCGTTCCGCGAGGCTGTCAGCCGTGTCGCGGCGATGAAGGTCGGGTCCTACGCAATGGAACCCTGCGAACCCCGTCAGGTCCGGGAGGAAGCAGCGGTAAACAGGCCATTCCATGTGCCGCAGGGTCGCCTGACCCGAGCTTGCGCACGGCGAGGACGCTCGGAGAACGCGCTTCGACGGCGGGTGCGCGGCCGCTACTTTCCCTCTTTCCGGCGGGGTAGACTAGCCATCCGATGAAGCGCTCACTTTACCGCGAGTACCGCCCGCAGACGTTCGCCGCGCTGGTCGGCCAGGACCACGTCGCGCGCACCCTGCGCAACGCCGTGGAGACCGCTGCGGTGGCTCACGCCTACGTGTTCGCCGGGCCGCGCGGCACCGGCAAGACGAGCACCGCGCGCATCCTCGCCAAGGCCCTCGACTGCGTCGGCACGGACGAGCAGCCGGTGACGACGCCCACGGCCACGCCCTGCGGCGTCTGCCGCCACTGCGTGGCCATCGCCGGCGGCGTCTCGCTCGATGTCATCGAGATGGACGCCGCCTCCAACCGCAGCATCGACGACGTCCGTGACCTGCGCGACAAGATCGCCTTCGCGCCGGTCGACGGCCGCTTCAAGGTGTACATCATCGAT